>JACCDV010590173.1_pt1 | contig 41032 bp, 37 predicted proteins | sample 7446131 | NCBI WGS metagenome assembly JACCDV01 (sample SAMN15323448, study PRJNA562643) | freshwater metagenome | isolation source: river surface water | place: USA:Blue River Watershed | collected 2017-08-17
CCGCTTAAAAAAGAAAAAGTAGGTAAATTAAAATCTTTAATACTTGGCGGATTTTTAGCTGGCTTTTTAACTGTTTTGGTTTTAATATTTAAAAAATTATTTGCAGGTATTCTAGCAGATTAATATAAACATTACTAACTAATAGCGCCCCCACTATTATGTTTACACACAACAAAAAATTTATGCTAAACAAAATAAATATCGTTCCTCGCTGGATCATATTTGTAATTGACCTGGGGGTTACTACTACAGCATTACTGCTTGCATTTATTGTAAAGCAAAATCTAACGCTGGTAGGGGTTAATTGGGAAAGTTTACTTACTACGGTAGCAATTATGCTTATTGTAAATGCGTTTGTATTTACAACTATTAAAACCTATGCCGGTATTGTTAGGTACACTGGTATGCAAGATGCTATGCGTATTGCGGTATCGGTACTTGTGTCTAGTGTGGTACTTTATTTATTATCTATTATTAGCAGCCCTATTCAAGATAATCTGGTTTTAAACAATGTGGTAATTATCGTATATGGTACGTTTAGCTTTTTAGCACTATTAACGTATAGGGTAGCTGTTAAATTTGGTTTTGCTTATTTACGTTCTTACAAAATGAAACGTAAAACGGTGGTTATTTTTGGCGCCGGGGAGGCAGGTGTAGCAACCAAAAGAGTTTTAGAGCATGATGGTCAAAATCATATAAGCATTTTAGCCTTTGTAGATGATGATCGTAAAAAAACAAAAAAGGCACTGGATGGTGTTAAAATACTTTCCTTTAATGATCTTGCTGCACTTGCTCAAGAAGAACCTATCGATGAGCTTATTATTGCTTCTTTTACCATTACTGCAAAACGTAAAAATGAGCTTGTCGATTTTTGCTTAAACCACGACATTAAAGTGCTAGTGGTTCCTGCATATAGCAATTGGACAGAAGGTAGTTTTTCTAGCCGACAACTAAGGTCTATTAATATTGAAGAACTATTAGAGCGAGACCCAATACACATTAATAACAATCAAATACGAGCACAAATAAAAGGCAAGCGTGTATTAGTAACTGGTGCTGCAGGTTCTATTGGGTCAGAAATTGTCAGACAGCTTATAAATTACAATCCTGAGCTTATTGTATTATGTGACCAGGCCGAAACACCCCTACATAGTTTAGAACTTGAGTTGCATGAAAGCGGTAAAAAAGTAAATTGTATATCTTACCTAGCTAGCATTACCAACGAGGCTCGTATGCGCCAGGTTTTTACCGATTTTAAACCGCATTACGTTTACCATGCTGCTGCTTACAAGCACGTTCCTATGATGGAACTATGCCCTACAGAGGCTGTGCGTAACAATGTATTTGGCACCAAACTTATTGCAGATTTAGCCGCCGAATATAATGTAGAGCGTTTTGTAATGGTTAGTACAGACAAGGCAGTTAATCCTACCAATGTAATGGGTGCTAGTAAACGCCTTGCCGAAATTTATGTACAAGGTTTAAGTAAACATATAAGCCATACAAAATATATCACTACACGTTTTGGTAATGTATTAGGTTCTAACGGATCAGTAATTAATAGGTTTAAACAACAAATAGAAAAGGGTGGCCCTATAACGGTTACGCATCCAAACATTACGCGTTATTTTATGACGATTCCGGAGGCTTGCCAACTGGTGTTAGAAGCGGGTAGTATGGGTAATGGTGGCGAAATATTTGTATTTGATATGGGCCAGCCAGTTGCCATTGCGGACCTTGCCAAAAAAATGATTCGTTTATATGGCCTAATCCCTAATATTGATATTGATATTGTGTATAGTGGACTCCGCCCCGGCGAAAAGCTGTATGAAGAGCTTTTGAACGATGGTGAAAACACAGGCAATACCTACCACGATAAAATTATGATTGCTAAAGTGCGTGACGTAGCATTTGAAGAGATTAAAGATCATTTTAATGCACTAGTTGCACTCATTAACCAGGCCGAAAGTGAAATGTACCTGGTAGCAAAAATGAAGGAAATCGTTCCGGAATTTGTGAGTAACAATAGTGTATTTGAGAAGCTTGATATGGGTGGGAAAGTAGTAGGAATGGATTAGTGTGGTCCACACTAATTTGGAGTGTTCGCAGATATTCATAAATCATTAATAATTTGAAAATCAAGCACTTTACATGTTCGATTTTTTGTTTATAGGCTATCAGAAAAGGTTGAAAAATAGGTTAAATGTGCGCAGTTTTGTGCGTTATTTTAAAGAATAATATATGAAAATAGTAGTTGTCGGAACAGGATATGTAGGATTAGTGACAGGCACTTGTTTTGCAGAGACGGGCAACAAAGTTACCTGTGTGGATATTGATAAGGGTAAAGTTGAAAAGCTAAGTGCTGGTCAAATCACGATTTACGAGCCAGGTTTAGAGAAGATATTTTTAAGAAATATCAAAGAAGAGCGATTAAAGTTTACGACGCAGTTAGAAGAAGCGGTGGAGGATGCAGAGATTATCTTTTTAGCTTTACCCACACCTCCGGGTGCGGATGGTAGTGCGGATTTAAAATATGTATTGGGTGTAGCGGATCATTTAGGAAAGATATTAAAAGGATATAAAGTTATTGTGAACAAAAGCACAGTACCGGTGGGCACAGCGGATAAAGTAAGTGCGGCGATTGCAAAAAATTACGTAGGTGAATACGATGTAGTAAGCAACCCTGAGTTTTTAAGAGAGGGAGTGGCGGTGGATGATTTTATGAAGCCAGATAGAGTGGTGGTAGGAACAAGATCAGAGCGTGCAAAGAAATTAATGAGCGATTTATATGCGCCCTTTGTAAGACAGGGTAACCCTGTGATTTTTATGGATGAGCGTAGTTCTGAGTTAACGAAGTATGCAGCGAATAGTTTTCTTGCTACTAAGATCTCTTTCATGAACGAGATTGCACAACTATGTGAGCGCATGGGCGCGGATGTGGACATGGTGAGAAGAGGGATTGGGTCAGATGAGCGTATTGGGAAAAGATTTTTATTCCCAGGCATTGGTTATGGTGGATCTTGTTTTCCAAAAGATGTACAAGCTTTAATTATGTCATCAGATGAAGTGAACTATGCTTTTGAGATTTTAAAAGCGGTGGAGAAAGTGAACGCCAATCAAAAATTACATTTAGTAGAAAAAATCAAGGCTTATTACAATGGAGATTTACAAGGCAAACAAATTGCATTGTGGGGACTAGCGTTTAAGCCCAATACAGACGATATTAGAGAGGCGCCAGCTTTGAGTATCATTGATGCTTTAACAGCGATGGGTGCCACGATAACTGCTTATGATCCTGAGGCGATGCCAAATGTGCAAGCGCAGATTGGAGACAAGATCAAATATGCAGCCAATCAATATGAGGCTTTACAAGATGCCGTTGCATTAATTATTGCCACAGAGTGGAGTGAGTTTAGAACACCCGATTTTGAGCGCATGGATAAAGAGATCAAACATAAAATCATCTTCGATGGCAGAAATTTATTTGATGTATACAAGATGAGGGAACTAGGGTACCATTATGAGAGTATTGGCAGAGCTGAATCAATCAAGACAAAATAAGACTCAATCAATAAAAAGCACGAATCAACAAGCAACAACATGAGTCAAAAAAGAATATTAATTACAGGTGCCGCAGGATTTTTAGGATCGCATTTATGTGATCGTTTTATCAAAGAAGGCTACTATGTGATTGCGATGGATAATTTGATCACTGGAGACTTGATGAATATTGAGCACTTAAGATCGAATCCAAATTTTGAATTCATCCATCATGATATCACAAAATATATTGAGATAGAAGGAAGCTTGGATTATATTTTACATTTTGCATCACCAGCAAGTCCGATAGATTATTTAAAGATTCCTATCCAGACATTAAAAGTGGGTGCATTGGGTACACATAATTGTTTAGGCTTAGCCAAAGCAAAAAGTGCAAGAATACTCGTTGCAAGTACAAGTGAGGTCTATGGAGATCCATTAGTACATCCACAAACCGAGGAATATTGGGGCAATGTAAATCCGGTGGGTCCAAGAGGGGTGTATGATGAAGCAAAACGATATATGGAATCCATCACCATGGCTTACCATACTTTCCACCAAGTAGAAACAAGAATCATCCGCATATTCAATACCTATGGTCCAAGAATGCGCCTGAATGATGGACGAGCATTACCAGCATTTATTGGTCAAGCATTAAGAGGTGAGGATATGACGGTGTTTGGAGATGGTTCTCAAACAAGAAGCTTCTGCTATGTGGATGATTTAGTAGAAGGTATTTATAGATTATTATTAAGTGAGTACACACAACCAGTAAATATTGGTAATCCGAATGAAATTAGTTTAAAGGATTTTGCAGAGGAAGTATTGAAGTTAACAGGTTCGACCGTAAAAATCGTATACAAAGATTTGCCGGTGGACGATCCAAAGCAAAGACAACCTGATATTACTAAAGCAAGAACTATTTTAGGATGGGAACCTAAAGTAGATCGTGCAGAAGGGTTAAAGAAAACCTACGATTACTTTAAAGCATTGCCAACAAGCGAGTGGACAAAACTGCAAAAAGAATTTACATCAATAATTTAAATGAAATGAAAAAAGCCATAATAACAGGAGTTAATGGACAAGATGGAGCGTATCTTTCCGAATTATTATTAAACAAAGGGTATGAAGTCCATGGTATTAGAAGGAGATCTTCAATTTTTAACACGCAACGAATTGATCATCTAATTAAAGACTGGCATGAAAAGAATAATAATTTTATATTACATCATGGTGATATGACGGATAGCACGAATTTAATCCGAATTATTCAAGAAGTTCAACCAGATGAAATTTATAATTTGGCAGCAATGAGTCACGTACATGTTAGTTTTGAGATGCCAGAATATACCGCAAATGCAGATGGGATAGGTACATTAAGAATTTTAGAGGCAGTAAGGCTATTAGGGTTGACTAAAAAAACTAAAATTTATCAGGCATCTACATCAGAATTATATGGTTTAGTGCAATCTGTTCCACAATCTGAAACAACTCCATTTTATCCCCGTTCTCCTTATGCTGTTGCAAAATTATATGCATATTGGATTACTGTAAATTATAGAGAAGCTTATGAAATGTTTGCTTGTAATGGGATTTTATTTAATCATGAATCTCCACTAAGAGGCGAAACTTTCGTAACTAGGAAAATCACAAGGGCAGTTGCCAAAATTGCATTAGGTATTCAAAATAAATTATATTTGGGAAATTTAAGTGCACAGCGAGATTGGGGACACGCTAAAGATTACGTCGAGGGCATGTATTTGATATTACAACAAGAAAAACCTGAAGATTTTGTTTTAGCAACAGGAATTACAACAACAGTTAGAGAGTTTGTAAGAAAGGCTTTTTATGAACTTGGGATTGAAATAGAGTTTGTAGGAATCAACGAAAAGGAAGTTGCTAAAGTAGTTAGTTGTGCAGGGCCTTGTAAAATAGAGATAGGCAAAACTGTTGTCGAAGTCGACTCTAAATATTATAGACCAACTGAAGTGGACTTGCTTATTGGAGACGCAACTAAAGCTAAGAAACGACTTGGATGGGAGCCAAAGTATACCCTTGATCAGTTAGTAAAAGAAATGGTTAATAGTGATTACAATAAAACAAAATCTAAAATTAATAATAATGTATAGAGAAATTACTAAATGTAGAATTAGTAGTAGCACCAATTTAATAAACGTATTGTCATTAGGAAATCAATATTTGACAGGAGTATTCCCAAAAGCTAAAGAGGAAAAAATTACCTCAGGTCCGGTCGATTTAATTTGGTGTCCAGATAGTGGTTTATTACAGATGAAACAGTCTTATAGTTTAGAAGAAATGTATGGAAATAATTATGGCTATAGGTCTGGATTAAATTTATCTATGGTAAAGCATCTGAAAAACAAGATAAAAACTCTTGAAAAACTAGCAAAGCCGTTAGGTCAGGATTTAGTAATTGATATTGGTAGTAATGACGCTACTTCACTAAAGGCATATGCAGGTAAATTTAAAAAAGTCGGTATAGATCCGACTGGAAGTAAATTTAAACAATATTATTCAGATGATATTATTTTAATCCCCGACTTTTTTACTGCCGACAAGTTTAAAAATATATTTCCAAACGAAAAAGCAAAAATTATCACATCTATAGCAATGTTCTATGATCTAGAAGATCCAAGATTATTTGTGTCAGATATTGAAAAATGCCTATCGGAAGATGGGATTTGGCATTTCGAACAAAGTTATATGCCCTCAATGTTGAGAACTAATAGTTACGATACTATTTGCCATGAACACTTGGAATTTTATTCCTTAAAGGTTGTTAAGAATCTTTTAGAAGGAGAAGGACTAAGAATTATTGATGTTCAAATGAATGATATTAATGGCGGTAGTTTTGCTGTTACAGCATGTAAAAAAGATGCTAAATATAAATCAAATAAGGCAATTATTGATTGGATGTTAATTCAAGAACAGGAAATGGGACTTGATACAATCAAACCATATCAAGAGTTTGCTAAAAGAACGGCCCAACACAAAAAAAACTTAACAGATTTAATAAAGGCATTAGTAGCCGATGGCAAAAAGGTATTTGGTTATGGAGCAAGCACTAAGGGAAATGTATTGTTACAGTATTGTGGTTTAACTGAAAACGAAATTCCATTTATTGCTGAAGTAAATACGGAAAAATTTGGATCATATACACCTGGAACGAATATCCCTATTATTTCAGAAAAAGAGGCAAAAGAAATGAATCCTGATTATTTTCTTGTATTACCATGGCACTTCAAAAATAGTATTATTGATAGAGAGGAAGAGTATATGTCAAATGGTGGAAAATTTATTTTTCCTCTGCCAGAAATTGAAATAATATAATTCATAAAATTTGAAAAGGGCAATAATTTTTGGGGCTAATGGCCAAGATGGATATTATTTGTGTTTATTATTGCAATTAAATAATATCGAAGTTATTTCAATTTCTAGAAACTCTGGTTCTGTTATTGGCGATGTTGCTGATAGAGAATTTGTAGAGAATATTATAAAAGACAGGCAACCTAGTTATGTATTTCATTTTGCTGCAAATTCTACAACAAAACATTCAGCACTCTTAGAAAACCATGCCTCTATTTCATCTGGCACGTTGAATATTTTAGAAGCCGTCAAAAGGCACTCTCCTTTTGCAAAAGTCTTCATTTCCGGGAGTGCGATGCAGTTTAAGAATGATGGTAATCCAATTAGTGAAAAAACCCCATTCGAATCATCGAGTGCTTATTCAGCAGAAAGAATCTATTCAGTATATCTATCTAGGTACTACAGAGAAAAATTTAACTTAAATACATATGTAGGTTATTTGTTTAATCACGATAGTCCACTTAGGAATGTAAATCATATTAATCAAAAAATTGTACTATCTGCTATAAGTATAGCAAATGGAAGTCAAGATAAATTAATAATTGGAGACGTTGAAGCTAAGAAAGAATTTAACTATGCAGGAGATATTGTAATGGCAATTTGGCAATTGGTTTCACAAAATGATGTAAGTGAAATGGTAATTGGATCAGGAGTGGCCTATAATATTCGTAGTTGGATAGAATATTGTTATAATAAGATGGGTTTGAATTGGGAGGATCATACTATTAAAGATGAAAAATTTGTAAGTGACTATGATGTTCTTGTCTCAGATCCAAAGTTATTAATATCAATAGGGTGGAAGCCAACTAAAAATATATTCGAATTAGCGGATATTATGTTGAATAGTGCAATCGAAAAACAAAAAAACAGATGAAAAAAGTGTTAATTACAGGTGCTGACGGATTTATAGGTTCACATCTTACAGAAGCTTTAGTTGAAGCTGGTTATGATGTAAGAGCATTTGTTTATTATAATTCATTCAATTCATATGGATGGCTAGATACAGTATCAAAAGAGATAAAAAACAGAATTGAATTTTTCCCAGGGGACATAAGAGATCCCAATGGTGTTAGAGAAGCAATGAAGGAAGTCGAAATTGTATTTCATCTAGCTGCCTTGATAGCAATACCCTTTAGCTATCACTCTCCAGATTCGTACATTGATACCAATGTTAAGGGTACATTAAATATAATTCAAGCTGCAAGAGATAATAATGTAAAAAGAGTACTTGTAACTTCAACTTCAGAAGTATATGGAACAGCACAATTTGTTCCAATTACAGAGTCGCATCCAAAACAATCACAGTCACCTTATTCAGCTTCTAAAATAGGAGCTGATTCAATTGCTGATTCTTTTTATAGGTCATTCGATTTGCCAATAACAATAGTTAGACCTTTTAATACTTTTGGTCCTAGACAATCTGCAAGAGCTGTAATTCCGACTATAATTTCTCAATTATTAAATGGTACCGAAGAAATAAAACTTGGAGATATTACTCCTACAAGGGACTTGTTATTTGTAAAAGACACAGTAAATGGTTTTTTAAAAATTGCTCAGTGTGATGAACTAATTGGACATGAAGTAAATATTGCAACTCAGAGTGAAATTTCTGTTGGTGATTTAGCTCAAAACTTAATTAATATTATCAATCCAAGTGCTAAAATCATAACAGATTCGCTTAGGTTACGTCCTGAAAAATCAGAAGTATTTAGACTTTTTGGCTCAAATGAAAAACTTAAGTCTTTTACAGGATGGAGTCAAAGATTTACACTTGAAGATGGTTTAAAAGAAACAATAGATTGGTTCTCTAAAAAAGAAAATTTACAACAATACAAATCTGACATTTACAATGTCTAATTATACTGAAACAATTGATTTTATAAAAAGTCAATTTCCAAATAAAGATTTAATTCCTTTGCATGAACCTAATTTCTCTGGCAGAGAAAAAGAATATGTATTGGATACTATTGAATCAACATTTGTTTCTTCAGTTGGTGTATTTGTAGATAAGTTTGAAATAATGATGGCTGAGTTATCAAAAACTCAAAAAGCAGTTGCTGTAGTAAATGGGACTTCTGCGCTGCAAGTGGCTTTAAGGTTGTCTGGTGTAGTAAATGGAGACGAAGTATTAACTCAAGCACTAACATTCATAGCAACTGTTAATGCAATAATATTTAATGGGGCTTCACCTGTATTTTTAGATGTTGATTTAGATACGATGGGCTTATCTCCAAATGCGGTACAAGCATTTTTAGAAGAATTTGGAGAAATAAGAGACGGCGTTTGTTATAATAAAAAAACAAATAGAAAAATTGCTGCATGCATGCCAATGCATACTTTTGGATTTCCTGTTCATCTAGATAAATTAATTGAAATTTGTAATAAATGGAACATTCCTGTAGTTGAAGATGCTGCAGAGTCTATTGGTAGTGAATATAAAGGAATGCCAACAGGGAGTTTTGGTAAATTAGGCGTTTTCTCTTTCAATGGTAATAAGATAGTAACAAGTGGCGGCGGCGGTGCAATTGTTACAAATGATATACAACTTGGTATTAAAGCAAAACATTTAACCACAACTGCAAAAGTACCTCATCCATATGAATATGTACATGATGAAATTGGTTATAATTTCAGAATGCCAAATTTAAATGCGGCATTAGCTTGCGCCCAACTTGAACAATTAAATTCATTTATTCAAAATAAAAGAAATTTAGCTTCTGAGTATAGTGTTTTTTTTGAATCTATTGGAGTTAAGTTTAGGACAGAATTACCTAACACCAAGGCTAACTATTGGTTAATGTGTATAGAATTAGAGAATACAAAAGATAGAGATTCTTTTTTAAAGGAAACAAATGAAAAAAAAGTGATGACGCGCCCAATTTGGCAACTAATTTTTAAATCTCCTTCATATTCCCATTTTCAGAGAGATTCTCAAGAAAATGCAATCTATTTAGAAAACAGAATTGTAAATATTCCAAGTAGTGTTAGAAAATAAAACTGCAATAATCGGTTATGGTGGACATGCATATGTTGTAGCAGAATCACATTTGTCAAATGGTAATTCACTTAATTATTACACAAACATAAGTCAAATAGAAAAAAATCCATTTAGCTTAGCATATTTAGGTTGCGAGACTGATCCAAATTTTGAAGGATGGGATATGAATTTAGCTTTTATTTTAGGCATAGGCGATAATAATTTACGATATAAAATAGCACAATTATTATTAAGTAAGCATCAAATAATAGAGTCTGTAATAGATCCAAATTCTATAATTTCTGAAAGAGCAAATATTGGTCTTGGAGTCTTTGCTTCAAAGGGAGTACTTGTAAATGCGTTTTCTCAAATAGGCGACTTTGCAATTTTAAATACAGGTTGTATTATTGAACATGAATGTGAAATAAGCACAGCTGTACATATTGCACCAGGTGCTGTTCTTGCCGGAAATATAAAAATTGGGAAAAGATCATTTATTGGTGCAAATTCAGTAATAAAACAAGGTATAGAAATTGGTGACGATGTTATAATTGGAGCCGGATCGGTAATTATTAATAATGTAAGTAATAATACTAAAATTGTAGGAAATCCAGGTAGAATTATATAATGAATAATAAAGTATTAATAATAGCAGAGGCTGGTGTTAATCATAATGGAAGTTATGAAAATGCAAAAAAATTAATTTTAGCTGGTGCTGAAGCTGGTGTAGACTATGTAAAGTTTCAAACTTTCAAAGCAAGTAAGTTGGTTTCAAAAGATGCTGAAAAAGCAGATTATCAAAAGATAAATACAAATGACGAAAGTTTATCACAATTTGAAATGTTAAAAAAATTAGAGATGCCTGAAAAGTGGCATTATGATTTAATCAAATATGCAGAATCACTCAATGTTAAATTTTTATCAACTGGATTTGATGAAGAAAGTTTAGATTTTTTAGAATCTATCAATATTGATTTATTTAAAATTCCTTCAGGAGAAATTACTAATAAGCCATTTTTAGAACATATATCAAAAAAGAAAAAGCCAATTATTATTTCGACAGGAATGGCTAATCTAGAAGAAGTGCGTGCAGCAATTGAAGTTTTGCAAAACAACGGAATTCTAAAATCATCAATAACAATATTACATTGTAATACGGAATATCCCACTCCTATGGTAGATGTAAATCTTAAGGCAATGCTTACCTTAAAGAAAGAATTTGAAGTGAATATTGGATATTCGGACCATACCCTTGGCATTGAAGTGCCTATAGCAGCAGTTGCATTAGGTGCAAAAGTTATTGAAAAGCATTTTACTCTTGATAAAAATATGGAAGGGCCAGATCATAAAGCATCACTTGATCCTTTGGAGTTAAAACAAATGGTGAAATCAATTCGTAATATAGAGAAGGCCTTGTCGGGCAATGGAATTAAAGAACCAACCTTATCAGAAAAGAAAAATATTATATTATCAAGAAAAAGTATTGTTGCATCTAAAGTTATTAATATTGGAGATAGGTTTTCGGATGATAATTTAACTGTAAAAAGACCTGGTGATGGAATTTCACCAATGTTATGGAATACAATCATTGGAACATATGCGAATAAAACTTATCAACCCGATGATAAAATAGAATTATGAAAAAAATTTGTATAGTAACAGGTAGTAGAGCGGAATATGGATTATTGAAAAGATTAATGTCTATGATTAATTCTGAAAAGACAATGAAACTTCAAATAATAGTTACTAATATGCATCTTTGTTCAGAATTTGGAAATACTTATAAAGAAATTGAATCAGATGGTTTTATTATAGATAAAAAAATAGAAATGTTATTATCTTCTGATACTCCTTCTGCAATCACAAAATCTTTTGGATTAGCGACTATCGGTTTTGCGGATGCGTTTATTGATTTACAACCAGATATGTTATTGGTATTAGGCGATCGTTCGGAAATATTAGCTGCAGCAACATCTGCTTTGTTTTTTAAAATTCCAGTAGTGCATTTACATGGTGGTGAAATCTCCGAAGGTGCTTATGACGAGTCAATCCGCCATGCAATTTCCAAAATGAGTCATATTCATTTCACATCTACTATTCAACATAGGGAAAGAGTTTTACAATTAGGTGAAGATCCTGAAATGGTTCACAACGTTGGCGCAATAGGGGTAGATAATATAAAACATCTTAAGCTAATATCTAAATCCAAATTGGAAAATGAATTAAATTTCAATTTTAGCAATAAAGTTATTATTGTCACTTATCACCCAACTACAAATGAAAACGAAAATGACGAGATCGCTTTTTTAAATATATTAAAAGCGCTTGATTATTTTAAAGACGTTAAAATAATTTTCACTTTACCTAATTCTGATACAAACAACAACTTAATTAAAAAACTCATTATTGATTATGTTAATAATAATACAGATAGGGCAGTTGTTTTTGCAAGTCTAGGACAATTAAAATATTATTCAACTCTAATGTTTGTTGATGCTGTAGTAGGTAATTCCTCTAGTGGTATTATTGAAGCACCATCGTTTGGAGTGCCAACTATAAATATCGGGAATAGACAAAAGGGAAGAACTAAAGGGTCATCAGTTTTTGATACTACAATATTTTATGATCAGATTAGAGAAACAATGTATCAAGTGCTTTATAAAACCAATAAAAATTCTTTTAAAAATTCATTAAATCCATATGATAAAGCAGGTACTGCTGCGAATATTATTGCAGTATTAAAAAATGTAAATCTAGATAAAATTGTTTTAAAAAAATTCCATACTGTTTAATAATGAAAAACTATAATGTTCACATTTTATCAATCAATAGCACAATAAAAGAATGCCTCCAAGTATTAAATTTAATGAAAGATGGTGTATTGTGTTTGTTTGCAATCGATGATAATCAAAAGATGGTTGGCACTTTAACTGATGGCGATATAAGACGAGCCTTAATTGCCGGTATTTCAATAAATGATACAATAGAATCTGCAATAAAGAAAGATTTTGATTATTTAAGACTTGATGAAATCTCTCAAAAAAAAATAAAGGAGTATCGATTAAAAAACATCAAGCTGTTGCCTATTTTAAACAACGAAGGAGTAATTGTTAAGGTTTATAATCTAGCTTTAACGAAATCAATACTACCAATTGATGTTGTATTGATGGCTGGAGGCAAGGGTTTGAGACTCAGGCCATTGACTGAAAATATTCCAAAGCCACTTTTAAAAGTAGGTGACAAGTCAATAATTGATTATACCATAAATAATTTGGTTAATTATGGGATTGAGAATATAAATGTAAATATTAATTATCTTGCAGAAAAAATAGAAAATCATTTCAAAATAAACAAATTTGGGGTAAATATTATTTGTAATAAAGAACCGGAATTTTTAGGAACTATGGGTTCTATTAAATACGTTAAGAATTTAAATCATGATATGGTTCTGGTAATGAACTCTGATTTATTCACGAATATAGATTTTGAAGATTTTTATTTAAATCATTTAGAACAATCGGCTGATATGTCTGTTGCATCTGTTCCATATTCAGTACCAGTCCCTTATGGTATTTTTGACATTAAAGAATCTAAAATAAATGGAATTGTTGAAAAACCCACATATAACTACTATGCAAATGGTGGAATTTATTTAATCAAAAAACACTTATTTGATTTAATTCCCGACAATACTTTTTTTAATGCAACCGATTTTATTAATCTTTTGATTAACAAGAGTTATAAAGTTGTTAGTTTTCCGATTATAGGGTATTGGATTGATATTGGTAATCCAGATGATTATAAAAAGGTTCAAGATTTTGTTTCACATATGAAATTAGAATCATAGCATGGAAAAATTAATTACCATTTGTGCAAGAGGTGGTTCAAAGGGAATACCTGGAAAAAATATTAGACCAATAAATGGGATAGAGTTAATTGGTTATACTATCCAACATGCATTTTCGCTATCAAAAAAAATAAGTGCAGATATCGCTTTATCAACAGATTGTTTAAAAATCAAGAATATTGCAACTAAATTTAATTTGCAAACAAATTACATTAGACCAGAAAGTCTCTCTGGCGACAGTGTTGGAAAAATCGAAACAATAAGACATTTATTGGAATTTGAAGAATCTCATCGTTTAAAAACCTATGATTATATATTTGATCTTGATGTTTCATCTCCGTTGAGAAATATACAAGATCTTATAAGTGCCTTTGAAATCTTAAAGCAAAATCCAGGCGCCCAAAATTTGTTTTCTGTAAATAAGGCTAATAGAAATCCATATTTTAATATGGTTGAAAAAAAAGAAAATGGCTACTATTCATTAGTTAAAAAAGGTAATTTTTTAACACGACAATCATCACCGGAAGTTTTTGAATTAAACGCATCATTTTATATTTACAAAAGAGACTTTTTTAATAATAAGCTTCCCAAAACAATTGGAGAGAATTCATTAGTTTATGAAATGCCGCATATATGTTTTGATTTAGACCATTCAATCGATTTCGATTTCATGGAATATTTAATTATACAAAACAAGTTAGGTTTTTCATTATGAATATATTAATTATTGGACTTGGTTCAATTGGGAAGAAACATGTAGATGTAATTATGGAGCTTTTTCCAGAATCAAATATTTACGCATTACGATCCACCCAAACAAATGATACTTATAAAAAATCCATAAATATTAAATCAATCGATGAATTGTCATCAAAGATTGATTTTGCAATTATTTCAAATGTTACATATAAGCATTTAGAGGCAATTGAAATTGCAATTTCTTTAAATTGTCCACTCTTTATTGAAAAGCCCGTTTTAGCAAATCTAACAAATGCAAATAATTTACTTGATAAAATAAATTTAAATAAAATTCAAACCTATGTAGCATGTAATATGCGATTTCACCCATGTCTTGAATTTATGAGTAATTATTTAAAAACAAAAATTAATCAAATTAATGAAGTTAATATTTACTGCGGATCATATTTGCCAGATTGGCGCCCCCAGAAAGATTATTTAAAGTCATATAGTGCAAATGAATTTATGGGAGGCGGTGTAGATTTGGATTTAATACATGAAATGGACTATATGGTTTGGTTGTTTGGATTCCCTGAAAAAATTGTAAGCTTAAAAAAAAGCAATTCGACACTTAAAATTAATTCTTATGATAGTGCAAGGTATTTAGTAGACTATCCCTCATTTTCAATCGGGATAACCTTGAATTATTTTAGAAGAGATTCGAAAAGGAGTTTAGAAATTGTTATGCAAGATGATACAATTGTAGTAGATTTAAATTTATGTGAGATTAAATCGATTATTTCGGATAATATATTATTCAGAAGCAGTTTTTCAATTATTGATACGTATAAAAAACAAATGCTCTATTTTGTAGATAATTTAACATCAAAAAAAAGCCATCTAAACGATTTTGAAAATGCTTTAAATATTCTAAAATTAGCCATTTGAAAAATTTAAATAAGAAAGTAATTGTTGTAACAGGAGGTAGTGGATTAATCGGCAAATCTATTATAAATGATTTGTTTAGTTTCGGAGCTTTAGTAATAAATGCTGATATCTTGGTTGATAATGACCTGGAGAATGGCACTTGGAGATGTGATGTTACTAGTAAATCTAGTGTTGAATTTTGTATAAAAGCCATATTGGACAGATATAATCGAATAGACGGTTGGGTAAATAATGCTTACCCACGAACATTGGATTGGGGTAATAAATTTGAGGATGTTTTACTTGATTCTTGGAAACAGAATGTAGATTTACAATTAGCAAGTGTATTTATTTGCAACCAAGAAATTTTAAAAATCATGAAAATTCAAGGTTTTGGATCTGTTGTAAATATTGCTTCAATTTATGGTTTAGTTGGTCCAGACTTTAGTGTATACGAAGGAACACTAATGACAATGCCTGCCGCTTATTCTGCAATAAAGGGGGGAATTATAAATTTTACACGCTATTTATCTGCTTATTTTGGTCCGAGTGGTGTAAGGGTTAATTGTGTTTCTCCTGGTGGTATTTTAGATAATCAAAATGAATTATTTGTAAAACAATATGAAAATAAAGTGCCATTGAGAAGAATGGGAAGTCCAAATGATATTAGCCCAGCTGTATGCTTTTTATTGAGTGATAGTTCAAATTATATAACAGGACAAAATCTAATAGTTGATGGTGGTTGGACCGCAATATAAATAAATAGAAAATGCAAAAATTTAGAGTAATACCAAGACTTGATATTAAAGGGCCTAATCTAGTAAAGGGTATTCATTTAGAAGGACTTAGAGTATTAGGAAAGCCTGAAAAATTTGCTGAATATTACTATAAACATGGTGCCGATGAATTGTATTTTCAAGACACTGTTGCTAGTTTATATGAAAGAAATTCACTTGAAGATATCATTAGTAAAACTGCAAAAGAAATATTTATTCCATTAACCGTCGGGGGCGGAATAAGATCAATTGATAATATCAAGTCTATCTTACGAGCCGGTGCGGACAAAGTTGCAATAAACACAGCAGCAATAAAAAATCCAGAATTTATTAGAGATGCAGCACTTAAATTTGGTTCATCTACAATTGTAATTGCCATTGAGGCAATAAAGGAATCTAATGGTATATACTATGCATATACAGATAATGGAAGAGAATATACCGGTATTGAAGTTTTAAAATGGGCTAAACAAGTTGAGTCATTGGGTGCTGGTGAAATTGTTATTACTTCAGTTGATAATGAAGGTACTGGAAACGGTTATGATTATAATTTACTAGATTTATTGACAAAAAATATCAAAATTCCAATTATAGCGCATGGCGGTTTTGGAAGTCCCAATGATGCAATAAAAGCAATTAAAGATCATAATATTGACGCTATTAGCATGGCTTCAGTTTTACATTATAATTATATTTCCGAAAATATTAACACTGATTCTTTTAGTCAAGAAGGTAATACAAGGTTTTTAAAAAGTGGAAATAGTTTTAGTAAAATTAAGCCCTGTAAGATAGAAGATATTAAAAATCAAATGTTTTTAAATCAAATACCTGTAAGAACAGTATAATTATATGAAAAACTCAAATATTATTGTTGTTGATTATCAATTAGGCAATCTTTTCAGTGTCAAACAAGCACTAAAACATATAGGACTAACTTGTAAAATTAGCTCCAATCCCAATGATATTGGGGATGCTGATGCTTTAGTACTTCCTGGTGTAGGGGCTTTCAAAGATGCTATGGAAAATCTCAATAAACTAGGATTAGCAGATGAAATAATTAAATTTATTAAAAGTGGCAAACCATTTTTCGGAATTTGCCTTGGTTTACAATTATTATTTTCTAAAAGTGAAGAATTTGGGGATTCTAAAGGTTTAGACTTAATAAAGGGAAGCGTCAGTAAATTTCCAAATATTAAGAAGAATGGCGAAATTTCAAAAGTTCCTCAAATTAGTTGGAATTCAATTATCAAGAGCAATCGCTGGGCAGAATCACCATTGAATAACTTAGAAAATGAAATTGACATGTATTTTGTTCATTCATTTTATGTTGAACCAGATGACCCCTCAATTATTTCTAGCACTACATTTTATTCAGATATTAATTATGCATCTTCAATTCAGTTAGATAATATTTTTGCATGTCAATTTCATCCAGAAAAAAGTGGAGAACAAGGTTTAAAAATTTACAAAAATTGGGCTTATATTAATAATTTAATTTAATTTAAATATGACAAATACAAAAAAAAAGTATGAGACTTTTTATGGTTTACCTAGTGAGGTGAAATTTTGTAGTAGATGTGTAATGAGTAATCAAAGACCAGCTTCTGCAATTGAATTTAAACATACGAAAGAAAGTAAAAAAACAACTTTACATTTTGACGAAAAAAATGTATGTGATGCATGCAAAAATGCAGATATTAAGGAGAGCATTAATTGGGAAAAACGAGAAAAAGAACTCATACAATTATTGGATAAGCATAGGAGTAAAGATGGAAGTTACGATTGTTTAGTACCTGGTAGTGGTGGAAAAGATAGTGCATATCAAGCCCATATATTAAAATATAAATATGGCATGAACCCACTTACAGTTACATGGCCTCCAATATTATATACCGAATATGGTTATAATAATTGGAAGAATTGGATTGATAGTGGGTTTGATAATATATCCTTCAATAGAAATGGGAAAACTATGAAATTGCTGACTAAATTATCAATTGAAAATCTTTTTCACCCATTTCAAACATTCATTCTTGGTCAGAAAAATTTGGCACCAAAAATTGCTTCTAGGTATAATATTCCATTAATTTTTTATGGTGAAAATGAAGCAGAATATGGCAATCCAATTGCAGATAATGCATCTTCATTGAGGGATAAATCTTATTACAGTTATAAAAATATTGACGAAATATATCTTGGAGGTGTATCTGTAAGAGAATTGAAAGAAAACTATGGAATTCCATTAAGTGATTTAATGTCATTTCTCCCCGCAGATGCAAATGAATTGGAAAAATCTAAAATTGAGGTTCACTATCTTGGTTATTATTTAAAATGGACTCCACAAGAAGTCTATTATTATGCTGTTGAAAATACTGGTTTTAAAGCAAGACCATTTAGAACACAGGGTACATATAGTAAATATAATAGTATAGATGATAAAATTGATGATTTACATTATTATACTACATATATAAAATTTGGTATTGGACGTACCACATATGATGCTTCACAAGAAATAAGAAATGAACATTTAACACGCGAAGACGGAGTAGCATTGGTGAAAAGATTTGATGGGGAGTTTCCGGATCGCTATTTCAAAGAAGTAATGGAATATCTTGATATCAATCCTGAATATTTTGCAAACGAGCTTGCTGACAAGTTTCGTTCACCACATTTATGGGGTAAAAATGAAAATGGAGTATGGCAGTTAAGACACAATGTATGGGGTGGAGGTTTAAATGATATAAATGAAAATGGATAAAAATGCTAAAATATTTGTAGCTGGTCATAAAGGAATGCTTGGAACTTCAATAGTTGATGAGCTCAGAGCAGCTGGGTTTACTAACTTATTATTAGTTGGTAGAGACAAAATAGATTTGTGTAATGGAATGCAAGTTGAAGAGTTGTTTAAAACAGAGAACCCTGACTATGTAATATTAGCTGCAGCAAAAGTCGGGGGGATTAATGCCAATATGCAATTCCCTGTTGAATTTTTGTCAACAAATCTATCAATACAATTAAATGTGATTTCCAATGCGTATAAGTATAAAGTTAAAAAATTAGTCTTTATTGGAAGTTCGTGTATTTATCCCAAAGATTGCATACAGCCAATGAAAGAGGAGTTTTTGATGGATGGAAAATTAGAGCCAACTAATGAAGGTTATGCTCTAGCTAAAATTACAGGATATAAATTGTTACAATACTATAAATCGCAATATGGATTTAATTCAATTAGTTTAATGCCATGTAATTTGTATGGGCCAAACGATAATTTCAATCCAGAACATTCGCATGTTTTATCTGCGCTAGTTAAAAAGATGGTAGATGCAAATAAATTGAATTTAAACAGCGTAACACTGTGGGGAACGGGAATTGCCAGGAGAGAGTTTTTACATGTTAATGATGCAGCAAAAGCTATAATTTATTTTATGCAAACTAGAGAAGAGCAAGAGTTTATAAACATAGGAAGTGGAATTGATGTTTCTATTAAAGAGTTGGCAGAATTAATCGCAATAAAAACAAATTATACAGGTCAAATCAAATGGGATTCTAATAGGCCCAATGGTATGCTAAGAAAATGTTTGGATGTTACAAAGATGAAGTTATTAGGCTTTACTCCAAGTATTACTCTTGAAGAAGGAATATTACAAATGATTGAAAAATACAAAAAAATAATAATATGATTCCATTAATGAAAAATGCATTTTTAAATGAATTTGCAACTAAAAAAGCATTAGCAAATTTTATCTTAGAAACTGACAAGTTCAGTATGGGTGAAGAGTGTAATAAGTTCGAGCAAAAATTCGCCACATTTCAACAACGTAAACATGCTATTTTATTCAATAGTGGTGGTAGCGCAAATCTAGCATTATTACAAGCGTTAAAAAATTTAAATATATTAAGTGTTGGCGATAATGTAGCTTTTTCTGCATTGACTTGGTCAACAAACATAATGCCTATTTTGCAAATGGGATTAAATCCAATACCTATAGATTGTGAGATTAATACTTTAAACGTTAGTTCAAGGGAGTTAATAAAGACTATTGAAAATAATACAATAAAGTGTTTATTTATTACTAACGTTTTAGGCTTTGTAGACGACATTGATAAAATACGCGAAATTTGTTTTTCAAAAAAAATAATTCTACTTGAGGATAATTGCGAATCCCTTGGAACAGTTATAAATAGTGGTATAATGACTGGTAATTTTGGTTTAGCATCTACTTTTTCATTTTTTGTAGCGCACCATATGTCAACAATTGAAGGGGGCATGATTTGTACTGATAATGATGACTTGGCAGAAATGTTAACAATTGTCCGTGCAAATGGATGGGATAGAAACCTTAATGCTACTCAGCAATTTAAGTGGAGGTCAAAATATAATATCGATTCAGAATTACAAGCAAAATATACATTTTATGATCTGGCATTCAATTTAAGACCCACCGAAATCACTGGATTTCTAGGTTCTTTTCAGTTAAATTATTTAGAAGAAAACATTAAAGCACGTGAAAACAACTTTAAAGCAATTGATAAATATATAAATGATAATGATGATTTAATTAAACTTGACTATAATCACTTGAAAACAGTATCAACTTTCGCAATTCCAATATTGTGTAAGACAGAAAAATTGAGGGATAGATATATTAATCAATTTGCAGGAGCTGGAATTGAGATTCGACCAATGATTGCAGGAAATATGCTGAACCAACCTTTTTATTCAAAATATGTAAAAGAGAAACCCTTATTACCAAATACAGAATTCATTGATAAGCATGGTTTTTATTGCGGCAATTATCCCGAATTAACAAAAGAAGATATTGAAACAATTATTAGTGCACTTTTAAAATAAATATAAAATGAAACAAGAATGCCTCATTGAAGAATTAAGGACTAGCTTTGCTAGTTTTACAGAAAAATATAATTCCGATAGCGAAAAAAGATGGACGGAAAATAATAAGAGGTTAAAATATCTGGTGTTAAATGATAATCCTGAAAATTTCTTACAATGGGATGTTGTGGCAAGAACTATGGTAGTTGGAAATGCAGATTATATTCAAACAGAATTGGATTATATTCTTAACATGCCAAATATTGAAAGATGGGAAACGGCGATAATTGAAAATAATATTGGAAATCCTACTATTTATCCAAACTATACAAATAGTAGTGGAAATTTAATACATCATGCATATCATTGTGCATTATTTGAAAACATAACAAGCGGGAACCTAAAAAATTATGATATAATTTTTGAATTCGGCGGTGGTTATGGAGGAATGGCTAGGTTGGTTCATAACTTAGGATTTAAAGGTAAGTATATAATATTTGATTTTCCTGAGTTTTCAGCTTTACAGAAATATTTCCTTAAATCTTTAGGAATAGAAATTCTTAAAAAAGTTGATTTGAATTCAGAAAAAAGTGGTGTGATACTAGTCTCTGATATTGATGAACTTCATAATTTGATTTCTTCAATCGATTCAAATGCAAAGTCGATGTTTATTGCTACTTGGTCAATTAGTGAAACACCAGTAGCCTTTAGAAAAAAAATTCTTCCACTTTTAAATAATTTCGAAGCGTTTTTGATAGCTTATCAAGGTTTTTTCGAAGGGAATAATAATGAGGAATATTTTAGTAGATGGATTTCAGAAATGAATCAATACAATTGGCATCAAATGAAAATAGAACATATCCCAAGTGATTATTATAAAAATAATTATTATTTATTCGGTACTATTAAATAGAAAATGATCTAAATTTATTTATGGATCGAAGTATAAACAGAAAGAGAAATTTAGTTGACAAATTTATTAGTTTTTTGAATTTCGCTAAATATTCTTTAACAGAACCATTTTTACTCAAAATAAATAGGTTTTTGTATTCAAAAAATTATGAAGTTAAAAATGATAATCCACTAATTTCTATAACCATTCCTACATTCGATAGGGGGCAATTATTAATTGACAGAACACTCCCTTCAATACTATCGCAGTCCTATGTGAATTTCGAAGTTTTAATAATTGGGGATTGCTGTATTGATAACACGCCAGAAATTTTATCTGGTATCACCGACCCTCGAGTTAAATTTTTTAATCTTAAAAAAAGAACTAAATATCCAAATGACCCTAAATCTAGATGGTTTATATCTGGAGTTAAGCCATCTAATTATGCACTTAAAATTTCAAAAGGTAAATGGATTTGTTATTTTGATGATGATGATATCATGTCTCCAGATTATTTGGAAAGGTTACTTAGATTTGCTCAAATTGGTAATTTTGAATTTGTTGCAGGCCTGTATGAAGAAGATAGGGATGGGAATTTAAATATAAAAGGGTATAAAGAACCAGGTAAAATAGAATTTGGTGGTCATAGTACATGGATGTATAGATCATATCTGAAATTTTTTAAGTACAATATTAATAGTTGGAGAAAATCTTATAATCGACCACAAGACATTGATTTATTTTTGCGTATGCACAATGCAGGTGTTGTAATGGAAAACTTTAAAGAAGTTGTTTCTTACATAAGACCTAGACCAGGTCAAAAAAAAATTGGACTTGACGCACGATTAGAAAAAAACGAATAGATTGAAAAAGTATAACTGGGGGATTATTGGTACAGGTTCTATCGCACATGTTTTTGCGAAAGCAGTTATTTCATCTGAATTTGGAAAACTTTATGCGATTGCTAGTAGGAACATATCTAGTGCACAATCATTTGCTAAAGAGTTTGATATACCATTTTATTTTGGTGATTATGAACAATTATTAAATGATTCTAACATTGACATAGTTTATATAGCTATCCCTCACCCCTTACATGCAGAATGGTCTATTAAAGCAGCCAATAGAGGCAAACATATTTTATGTGAAAAACCCATGTCCATGAATTATGTAGAGGCTTGTAAGGTTATTGAATCTGTTAGATTAAATAATGTATTCTTTATGGAGGCATATATGTACAAGTTTCATCCTCAAACTCAGAAATTAATTCATTTAATTCAATCTAGAGTCATTGGTGATATTAGGCTTATAAATGCTACTTTTAGTTTTCATGCAGAACCAAGTGAAGAAGAATTGCTGAATCAACAAATCAGAGGTGGCGGAGGAATCCTTGATGTGGGAGGATATCCAATGTCTTTTGTGCGTTTAATAGCTGGGGTTGTTAATGGAAAAAAATTTGAAAATCCGATTGAATTAACAGGATATTCTCATATTGGATCAACCAGTAAAGTGGATGAATGGAGTATTGCCAATTTAAAATTTTCAAATGGTTTATTAGCCCAGATTTCGGCAGGTACGAGCCTCTTTCAAGAAAATGTTGTACGAATATACGGTTCTGAGGGTGATATATTTATCCCATCTCCTTGGGTTCCTGGTGGGCGAGAACCAGGAATTACTAAAATCATTGTTAGAAAAAGAAATCATAATAATATTGAAATAATTGAAGTAAAAAATACAATTCCATTATATTCATTAGAAGCAGATGAAGTAGCAAAAAATATAGATAAATTAGAATCTCCACTTATGACATTGAATGACTCTTTAGGCAATATGGAATCGTTGGATCGTTGGAGAAAAAGTATTGGATTGTCTTACTTAGTAGAAAACAACCAATCTTAACAATTTAATATTTATGATAGCAACAAAATTAATCGGAGGACTTGGCAATCAACTTTTTCAATATGCAATTGCGTTACACCTTGGTAAAATTCATAATACAGAGGTTTTAATAGATAATTCAGAGTTTGAAAGTTATAAGTTACATAAATATGCTTTAGCTGATTTTAATATTAACGAGAATTTCGCCGCGAAAAATGTTGTTAATAAAATGAATATTCATAATGAAAAAACATTTTATTTCAATCCTAAATTCAAAGAAATATCAGACAATGTTTTATTGAGCGGTTATTGGCAAAGCGAAAAATATTTTATTGATATTAAAGATCTTATAATTCAAACCTATTCTGTTAAAAAACCACTTTTTGATCTAAATGCAGAAATATCAAAATCTATACAAAATACTAATTCGATTAGTATTCATATCAGAAGAACAGATTATCTACCCAACACTTATGATGATCAAGTTTTAGAATTCATTAATTTAGGTTATTACGAAACTGCAATACAAGAAATCTCTACTAAAATTGAAAACCCCTTTTTTTATATTTTCAGTGATGATCCTAATTGGGTTAAGTCAAATTTAAACATACAATTTCCTCATATATTTATTGATAATAATAAAGAAAATGCTTGTGAAGATCTAAGGTTAATGAGTTTATGTAACAATAATATAATTGCTAATAGCTCTTTTAGCTGGTGGGCTGCTTGGTTAAACAAAAACACAGACAAAATTGTAATTGCCCCTAAAAAGTGGTTTAGTAAAAATGCTAAAAATTTAGATTCACGTGATTTGATTCCTAGTTCTTGGTATCGTATTTGATTTATTAAATAATGAACATTAATTTGAATAAAAAACAACATTTAGACGCAATAGAAATTTTAAATGAATCAGCATCTTTAGTAGAAAGTTTTGGAAAATATAAATTTGAAAATGGGAAAAATTTAATTGAATTACTGACAATTGATGACATTTCATTTTGGGATTTATTTACTTCGGAATTAGCGCAAACACATTTGCCACTTGTTTTAGCTTCTGATAAAAATACTAGTAGAAAAATTGATAATTTCAGTTTCTATTACTCTATTTTAAAAGCTTTTGTAAAATATAAAATAAAAAAATTTCAATTCCCAAAAAAATCATTTTCTAATATTAAAGGAGATACAATATTGTGTTTGGGTTTCACAAATCAAAGTTATAGAGATATTATGACATCTATTGTTGGCAATTTAGCTCATAATTCATCTTATAATGTAATTGTAATTAGCGATTCAAAATTACCATCAATTACTGCAACTATAACCCAAAACTCTTCTTTTATAATCAATTGGCAGTTTCTTGATGACAATAATGAAAAAATTATCATTGAAATTAAAAAGAAATTAAAAAATATTTTACAATATTTGGAATTGAATAATTTCCTTGATAGATTAATTCCGGAAAATAAATATCATTTAAAATATGAATTTAAAAAATCATTCAAACGATTGTTTTATATTCATCTAAATAATATTGTTGTACAAGCTGTAATTGCAAAAAGTATTTTAAAACAATTAAAACCTAAAATAATTATCACGCCGGATAGTTCTGATCCAAGGGCTAGATTATTTACTACACAAGCATCGTTTTTAAATATACCATCTTTAAGTGTTCAGTTTGGATTAGTTGGCAATGAGGCAGTAGAATGGAGATTTTTATCGACCAATTTAGTAGCAGTTTGGGGGGAATCTTCTAGAAAAGCAATATTGAATCAAAAAATAACAAATGAAAGAATTGTAATAACAGGATCACCAAGATACGATTATATTTACAATAAGGAAAAAGAGTCAAATCTAAATAAAACAAATTTAGGAATTCAGAATCAAAAATCTATTGTTCTTTTAGCCTCTTCTTATGGGGACAAATCACTTAAAAATTTGTCTTTGCCCAATACTTTGGATATTATGAAATCGGATATATTTAATACAATAAATCAATTTCCTGATTGCGTATTATTAATTAAGCCACATCCATCCGAAAACATAGAGCAAACTAGAAAATTGATAAATAATTTTGATAATATTAAAATAGTTGATAAAACTATCGATATTCGTGAACTGATTGATATTTGCGATATTTTTATTTCATTTGGCTCAACAGCTACCATAGATGCATTAGTTGCAAACAAAATTTCTATTTGCCCAGTATATCATGGCTGGTCATTTAGCGATATCTTTAAAAACTCCGGAGCTACACTTAATCCAACTAACAAGGAAGAATTGTATGATTTATTCTATAAGATATTAAATAAAAAATTAGACGATATTTTTCTAAAAAAATTGGAAAACAGTAAAAATAAATTTTTAGAAAATCAAATTTTCAAAAACGATTCTAAATCTACAGAGAGAATTGTATCATTAGTATTATCAATGATTAAGCACAACGAATTATTGAACAGTAGTCATTAATTTATTTTTATAACTTCAAATCAAATTTTTGACTAACAAAATAAGAATATTAAAGGATATTTTTTCATATAGTTCAAGTTCCTATGTATCACAAGGAATTGGGCTGGTTAGTGGCTTAATAATTGCAAGTAAATTGGGCCCAGAAGATTATGGAATATATAATGCTGTAACTTTAGTATTAGGTTATGCAGCTTATTCTGAACTTGGAGTACTTTCTACAATGAGTCGTGATTTACCATATCATAAAGGTCAAAACGATTTACAAAAATCTATGGAAGTTGAAGGTGCAGCGCGCTATATGACACTTATTGGTGCTATATTGGCTTCAATTATTGTTTTAATTATTTCAATATTTTCTAATATTTCGCCAAAAATGGCTTTTGGTTTACGGATAATGGCTTTTATAGTTGTTTTGCAACAATTATATACTTATCATAGAACTATCCTTAGATGCAATAATAATTTTAAAGAATTAAGTCAACAACAAATTATACTAAGTTTAATTACAGCTTTTTTTGCCATTTTATTAGTTCAATATGGTGGTTTTGAAGGAAGAATGTTTGCTGCATTAATTGCACAATTTTTAATTTTTGTTTATGCTATTTATCGAAATCCATGGAAAGAAACTTCAAAATTTAACTTAGCATTCATTTTCGAATCGATGAAGATGGGGATCCCGATTTTAGCATCAGGTTTTATAATCTCATTAGTTACATCTATCGATAGACTCATGGTTATAACATTCATGGATGCTACCTATCTAGGATATTATGGTTTATCAATTATGTTGATAAGTATAATATCATTAATACCTGCAATGGCAAGCCAAGTTTTGTATCCCAGAATTAGTTATCATTTTGGCGAATCTGGACAAAATGTAGAAAAATTAAGATTTTATGTTCTTAAGCCTCCAATTATTTTAAGTGCGGTGTTACCATTTATTATTGGTCCAATTATACTTTCTCTACCGTTTATTATCAAATTGTTTCTACCCGCATATATACTAGGTATTTCTGCTGCTAGAATTGTAGTTTTGGGTATTTATTTTTATGGAATTTTAGGATTAACAGATTATTTCTTAGTTACAACGGGGAAATTAAAACTCTACGCTTTGTTTGGTACAATTGCATTAATATTCAATATAGTATTTGATTATATTTTTATAAAAATAGGATTTGGAATTGAAGGAATAGCCATCGGTGGCACCTTATTAACATATTTTGTTTATTCAAGTATTGTTATTGGTTACGCGATTTCATTTTATAAAAAATCTGCCCATAGTATTTTATTATATTTTTTGAAACTATGGTTACCATTTTTCTATATGACAATATTAATTTGGAGTATAGAATTTATTTTTGAATATTTATTAATCAATATACTTTTAAGATTTTCTTTATTAGCAGTTATTTTAAAACTGTTGATTTATGTATTTGCTTGTATTCCATTTAAATATATAATAGCTAAGGAAACTAATTTAGATTTATCATTTAAGTCGATAGCCATTTTGATTAAAAATAACAAAAAATAAATTTTAATTAGAATGAATCAACCACTTTTGTCAATATGTATAGCAACTTATAATAGAGCAAAATTTATTGGCGAAACTCTAGAAAGTATTATTCCGCAAATTACTAGCGAAGTTGAAATTGTCATAGTAGACGGCGCTTCTAAAGATGGAACCAAGTTAGTAGTTGAAAAGTATTTAAAAACCTGTAAACAGATTGTATACATACAATTACCAGCCAAAGGTGGTGTTGATCAAGATTATTGTAAAGCAGTTGAATTTGCTAAAGGTAAGATGTGTTGGCTGTTTACTGATGATGATATATTAAATCCAAATGCCATAAGTGTTATACTAAATTCAGCACGTAATGATTATAGTTTGATTTTGGTAAATGCACAGGTTTTAAATTTGAATTTTTCAAAAGAACTTACAAATAGGTTACTTCCCATTCAAAATGATTTAGTTTTACCAGAAGGTGAATTAGATAGCTTATTTGATTTATCAATTAATTACATGTCTTTTATAGGTTGTATTGTCATTAACAGAGATTTGTGGATGAAAAGAGATTGCTTGCCATATTTTGGCACTGAATTCGTACATATTGGTGTTATTTTTCAATTCCCTTTGCCTGCAAAAACCTTAATTATAGCAGAGCCTCAAATTAAAATAAGATATGGCAATGCTCTTTGGTCGAAACGAGCATTTGAAATTGGTATAGTAAAATGGCCAAACCTGCTTAATTCGTTTCAAAACATATCAATATCTAATAAAAACAAATATAATCTTTCAAAATTCAGACACAAAATTCAGTCCATCATTTTCTATCGAGCACTTGGTTCTTTCACTATTAATGAGTATTTAAAATTTATTGGTACAAGCAATTTTTCTCTTACAATAAAATCCATTTCTTTTATAATTTCCATCATTCCTAGTAAAATTATTAATTTTATTTTATTAGTATACTTCAAAATATTTAATAAAGGAAATCTCGTTAAAATCTATGATTTAGAAAACAATGATCATAATATTTTTAAAAATGTCTTTAATTTTAAAAGATTTAAATAATATTTAGATGAAACTATTCTCGGAAAAAGAAATAAATTCAAAGGAATTATTTTTTGCTTCATTTTCTTTGTTATTTTGTGTCTGTATTTTTTTTGGAAAATCAATTCTAAATGGCGAAACGATTCTTCCAGTTGGAAATATTTTTGAACAGCCTTTCTATAAGAATTATGCTCCAAATGATTTTAAGGGTTATCCAAACTATCTTTTGTATGATCAATCTAATCAATTTTATCCGTTGCAACATTATGCAATGGAATCATTAAGGAAAGGTGTGTTCCCGCTTTGGAACCCTAACATAATGCTTGGTACCTCAATTCTGGGTTCTACACAAACAGCCGTTTTTTATCCAATTAATTTATTAGCAACCGTATTATCTCCAACAATGGTTATTTTAATACGTTGTATTTTTAATATGTGGATAGCTGGTTTTTTAATGTTTTTATTAGTTCGTAGACTCGGAGCAAATTTTTTTGGTTCTTTTATTTCTTCAGTCGCTTTTATGTTTAGTGGATTTCTAGTAGTTTGGCTAGGACATCCACATTCTAATTCTGCAATTTGGCTGCCAGTTTTAATATTATTAGCAGATATTATGGTTAAATCAAAGAAAAAACTAGGTTTTTACAGTTGTTTAACTAGTTTTTTCATTGCAATTTCTTTTTTTGGTGGACATATGGAGACATCTTTTTCAATTATTCTGGCTTGGTTTAGTTTCTTCATGATGCGAAGTTTTCAATTTGCTGGGATAACACTTCTACTCAGAAATTTTAAGTTTTCAATTTTTATAGTAATTTTTGGTTTTTTTACAGCAGCAGTACAAATTATTCCTTTTCTTGAATGGCTTTCTAATTATGGAGGTTTATCAGATAGAAGCACCATAAATTTTAATTTTTTCAACTTTCAATTCTGGCGAGATTTAGCAACACTTCCAGTTTTGATATTGCCAAATATTTTTAGCAATCCATCTCAAAATCCATTATATCAAAGCTATATACCCTGGACTAATTTTAATGAGTTTTCTATGTATATTGGTATTATTCCATTTTTTATAAGCTTGTATGGATTATTTTATTTTAAAAATAATAAAAATAAAATATTTACAATAGGCGCCTTATTTTTTTTAGCATTATCTCTTAAAATACCATTTTTTGATTATATCAATCAAATACCAGTTTTTAGTTTATTTAAATCTACGCGATATCGGTTAATTTTTGATTTTGGCATGTCTGTCGGTGCTGGTTTGACAATAAATGAATTATTAAATAATGAAAATGAATTTGTTTTTAATATATGGAATAAACTGAAGAAAACATTTTTTATAACAGGCTCAACTATTTTAATTATAATTGTTACTATCTCATTCATTTTGCCACTTTTTGAAGAACCAATACTGAATTTAGGAAAAAAATTAATTACAGAACAATATGCAACAATTAAAATTCACTCTAGATCCTTAAATGAAGTTTTATTATTAGTTGATCATGTTTGGTCTGGCTTAATCTTTCATTTTAGTATTCAAAATTGGAAATTGTATTTCCCTGCAATAATTTCAATTTTAGCAGGGATTTGGATTCTTTTATGGAGGAAGCAGTTTTTTGATATAATTATTTTCCAAATTGGCATATTGTTGCTTATTGTTCTAGATTTATTTGTTTTTGGCATTGGGTATAATCCTAGTATTAAAAATAATTTTGTTTATCCACATACCCCAGCTATTAATTTTCTCAAAGATGATAAGACACAATATAGAATTTTACCAACTACTATGCAATGGAGGTCTAATGGGCCAATGGCATATGGTATTAATGAAATTGGAGGATGCGAATTACCAACAAAATATTATCATGAATTTAGAAATACTATTGCATTATCATACCCCTTCCCATCTAGCGAATATTCTACGGGATTCACTGCAAGTTCGGCTAATTCAAAATTAATAGACCTTTTAAACGTAAAATATATTATCACAACTAAGAAAATTGGTAACACTGTTCCCGGAAAAATAGAGTTAGTTTTTAAAGATAAAGAGACAAGAATATATAAAAACAATACATATTTGCCTCGTGCTTACTTTGTCAATAGAACTAGATTTTTGTCTGATGATTCAACACTAAAATTCTTAAGCAGCCAACTATTTGATCCAAAATATGAAGTAATTCTATCTGACAACAACAAAAATATTCTACTAACTGATACAATAAATCAATTAAAACAAAATATCTCCATTTCTGACTATAAATCTCAGGAAGTTCGAATATCTGCCATTAGTAATAAAAATGCATTTCTAGTTCTTTCAGATGCATATTATCCAGGATGGAAGGCTTATCTTGACGGAGATGAGGTGCCAATTTATCGTGCTAATCATGTTATGCGTGCTATTTATGTCCCTAAGGGGAAGCACAAGATTTTATTTAAGTATGAACCACTTTCTATTAAAATTGGTATTTACCTAAGTCTCACCTCTCTAGTTTTTATGAGTATTTTTACTTTTTTTTCTATTAAGAAAAACAAGTGAAAATACTTTTACTTTGCTCAATAAATTAATTTATTTTCTGCAATTTCACTTGATATGGTATTTTAATCCTTTTATAATACTGATTAAAGAATATTTTATATATTAATTTTTACTTTTAATCAGTTTGTTTAATTAAATATTTTATATATGTTTTCAACTGTTAATCAGTTTAGTTTAGATTTGTCAATAATTATTGTAAACTGGAATTCTTGGAATGATTTACATAACTGCGTGCAATCAATAGAAAAAAATGCTGGTAAAATAAGTTATGAAATAATTATAGTAGATAATAATTCTTCTGATAATTCTATCAGAGAAATTAAAGCATTTTCTCCCAAGTCTATTTTGATTGAAAATATTGTTAATGTTGGATTTCCTGCTGCAAACAATCAAGGTTTTAGAATTGCTAAAGGTCAATACTTGCTTGCACTTAATCCTGATACCTTGATAAAAGAAGATACGTTAGAAAAATCAATTGAATTTTTAAAAAACGATTCAACTATTGGGTGTCTTGGAGTTAAAACATTAAAAGGTAATGGGGATGTTTTACTATCTTGTGCAAGATCTTACCCTACATTATGGAGTGCCTTTTGCCATACACTGTATATTGATACAATGTTTAAAAAAAGTACATTTCACAAATCATCTGAAATGTCTCATTGGGATCATAATAATAGTTGTGATATTGACTTACTACATGGTGGATATATGATGTTTCCAGCAAAATTATATAAGGAAATAGGAGGATTTGATGAAAGAATACCTATGTTCTATGAAGATATTGAATTTTGCTGCAGAGTTAAGAAATTTGGTTTTAGAAATTACTATTTGGCAGATTACGAAATTATACATCTAGTTGGCACAAGTATATCAAAAGCAAATCCAAAATGGATTTCAAGTTTATATTGTGAAGCAGATTACTTATACTTTTCAGAATATGGCGGTGGATCAAAATCTGCTTTCATTTATGTATTAATGATTCTTTTTCTCACACCCTTTAGAATTATTTACAGTCCATTTATATGGATTGGTCATTATTTAATCAAAAGAAGAGTAAAAAACCTAATTCTAATTAATACGCAAATATTAGCATCCTCGTATTGGGCAATTAAAAAATTGAATTTTTTAATAAAACAGTATTATAATGCAAATTAAGAATTATGATAAATTTCTATTAACTATAATTTATTCTTTAGGAATATCTTTTGCATTAATAAGTTTTATTTGGAATATTAATATCTTAATAAAAACTAATGTCATTCTTTCACTTCTTTCGCTTTATTTTTTAGGAAATAATAGTAAAAAACATTTTGTACTATATATTTATATGTTTTTACTAATAATTCTATTCATATTTTTTTCTTATTTTGTTGGAAGATTAAATTGGAGACTTTTTGCCCCTTTGCATTTCATTGTTTATAGTTATGGCTTTTCAATGATATTAATTAAAAAAAAAGTTTATGCTTGGGGAGGATACATAGTGTTTTATCTTTTAGCCTTATATTTTTTAATATTAATGTTTCTTGGTGTTAGTGGAGATTTGGCATTAAAGTGGAGTAGTTCAAATGGAATATCAACTGTAATGTTAATTTCTTGTATTTCTTTATATATCATATTGAGATTTGAAGAAAAGGAATTAGATTTAATTCCGGCTTTTATTACACTAATTATTTCTATATGGGGAATTGGGCGAGGTGGAATTATTTCAAGTTTAATCCTTTTTTTAGGGCTACTTTTTCTAAAATATAATACTAAAAAAAAATACATATTTTTAATAGTAATATCTCTTTTCGCAATTTCTACTCTCATATTCTTCAACTCGGATTTTTTTCTTGATTACGCTTTAAATAATTCATTTTTTTCTAATGCTATGATTCGTTTTATAGAGCGTAGTGGCGAATTTAATGAATCCTCTGCTCGTTCAACAATGTGGGAAAATTATTTTCATAATTTGGATTTTTCTCGATTAATTTTTGGGGTTAATGTAGAAACAGATCCATGGGAAGAAGGATTAATGAATGAATTTAATTATCATAATTCATTCATTAATCTTCATTTGCAGACTGGAATTATTGGGATTATAACAATTCTTTTAATTTATCTCTCTCTAACAGATTTGTTTAAAAAGGACAAACTCCTCTTTTTATTATTATTTGTTTTAGTTTTTAGATCTTTTACTGATACTATAATATTTTTTGGTAGATATGATTTTATCATATTTTATTTTATTTTTCTACAACTAAGAAAATATAAAATATATTAGTCGAACATCCTCTGAAACTTAATTTATCATAATTATTTATTAAAAATTGAAAAAAATATTATTTGCTATCGGATATTCTGCGCAAATTGGAGGTGCACAAAAAGTTTTTTTAAGTACTATTAATGAAATGTCATTTATGGATTGCGAAATTCATGTGATTCTACCAGATGCATCTTTAATGCCTTCAATAGTATCAAAAAATATCAAAATACATTATATAAATTTTTCTTCTTTAATCTGTCTAATAAAAATTTATAAAATAATTAAACAAAATAATTTTGATATTATAAATACTTATTTAACAAAATCTAGTTTAATTATTTCATTTGTAAATATACTTTTTAGGATACCAATTTACTGTACTTTATTAAACGAAATTATTCATGTTAAATTGAATTTTTTTCAAAAAATTTACTATCCATTGTTTTATTATTTCTTATCAAAAATATGTAATGGATTCATCGTAAATTCAAATTACAATAAGGATAACATTGTCAAGTTATTAAATTTAAATCCCAATTTTATAAAAGTAATATATTCTGGTATCGACAATAAATTCTTCAGATTTACCTCAAATACTTCAGGTGTATTTAATAATAGTAAACTTATTATTGGATATGTTGGTAGACTATCCCAAGAAAAGGGGCCTCTTTATTTGCTCCAAGCCCTCAACCAACTAAATGACATAAATTATGAATGTATAATTGTAGGAGATGGCCCACTTATAGAAGATCTAAAACATTTCAGCAAAGTTAATAATTTGTTTGAAAAAATTTCATTTACTGGATATCATCCAGACCCTATTAATTTAATGTCAATGATGGATATAATAGTTGTTCCTTCTTTAAATGAAACTTTTGGAATAACAATTATTGAATCTTTTGCATTAAAAAAAATAGTTGTTGCATCTGATATTGGTGGAATTAAAGAGATAATTCAAAATGGAATAAATGGATTTCTTTTTACTCCTATGTCTTCAATTGAATTATCTGAAATAGTTCGAAATATATACATTGGCAAATTAAAGACTACTGAAATGGGGAATATTGCTATGAATTTTGCTATGAATAATTTTACTAGCGAAATAATGGCTCACAAAACCTATAATTTTCTTTTAAATAGTTGTGATAAATAAGCTTTTTTTGTTATTTCACAATTATATTTGATATCTTTGTAAATATTTTAATAAACATATAAACTAATAAATAATGGAATTAGATGTAGTATTTGTTAATGGACCATTTTTGGATGGATTTTCTCGAGAATCAAGAAGCCCGGCTGTTACAAAAAGTGGTACATTATATTATCCTGCTTGGCTTGCTTATGGCTGCGGTTATGCAGAAGAAAATAACTTTAATTCAAAACTGATTGATTCTATTGCTGATAAGATTTCATTTCAAGATTCAGTGGATCTAATTGTAAACTTAAAACCAAAAGTTATTGTAATTGGTACAAGTACTCCAAGTATTGATGCTGACTTAACTTTTAGTAAAGAATTAAAATTACTTTTGCCAAATTCTTTGATTATTCTTGTTGGAACTCATGCTTCATCATGCGCATCTTCAATTGTAGCAGAATTTGATTTTATAGACTTAGTAGCAAGACGAGAGTATGATATTACCATCGTTGAAATTTTAAAAGCATTAAAAAATAATCAAAGTTGGGATAGTTTAAAAGGAATTACATATAAAAACAAATTAGGAAATGTAGTTAATAATCAAGATCAGCCTTATATACACGATCTTGATATACTACCTTTTGCTAGCAAGGTATATAAGAAACATCTCAATATCCGTAATTATTATTATGGTCATGTTCGTTATCCTATGATCTCAATTTTCACCAGTAGAGGATGTAATGCAAGATGTAATTATTGTTTATATCCTCAAACAATGTTTGGTAATTTTAGATCAAGATCTCCAAAAAATATTGCAGAAGAATTTTTATGGATAGCAGAAAATTTGCCTGAAGTAAAAGAGGTGTTAATTGATGATGATACTTTTACAATGAATAAAGCTCATGCTCAAGCTACTGCTAAAGAACTCATTAGAACAAATAATAAAATTAAATGGACATGTGAAGCTCGAGCAAATCTCGATTATGAAACACTTTCATTAATGAAAAAAGCTGGTTGTAGATTAATAGTAACCGGTTTTGAGTCTACTAATCAAGATGTGCTTGATAGAGTAAATAAGGGAATAAAAATGAAAGAAGTTAATGACTATGTAAGAGATGCTAATCGGGCAGGTATCAAAATACATGCTTGCTTTATGGCTGGAAATCCTGGAGATACTTTAGATACTCTTAATAATTCTTTAAATTGGGCAATTGAACAAAACTTTGATACTGTTCAATTTTTTCCTTTACAAGTTTATCCAGGAACAAAAGCATATGATTGGGCAATTCAAACTGGATATATTCGTGAACAAAATTATCGAAACTGGGTAACACCTTCAGGTATGCACAATATGACAATTAACACTAATGATAATGGTTTGACGTTTCAAGAGTGTCTTGATTTCTGTGACGAAGCTAGAAGAAAATTTTATTTAAGACCATCTTTTATTTTAAAAAAACTTATAACAGGTATTTTTCAACCCTATGAATTAAGAAAAAACATTATTGGATTTCTGAACATAAGGAAGTATTTATTTAAAAATGTATCAAGAGAACTATAAAAAACTATTATGGAAATTAAAACTAAACCAGTATATACTTCAGAAGTGTATAAATCAAAAGTATTAAGCGTCGATCACCTAACCTCAAATACATTTTTATTAACATTCGAAAAGCCAAACTTCGATTTTCTTCCTGGTCAGCACATTATTGTATCATTGGAAGGGGACATACATGATAGGGAATATTCTATTTGCAGTTCTGTAGATGATTTTTCAATGCAAATTATTGTAAAAGAGGTAGTAGATGGTTATTTTAGTCCTTTGTTAAAAAAGCTTAAAGTAGGAGATTTATTAAAGATTAGGGGACCGCATGGACGTTTTACCTTAGATTATTTTAATGTTGAGAATAAGGATATTGTATTAATTGCATCTGGGACAGGAATCGCTCCATTTAGAAGTATGATTTTGACCTATCCTGATTTAAATTTCAAATTAATACATGGAATAAGAACAATAGAGGAAGCATATTTTAAAAATCAATTAAAATGTTCACATGTGATTTGTACGTCAAAAGATTCTAACGGAGATTTCGATGGAAGAGTTACTAAGTATATTGAAAATTTTAATTTTGATTCTAATACGGTTTTTTATCTATGCGGTAATTTTAACATGATATATGACGTTCAAAATTTGTTGATATCAAAGGGGCATAGTGTTAATTCAATTTTCTCGGAAGTTTATTTTTAATTAATGGTATATTTTTGGGTAATATTTTTTATAGTTTTTTACACTTATATACTATATCCATTATTATTAAAAGTCATTTCTTTTTTTTATAACGAAAATGAAATAACTTTTAATGTAAAAGAGATATTAAATGTAGATTTTGTTATTTTAGCATATAATGAAGAAAAAGTAATATATGATAAGATCTTAAATTCCTTAGATGCGTTAAAAAAAATAAATGGTGCTAAATTATGGATAGTCTCAGATGGTTCAACTGATAAAACTAATCAAATTGTAACATCCTTAATTGGTAACCCAATTATTGAATTTATTCAACTAAAGCGTTCTGGGAAATCTCAATCAATAAACAGTATTATCCCACTTCTAAAAGGTGATATAATTGTATTTTCAGATGCCAATGTTGATTTTTCAAAAAGCACCATTATTAATTTATTGAAACCATTTAATGATATTAATGTTGGTTGTACTTGCGGAAAAGTTATTTATAGAAATCCTAACAACGTTAATAGTGGAGATGGCGAGTCAATGTATTGGAAGTATGAAAATGAAATAAAAAAACTTGAAAGTAAAATAGGTTATGTTGCTGGAGCAACAGGAGCAGTATATGCAATAAGAAGAGAGTTGTTTCATCCATTACCAAGTAATTGTATTAATGATGACTTTACAATTTCTATGAAAATTGTTGAAGCGGGTTTTAAATGTAAATATGTTGAAAATGCTGTAGTTTATGAGAATGTAGCACCAACAATTAAAGATGAATTTAAACGACATGTTAGAGATGCTACTGGCCATTATATTTCGATAATACATTTGATAAAATTAGTTAATCTCTTTATTGGAGCAAGATCATTTATTTTCTGGTCACACAGATTGATACGATGGGCTGTTCCATTTTTATTAATTCTTCTATTTATTATCAACACAACATTACTAGACAAAATATTCTATTCAACTTTTTTTTATTGTCAAATAATATTTTATTTTTTTGCAATTGTTGGAATATTTACAAATAATAATAATAAAATAAATATAATTTTCTTTGTGCCATTTTATTTTTGCAACTTAAATTTTGCATTATTTTTAGGTTTTTTAAATTCAATATTTGTAAAGCAAAAAGGAATTTGGGAGAGTACCGCAAGGTAGAATTCATCATTTTTTTAATATTTCAAAAAATGCGTATTAAAATATTTGCATTATTACTATTATTTTTATTATCTCCAATTTTTATAATTTTGGCAATGGCTATTTTTATTGAAGACGGTTTTCCTATTTTTTACACTCAAAAAAGATTTGGAGCTGATTGTAAGAAATTTGACATATTTAAGTTTAGAAGTATGAAAAACGATACACCAGAAATAGCAACTCATCTCTTGAATAGTCCTCATATTTATTTATTGAAAGTAGGTAAATTTATTAGAAATTATAGTTTAGATGAACTTCCAAATTTAATAAATATAATTAAGGGTGAGATGACTTTTGTTGGACCACGACCAGCTTTGCACAATCAAAATGATTTAATAAATTATAGAATTTCTTTGGGTGTTTCTAAATTGAAACCAGGCATAACAGGTTGGGCTCAAATAAATGGCAGAGATGAGATTTCTTTAGCTGAAAAAGTGAACCTTGAATTTTTCTATTTAAAAAACAAATCATTTTTTTTAGATTTTATTATAATATATAAAACTTTCTTCAAAGTGATTTCAAAAAAAGGTATAAAACACTAGTATAATTTAATTTTTAAATGTAAAGTATGAAAAAAGTGTCTTTTAATAAATTATCAATTATAATTCCTGCATATAATGAAGGAAAGACTATAGTTTCAATACTCGATCGAATTTTAGAAATTAATCTCATTAATAATATTGAAAAAGAAATTATAGTTGTTAATGATTGTTCTACAGACAATACAGATGAAGTAATTTTGAAATATATTGGTGAAAAAAATAAAAATATTAAATATATCAGTCATGAAATTAATCAAGGGAAAGGCGCTGCATTACACACAGCAATAAAAAATTCAACTGGTGATTATTTAATAGTACAAGATGCTGATCTTGAGTATGATCCAAACGAATATAATCGCTTAATTGTTCCGATTTTAGACGGATTTGCAGATGTTGTTTATGGATCAAGGTTTATAGGCGGTAATCCACATAGAATTTTATTTTTTTGGCATACTATTGGTAATAAATTTCTTACTTTCTTATCAAATATGTTTACCAATTTAAACTTAACTGATATGGAAACTTGCTATAAGATGTTTAATACTAGATTAATTCAATCAATTAAATTGAATGAAAAACGATTTGGTTTTGAGCCAGAAATTACTGCAAAAATCTCAAAAATTAATATGATTAGAATTTATGAAGTTGGGATCTCTTATTATGGAAGAACTTATAATGAAGGAAAAAAAATTGGATGGAAGGATGGATTCAGAGCAATATATTGTATTATAAAATATAATATATTAAAATAAATTATAGAATTATTCCACAAAAATAATTGTATAATAAGTACGTCCAATTAATTCTCGTACTCCCGTTTCAATCAATTTCAAACTATCAGTATTAGGTAAGAAATCAAAAATTGTATAATTTCTATATTTTCTGTATTTGTGGTCCAATTCATATGTAATTACTATTAATCCTTGTTTCTCAAAGAGCAATTTTGCTCTATACATATGATAAGCAGATGTTACAAGTATAATTCTTTTACTTGGGCTTATTAGTTCTTTTACAGCCACTGCCTCGTCTGCAGTATTCTCCACATCTTTTGTTACAAATATCTTTTCTGATGTTATGCCGTTTGAAATAGCATATTCTTTTAGCACTGCTCCCTCTGTTTTCTTTGCCTTATCCCATGGCATTTTGCCTCCTGTAAAAACTAGCTTTTGAGCCTTACCTGCATTAAATAAAGCTATCCCTCCAAAAAACCTATCTGGGTCTCCCCATTCTATGTAGGTTGAATCCCCCACTTCATTTATTTCCAACATTCCACTTAGCACTACAATTGCATCTGCACTATCTATAGCGCTTATTGGCTTTCTGTATTCACTACCTTCTACTAGTTTAAAGAAGTTATTTGAGAATATAGGGGTGGATATGATATATAGGACCCCTATTGCTATATAGATTAGTTTTTTCTTATTCTTGATTAATCCTATTAGTATTACTATTATGACCAGCATGATAGGAAGAACAAATATGGGTAGTATTTTGTGGAGGTAGATCATGATTGATTAAGGCCTAATTACGATTTTGCATTATTACTCTATCTTAAATTCTATAAATCGCGATTAATTATAGAGCATTTATAGGAGATTGCTCTATAATTAATTAATATGAATCTTTATTAATCTCTTTTTATCAATAGTCAAGTTATTGAAGAACCCTCTATATTTTTAGGGGGTTTTTTATTTTAACACTTAAAAAGGATAGCTACTACTGCCATCATTTAAAAGGGCAATGCCGCTATAATAAAACTTAGTACATAATATATATTTCATCTGTTTGATATCATCTGCATTATAATTTCCATCTGGTTTAATTATTTGGTATGTATTTGATGCCTTAAAGTCAGAGGAGCTAAATAATTTTACTTCATTAACCCTTTTTTCTCTTATCAATGAAAACAGTTCTTTTTCCTTTTCATTTAATATTTGAATATTAAATGCATTTTCATATAAATTACAATCTTCAAATACTTCTTTTACAAAAAAGCTTAAAGGTAAAGTTACAATAGGTTTACTAGGATTTCCTATAAGTTGATTTTGATTGTGGTTTACTATTTCAAAAACTGGCTTATTTTCATAATGCCCCTCAGAGCTTGTAAATTCTTTTTTAATGCCGTATGTTATGGCAACATTATTATGATTTATAACAGTATCTATAATGCTCATTGTAAAATAATTAATATCCATTTTTAAAGAATAAAGTAATAATGGATCAGCTTGTATTTTTTTTACATAAGCTAGTGTATTTTTTGATTCTTCGTCGGCTGCATTTTCATCTATTTTTTTCTTTAAGTCATCTTCAAGAGCAATAAGATTTTTAAGTGCTAAATTATCATCATAAGCTCTTTTTATTAAAAAGTCATGGGCTTCAATTAGTATTGGAGCA
>JACCDV010240304.1_pt1 | contig 40993 bp, 46 predicted proteins | sample 7446131 | NCBI WGS metagenome assembly JACCDV01 (sample SAMN15323448, study PRJNA562643) | freshwater metagenome | isolation source: river surface water | place: USA:Blue River Watershed | collected 2017-08-17
GTGGCGTGGTTTTGGCGTTGGTCTTGGGTACTGGTTAGGGCTGGCACTGGTTGGACTGGTGGCGCTTGGTTGGGGTGGGTTTTGTTTCTATTGTTTTGAGGGGGGGAAGGGGGATCGTAACAAAAATTTGTTTATATCGTAACAATTATTACATTTGCGTAACAAAAACCGTAACAAATGAAAGTAAAAATTTTAAGTTGTCTTTATTGCGAACAAGAAATGGAAGTAGTTACTTCTAAAAAAAGATTTTGTTCAGACAAGTGCAGAGTATATTACAATAGAGAAAATCGCCATTATAAAGGCGGATTTGTATATTGTCTTAAAAACCCATTAGAAGATAATAAAATATTTTATATTGGTAAAACAATCGGATCATTGAACAAAAGATTAAAAGAACATATAAACAATAAAAGTTTAAATGCAAATAAGGAAAATATAATTAAATTAATTTTAGATGCTCAAAAAGATGTAATAATTGAAGAAATTGAATTTGTTGAAGATATTTCAATATTAGATGAAAAAGAAAAATATTGGATTAGAGAATTTTCTGAAAAAGGTTTATCAAATATAAATAATTATAAAAAATGCAAAAGCAATCCAATTGGAGTTAGATTTGACTTAGATAAGTTAGAAATGATTCAAAAAGATCAGAATTTGACATCTGCCCAACAAGTAGTAAATTATTTGATGGATAATTATGGAGAAAAACAAGTTAAGAGAGGCGCACCATTTAAGGATATGCCTCCTTATGACAAAATCGCCTCAAATTTGGAAGATAATTCCAAAATAGAGGAAATACCTGTTGAAAACCAAAAAACGCCTCCAAATGGCTTAAAAGGGATAGAATTGTTAGAATGGAAAATGCAAAATTTAAAATAAATTCGTAAATTAGCGTATGAAAAACAAATTAAAGATGATGAAACGCGCTGATGGATCATATTCACCGCGCGGATTGTGGGATAATATCCGAGCAAATAGAGGTTCTGGTAAAAAACCAACCCCTGAAATGCTAAAACAAGAGAAGAAGATCAAAGCAGAAAGCAAATGATTTTTGAACCGCGTAATCGGGTAGAGGTTACAACGCCAAAAGGCGATGGCATTATTTGGCTTGTAACCGACTATGGCCATGAAACGGATACGATTTACACAGTCATTTTAAATGATACGGGTGAGTTATGGCAATTCACTCATAAAGATATTAGAACCAAATCAAACATAACTTATGGCAGGAGCTTGGCAGAGAAAAGAGGGTAAAAACCCGGAAGGTGGTCTAAACGCAAAGGGTAGAGCATCTTATAACGCAGAAACAGGAGGAAATTTAAAAGCTCCAGTAAAATCTGGAACTAATCCTCGTAGAGTTTCATTTGCAGCAAGATTTGCTGGTATGACTGGTGCTATGAAAAAACCAAACGGAGAACCAACTCGTAAAGCATTAGCTTTGAAAGCTTGGGGATTTGGTAGCGTTGAAGCAGCTCGTAAGTTTGCTAACGCACATAAGAAATCCTAAGCGGCGTAATCTGGGAAAAAATCATAAGCAACATTTTCTTGCTTAAATCTGTTGCGTTTATATGCAGCCATGCATTTTTTGCACTGGGTACATCTTCCGCTTGTTGCTCGTTTATCTACTGAAAAATCTGTCGATGGCTTTTTAACCTTACACTTTGTACAAACCTGTTTCTTCATTATTCTTCTGGCTTTTCGGCTTCTAATATTGCTCTACCTGCATCCGTAATTGGTCTTGCAAATAATCTTACTTTTTTACCTGTTGTTGGATCTTGAAACATTACACCACCATCCATTACTGGAGTAATTTTTATTTCCATAAATCCGTCCGAATTTTCTGCTGCTGCAATTACATGAATTTCATCATTATCAAACTGCATACAAAAGTCAAATTGTTCCATATTTTTTATTTTATTTTTCTTCTATATCTATAATCTTAACATCTTGTCCATCCAACATTGCATCTAAGGTATTTTCTATAATTTCTCTTTGTTCTGGCGTTATTAATCCAACCTTTTCGATGATAGCTGGAACGGCAAACACATCGCTCGCTATTTCTTTCTTTATGCCGTCCCTAACTTCATCGGTAATATATGGATGGGTTATAATGTCTGAAAATATAAAATCAATTCGCTTACTATATCCTTTAAATAAATGATAACCTTTAGTATTAGGGTATTGTCTGCAAAAATCATCAAATTGTTCTTGCGCCATCTTTAAATTTTGTATGGCATTAATTATATTAGCCCCTCTTTGCACTACTTGTTAAAATTTAAATGCGTTAATTCAATTTCGTGTAAAAATTCTCTTGCCTTTTCTACTCTGTTTTGAATTCTTACAATATCATCTTCGTTTCTTTCTACCGTAAATACTAAAACTCTTTCTGCTATATCAATATCATCAAAAGTCATGTTGAATTCTAGTTTATTTGCTTCCTTTACATACTCTGGGCTTTCTTCTGATATAACATCCATTCTATTTAATAAATATCTTTTCTCTTGCTCAACTATACCAAATGGAGTGTTAGATAAACAATATGCAATATGCCCTTTTGTTGCTCCTGTAAGCCACATATAAGACATTAATTGCCAATAGTATAAACTATCTAACTTATCTGGTAGGTTGCCTAAAAAAGTCCATAAATCATAGCTTGATTTTATATCAACAACTTTTCCGCTATCTAAAATATCTGGATGTCCAGTAATAAAATCATTTGTATATCTATCTTGGTTCTTAGAATAACTGGTTCCCCAATACTTGTTAAGTAATTCAATAGATTGATCTTCTACTTCAATACCTTTTTTCATTTGTTTTGTTTGTATATCGCGTTTGCGACCATACTTCTCAGCAATGTAAACATCTAGCAAATGTCTTTGTGCAGTTTTAGAAAGCATACCAGCTTCTTTATCTGCTTTTGATTGTGGATCTGTCATTAAATAACCAACAGAACTTGCCCTAATAAGGGTTTCAGAAAAATTAATCATTATTTTTTAGTTTTAAAGGTGGCAATTTTAAGATCATAATAACTTTTAAGCACTGGGTTCTTTTGGCACATCAAATAAACCTCTCTTAATTCTCCTTCAGTCTTGCAAGAATCAATAAAAGCCATAGTGTTATCTACTTCTTGTTCTGGTGATACTACTATTTCTGGTTCTTGAATAACTTCTTTGAAGTTTTCTTTGTGGTATTCCTCTACTAGTGCTTTTGCTGTGTCTAATGCTTGCTTAGCATCTTCTCCAGCGTTTAAAACTATCTCAACTCCTATTTTTTCAGAAGAATAGTTTCCTAAATTAAATGTCTTTTGGTAATTAATAGTTTGAATATGCATATTATAATCTTCTAGTTACTGTAGTTACGTTATTTATTACTTTAATCTTAAAAATTTTATCTTGATGCTCTTGCTTTTTCTTTAAAAATGAAATCATTACCGCTACTGAAGAATAAGGATTATCTAATCTTATCGTTTCTCCAATTTTAAGGCTTGCCACCTTGCTAGATACTGAATCTGGACTTACTAATCTTGCCATTTTTATTTATTTGTTTACCAAAATTAAATTAATTTATTTAATTAAAAAAATAAATTTTATTAAAAACATAAAAATTATTAATTTTATTTTAAGCATAGTAAGGTTTAAGCAATTAATCGCCGCTACGTTTCTACGTTGGCGGCCTTTTTGTATAAAAAAACCCCTATAAGAATATAGGGGTATCGTTTTAACTAACTAAAAAACTAAAAAACTGATTACCTCTGTAAAAATACTAATTTTTATTTATAAATTTCTTTTTTACTAGGTTTAGCTTTGACCTGTATTCAATGATCAAAGATTTAAGCTCATCTTTAGTTGGTTTAGTTACTTGTCTTGCGGTTTCTTGAAGATATTCTACCAATCCGCTATTTTCTGTATGTAATCTATTTTCATATTCTTCTAAGTTCCCAAATTGGTAACAATTACATTCCATACATTGAGGTCTGCAATTTTGCTCCATCCATCTTGTACCTAAATTTGATCTTGGTATAAAATGGCCACACTGGCTTTCTGGTATTGTCATTTTTTCATCACAAGTATAACATAATACAACGCCATGTTTATCTGCGTGTTTATTTCTAATATACTGACTAAATATTCTATCAAGGTCAGATACTAAATACTGGAAACTTTCTCCATCTTCTTCAAATTCTTCCATACGTTTTTGTGTACTATGTATTGTTGCGCATTGCTTGCACATCTTATTTGAAAAGTGGTAATCAATCTTGCCACAATTAGCGCACTTCTTCTTTTTTACTATTATTGTTGAGTTTCTCATCTTCTTTTAATTTATGCAGTTTACCATCTATAAATTTATACTTACCAATATACTTCCCTTCTTTAGTTACTTCAATGACCATATCTAACCTCTTAGCCATTTCATAAACCAAATCAGCGTTTTCCATAATCAAAATTAAATTAAAAATATTAATACACAAAAATTATTTAAAAAAATCTTAAAAATATTTGGAAGTTTGTTTTTAATTCTTAATTTTGGCTAAAAATATATTTATATGGAAGAAATTAAGGTCAAATTGCATGAAAGAATTAAAGATGCATTAGATGGCAGAACCCAGCGCTGGCTTTCATTAAACGCCAAAATACCAGAATCAGAATTATCTCGCAAAATGCAAGGTAAACTTGTATTTACAGATGCCGAGATTAATAGAATTAATGAAGCTTTGAAAACCGATTTTATTAACGATTAAAATTAATTTATGTCAACACAGCTTAAAATAGAAGTTGATTGCCCAAATTCTTATGGCAGTAAAATTGAAATATGCGTACACGCTGATAATGCAATTTATTTAGCCACTATTGAGGAAGATGTAGAAAATCATTTTTATTTAGAATTAAGTAAAAAGGATTGGGAAAAAGTTAAAGAATTTATAGATTCTCAGTTAAACAAAATAGATTAATTATTAATTAATTACAATGTCATTTATAAAAATAGATAGGGATATTTTATCTAGCTATTGCTTTGCTAATGCTAATCATTTGAAAATTTGGTTATGGCTTTTAGTTAAGGCTAATTACAAAAAGGCTTTTGTGCCTTTAAAGATTGGCATTGGTTATACTACTGTTGAAGTAAATAGAGGTCAGTTGTTATTTGGGAGGCATAAGGCTGAAGAAGAATTAGGCATAGATGGATCATTGATTTATAGAGTACTTAATAAATTTGAAGAATTAGGTCAAATTAATATAGTATCGAACAACCAATATTCAATCATAACTATCTGTAAATATGATACTTATCAATCTTATGACAAAGATGATGAACAACCACTGAACAACCAACGAACAAGTAATGAGCAACCAATGAACAACGGGCGAACAACAGATGAACAACAGATGAACACATATAAAGAAGAATTAGAAGAAATAGAAGAAAAAAGAATAAATATAGATTTTGATGTTTTTTGGGAATTGTATGATAAGAAAAAAGGCGAAAGAAGTAAACTTATTTCCAAGTGGTCAAAATTGTCTGATCAGGAAAGAGAATTGATTATGGATTATATTCCTAAATATAAAATAGCCCAACCAGATAAAAAGTTCAGAAAAGATCCTCAGACTTTTTTAAACAACAAATCATGGCTTGATGAGATAATACCATCAAAAAACGCAGAAAGTGGCTACAATGGGCTAAAAACAGCTCAGAAAAGCGATTATCAGCTAGAGTATGAAAGACAAAAAGAACTATATAGAAATAAATCCTACGAAATATGATTACAATTTTTAAGAACATTTATTCTAAAGAACCCAATTATAGAACCGTTGAATATTGCTTAGATAGAATAAAAAACGGAGTTAGTAAAGCTGCTGTAGAAGAAATAAGAAACACAATAGACAAAGACAAGGCTGATAACCTAAAAAAGAATTTGCCATCCGTTTGTTTTAGTGGGAAATTCGGTGCAAATAGGCAAGATGTTGACCTTATTGAGCATAGTGGATTTATTGTCCTAGATTTTGACAATGTTTACGAGCTTAGACATAGGCAAACCGAAATTATATCCCAACCATTTGTTTATGCTTGTTGGGTTAGCCCTTCTGGGAATGGATTAAAAGCTTTGGTTAAAATTGCAGATGGTTCAAAACATAGAGAGCATTTCCAAGCATTACAAGAGGTTTTTGGTAATTTAGATAGAAGCGGTATTAACCCCAGTCGTGTTTGTTATGAGAGTTATGATCCTGAAATTTACATAAACGAAAAAGCTGAGGTTTTCAAAAAGGTTAAGAAAATTGAAAAAGTTGTTACTTACGAAAGAACGGCAGACGACCAAAAGATTTTCAAGAACATTTTGACTTGGCTTTCCAATAAGAACGAGGCTTTTGTTACTGGGGAGAGGAATAATTTTATTTTTAAACTTGCTTCAGCTTGCTGCCGATTTGGAATACACGAGATTACTGCAAATGGTATGATTCATAATGAGTTTATTAGTAATTCAGAGTTTACGAAAAGAGAAGCAGATAAAGCGATTGCATCAGCATATCGTGCGAACGCATCAAGATTTGGTAGTGCAAATTTTGATAAAGAGCAATTGGTAGATAAGGTTACAAGAAAAGAAGTTGAGGTTGAAAAGGCTGTATTTGACGAGGGGATCAAGTTAAAAGATGTTATTTATGGAATTGATGTAAAAGAGCAGGCGTTAAGCATTTACGATAATGGTTATGCTCAAGTAGATGGTATAAATATACCAGATATTGATGAAAGATTTAAGCCAAAAAGAGGAGAGATTACAGTTCTTACAGGTATTGGTAACTACGGAAAGTCATCATTTAAGAAGTGGTATCAAGCAATGAGGATTTTATTGTACGGAGAAAAGTTTGCAACATTTTCACCAGAGGATAACCCACCAGAAGAATACTATCACGATTTTGTAGAAATTATTTTAGGTTGCGATTGCAGTCCTAATAATCCACACAGACCTTCAAGACAAGTTTATGAGCAAGTGTATGATATGGTTTGTAAGCATATATTTTATGTTTACCCAAAGGATGTTTCACCAACTCCGCAATATATCATGGAAGTATTTTTGGAGTTAATCATTAAAGAAAATGTAGATGGGGTGGATATTGATCCATTTAACCAATTAACAAATGAATACCAGAAGTTTTCAAGAAGTGATAAGTATTTAGAGTGGGTATTATCGGTATTCTCAAGATTTGCTCAAGTGAATAATGTTTTCTTTTGGATTATAGCTCACCCAATTAAGATGGCTAAAGCTGGAGATGGAAACTATCCTTGCCCAGATGTATTTGATTTGACTGATGGAGCAATGTGGAATAACAAGATGGATAATATTTTGGTTTATCATAGACCATTTGCTCAAACAGATCCGCAGAACCCCACTTGCGAATTCCATAGTAAGAAAATTAGAAGGCAAAAAATTGTAGGTAAGAAAGGTTTTACGGTATTTGAGATGGTTTTTAAAACAAGGAGATTTTTCTTTACCGGTATTGATTCTTTGCAGCTTTTATTAAACCAAAAGAATATAGATTTTAAACCAAAACAACCTACTCAACAAACATTAGAACAAGATGGCTGGATGCCATTTTCAGAAGAAAATATTTTTTAATTATAAACAAAAAAAGATGATCAAATTACAATTAATCGGACACTTAGGACAAGATGCTACGGTAAATGATGTAAACGGTAGAAAAGTTATTAATTTTTCGGTGGCACATTCTGAAAAGTACAAAAACAAAGAAGGAGCTGAAGTAAACAGAACAACTTGGGCTTCATGCGCTTATTGGACAGATAAAGTTAATCTAGCTTTGTATTTAAAAAAGGGTACTCAAGTTTATGTTGATGGATACCCGGAGGCTAAAACATACAGAAACAGCAATACAAATGAAGTAATGCCACAGCTAGCAGTAAGAGTCGCAAGCATACAATTATTGTCAAGTGGAAAACCCCAAACAAACAATGATTTTTTAAGTCAACCAAATGGATATGAACAAACTGACGAACAACCCTTATTTTAATTTCAGCAATTACAGTTGGAGTGGTAACTTTACTATTCCAACTTATTCATTAAAAATTAAATTTATAAAAAATGGCTAAAGCAAAATCAGACTCTCAAAAAATAACATTTGGTAAAAGAAAAAGAGGTAATGCTAAAAAATCTTATAATAAACATTCCCCTAAACCAAAACAATATAGAGGACAAGGACGATGAAAGATTTATTTACTATAGTATTAATTCTTAGCCCTATTTTGATTTTTATGTCTATATATTTAGTTTTATTAAGTAACAGTAATCATAAAGAAAAGAAACAGAAATGGTTTGATTCTGATGATTCACATATATTTTAATTATGAATGATCAAAAAGAATGGTTTGAATTTTACGATGAAGAAAATCCTCAGATTTATGAATTTTTTAAAAAATATTCATTGACTGCAATACAAAGAGGACATAAAAATTTATCGGCAGAATTTATTTTTAATGCAATTAGGTGGGAAACGCCTATTACAGCTGAGGGTGATTTTAAAATTAATAACAATGCAAAACCATTTTATGCTAGGAAGTTTATGAAAGAATTTCCACAGTATAATGGATTTTTTAGAAAAAGACACAGTAAAGCAGATTAAAATGAATAAAAAAGCAAGTAAAAAATTAAGAAGATTAGCTGCCGCAATTGCAGTAAATAATAATCAAACACCAGAGCAAGCCAGAGTTATTTACAAAAGATTAAAAGCGGTTCATAAATCAAATCCTAAATAATGACAAATTTAGAAAATGTTACAATAATCTGTGTAGATACTATTAATGTTGGAGAGGCTACTATTGCCTTAAAGAAAACACTTGAACAAGTAAAACCAACCAAGTGTAAGTTTCTTACAACATCGGATATTAAAATAGAAGGAGTTGAAACAATAATAATTCCTGAAATAAGAAGTGTTGATGAATACAGCAAATTTTGTATTAAAGAATTGTATAAATATATTGATACTGATTTTGTATTGTTAATTCAACATGATGGATATGTATTAAATGGTGAATTGTTTGATGAAAGGCTTTATTTGTATGATTATTGTGGTGCTTTATGGAATGAAAGAGATGGTTTAAATAATGGGAATGGCGGGTTTTCTTGGAGATCAAAAAAGCTATGCGAAGCACTGGGTAAGGATGAGATTATAGAAATATATACTCCAGAAGATGTTTCAATATGCAGAATATATAGAAGATATTTAGAAGGTAATTATGGTTTTAAATGGGCAACTGATGAAATAGCTGAGGGTTTTTCTTTTGAGTTAAAAGAACCCAAAAATAAAACATTTGGATTTCATGGTAGATTTCATCCAGAGTTTAAAGAAATAGTGGTAATTCAAAGAATGGGAGCTATGGGCGATGTTATTGGAGTTGAGCCAGTGTTAAGACATTTTTACGAAAATGGTTATAGAGTTGTTCTTCACACATTACCACAATTTAAAGAAATATTTAGGCAGCATTATTTTAAGATTGAATTCTTTGACGAAATTGATAATAAAAGACTTCCTTATAAGTTTATTAACTTGGATATGTCTTATGAGTCTAACCCAAAAGAATTACATCTTAAAAGTTATTATGAATTTGCTGGAATTAAGAATGGCATAATAAGAAACCCAAGACTTAGTCTTTATCAAAATTATAAAGCAGATATAAAGATATTTGAAAAATATTGCATTATCCATGCAGACATTAGAGAACCATTTAGAAATATATATGATGTTAATTGGCCTTTAATATGCAAAGATTTAAATAATAGAGGTTATTCTGTTTTTCAAGTAGGCACAAATGGATATGATATACCCGGAGCTATAAGGATAAATACACCATCTACACAATTTTTAATGTGGGTAGTGGCAAGTTCAGATATGTTTATTGGTATAGATTCTGGAATATCTCATATTGCTGCTGGGTTTAATATTCCATCAATTATTTTTTCAGGAAGTGTTGATTTAAGATATATTCATCCAAATATGGATCATATATTTTGGATACACAATCACGATAAAAAAGTATGTGATACGCCCTTTTGTTGGCATGATGCAATGGATGTGGTTGGTAAGCATTGTCCCGTAAATGCAGTTAGGCCGCCTTGTACAAGATTTAATGATGATAATAAAATTTTAAATGCTATAAAAAAGATAACTTATGAACAAAGTTTGTGGGGTTCAGTTAATTAAAAATGGAGTTAAATATGATTATTGTTTTAAGGAGTCAATACAATCAATGCTTAATTGTTGCGACCAAGTAATTGTTTCTTACATACCGGGCGAAGATAATACGTTAGAGGTATTAGAATCTATAAACGATGACAGATTGAAGATTTTACATTTAACTGAAGATGATTGGAATATGTATAATGATAAATACAGATTATCATATTTAACTAATGTGGCTATTCAGGAAGCCGATAGACTGGGATTCCAATATATATTAAGTGTTCAATCGGACGAAGTTTTGCATGAAGATAGTTATCTTGCTGTAAGAAGGGCTGTTAATGATAATCATGAAGGTTATTTATGCACTAGGGTTAACTTATGGAAATCACCAGACCTTGAATTAAATGTGCCACAAGAAAGATTGCCATGTAGTAATGAGGTTGTTAGATTAGCTAAAATATCATACAGGGCATTTGACGATGCTGAATCTTTATTTGCTCCGGGCATAGCAGACTATTTGGACGAAATTAAGATTATTCATTACGGATTTGTAAGAAAAAAAGAAGTAATGAAATCAAAAATTATAAATATGCAAGAAGGCGTATTTGGAATGGGGCATCATGATCCAAAGTTAGATGAGGAAGAAATTTTTAATCCAGATTTATGGTTTGATCCATCTAAAGATTTGGTTCCTATAAATTTCAAGCATCCAGTTTTAATACAAGACTGGGTAAATGAAAGGAAATAAAAAAGCCCCCGAAGGGGCTAACAGTTCTTTTTAATACTATGCGTTAGCAGCAGTATTCAAAGTTGCAACTGTGTCAGCAGTGTAGAACTTCTGAGTTGGTTGGTTTAAACCCGTAGGTAAAACCTCAATTACAGAATTCATTGTTACACCACAAGCAACTACTCCATAAGCTGGAGTAATTAAAGCACCTTGAACTGAGAAGCTCACAGGTACACCTTGAGTTGCTGGAGTACCAGCAGCGTTGCTCAAATCGTAGGCATTTCTACGATAAATTGAGCTTAAAAAGCGTTGTGCCATTTTTGATTGTTTTTTTTGATGAATAAATTGTTTTTGGCAACCAAATATACAAAATATGGAAGATGTAATAAAATTTAAGACCTCAAGCCCAGCTGGCGACTTGTTATCAATGCTTGCTGGCATACAGCAATTGACCAAAGAAATAGGCAAAAAAGCTATTATTTATCAGCGTTTAAATATGACTGGAGTTGGTTATAATGGAGCTATTCATCCATTTAAAAATGATATAGGAGATGAGGTAGCTATGAATGAATATATGTTTCATGTTATGCGTCCTTTGCTTATTGAGCAAGAGTATATTGAAGATTATATAATTTACGATGGGCAAGAATACAATTACGATTTAGACAAGGCTAGATTAGAAATATTTACCAACCAGCCACATGGAAGCATAAATAGATGGATATTTTATGTCTATCCGCAAATGAGTTGTGATTTAAGCAAAGCGTGGTTAGATGTTCCTCAATCAGTTGGTAAAATTGAAAAGTTAATTATAAACTTTACTTACAGATACAGGAATAGCGTAATAGACTATTCTTTCTTGAAGAAATACCAAGATCATATTCTATTTGCAGGATTAAAAGACGAGTATGAATTTTTTAGCAACCAATGGAATTTAAGGATTGGGCATTTAGATGCGCCTGACTTTAAAAAAGTGGCTTATTTTATTAAGAATTCTATTGGATTTTTGGGTAATCAATCTTCTTGTTATCAAATAGCTGAAGGTTTAAAAGCTCCTAGAATTCTTGAACTTTCACCTGTAATGCCAAATGTTATTCCTTCTGGAGAAGGAGCTTTTGATTTTTATCATCAACAAGCTGTTGAATATTATGTAGAAAAATTTTTTAATTTAAAAAATTAATTTAATTTAGTGGTTATGAAGTTAAAAGCACCAAAGAACAGAGTAGTAATTAAGGTAGATTTGGAAAGCAAAAACACGCACAAATTTGCCGATGGAACAACAATAAGACTAGAAAGACAATTTGATAATTTTAATATGCGTTATGTTAAGCCTACAAACGCAATTGTCGTAAGTGCTAACAATATTCCAGAAGGATCTGAAATTTTAATACATCATAACTCAACGCATGATGTTTATAGAATTTTCAATTATTTACCCCCTACAACTGACGCATCTTCTGATGTTAAATATTATTCTATTCCAGAGGAGGAATGTTTTTTTTGGAGAGAAAAGATTGGGGATGATTGGAAGCCTATGCCTAACTTTGTAACTGCACTAAGATTATTTAAACCTTATGTTGGTACTTTTGAAGGGGTGCCGCATACTTTGTTAAAAGATCGACTGCTTATTACAAGTGGAGAATTAAAAGGAAAAGCTGTAATAACCTTAAAATCAAGTGATTACGAGATTATATATCAAAATGAAAACGGAACCGAAGATAGAGTTATTAGAGTAAGATATTATAACGAATGGAATGAAAGAAATGAAATTATTAGTATAGATGATAATCTTACTGAAATGATTGATAATGGCGAAGTTTTGGTTGGTTTATCAAGTTCAGATGCAAAAACACTAAATTAAATGTCAGAAGAAAAATTAAAACAGCAAATAGCTTATTTAGAGGGGAAACTAGCTTACTACGAGCAGGATGGGCCGGCTAAGTTGTATTACAGCTTAATTCGTAAGTCAAACGAAATGGCCGAATTGCTTAACAGAACAAGTTTGCTTAGTATTGAATTGGTGGATGCAAAGAACAAAGAGTTTGAAAGGTTACAGAAATTATGGACAGATGCAGGCTCTATTACCGCATCAATCAAAGCTTTAGAAGTTTCAGCTGGAATTAATGTTGAGCCAAAAGAAGGCAAAAAAGAAGTGGCTCAAGTTATAAATAGGCCATTTACCCCAGAAAGTGTAGCGGATGCTGTGGGAGAAATTGCTGGAAGTAAAAAATAAATATGTACGAAAAAATTGAAGGCGGTTCTGTAATTGATATTCAAGGATTAGAATGTAATCTTCCACCAGAAGGTTATGTCTATAATATTTTAAGCAAACAGCTTGAATTCAGAGGGATTTATCAAAGATCAAATAAGAAAGAAGAACAATATTGGAAAAGGATTCCTTTGCCTAATTGGTACTTAGATACCATGAAAAAGTGGGACGATTTTGATAAAAAAAAGAAAGAAGATGAGCTTGAGTTTTATGATGATAAATTAGAAGAATTTAAAAAACAAGAGTGGGATAGAAGATTGAACGGGTTTTGGTACATGAATAATGGGAAGCCTACTTATTTGACAGGTTTGCATTATTTATATTTACAATGGTGGAGCATAGATATTGGTTACCCTAAATTTAGAATACCTGACTTAGAAAAGTTTTATTTTATGCAGTATTGCATAGAAGATCCGGTTTGTATGGGTATGTTAGAGGTAACTAAAAGACGTTTTGGTAAGTCTTTTGTAGCTGGCTTGTTTGTAACCGAATATACTACCAGAACTAAGATGACCAACGGAGGTATTCAGTCTAAGACCGGTTCAGACGCTAAAAAATTCTTTGCTAAAACCGTAGTTAATCCATTTAGAAGGCTCCCTAAATTTTTTAGACCTGAATATGATATGTCGCTGGGTGTTAATCCTAAGTCAGAAATGCGTTTTCAAAAAACAAACGTAAGGGGTAAAAAAGCCGAAGAAAGTGTTGACAAGGATGAATTAGGTTCTGTTATAGATTTTCAGTCAGCAGATACGGTAGCTTATGACGGACAGAAATTACATAGATATGTTGCAGATGAGTGCGGTAAAACTACGGAAGTAAACGTTTATGATAGACACGAGGTTGTGCGTTATTGTTTATTAGATGACGAAGGTAAGATTATTGGTAAAGCTTTATATACAACTACCGTAGAGAAACTTACAACAGAAAAAGACGGGGTGCAAGATGCCTTTAAATTGCTTTGGGATGAAAGTGATCAGAGTAAAAGACAAGATAACGGAACAACTTCTAGCGGCTTGTATAGATTCTTTATGTCAGCAAAACGCACTAGAAACTTTGATGATTTTGGTTATGCAGACGAAGAAAAGACTTTGGATCAGATATTGGCAGATAGAGAAACAGTTAAGAATAACCCAAGAGCATTATCAGCCCGTATTAGAAAAGAGCCATTGACTATCGATGAGGCATTTAGTACCGATTCCGATAAGTGTATATTTAATGTTTTAAACATTTCAAATAGAGAACAATATTTAAGGGAAAATCCACCAATTATTAGAAGCGTTTGGTTCTATAGGGATATAGATCAAATAGTTAGATGGAGAGATATAACAGACAAAGAACAAGATTTTCATTGGAAAATTACCCAATTCCCACCAAAAGGAGAAGAAAACAAGTTTACATTTGATGTTAAGTTAAGGCGACCTAAACGCATAGCAGACGGGGCAATAGCTGTCGATGGATATAGTAATAGTCAAGGAGGTAAATTTGGTTCTAAGGCTTCGGCTTGGATAGGCAGAAGATACAATCTAATGGAGCCAGATAAAACTGGTAAAGCTATTGGGCATTTATATGGCAGACCACAAATCAAGGAAACTTTACACGAGCAAGTATTGCTGGCCGCCGAATTCTATGGCTACAAAGTCTGGTACGAACATAATTCGGACGATTACCTGTCATATTTTAGAGATAGAGGCAGAGTGGGATATTTGGGAAGTTATCCAACCACTGCAATTGATCCGGCAAAGAGAGATAGTCAGGAGAGATATAAAGGATTCCCAACCACGCCATTTAGCTTGACAAAACAAACCGATGTTGGTATTATGTATTTTGAAAATCATATAGACGCAATAGATTACCAAAATTTACTAGATGATGCCAAGCAATTTGATCCAAACAACAGAACAGAATATGACCAAACCGTATCTTTTTTGATGCTTTTGGTGTGTTTAATGGAGCCATTACCGGCTCAGGGGAAAATAGAACCTTTGGTAAAAACGTATAGACCAAATTTAGTTAATTAAATTTTTTTAATCGATTAGGCGAATATTTATTATATTTGACATTATAAAATTATATTAAATTGTCAGATAGCCCATTATATATCAGCGCAAATAGTGCGAGTGGTCAGGCGTTAAAAGATTTTCAACTGACTACGGATGTAAAGTCTAAAAAAGATTTTATTTACGGAAAAGAAGTTGCACAAAACATTTACTCAACTATTTACGGTAATCAAACTTATTTCTGGATTAGAAATAATCGTTTTAGAAAAAATAGACAGATTGCAAATGGTAAAATGGATATGAGCGTATTCCTTGATCGTTTAGAAATGAATGGTAAAGCTAATTACGTTAATATTAACTGGAAATCAATCATCATTGGCAATACAATTGTTTCTCGTTTGGTTGGTTCTTGGATGAAAAGAAAAGAAAAAATTGTTGTTACTGCCGTAGATCCATTTTCTGCAAAATTGAAAAAGGAGTCAGCAGATGAAGCTGAATTTGTTTACCAAAATAAAGAAGTTCTTGCTCAATTACAACAAGAGTCTGGAGTTCCAATTATACCTCAAGATCAATTTATTGCAGAAGATAAAGATGATTTAGATTTATGGGTAAATGAATTCAATCGTTTACCAGAAGAAATTAAATTTAGCATGGGCGTTAATAATATTTTTGACGCTAATGGATGGAATGATGTTTTAAAAGAGAGAATATTACATGATTCTGCTGAGGTAGGATTAGTATGTACATATACATGGATGGATGATAATGGTGAAGTTCATGTTGATTGGATTAGACCAGAAAATGCTGTTTATTCTTATTCTGATTTCCCTGATATGCGTGATACTACTTATAGAGGTCATGTATCATCAATGAAGATTAGCGTTTTAAGATCAAGATTTGGCAAGGAGTTCGGAGGAACATTAACTGAAGAACAAATATTCCAAATTGCACAATTTTCTAAAGAATACCAATTAACAGACAAGATTAAATGGATGCAAGATTGGAATGTGGCTTATTTGCGTCCTTATGATGAATGGAATATTGATGTATTGAATTTTGAAGTTAAAACTTTAGATTCAGAAGGTTACACAATTACCAAAACAAAAAAGAACGGTAGTACCATAATTAGAAAAGGTAAACCAGAAAAGCTTGATGAAAATCAAGAATATGTTGAAGAAAAGAAATGGAACATTTATGAAGGAATTTATTGTCCAGTTACAAAGACAATGCTTAAATGGAACATTAAAAAGAATATGATTCGTCCGCAAGATCCCAAAAGTATTGGTGATGCGGAATTCTCTTATAGTTTCTATATCTATCAAACTTATGATATGAGAAACGTATCGGTTCCAGAAAAAATAGAAGAACCGATTGAACAAATGATTTTAGCAAGATTAAAGATTCAACAATTAGTTGCTAAGATGAAACCAGCAGGAGCTTCTATTAATGTAGATGCTTTGCAAGAATTAGATTTAGGTTTAGGAGATTCAACTAAGCCAATTGAAATACAAAAAATTTGGGAACAAACTGGTAACCTTTACTATCGTGGTAGAGATGCAGAAGGAAACCCAATTCCTATTCCAATTAACGAGCTTCCAAATACTGGATTTGCTCCACAATTACAAGCGTTAATTCAGTTATACGAATTCCATTACAAAGTTTTAAAAGATGAATTAGGCGAAGATCCAAGTTTGGCTTCTCAAGCTGCTATGCCAAGAGTAACTTCAGAAAACGTAGCTGCTGCTCAAGTTCTTCAAAATAACGCTACAGATTATATGTATGAGGCATATATTAATGTAATGGAAGAAACAGCAAGAAAGGTTGCGTGTCTTTTAAATAAGAGTGTAACTTATGGAGCTAAAAAGTATAGAGAATTGCTTAAAGAAGAAGAAGTAAGAGATAGAGATTTTTCAACACAAATAAAGATGATGCCAAGCGAGCTAGATTTAGTTAAGCTTGATGCCATGATGAATAATGCTATTGCTTCTAATCCAGATTTAGTATTGTATTTAGATCCATTTAAAGTAATGAAGATGGCTAGAGAAAATATTGAATTAGGAGAATTATATTTCAGACAAGCTCAAAAGAGATATATTAAAGCTAAACAAGAGCAAGCTGCACAAAATTCACAAATGAATAATGAAGGTCAAATGCAATCAATACAAATGAAAGCACAGACCGATTCTGCACTTGAACAACAAAGAAACTTAGCAAGAGAAAAGCAAATTATATTACAAGGTATTTTTGATTTAGCAAAAGCAAATATACCTGTACCTGCTGAGCTTCAAAATGTAGTATCAGAAATGTTGCAAAACGTAGAAGTTCCTATAAGTGTTCAAAACGATCAACAACAAGAGGCTTTGATGCAACAACAAGAACAAATGGCTCAGCAGCAAGAGCAAGAACAAATGGCTGCACAACAACAACAATTACAAACAGTATAAAAAATAAAAAATGGCAACATCAGTTAGTAAATTATTATTAAGTCTTACTAAATTTAGCAATAAAACAAGTAAGGTAATTGACGCTACAGATTCGTTCAATGCGACTGGTAGTTTTTATCAGGATGTATCAGGATGGGATTCTGTAGTTGCTCAAATTGTTACCCCTTCTGAAACTATTTCATTTAAAACAACAAATGATGATAATGAAATTACAGGAGATTTATTACCAGCACCAGAAGTCCCAACAAACTGGTTAGCAGTTGAAGGTATAAACCTTGCAGATAAATCAGATGTTTCATCTGTAAATGCTAGCGCAAATGTTGCTTTTGGTATCGTTGGTAAATATTTGCAATTTGCAGGCGCAACTGTTTCAGCGGCTCCTTCTTTTGCTTATCTATTAACTAAAGAGAGTTATTCAACAGCTCAAAATGCTTGCGCTGCTAAAGTTTCAACTGGAGCTAGTGTAGTTTATGCATCAACAGCAACTCCAACTTCAGTAACTGCATTTTATGGAGATAGCGCATTAACAATGCCTGTTTTTGGAGATGCTAGTTATTACGGATTAAGATTAATGACAGGATCTACAATTTACTCAGCTACTATCAGTGCTACTGGTGCAGTTGCGTCTGTAACTTCTTGTTAAAAATATAACCAAATAAGCATTTTATGCCAGAAAATCAAATGTCAGCTCCAATCGAGCTAGCAGAAGGCTACGATCCTTTTTCAGAGGATGTATATGTGCCACAAGCACAGCCACAAGTAGAAGTAGCCCCTACTGTAAACAATGAGCAACAAGAAACTGCTCAACAAAGTGTAGAAACAGAACAACAAGTTCAACCAGAAACTCAGGCTCCTTCTGAGCAAACATCTTTTGATCCAAATCAATTTATTAGAGAAAGATTTGGTTTTGAAAGCGTAGAAGAAGCAGAACAAGAATTTAAAAAACTCAAAGAGGTAAAAACTCCAGAGTTTGATTTTGAGAACGAAACTAGCAGAAATTTATTTGCTGCAATTAAAGAAGGTAAGTCAGATGAAATTTTTCAAATCTTAGATCAACAAAAAAGGTTAGAAAAGCTTACAAATTCAGAAATAAATGCTAATATTGCTGCTGAGATTATTAAAACCAATATTGAAAATAAATACAAGGATTTATCTAAAGAAGAAGTAGATATCTTGTTTTACGACAATTACAACTTTCCTCCAAAGCCAGAACAAGGTTATGACGAAACAGAGGAAGATTATAATACAAAAGTTCAAAATTGGCAATCTCAAATTGAGTTCATTGAAAAAAGAATGATTATCGATGCAAAGGTTATTAGACCTGAGCTAGAAAAACTTAAAAGTGAAATTAAGTTACCAGACGTTTACGGATTTGACCAGCTACAAGCAGAATCTCAAGAGGAATTAGAGTCAATGCAACAAGCTAGACAAATTTATGAACAGACTTTAAATTCTGAATTTAACAATTTCAACGGATTTAATGTATCGGTAAAAGACGAGGATGTCGAAATACCAATTGCATTTAATGTAGCTGAAGATGAAAGATTTAGAATGAAAGAAACGTTGTCTGATTTTGATAGTGATAATTACTTTGGTGAAAGATGGTTTAACGAGGATGGAAAACCAAAAGTTCAACAAGTAATGTCTGATATTTACATATTAGAAAACTTTAACAAAATCTTACAAAAAGTTGCTAATGAAGCTGCATCTCAAAGATTAGTAGCTCATATTAAGAAGTCAGGTAACATAACAATAAACAACCCAACGCCTCAAGGTCAGCCTCAGCAGAATCCAAATGCGCTTATGGATTCATTAGCTGATTGGGCTTTCCGAGATTAATGCTTGGCAAGCGTAACAAATTTAAATTAATATAAAATGGCAGGGATACCTACATCTAATATTTTGCAACCCGGTGCAATATCGTTGCAAACCCAGAATCGCCAGTTGATGGTAGATTTACAATTATTAACACCACAGTACTACAAGAAATATACTGAAAAGTATGGTAACGAAGATTTTACTTGGTGGTTAGCCGCTCATAGCGGCATGGAAGAAGTAAAAAACCAAAACTTCTTCTGGTTTGAAAACAGAGGTAAATTAATGCCTGCTGTAACTAATGCAAGCACAGTTGCTGCAACTGTTGGTGGTACTGTAACCTTAACTTTAGGTTCTGAAGCTTACTACAACAATGGTACTCAAACTCCTTTAAGAGTTGATGAAACATTGCGTATTGCTTCTTCTAACATTGAAGGTGTGGTATTATCAATTAACAGCACAACTCCTTATGCTTGGACTTTTACTGTTCGTCCTAAGCAATCTACTCAAAGATTTGCTTCTGCTGGTTCTAACTCATTGTTAGCTGGTGAGGTATTATTATTTGGTGGTGATGTGGATGCTGGTGAAGCTTCTCAAGCTATCAATCCTTTAATCCATTTGGATGAGAAGTATAACAACAACATCACTGAAATCAGAGATGGTTGGAGCAATACTGACTTAGCTCAAATGGCTGATACTTACTACGAATTCCCAGTTTCAGCTGACATGGCTGCAAACGGTGTAACTGCGTTTACTTACAAGGGTATGTACAAGACTCTTGTTCGTTTCAAAAACAACGTAGAAGCAAAATTAATGCGTGGTAACATCCAAAATAACACTGGTTTATCTAACTCTCCGGGCGCACAAGGTATCATCCCTAAAGTGGTAGCTGATGGCGAAACTGTAGGTTATACTCCGGGTACTTTGGATATCGCTAAATTACATGAGATTACTCGTATCATGGACGTTAATGGTTGTGCTAAGCAATCTGCTTGGTTAACTGACATCTTCCAAAGACAAGACTTCAGTGATGGTATCTTCGCTGCATACCCAGCTGGTGCTTTCGTTTATGGTCAAGGTGAAAAATCAAAAGAAGCTTCTGTAGCTTATGGATTCCAAGAAATCTTCATCGATGGATATTTATTATCTGTTAAGAAGTATTCTCAATTCAACTCTGAAGTAACTACTGGTTTAACTCCTCAAGATGATTACTTCCGTAATTTTGGTTTGATCTATCCAATGGGTGAAACTAAGGATAGCAAGACTGCTGCTACATACAAGAACATTACAGTAATGTACCAAGAGCCACCAAAAGGCGGTACAGTTGGTAATGGTATCAGAGTATGGCAATATGGTGGTGGTTCTCCAAACCCAACAGACGGTACAATGACTAATCAAATCGCGATGATCACTTATAGATCAACTCGTGTTTGTGCAGCAAACCAATTCATCATCGTTCAAGGTAACTAATTAGTTATTTGAATATTTTATCGGGTAGGGGCAACTTTATTGATTGCCTCTACCTATTTTAACACTTAAAAACCATTTTATGGCTAGGTTAAAGGACGTAAATTACTCTCAAAGTGGAGTAGAGAATACAAACAGAAGAATTCGACAAGAAGAAGAATCTGCAAATGCAATTAATCTTGCTCCAGACGTTGCTTCTGGGCAAACATTCCGAGTTTTTAAATTATCAGATACAACAAAAAATGGCAAATACCACATGGAGGGTATTGATGACATTTGGGACGCTGATAAGAAGAAAATGGTGAGAATCAGGCTTTTAAGAGGTGTTGATACTATTTATTTAGATCAGCAAAAAGGCATTGATGAAAAGTACATTGTTTCAAACAGACGCACATTAACATTTGATAGAAGGGTTTTAAGAGTGCCTGATTATGACACGGCGGCTATTGAATTCTTAGAAAAGAGCAATGCCAATGTGGATAATCCTAATAAAAAAGGTACTAAAAAATTAACTTTTTTTGAATGGAATCCAATTAGACAAGCTGAATTAGAGCGTGCTAAGCGCGTAGCTAGAATTGAGGCAATTAAATTTGCTTCAGTGCAATCTGATGAGGATATGAAAAAACACGCAATTTATCTTGGAATACCACTATTTGATGAATTAAGTATGCCTAAAACTATGGAAGGTCTTAGAAATGACTATGAATTCTATGCTGAGGCTCAACCTGCTAAATTCATGCAAAGTGCTGGTAGTAAAGAGGTAGAGGTGGCGTACATTGTTAAAAAGGCTATTATTGATGGTAAGATTGATTTAGGCGTAAAAGTCGGTTCAGCTTACTGGGCTAATGATGGAGGTTTTATTTGTAAAATACCTTCTTCTCAAGAAGCTCAAACCTATTTAGTAGAATATGCAATGTTGCCAAACGATGAAAGTGTTACTTTCTTGAATCAATTGAAGAAGTTGCAATAATTCATACAATCAAAAAAAGAGCCTGTAACCTAAAAATTACGGGCTTTTTTATTTTTGTTTTTCGTATATTTGTTGATATAACTTATATACATGAACGTTAATGATATGTACCGTATTTGCCAATACGCAATAAATAAGGCACAGAACGGTTATTTAACAAGCTCAGAGTTTAATTTACTTGTAAATCAAGCTCAAACAAGCTATGTAGATTATCTATTAGGAGAGTTTCAACAATATCAATACGGCAAAGCGCAAGCAAGAATAGACTACAATCAAAATTCAAATATTAGACAAAGACTTTCTCCATTGATTTATGGTCAAACTTTAACAGTGGACGCAAATGGTTTTTCTTCATATCCTAGTGATTATATTCAAACGGATGCATTATGGCATCCTAATGGTATTGCTAGATATAGATATGTAAAACAAGATAGTCTATTTTCATATTACAATAGTAAGATTGATCCTATTGCAAGTAATCCTATTTATTTAATAGAACAAACTGGTTTTAGATTTTATCCAGCTAGTGTAGGTAGTGCAAGATTAACTTATGTTAAAAACCCTCCTACAATTACTTGGGGATATACTCTTGATGCAAATAACAGAGAAATTTACAGCCCTGCCGCAAGCACTCAGCCTGTTTGGTCAGACGTAGATTTATTAGAAATAATAGCTAGAGTTTTGAAATTGGTAGGCGTGAACTTAAAAGACGGTATGGTTGCTCAATATGCTAATCAAGTAACTCAAATGGGACAATAATGACTAGAAATCAATTAATAGAAAGAATATTAAGACAAATATATGGCGGTCAGCCAACTGATGATAGTAATATCACATTTAATCTTGTAAACCAATGGTTAAATGATGCTATTGGCGGTGCGGTTAAAAAGAATTATACAGACAGCATTCAAATGGATGGCGTTGCATACATAAACAATTCTTTTTACACTACATATTCTGGCTTAACTATTGCTCAAGATGGCTCACCAGTAAATATGATTTACAAATTTACTTTACCTCAAATACCATTAGGTTTAGGTAGAAACGAAGGTGTTGCTTCAGTGCAATTCAAAGATATAAGCGGAAGGGCATCTTACGATGCTATCCCGTTAAGCATAAATCAAGTTTCATACATTGATCAATTAAGACCTATTCAAAATAAAATAGTTTACTGGTCAGAGGGTACATTTGTTTATGCAAAAAGCTCAATATTATTAAATAAATATACGGCATCTGTGAGAATGGTAAGTGGTGGTGATTCATCTGATTTAAATTCAATTTTAATCATACCAGATGATTATATGCCATTTATAATAGAATATATTAAAGGTCAATTAGCTTTTGAGGAAAGCAGACCACTTGATACATCAAATGACGGAAACGACCATTAAAAAATAAAGTATGAAACCATTAAGAGATTTAGTTTTAGTTAAGCCATGTGCGCCAGATAATGTAACAGAGGGAGGTTTGTTTATTCCTACAAGTGTTCAAGCGAGAAACAACAGAGCGGTTGTGGTTGAGGTTGGTAATGGAACAAGTAAAATCGAAATGGAAGCAAAGGTTGGAGATACGGTTATTCATATCAAAGACGCAGGCGAAGAAGTTATTATCAATGGCGAAGCTCATTATTTGATTCGTCAAAATGATATTTTATCTTACGTTTTAAATTAATAAAAAATGGCATCGCAAGAAAGAAATTATATAACCCTAGAGTCTGTAATCAATGATTATATTGACGAAAGTGAGCAATCCGTACATAAATATGCTAAGTTATACAACATAGCTTACAGAGGTATGGAGAAGATGGGTTTAGATTTTTTCTATAAAATTAGAACCGTAAAATTAGCAATTGATACAACTAACTATACGGCTCAATTGCCTAACGACTATATTAACTACACAAAGGTTGGTGTTTTAAATTCAAGGGGAGAAATTATTCCTTTGATTTACAACGAAAAAATGACTTTTTATGCCGACCAGCAGCCTGATAGACTTGCTTTAACGCAAGATAATACATTGGTAGATTGGTATAATCAAGATTATCCTTTATTTTATAATTACTGGGATGGATATGGATTTACAAATGTATATGGCTACCCTAGTGGATCGCCATTTGTAGGTTCTTTTAAAATTGATGACTCAAACGGAGTAGTTTTGTTAAATCAAAACTTTTACTATGATTATTTAATGATCGAGTATTTGGCGGCTCCAAATCCAGAACAAAAATATATGATACCTATCCAGTTTAGAGAAGCAATGATTGCTTGGTTAGCTTGGAGAGATATTGCAAATATGCCTTCTACAAGAAAAGGCAATCTTGGTGATAAAAGAGATAGAAAAAGTGAATTTTATAATCAAAGAAGAATCGCTAATGCTCAATTTAAACCATTATATTTGAATGAAGCTTACGAATGGAATTTAATGAATCAAAGATTGACAGTTAAAGGATAAAAAATGCCAATAATAAATAACGCTTTTAATGGTAAATTGAACTTAGATGTAGCTAATTATAGAATATCTAATGGAGATTATATTGATGCACTTAACATAACAAAAGACGCAGAAGGTCAAGGTCAGGATAGGGTTGTTTCTAATATATTAGGAAACGAAAATGTGGCTTACACATTACCAGCTGGCACAAACAAAGCAATTGGATTTTATGCGGATAAGATTAGAAATAGAGCGTATTATTTTATTTGGAATAGCAATGGGTTTAATACAATATTATATTATAACGGAGATACTAATACAATTACAAAAGTATTAACAAGTAAGACAGACAGTGATGGAATAGATATTTTATCTTTTAATCCGTCTTACAAAGTATTATCTGTTAATATTTTTTATAGAGATGATGAAGGGGATTTGTTATTTTTTAATGATGGATTAAATCCTCCAAAGGTAATAAATGTATCTGCAAACTATGGCACTTCTTGGAAATTAGAGTATTTGCTAGTAGCAAAAGCTCCTCCAGTAATGACGCCTAAAGTAGTTTATGAAAATGATACTACTATTACAATTAATAATTTAAGAAATAAATTATTTCAGTTTTGTTATAGATATGTTTATGACAATAACGAAAAATCTGTATGGAGTTCAAAAAGCATAGTTCCTTTACCTCAGCAGCCATCTTTAAGTTTTACAGATAATACTGCTACTAATAATGCTAGGATAGCTGTATTGTTTTCAACTGGAGGCGTAGATGTAAGGGCTATTGAATTGTCATTTAGAGAAACGACTAATGGCGTAACTAGTGATTGGTATTTAATAAAATCAATTGATAAACAAGCACTTTCAATTAGTGATAATATAATTTATGATTTTAAGTTTTATAACGATGCAATCTATACACAAATAGATGTTTTAGAGGCAGATCAATTACAGGATTATGTCCCACTTAAAGCAAATGCCGCTGAATTAGCTAATGGTAATGTTTTATTATATTCTGGTATTACAGAAAGCTATAATAAAACTGACATGAGTTTGTCAGTAGCTCAATATACCAATGAAACTGCATATTATTATAATCAATGTGGTTTATTGTTTTTTGCTAGTGTAAATGGGACAGACAATGGTGCTGGAACATCTATTACTTTTTATTTATACGGAACTGGTACTAATGGAGTTGACGGAACAGTTACAACTCTTAATAATTCAGCAGGTGGATATTATGTAAATATATTTGCCACTAATGGAACTGATTTAAGTACATCTTATTCAACTTCTGGATTGACAACTTCATATACTGTAAATAGTATATTAAGTGGTCTTTCTGCTGCAATGGTTTTAAAAGGATTTACGCAGACATCTTTGGTTGGCAATAAACTTGTAATGAGTCTTTCGTCTGGTTTCGTTTTAACATCTACTGGATTTAAAACATTCCCAGTATTGGATAATGATAATACAAGATTTGCTAGCGTTTGGGATGCTGGCTATCAATATGCAGTTCAATATTTTGATGCTCAAGGAAGAACAATTGGCGCACAGACAGCTATTGGTGGTACAATAAATACTCCATCAAGAGTTCTTACGTCTAATTTCCCAACAATATATTTATCAATACTAAATAGACCTCCATTATATGCGTCTTATTATCAAATTTTAAGATCGAATAATACTACATATAATAAAAGGCTCGGTTGGGTAAGTGAATCAGCATACTCTGGGATAACATCAACAATTGACAATACTAGATATATTTATATAGGCATTGGGAATATTTCTGCTTATAATGAAGCTATAAGTTCAACACAAAATGTTGTTTCTTATAATTATACCGAAGGTGATAGAATTAAATTTATAAGAAGATATGATGTAAACAATGATGCAGTTAGTTTGCCAGCTCAATATGATTATGAGATAGTTGGTACTGTATCAACTTTTGAATATAACATTTCATACCCAGTGCCACTAGCACCGGATAATAATACATACACGGCTAATGGTAATTTTTTAAAAATAAAATATCCTTCAGCCGATATAGGTGCTAATTTTGATTTTCCGGGAACTGCTGATTTTCAACATTATGAAATATTATTGTATAACTATACAAGTAATTCTTCTTCAACGCAAAGATTTTTTTATGAATTTGGTCAAGGTTATGGGATTGGGAAGCCCGGAACAGCTGATAGATACCATTTTGGTGTAACTCAATTAGCAAATGGAGGAGCAGTGGTTCCTGTAACTAATGGCGATTTGTTTTATAGATTAAGAAATGTACCATATAGCGATAATTTCAATTATATATCAACTGCATTTGAGGTTGCTACATCTTCGACTTCAAGCGAAACGTTTCCTATAACAGTTACACCTACAATAGATAATACTTCATATACAATACAAACGCAGCCAAATGCTGCTGCTGCTATATCAGGGGCGAGTTTCCCGGTGTGGTCTAGTACAGGATTTTTCTTTTATAATAAATCTACTACAACCGAAAAGGTAATATCTATTAAAGGTTCTTTACAAGTAACATCTAACAATAACTCAAGTTTTTCTGTTTACGCTATAGTTTGTACTAATTTAGTGCCTCTTGCACCTAAGTTTACTATTTCTTTACTTCCATTAGAAGTAAATTCTTTACTTGCCAATGCAGCTGCTACGTTTGAAATTAATAAAAGATTTAGCGTTCCGCCAACTGGTAAAATTTGGATAGTAGCTACTTCAACAAGTGCTGTTTCTAATAATTTGGTTTTACAACCATTTGATTTTGAATTTGATATTGTAAAAGATAAAACAATTGAAATAATAGAGTCAAGCTTTAGTGATAACTATAATTTAATTACGAATAGCAATGGCAGACCTTCAGTGGTTGATGAAAATGCCAAACAAACATATTTTCCTACATTAATTAGATTTGGTGGTGCTTATCAAGTAAACACAAACATAAATCAAATTAATAATTTTAAATACGAGAACTTTGACGAATACGATAGAAGCTTTGGAGATGTAATGAGGCTTCATGTTAGAGATAGATATTTAAAGGTATATCAAAAATTTAAAGTGGGTAATGTTCCTATTTTAACACAAATAGTTAAGGATAGCGCAAACAACCCACTACAAGCGAATACAGATCAATTAATTAATAAAATCCAGTATTATGCTGGTGATTATGGCATTGGAGATGCATCAACGAGTCTTGCATGGAATAACTTTGCAGATTATTTTGTTGACAATTTTAGAGGCGTGGTTTGTAGATTAAGTCAAGATGGTATTACTCCAATTAGTATAACTAATTTAACTAATGCTTTTTTCGTAGATAAGTTAGCTGCATATAGACAAGAATTAAACAACGGAATTCCAAGCAATGGTGTTTACACAGGAAACCCTTGTATTTATGGTGTTTTTGACGCTTATACAAATAAGTATATTATTGCTTTAGAAGAAATCAATAGATACATAACTACAACAACTACTACTACAACAAGTACTACTACAACCACAACAGCAGCTCCAACAACTACTACTACTACCACAAGTGGGCCAACCACAACTACAACGACTACAAGCGGCCCGACAACAACTACTACAACCACTACAACTTTAGCTCCGTTTACAGCTAATATAGCAACGACAAATGCTTATGATGCTTGTAATGCTCCTGAATTGACTGATTTAGTGTTTTATGGTAATGGATTAAATGCTTGTGATAGTACGAGTGTAACTATTAGTCCTACTTTAGCTGCTTATTTAAGTTCAGGTCAAACGTTTTATATTAATGATAGAGTTACTGGCGTATTTTATTCAAGCGAATGGCTAAGGGTTGGATCTACAACAACAGCAACAAGACAAACTTCTTGTGTTGAATGTATAGCTCCTTCTACTACCACAACAACTACAACTACTGCTGCACCAACAACTACTACAACAACAACCACGACTACAACCACATTAGCTCCTGTTAATTTTGGAGTTTCTGGTGGATGTGCTGACATAGGGGGTGATAATGGAGCTGGGACAATGACAGCCTTTAGCGGAGGGTCTGGAGTGTATCAAGCTTCTAGCAGTACATATTCAACAGAATCCTTAGCTTTAAATGGTATTTATACTGACGTAAGTTCTATAAGAACATTTTCTGGATTATCTATTGGTACATACTTTGTAGCATTGAGAGATAAAAATAACACAAATAACAAGATAGCTAAATCATTTAATGTAACTGCTTGTCCTACAACCACAACGACTACCCAGCCTCCTGTAACTTTTAACATGACGGCTACTTGTACAGGTACAACTCAATCAATAACAATTGACACATTTGCTGGTGGCGATAATACCAATTACTATGCAAATACAATTACTTATATTGATGCCTTTTCAGCTATAAGTGGAGCAACAACTTTGGTTGGCGGAACTGGAAGTTCTAGGACTTATACAAATCAGCCTTCTGGAACAAGATATGTGTATGTTTATTCTGGAACAAGATCGCTGGTGCAAGCTGCTGGAAACTCATGTACAACAACTACAACAAGTACGACAACAACTACAACAACTACAACAACATTGCCTCCGTTTACAGCAAATATAGCTACTACAAACGCTTACGATGCTTGTAATGCACCTGAACTTACTGATTTAGTATTTTATGGTAATGGTTTAGATGCTTGTGATAGTACAAGTGTTACAATTAGTTCAACATTAGCTGCGTATTTGAGTTCAGGTCAAACATTCTACATCAATGATAGAGTAGGTGGTGTATTTTACTCAAGTCAGTGGTTAAGATCAGGTAGTACATCAACAGCAACAAGACAAACATCTTGCGCTGTATGCCCAGTTCCATCTACGACAACTACCACTACAACAACCACAACTACTACAGTCGCTCCAACCACTACGACTACTACAACAGCTGCTCCAGATTGCGAATGTTGGTCAGTATTAAATGAAGGCGGAACTACTGGTAGTTATTCTTATGTAAGATGTTCAGATGGAACTACTTTAACTAGAAACATTGGCGTAGGAGTAGTTCAAAGCAACTGTGTAAGACAAGGTACTGGTATCACAGTTATTTCTGGTATTTTAACAACAGTTGATTGTAATACACCTTGTAACACAAACGCAGATTGTCCGGGATGTATTTAAAATTATATAAAAAATGGCAGCAACATTAGTATATCATCAAGACCCTTACACCATATCCTTTGACGAGGTAGGAAATGGCTTTGAGTCTTTTTACTCATATTACCCAGAATTCATGGGAAACCTTAATACTACCATGTTTTCTTTTAAAAATGGAGGATTATGGACTCATACAAATAGTACTTATTGTAATTTCTATGGGGTTCAACATCCTGCTTCTATAACTACAGTATTTAATTCAGGGGCGTTGGATAAGAAAACATGGATTTCCTTGATGGAAACAGGCAATACAATATGGGCTGCTCCTTCTATTTATACCCAAATGAATAGCTACGGTACAACTCCACAGCAAAGCCAGCTTTTGGCTTCGGATTTCCAAGTGCTAGAGTCTGAGTATCACGCTTCATTTTTAAGAGATTCCAACAGTATTGGGGGGCTTATGAATGGGAGTACATTGAAGGGTGGTTATATTGTAATAAAATTTGAGAAAACTAATGCAAATACTTTCGTATATTTGAACAGCGCAACAGTTAAATTTATTGACTCACCATTGAATAATAGGTAATGATAGTTAGGGAAAATGACAATATTATTGATGAATTGGAATTTTCAATGTTAAATAACCTTGAGCCAGTTTATTGTCATACTAGCCATACATTTACTAATGGTATGTATATTAGGGAAATTATTATGCCAGCAGGTTCATTAATTACAAGTAAAATTCATAAAACACAACACCCTTACACAATTTCATTAGGCAAGGTTGCTGTGTCGATTGATGGTAAAGAATGGCAAGAAATAGAAGCCCCATATACTGGCATAACAGAACCCGGAACAAGAAGGGTTCTGTATATATTAGAAGATTGCGTTTGGACAACATATCATCCAATTGAAGATATGAAATCATCTTATAACGATTTGAAAGAGGATGAAATTGAAAAAATTGTTAAAAACATAGAAGATAGACTATTAGAACCTCATGTTAATTATTTAACTGGAACTGATATTAAAGATGAATATAAAAAAATATTAAAAGAAACTAAAAAAATAGAATTATGAGTTTCATTGCATTAGGAGTAACAGGCACAGTTTCTGCCGCTACTGCCATAGCCGGAGCATCTGCTTTAGCTGGTGTTGGTATGGGCGCGGCACAAATGTCATCAGCTAATAAGGCTCAAAAGCGTTCTCAACAAGAACTTGAAAGACAAGCAAAAAACAGCCCTTTGTATAGGCCAAGTAAAGAAATAGGAGATTATTATAAAGAGGCTAAAACAAGATATGCTCAAAATCCTTTTACAACCCCTTTTTATTTAGAAAATTTAAAGCAATCGGAACGATCTGCTGTTCAAGCTTTAGGAGCATTACAAAGTAGAGGTGCTGCTATTGGCGGCGTCAGTAGAATTAATAGAATATTGCAAGATTCTAAAAATAGAAATATTGCTACTGCAATGCAAGAGAAAAATATGGATTTAGCTAGATTAGGTCAAGCGGCTCAAATGCAAAACAGAGAAAATCAACAAGCATTTGATATTAATAAAATGACTCCATATAATCGACAATTACAATTAGAGCAAATGAAAGCGCAAGCTGCTGGTGAGCGATATAATGCTGGTATGCAAATGATAGGTTCTGGATTAAGTAATGCGGCATCTTATGGTGTAGCATCTGCATATAACAATCCTGATGGATTAAACAGAATAAAAACAAACCAACAATCAGGTATTAATTTAGCAAAAAATGATGCTATGTTAAATGAATTCAATGCAACAAGAGGTAAATTAAATCCAAATTTTATACCTAATGCAAGGGGAGTAAATCCTCAACAATCTGATTTTATGAAAAATATGTCAAATTGGAATGCTTCTCGTAGTTTAAAAGATTAATTTTAAAATAAAAAAAATGGCATCGACTGGATTATTAGGAATTAACCCGTACAGAAAAGGAAATGTTGCTGTAGATTTTTTATCTAAACCAACTCAATTAGCTATTCAGTTAGAACAAAAAGAACAAGCTAAAGCAGAGGCATTGGAAAGATATTTTATGGATTATGAAAAATCTATAAATCCAAAAGGATTAGGTAGAGGTGAAGGTGATATTTTTGCAAAAAAATACAATCAAATAAGAGAGTATTGGATGCAAAATAAAGATGCAATTTTACATCCTACCAAATACGGTTATGATGCTCAAAGCAGATACACGGCAGGGTTAAAAGATGCGCTTAGTTATATAGACCAAGCAAAACAAGCTACAGCTGAAAGGAAAGCTTTTGTAGATTATATTAACAAACAAAAAGCAAATGGGAAACATATTTCAGATAATTATTTACAAGTAATGGAAAATGCAATGAGGCCGGTTGAAGGCGGATATGTTGCACCAGATTTTTCTCAAATAAAAATTTATGATCCTCATGATGATTTTTCGTTTGTAGATAAAACATGGAAAGGTATTGATCTGCCGGGGAATATTATAAATGAAAAAGAAATTATAGTCGAAAGAGGTAAGCCAAAAGAAACTGGTAGATTAAGACCTGTCATGCAAGAAGAAATAACAAAAGCCGTTGCTGATACTTATGCCCAAAGAGCAAGAGGATATTATAGAAGTAATGAAGGAACTCAAGAGCAATATAATATATTGTTTCAAGATAAAGATTTTAAAAAACAAATGAATCCTATATTTACTAAGTATTTTAATAGAGATATTTCATCTCCAGAAGATTTATTAGTAGCGCAAGGATTAGCATCTAAATCTCCAAAAAGAGAAGCCAAAGGGGCTTTTGAAGTTCCAGATCCTACATGGATGCAAAAATTCAATTTGACTCAAGCGGCAATAAATGCAAGAGCAGATCAAAGTCAAGGCGTAGATGCAGTTGAACAATATTTATCAGATGCCAAAGCAGGCAAAACATTTGCCGGAGCAGAAGGCGAAAACATAGAAATGGTTAATTTCCCAGAAACTATACTAAAAGATTTAGGTAAAAATAAAAGACCAGCAGTTATAGGTCGTGGGATAGGAGATGGAGAATTCTATAATATAGTTTACCAAAAAGACTCTAAAGGTAATGTTACAGATTTAATAGATTGGGGACAAACTCAAAAAATACCGCAATCTCAAATCAGAGCAGCTGTAGTTAAACACGCTTTGCCAAGCGGGGCAAAAGCTAAAATAATAAGCGGAAAGGATAAGGGAACTCCAAGTTTTGTAAATGCAAGAAAATTTAACTAGAAATGCCAGATCAAAATCCTATATATGATTTTATGAAGTCAAATAAATTGACTGATTTAGATGAAAAAACATTTATTAATAAATATTCTGCACCAGATAAAGCAAAAGAAATTTACAGCTTTATGGCTTCAAATAAATTAACAGATTTAGATGAAACCAAGTTTTATGACAAATATTTAAAAAAAAAAGTTGGTGGAGAAGAATCTTCCCTTACAGAATTATCATCGAAAGGGTTTAGCCCAGAACAAATTAGCTTATTACAAACCGGCGTTAAGCCGCGTAAGCCTGTTGGTAAAACAGGGGGGACAACTATTATCCCAACAAATATTACGCCTGATCAAAAAGCTTACGAAAGAGAGTTAAAGCGTCAAGATGCAGCTATAAATACCCTTAAAAACACTTACAGCAAAAAGGGTTTAAATTTTAACGAAAAAAGCAAGAGAGGTCAAGAACAAATAGCCGAACTATTAGATAAAGAGATTAATAATGATCTTACTTTAGTTACTGGTAAAGATCAAAAGCCATATTTAGTTAGAGGTGAAGGATTTTTAGAATCGGCTGGTAGAGGCATTTTAAGAAGTATTATAGATCCAATAGAGTCAACAAAAATTAATTTTACCAATGATGCTGTAGAATTAGCAGACTTATTGGATGAGAAGATAAAAGAAGAACCTAATGTACCAGAAAGTGCGCCAACAAGAGTTGGGGGGTATTTAGGAGAATTAGCTGGTGGGTTGCCTAAGATGATGGCTTTATTGGCTATCCCTGTTGCGGGCGAATCTGCAATGGTTGGAGAAATGTATCATAATGCCCTTGCAAATCAAAGGAGAGTACTATATGAGAGAGGATTGCAAGAAGGAATGGATAGAACAACAGCTGCCCAAAATGCAATGAAAAATGCTCCAATTACAGCAATTCCAGATGCAATTGTTGGTGCAGCATTGGCTAGAGGAGTAGGAGGCAAAGCAGCCGGCGCTGAGATTATACCTAATGCCGCTAAGGAATCATTCTTAAAAGCAACCGGTAATGGATTAAAAGGCGTTGCTAAAGTTTCTGGTATTGGTGGTGCGGCAGAATTTGGAAGATCAAAAGCAGAACAACAATTAGGATATAATGTTACTGACGCAGAAGCTATTGAGAATGGTTTAAGAGGTATGGGTGAATATGCAATTATGGATGCTGCATTTAAACTTGCTCATGCGGGGCCGAAATATTTAAGCTCAGCAGCTAAGAATTTATTATCTAGTGTGCCTAAAGAGGTATTAGAAGTAGCCGCAGAAAAATATCCTGATGGCAAACAGACTCTTGAAGATGTAGCTAAGTTTACAGAAACAAAAGCCAAAGTACAAGACTTTGTGCCAGAAGAAAAGGTTGCAGCGGTTGCTGGTTTGACTGAAAAAGCAGATAATTTAAAATTAGATATTGAAGCCTTAGAAGAAAAGAAGAAAGCGCTTCCACCAGCGATAGCGTCTAAAGTTGATGTTGAAATTGCAGATAAAAATAAAGAAATTAAATTTTATGACAATCAAATTAAGAAAGTTGTAGAATCAAAAGATATTACTGGTATTAAAGAAGAAATAGACGATTTAACAGGATTAAAAGCTGGAGAAATTCCTGTTGAAGAATATGATTTAAAGAATGGAGATATAATTACCGCAAATATTTACGGTAAACAAGAAAAAGGCAAAGTCATTGGAGTGGGTACCAAAAGAGGGGAAATAGTAATTGACTTTATAGATGAAAACAATAATCAAAGATTTGTTTATGCTGATCAGGTTCAAAACATAGAAAGAGGTAAAGGGGAAATAGATAATCTTTCTAGTAGCCAAAAAGCTAGATTAAATGAATTGCTTAATAAAGAAGAATTAACTCAAGAGGATCTTGCTGAAATAAGTGAATTGAATAAAGTTAAAACTGAAGTTAAGCAAATAGAAAATATTACTCAATTCCCAGAAACATTAAAAACAGAACAATATGCCATACAAGAGCCAAGCGCAGGCGGCGTACTTCAACCTGAACAAAAAGAAGCTGGAGAAACAGGGGGTGAACGTAAACGAGTGGAACCAAGCGTCAAAGGGAAAGAAATTGCCAAAGAAGGTAAGCAAGCTAAAATCGATGAAAAAAGAACCCCACAAGTAAAGCCACTTTCAGAATTTAAAGTTGGCGATAAATTTGTTTTTGCCACAGATAAGGGTGGTTCAGAACATACAATAGTTTCTATCGACAATGGAATTGTAAAGTTTAAAACAAAAGGATCTAAAGAAGTTTCTTCTGCTTCAGAAATTCAAAGACTGGGAAATGATTTAGCATTATTAAAATCTGATTGGAATAAGGGAATTAGACCAAATGAATCAGAATTAAAAGGAAGCAGATTTAAAACAAAAATAAAACCGACTAAAGAGCAGATAAATAATCTTACAAAAGAATTATTAAAAGTAGATTACGCGGGAGCAGAGCCAAAAGAAAATCCTGAATCAGCTAAAGATTTTTATGAAGATGTAGCAAGAAGATATTTAGAAAATGATATTGACATTGTAAAAGTAGTTGATGATCTGCATGGCGGGAAGGATAGATTGCAAGAAATAATAAATGGGGTGGCTCCTAAAAAAACATATCAAGAGGCTTTAAAAGAAAAGCAAGAAGCTGAAAAAAAACAAACAAGACAAGCTGCTGGAGAGAAAGCAGCAGTTAGCAGAAGAATATTCGATAGAGTATTTAAAATGGATGTTCCTGAAGATGCAGAGCAGATAGCATTAAGATATTTAGCTGATGGCGGCAAAGTTAGTAAGGCAGCTGTAGATGAAGCGTATGGCTCAGTAAAGCGTGCTGCATTGAATACCGGCAGAAGGGAGCTTTTGTCTGAAGAAGTAAAATCTAAAGATTTTGTTGGTGGTAAAGAAACTTTGGATGAAATAGCTCATAAATTATGGGAAGAAAGTGGTCAACGAGTACCAGAAAGTGAAATTAAGGATAGATTAATGGCTGAAATTGGTAATAATAATACCAGATTAGAAGCGGCTGAGGCTTATTTAGAAAAATATGATTTTGAATATCAAGAAGAAAAAAGATATGAAAGATTAGCTCAAGAAGCTGAAGCAGAATTCTTAGAGGAGCAAGCTAAATTAGAAGAAGAACTTAGAAAACCATTGGACGAACAAATTGAAGGCGAAGCGTCTGAAGAACACATAAACAACTTAATAAAACAATATGAAGCAGAAATTAAAGGAGAAGATCAACAACTTAGACCCGAGAGTAAGGGAGAAGCTGTTAAAGAGATTAGCAGCAGAGAGGCTGGAAAAAAGGTTGCAAAAACAGAAGCCGAGTTAGCAAAAGATTACAAAGAGGTAATTAGTAAGGCTAGTAAAAAAGCCAAAGAAAATGCCAAAAAAGACTTTGTAGATCGTAACTTTGATAGCATAGTAGCAAAATTAAAAATTCAAATAAAATGCCCAACGTAAAAAATTTATTAAGCCCTAGCATGAAGAAGGGCTTACAAAAAGCAATATACCTAGAACTGTATCAATCTAACTTATGGAAACATACAGCTAACCAGTTACAAAGATTAGGTTATTTTGGTAGCCAAAAGTATTTCTTAGCGGAAAGCGCAGAGGAATTAACACATTATCAAATATTAGTTGATTTTATCAATGATATGGGTGATGTGGCGGAAGTTCCAAAAATTGACGAAGCAGACGATACAATTGATTCATTAGCTACAGCATTGCAGGTGGCTTATGATATGGAGCTAGAAGTGTATAATCAATACAAAAAATTATATGCTGAAGCTGACGAAGAAGATTGCGCTGTTGCAATTTTCTTACAACAATTTGTTACTATCCAAGTAAAAGCCGTTGGCGCTTACGGAGATTTAATCAGTCGTTATAATAGATGCGGAACAAACGAAGCTGCTATCTTAGAATTTGATGAGTATTTGTCAGAACAAAATAATACATATAAATAATGGGTTGCATTTACGTTATAGATGGTGTAGAGTATAATGAAGCACAGCTTAAAGAATACTTGGCTAAAAACTTGGAAGCTTTTTCTGAAGAATTAGCTGGCGAAGAATCTGAAATAAGAGGAATCAATAAAGCCGCTAATGAAATAAGAAGAAACTTTTTAGGTATGGAAAGCTATGATCCAGATGTTATTACCAATTATGAAGCAAATCAAAAAGCTGAACAATTGATGAGAGATGGCTATGACGTAGATAAAATGCTTACTCGATTAGAAAGAGGCGATCAAGTTACTTTAGTTGAGCAAGAGATGATTAAGATTCTAAACATGGAATTGGATGCTAAAATAGCAGAAAACCCAACAGACGAATTGCTTGCAAAACAAAGAAGATTAACGCAAATAAATGATTTAATTGGTAGCGATCCAGCTAGAATATTACAAGCTAGAAGGGGAATGCCAGAGCCAATGACAAGAATATCCGATTTCTACATTGATAAGATGAATAGAAATGGAGTTGAGATATTGACTGCCAAACAAAAATTAGAGGCAAAGCAAGACTATGAAAACTTGCAAAAAGCAAATGAGGAAGTAGAAGGTTTGAGAAATAAAGTAAATGAAGTTGCTGCCAAAGATTTAGTTGAAAGAGAAATAAAAGAAACAAAAAGCACACCAAAGAAAAAAAGAGATTACGCTGCTGAAAGAAGCAAGGTAATAGGAAGCATTAAGCAAAAGCTAAAAGACATTCGTCAAGGTAGAAGTGGCGTAACAGCCGTGCCATTGCCGGGCGTTCAAGAATTTATTGAGATTGCTCCAGATGTAGCAAAGTTAGCTAGATTATTTGTAGAAGAAGGTTTTGATAAATTAGATGATGTTGTAACTAAGGTACATGAAGTATTAAGAACAGAATTAGCAGGTCTTACAAAGAAGGATGTGCAAGACATGATTGCTGGCAAATACAGCAAACCAAGAGAAACCAAATCAGAAATACAGGTAAAAGTTGAGGCATTAAAGAAAGAGGCAAAACTACTTAATGAAATTGAGGAAGTAAAAGCTGGCAAGCCCAAAACAGAAAAAGAAGAAGTAAGAAAGAATCAAAGAATTGCAGATTTAAATAAGCAATTAGTACAGGCTAAAAAAGAAGCTGGTTACTACGATGATACTAGAATCAAGCAAGCAGAAAAAGCTGTATCTAAAAACATAGAAGAATTAAAAAGAAGAATTGAAGATAAAGATTTTGAAGTAGAAAAAGCTGCAAAGGTTAGTAGCCCTAAATTAGAGGAATTAAGAGCAGAGCAAAAAGCTTTAAGAGATGAATTTAATGCTTTAAAAAATGAGCAGAAAGTTAAAAAAGATGCAGGAGAAGCTAAGCTTGAAAGTTCAGTAGGTAGAGTAGAAAAAGACATTGCAGAATTAGAAAGAAGATTAGCGGAGGGTGATTACTCAGATAAACCAAAGCGTTTAAATATATTAGACGATAGAGAATTGAGAAGAAAGAACCCAGAATTATTTAATAAATACTTAGATGCTATTGACAAAAGAGATGCGTTATTGCATGAGTATGAATTAAAAATGGCAAGAGAGGAAATTAATTCTAAAAAGGGTTATGAAAGAATAGCTGCCGAAACAGGCAAATTAGCTAAAGAAGGATTTAATACAGTTAAAGCGCTTAAAGCCGGAATTGATAACTCTGTAATATTTATACAAAACGGATTGGCTGTAATGAATCCGATGAATATTAAAGCCACAATAAAAGGACTTGAGGCTCAATTAGATGTAGTTGGAAACGAAGCTAATTTTAGAAGAAGATTAGTCGAAATACATAACAATAAGGCATTGATGGATATGATTACTAGGTCTGGATTGGATATTATTGATCCAAAAGGATTTAGGGAGTCTGTTACCAATGAGCAATTTGGAGGGGCAAACTGGTTAGAAAAATTAAAAATAAAAGTAAAAGGTAAAGAGTATAAGGCTTCAATGCTTACGGCACCTTTTGAAAGAATATTTGCTGCATTTAGTAACGAATTTAGACTTCAGATATTTTTAAGAGGAGCAGAAAGATTAATAGCTAAGGGTAAGACATTAGATAATAACATTGAGGATTTCAAAAGCTTAGCAAGCTATGCAAATAACATTACTGGTAGAGGCAAGATACACGAAGCTTTGAAAAGAGCAGAACCTGTAATTTCATCTTTAATTTGGGCGCCTAGTCTTATGTCATCTTCATTAAACCTAATGGGATTAGGAGATGTGGTAAATTTAGGTAAGAATAAGGGTTATTATAGAAATATGACTCGAGAAGTAAGAGAATACGCTATTAAAGAAACAGCTGCGGGTATTGCTATGGGTGCATTAGTTATGGGTGCAATGGCGCTTGATCCAGATAAAGAAGTGGATTACGATCCTACCAGTGTAACATTTGGTCAAGTTAGAGATACTGAAAACGGGTGGTCTTATAATGTGTTTGGTAGATTTACGCCGTATGTAAGATACCTAGCAATGATGTCTTTGAGAGGAAAGAGAATTGATGGCAAGCCAGTTAAATTTGATGCTAAGGCTGAAACATATAAGTTCCTTAGAGGTAAAGCTGCTCCTGTAGCAGGTGTGGGCGCTGACTTAATATTTTCAAAGAATTTTCAGGGTAAAAACTATTCTTTAGATGATAAGGGGCAGATCGCTAGTGATTTATTTGAGCCATTATTTGTTGCAGATTTAAGAAAACAAATGGAAATAGATGGTACAGATGCTCTTTTAACTAGAGGTATCCCATCTTTTGTAGGTATCAAGGTCGTAAATGAAAAAATGTATGATGAAAGAGATTTATCATCTTTGCTTAAAAACACCCAAGATTCAGAGTCAATGGATAAAAACCTTATTGTAAACTATAACGATAACGGAAGATACATAACCAAAGAGGAATTTAAAGAATTCGCTAAGCAAAGAGATGAATTAATAGGGGAATATATTACCAAAATACATGAAAAAGGCGTACCAGTTTTAGAGGAAGAAAAGGTAGTAATTAAGCCTATTACAGAAGTTCCAAAAGAAGATTTGATAAAAGAAATCAATAGACTTAAAACCCTTGCAACCAAAAAAGTTAAGGAAAAATTATTCGGTGAAAAGCCAGAACCAGAAGATTATTTAAAAGACGAATTACAGCTTACAAGAGATGATTTAGGTATAGGTGCTGAGCAAGAAGAACCCTAGAAATTTTTTGGAGTTAAATAGCCTGAAATTTCTTATATTTGGTCTAAATTTTAAATACAATGCCGTTAACTCCCAATTTTTCAGCTAGCCAGAATTATGGTACACCATCGGTTATTACTTTAACAGATACGTCAACTGGCTCTGATGGAACTATAGCAAAAAGACGAGTATATATGATGCAAGCCAATGGGCAATATTTAGTCCCAACAGGCACAACTACAAATTATGTAGAATGGGCATTAGCAGATGTTTCAATTAATTTAGATGTTTTATCTCAAGATTCTGCATTAAGTATAACTGTTCAATGGTTAACTTCTGGTAATACAGTAGTTCAATCAAAAACAACTTCATTCGCATTTACAGCATACAATGAAACCTTTTACTATGGCTTAACAGAGAGTCAAGTAGCAAATTCTAATTTGACTGCAAGCCAAGACTGGTACGGATGGAAGATGACTTTGAGAGTAGAATTAGATTCAGCATATCAAGCAATTTCATTTGCATCAGATATTTATTCTGCACAAGCTGCACTAAATAGAGCAACATATATTTCAACAAATTCAAATTACTTCTTCTAATGACACCATCAGACGTAATTAACATAGCAAAAATTTCTGAATATCTTTGGAATGATGCAATAGCAAAAGAAGATGGACTTTTTGGTGGTACCATTGACCCTCGTAAAGCAAGACAACTTTACATGGAATGGAAGGCATTGGAATACGGCAATAACCAAAACATAACAAACGGAACAGGAAATAATCCACAAACCTTACAAGGCGTAGCAAATTATGTGTACGCACTTTGTGGTTCTAAACTTGCCCTAGCAAACGAGATTTTAGTGAATGGCGGATCAGGCGGTTCGGTTGTACCGGGCGGTGGTGGTCAGGGTGTTCGCGAATACTCTAAGTTTGCAGTAGAAGGCACAGCAAGTATCAGCTTCCCAGAGGCAGTAAACGCAACATTGCTTTACGCTTCAAGAGGTGGTATCGATGTTGGTACAATACTTACTTCAGGTACTCCTACAGGAAACCAAGTATTATGGAATTCATCTTCAGGTACATTAACTGTATCATCTGATGTTCCATTCTACTTAAATGAATTTGTAAGAATATTAGTTAAATAATTTTATGCGCCAATTAAAAGACAATCCAAATTA
>JACCDV011003428.1_pt1 | contig 40958 bp, 43 predicted proteins | sample 7446131 | NCBI WGS metagenome assembly JACCDV01 (sample SAMN15323448, study PRJNA562643) | freshwater metagenome | isolation source: river surface water | place: USA:Blue River Watershed | collected 2017-08-17
GGTTCAACTCTGAAAAGGGATTCGGATTCATTGCAGTTGATGGCGGAGGACAGGACGTTTTCGTTCACTACTCAGCAATCCAGGGCAACGGATACAAGAGCCTTGAAGAGGGTCAGGCAGTTACATTCGAGGTTGTCCAGGGTCCTAAGGGTCCTCAGGCAGACGCAGTTAACCCAGCCTAATTACACTTAAAGAAAAACCCCGTCGAGAAATCGACGGGGTTTTTCTCTTTCATAATCTTTTTTCAATTTCTTCTTAAAGTTCAGAACCCTTTTCTAGAAACTTAATTTAGCAGCTCTCTACTACTTCACCGGCTCAGGTGGAATCTCACCACGCTTTGCCTTGCGAGCTTCAACCTCTTTAACGGGTGAGAGATCTTTTCCCTTCTTCCATGCATCGAGATATCTCCATGGAAGTACTTCACCGCGGCGGACCCACCAGATATCGGGTGGAGTTGGCCATGAAATACCAAAGTGGAGATGGGGCGCAGTTCCACGAGCGCTTCCCGTTGCTCCAACTGAACCTAATACTCGCCCTGCCTTCACTGCAACGCCCGGCTGGATACTTGCAGGGATAGAGCGAAGGTGTGATCCGTAATAGCGGACCCCATCAACACCGATGATGGAGACTGAGAGACCACCGCGATCAATACCGAGATTCGGTGGGCTCTTCCAACGATCGACGCGATTTACTTCATCGACCACGCCATCTATGGGAGCGACAAATCTGCAACCTGCTTTAGTCAAGATATCGGTCGCGGCATAATCATGATGTGCTCTTGCATAGTTCGCCTCACACCCTGCAATGGGAAAGAGATAGACAGGTGCTGCATTAGCAGTTGGCATCTGCGCGATGACTAAAAGAATGATGGCGATGCGCTTGAACATGAGCAGAGCCTACTTAAACATCTGCCTTCTTCAGGGCAAGTCGGTCGAGACGTGCCGTGACCATCATATGTGGAACGGTTAACGCCCATATGGTTACCAATGTGAGCCAGAGGAATCGATCATTGATGCTCTCTCGAGCAAATGCGGCGAGAACAATGACGAAGATAAAGGTTCCAACTAGCGCAGGTAATCCTGGCAGAACTGCGCTTCTAAAGGCGGCAGAAGAGTTTCCTTCGCTATATCGTGCAAGTGATTGTGGAAGGAGCGAGGTTAATCTCGCTGTGTGGCGCATCGCATGCCAGCATCCAAAATAGGTTGCAAATGCAACAAGCGGTGGCGCAAATGAGACAAGTCCAATCAGGAGGGATAGATCGAGAAGATCTCGCCATTGGCGATCTTGCGCAAGGATGAGCGTTGCGAGCGTTGCCAGGGCTGCCATCGCAATCAATAGCTCTCCATCAAAACCGTGGTGCCAATCGATGAGGACTGGGTTGACCTTCTCCAGCGCCTGAGTACTTCGGCTATTAACAAGTGGAATCACGACAGGGATAAAGCCAGCAGCTGCTGCATATGCCCAGGTGCTGATCCTGCTTCGTCTCTTTGAGGTGAGGGAATTCAACTCTGCAATATATGCGCTATCGCCAACACCAAAGTGAATAGAGCTCATCAGAACTACTGCGATAAATCCCCAGACATTCCATTGAAGTATCGCCCAAATTGCAACGAGGGCAATTGCAACATAGATGGTGATGAAGATAGCCATCTTCGCCGGCTTCGAACGTGGAAGGGTGATGAGATGATCTATTGCCCCATGCGGAATACCGATGGCAAGGGCGATAAGTGCAATCGCCACCTGCCATTGCAGTGAATTGGGGCCAAGCAACTGCGAGAAGATAATCGAAAAGGCGATAACAGCTGCCACTGAAAGCGATGAGAAGAGGCGTACTGCGCCAAAGGTTCTGGCTCGAGCGCTATCCATAGCCATCACAGTATCAACTTTCCCAGTCATTCTGAGCCTTTCTATGCAAAAATGCAGCCATGAAACAGTGGTCCTATATGGCGATGCTCATATTCACTTTCTGTGGCTCAGCCTGGCTTGAGATTGTTCTTAAGACCGGCGTTCTTCGTCGCATTAAGCGCGTAGCGATTAGCGTCCTTCCTATAAGTCTGATCTTCATCGCATGGGATGCCTATGCAATCGCTCAAGGCCATTGGTTCTTTGATCGCGAGCAGATACTCGGTATCTATGGCCCGCTCAATATTCCACTCGAGGAGTACCTCTTCTTTATGATCGTTCCAATGGCTGCGATTTTTACTATCGAGGGCGTCACAACAGTCAAACCACATTGGCGAAAGGATGAGTTCGGAGAATGATCTACACAGATATCGCAATTGTTGCCTTTGCTGTGGCAGTCATGGTTGATCTATTTGTGTTTAAGACCTCTATGTTGACTCGTCCAGCTTTCTGGACCTCTTATGCAATCATCTTGCCTTTTCAATTCCTCACAAATTGGTGGCTAACATCGCGCAACATCGTGATGTATAGCCCAGATGCAATTATGGGATTACGTTTCTTCTCAGCCCCAGCAGAAGATGTTCTCTTCGGCTTCGCACTCATCTTGAGCGTGATGGGTCTATGGGAAGTATGGGGGCGAAAAGGTATCCAGCGAAATAAGCCTTAGAGGGCTTTAATCTCAAAGAGCAGCCCGCTCTCTGGCTTCAATACTGGGAGCTGGAGACCGATATTTGCTAATTGATCTCCTGTAAGCACAACAGATGGCCACCATCCTGGATGGACCTTCTGCAAGAACTCTGGCGCGCTCAACTCTTCGTTCACACTCACCTGATACTTAGTCTTTTCATCCAACCCATCGAAGGTGGCAACGAGCGGTCCAAAATTATCGAGTGAGGTCAACTGCATATAGCTAAAGATTGCCTCTTTCTTATCGAGTGAAACCGTTCCATACATCTGAGCATTACCTTGAATGACATCGCTACGAACGACAGCACCAGAGTGAATCAAGTTGCGATGCGCTTTATAGAAAGCGATATATGACTTGAGGACTGCGATCTCGTGTTCGCTTGCCTCCGTGACATTCCATTCAATTCCTGAGTGGCCAAAGAGTGCGTTAATTACCCGGAATGAGATGTCGTGGGTGCGATGCATCTGATGTCCAACGGTTGGTCCGACATGGGTTCCGAGGAACTCTGGCGGAATCACCATCGCGCTCCATCGCTGAATCTGTTGACGCTCTAAAGGATCATTTTGATCTGAGGTCCAGAAGCGATCTGCATGTTCAATCATTCCAAGATCTACACGACCACCACCGGAGGCACATGATTCAATCTCAAGACCTGGATGGCGGCGCTTGAGTTCATCAAAGAGTCGATAGATAGCCTCGGTCTGCTTGCGCACAACCGGGCGACCATCACTGATTGGGTCTGAGAGATGGCGATTGTGATCCCACTTGATATAGGCGATGTTGTTCTCTGTGAGCACTGTATCGACCTGATTGAGGACGTGGTTATAAGCACCCTCCTTAGTTAGATCGAGAACTTGCTGCCAACGCCCCTCAACTGGAATACGTCCTGGCTCCTGCAAGATCCAATCTGGATGTTGGCGATAGAGATCAGAGTCTGCGTTAACCATCTCTCCTTCAAACCAGAGTCCAAATTCAATTCCTTTATCGTTGATGTATTTGATGATGGGCTGAAGTCCCTCTGGCCACACATCTTTAGAGACGACCCAATCACCAAGACCGAGTCGATCATTGCGACGCGAACCGAACCAGCCATCATCGAGAACTACTCGCTCAACGCCAAGCCCTGCAGCCTTATCAACAATCTGCTTGATTCCATCAAAGCTATGGTTGAAGTAGACCGCCTCCCACATATTGAGTGTGAGTGGACGTGGGCGAACCTTAGTAATGTGATTGCTTCTGCTTCTAATCCAGGTGTAGTGGTTGTTGGTGAGTCCATCGAGACCTTCTGCGCTAAAGCTTGCTACTGCGCGAGGTGCTTTATAACTCTCTCCCGCTTTCAGGATTACCTCACCAGGTAGGAGGTATTCGCCTGCACCAATTGCTTTACTTCCGTCAATCAACCTCTCAACATGATGAATATTGTTTCCTGACCATGCCATGGCAAGTGACCATGCTTGGCCGCTTCTAAAGTTGGTAGTTGTGTTAAGCGCAATCTGGGAGATGGTGTAGTCATGTCCTGAGCGACCTTCAAAACCTTCGCGAGTGGTCAAGCCATAGGCAATATCACGACGTTGCGGCTGGCGCTCTTTCGTCCAGTGACCATAGAAATCGAGAACTTGATCCGCCTGCTCAGCTAGAGGCAACCAATAGAGGAAGTGTTCGAGGAAGTAATCATTACTGCCCTTATTTGTGATCTCACCGTCGATGAGAAGAACATCGCTCGGGGTAAAGGTGTAGGTGAGTTGAACTTCAAGTTCTGCTATCTGATCAAAGAAAACTGCAAGAAGGCTCTGGTCCTTCTGTGTCGCACTCTTGAGAACAAAGCGATTTGAAGCGGCAACTCCACTGCGATGGCCGCGAATAGCGGGATGGCCAATAAAGCCACGAGAGTGTTCGCGGAGTACGAGGTTTCGAGGTGCGACATCTAAACCGCCATGAAAATGTGGCTTATTCACTGCCGCAGATAAGGCCTTCTCTAATGCGCTATCGAGCGCGCCCACCTTCTTGCCCCAATGGACTATGGAGAGAGTCTCGTCGCCTTCCTCGAAGATGATGGAAGAGTTTGATTGGCTCAAGTGGATCATGGCAGGAGTCTATCTTTGAGCGTACGAGTTGGGTAGAAGTCACGCTGTTAAACTCACAGCCATGATTATCGATATCTGGTCTGATGTGGTCTGCCCATGGTGCTTCATTGGAAAACGTCGGTTGGAGAAGGCGCTCTCACTCTTTGAACACCGCGACCAGGTAACCATCCGCCACCGCGCTTTTCAGCTGCAGCCAGATATCACTACAACTGTTGATACCAAGAGCTACCTCGCGCAGAAGTATCAGATGGCTGCGGAGCAGGTAGAGCAGATGCAGGCAAATGTCTGTGCCATCGCAGATAGTGAAGGGCTTTGCTATAACCTCGGTGGAACCCTTTCTGGAAATACCTTTGATGCCCATCGTTTAATACTGTGGTCTGCCGAAATCGGAAAGCAGGATGCGCTATTGGAGGCGATGTATTCGGCATACTTTGAGAAATCTCAACCGCTCTTCTCAAGAGAAGATCTCATCGCTGTCTGTTCACAAGTAGGAATCTCTGCAACTGAGGTGGATGAAATTCTCTCAAGCGATAACTTCTCACAAGAGGTAATTGCAGATAGAGCGCTAGCAGCCCAACTTGGCGCAACGGGAGTCCCATTCTTTGTTATTGATATGAAATATGGAATCTCTGGCGCTCAACCGCTTGAGGCCTTCACTCAAACCCTAGAAACCGCATGGCAAGAGGCACACGCTTAGCGATATAGAATCAGCCCACATCCAGCACCACTGGAGGCGGTAGCTCAGTTGGTTAGAGCCCCGAACTCATAATTCGGTCGTCGTCGGTTCGAGCCCGACCCGCCTCACTGTATTTGCGAGCTACCCAACAGTCGCCACGTTCCGTGAAATTTTCATCGGAACTGCTGGGAGATCAGATGTCGCAGGTCCCAATGAGAGCGCGCCATCTTTATCAAACTCAGATCCATGTGCTGCGCACTTCCAGCCATTTTCGCTCTTCTCGACGGTGACACCTTGGTGTGGGCAGAGGAGATTAAAGGCGACGTATGTTGAAGCACCTGTGCGAGTAATTGCCACAGGCTTGCCCTTCACATTTCCGATACGGACTGAGCCGCCAATCTCTTGGAGCTCCTTAATCTTACGAAGTTGAACTGAGAGCCTGCCACCAGAGAGTTTCTTGATGGCGCTATTTGCATTTGCAGGCAGTGGTGCAATTGCAGCTACTGCAACTCCACAAATACCAGCAAAGAGCGTTCTCCTACTTACCGGCTTATCGTTGAGCATCGCAAGTTCCCTACTTTCCGATCTTGCTATAAAGAGAGACATCGGCTGTTGCAAAAGCTGTTCCTTCAGCCAATGATCCCGCTGGAAGCTCTAGAAGTGAGATGAGAGAAGCAGAGATACCCGGTGCTAATGAGAGCGCTGCACCTTTATAGGCTGATGTGCGCAACTTTGCCTTTCGATCGTTAGTAACTGCCGGCTTAAGTGTTGAAGCATTTGTGATGGTAAAGAGAGTAAGCGCTTCGGCAGATGCTTGCGGTATAACAGCTTTGACAACGCCGTTAGTCAGATCGATGACTGGATTCCTGACAACTACCTGCTTATTGTTGAGGGTATTGAAGAAGATGATGTTTGTTCCCTTATGTTCAACGCCGCTCTTTGATGCTGTCGCTGGAATGTGAAAAACCACTTGACCGTTTGCGGCAGCGATCGAGTCGCCGATGATTGCAGCTGTTCCGCCGCCCTGAACGAAGAGAACAACGCCCAAACCTTCAAGAGCTGAAGTGATACCTGCGTTTGTTTTCATATGGGTCATGCTCTGGCCAGGCTTTGGGGCATCTGCATATGCTGGAAGTGATCCAAGCGAGAGTAGCAAAGCTGAGATTGAAAAGATTGAGAGAACTTTCTTCATTTTCTACTCCTTCGATGGTCGCCCTCTATGAGCGATTGCGCAAAGGTATTAGCCAAGCAGGGAGTTCTCTACTTGAAAAAGTCGATTGATGCGAAGGCTTACGCCTGTATTTTGTGAAAACCTTGTGAGTTACTGATTGGCGAAGACTTTGAGCGCTCCGCCATAGCAGGCCACCCAGGTCTTATTAGTTGAGCTGTCATAGCTGACGCCAATAGGCTCATTACAGACTTTAACGGTCTGAAGCACTTTCATGTCAGATGTGCGGACCTTGGAGACAGTATCGCTATTGAAATTAACTACGAAGAGTGCGGAGCCATCGCTAGAGATATCTAGGCTTCTGGCTGCCTCACCAGTCTTCACACTCTTGATGCTTCTATTCTCAATGAGATCCCAGGCTTGAACTCGACCACTGACATTCATCGTCACATAGAGCTTGTTGCCATCTGGTGAGATAACAACTGCGCGAGGATTTACACCGATGGGAATAAGGGTTTTAGAGAAATCTTCTAAGTTAATTCGGTGGATATGCGATCCACCCATCTCTGCCACATATGCATATTTACTATCTTCGGTAATTGCAATGCCGCGAGGATATCGACCAATCTTGATTGACTTGACAGTCTTTCCGCTTTCAATCGAGATGATAGTAACTGTGTAGGAGCACCAATTACTCACCAAGACATACTTGTTGTCAGGAGATACCTTCACAACCTTTGGGACCGATCCCACTGGATAGACGGCATCAATCTTCTTGCTCTCTAGATTAATGCGTGAGAGAAAACTTGTGTCATAGCCGGATGCAGGTGAGCACTTATCGTGGCCCTCTTTATTGAAGCCTTTCCCATACATCGCATAGTTGGTGAAGTAGAGATACTTTCCATCAGGAGAGAAAGCGCCTTCAACAGGTGCGCCTCTAAAGGTGCCTGAATACTTCTTATAACCAAAGTCGGAGAGCACAACTGAATCTGGGACGGTGGCTATGAGTTGTGAACTCTGGGCATCATAGATCGTGACGGTGTGGCGATACATCATGTTATGTGCGCTTACAAGGCCGGTATCTGAAGCTAAGACTGATTTAGGCGAGATTGAACCAGTGACCGTCTCTTCAAGGACCATCCTCTGATCGGCATTGAGAACGCTTGCCCCGGCAGAGTGTGTAAGAGCCAGCGCAATTGAAAGGGTTAGGAGGGCTGCTCTTTTCATCATATGGCGATGATATCGAGAAAGTCACAGGTGGCGAACCGCCACCATGAGAATCACATGTGACTTAATTAGGTCATGGAATCGCTCTTGTACACGATTGCTGGTCTACCTGTTCATCCCCTCGTTGTTCACTTTGCAGTGGTTATTCTCCCACTTGCTGCACTCGCACTCATTGCCATCATCTACACACCAAAGCTGAAGAATCAGTATTCGTTCATCACGGTCATTCTTATTGTTCTGGGTTCGGCAGCAGTGTTGGTGGCGAAGCAATCGGGCGAAGCGCTAGCTGAAAAACTTGGAAACCCTGTAGAGCATGCTGACTATGCGGAGATTCTTACCATTGCAGCATTTATCTTTATGTGTCTCTCACTTATCTGGTATCGCTCATCATTGGGCCGCAGATCACGCGTTGTGACTCCACTCGGACATATCACTGCACTTGCTGGTATTGCTGTACTCGTCCTCACATTTCTTACCGGTCATACCGGAGCGCAAGCAGTGTGGGAATCAAAGATTGCGGCGCTTAATGGCACAACAACCACTTCTACTGCTCCAACTACTTCAGAGAAGACATATACCAAGGCTGACCTGGCAAAGCATGCAACAGCAAAGAGTTGTTGGAGCGCCGTCGACGGCGTCGTCTATGACCTCACCAAGTGGGTCGCTCGTCATCCAGGAGGAGAGGGTGTAATTCTTGGAATGTGTGGGCGCGACGCAAGCGCAGCCTTTAATGGGCAGCACGAAGGTGGGCGAGAACCAGCAGAGGAGTTAGCTAAGTATCGAATTGGCTCACTTGCCTAAGGCGTATGCTTCCTGCATGCGTAAAGCGATATTTATAGCCCTCGTCCTCGTTCTATTTCCTGTTAACTCAGCAATCTCTGCTGAAGTTAAAACTGTCACAGTGAAGAACTGTGTCAATATAAAGACAGGTGAGGCGAGACTTCTTTCCAGCAAATCAACAAAGTGCCTCAAAGGCGAGAAGTTGGTAAAGTTAGTCATTCCAGCTGTTGAACCTGAGTCGCTCGTTCATACAGGTGTCGGATCACCGGTTGATTTTCAAACTGGCCACGATGGGGATTTCTATATTGATAGCGCCACTAAGAAAATCTATGGCCCACGTATCGCCGGTGTATGGGGTGCTGGCTCACCGATGGTGGGAGAGGTTGGACCAGTAGGAAAAACTGGTTCTGCTCTCATTAGTGGAATGAGCCAACCTGATTCTCAGACAGGTGTAATTGGAGACTTCTATCTCGACCTCTCAAGCAAGATGATTTATGGTCCAAAGACCGAGAGAGCTGGCTGGGGTGTAGGAAGTTCAATAACTGGAGCACAAGGTCCACAAGGACCGCAAGGTCCGGCGGGTGCCACTGGTGCTCCAGGTGCTGCAGGTGGCTTCGGTAGTTATGGCGCATTCCATGACACCACCACAGTTACTCTCGTACAAAACACTGCGACAGCTATTCCATTAGGTGTTACTGATTTATCAAATGGAATTTCTATCGTTGATGGCTCTAAGGTGAGGTTTGCCGCAAGCGGGAAATTTAATATTGCTTTCTCTACCCAACTTCTCAAAGAAGACAATGGCACCGACACCGTTTCAATCTGGCTCTGCAAAGGCGCTAATGGTGGAGCATGCGTCAACGTTCCTTGGAGCTCCACTGATCTTTATCTTGTTGGAGCAGATGCCAGATATGTAGCTGCTTGGAATTTCTTCGTTGAAACTCAGGTCGGAGATTATTATCAATTGATGATCTCTTCTTCTGGAACCACGCTTAAAACCAAGATTCTCAGCGCTCCAGCATCGATAAGTCCAACCCGTCCAGAAGTTCCAGGGACAATTCTTACCGTAAATCAGGTGGGCTAAGAATGAGTGAGAAGATCTGGAAGAAGAAAGATGCAGCATCGTGCATCATCGTGCCAAGCGAGCTCGATCATAAGTATTCGCGTGGCACATTAGGAATCATCACAGGCTCTGCGAAGTATCCCGGCGCTGCAGTACTCACCACTTCTGCAGCATCTGCAACAGGGCTTGGGGTTATTCGCTTTCACAGTAACTCCGGCCTTGCTCATCTCGTTCTTCACCAAAGCCCAGAGGCGCTTGTCCAACCAGGTCCTGTGACTGCCTGGCTTGCCGGATCTGGCATTGATTCAAAGAAGAGGAGCGATTGGACCACCTGGCTTCGCCATCGCTGGTTTGTACTTCTTCACCGCCAGAGCGTTCCGACGGTCTTAGATGCCGGCGCTCTCCACCTTGCCGGATCTCTTGAACAGCCCACACTCATTACTCCCCATGCTGGAGAGCTCTCACACCTTCTTGAATCACGTGGAGTGATTGTGAGCGCAGAGGCAATCGAAGCGACACCACGCGAATGGGCGCAGCGTGCATCAGAACTCCTTGCAGTAACAGTTCTCCTTAAGGGATCGCAGACTTTCGTTGCTCGAGATAGTTATGTCATCGCACTCCCAATCGCCACACCATGGCTTGCCACTGCAGGTAGCGGTGATGTCCTTGCCGGAATCATTGGTGCGCTCGTTTCAACTAATTACATCGAGATTCTCAACGATGGCAATCGCCTAGCAGATGTGGCAGCCACTGGCGCATTTATCCACAATCGCGCAGCTCTCCTTGCATCAGATGGTGGACCCCTCAACGCGACCTCCCTCATCAGCGCAATACCTGAAGCGATAGCTCAAATACTTAAATAGGGAGGGCATACCCTCCAGTAAGTTCACGGTTTCTTCACAAGAGAATAACTTCTGACTATTTACGCGATTTTCTCCAATACCGTCTGAGGTATGGAAAATAATGAGAATGAAAAGTTAAGAGTCCTCCTCCTCGATTGCGATCGCTTTGAATTAGCAACGCTCGCAGATTCACTGCGCCTCCAAGGTTTAGATGTTGTGGGGCAGGCATTTGATAAAGAGAGTGCGATTGCACTCTTCAAAGCAGTCTCCCCTGATTCAATCCTGATCAACTTCCAAGGGTGTGATGAGCCATGTATTGAACTTCTCGATGAGATGCGAACCCAACAACCACATTTAGGGATTGTTCTTCTCACCGATTCACCAGATCTGCGCCTCTACGGAATCCGTCAAGAGAGCCTTCCCCAAAGAACGCAGCTGATTGAGAAATCTGCCTTAACAGATCTCCATCAACTACGTAGTGCGGTGGAGCTCTCCATCCAGACCACCTCCAAGACGGGATGGATTGCAAATCAATGGAGCGCAGCTTTGAGTTCACTTACCGATATTCAGGTTGAGACACTTCGCCTTCTGGCGCAAGGGTTGAGTAACTCTGATATCGGAAAAGTTCGCTTCGTCAGCGAGAAATCTGTGGAACAGACCATTACTCGTATCGCTCAACATCTCAATGTCGTCCATGAGAAGGGGCGCAATATGAGAGTCATTCTCGCCACCGAGTACTTTAAATGGATTGGCACCCCGAGAGAGCATGTAATCAAAGCGAGTTAAATGAGAGGTCAGCTAAAGGATAGGTAGGCATAGAGGGAAGAGGGTTGCTTACTGCGAGCGAGCAACCCTCTCTCATCTGGCTAGGGTAAAGTTCCCGCTATGAGCGGCGAACTATCACTTGCAGATATCCGTGCGCGGTGGAATGAGGTGCTCGATCAATTAGAGCGCTCCAATCGCATCGCCTGGATGGCATTCTTTGACGGTCGCCTCGACTCATTTGATAATGGTCGCCTCACCTTAGATTTCTCAGATCCTGCAAAGCTTTCGATGGGCCATGACTACCGTGAAGCTCGCCAGCGAATGGCTCCCCAACTTCAAGGGATAATCCAAGATATCTTCGGCATATCTGTTGTGATTATTGAGAAGTAGGTGCCATGAAGAGAGCGATAGCAATTTTCTCCACCTTTGTGGCACTCTCACTTGCCATCCCGGCAGCGCCATCATCTGCCTCCCCCACATCAACATCTCCCATGGAGTCACTACTCACAATGAGTGGACCTGGAAATAGAATTCATGGCGCAGATATCAGTAGGTGGCAGCATCCGGATGATAAGCCGATCAACTTTAAGAAGATGCATGCCGCCGGCCTTCGCTTCTTGATGATCAAAGCCTCTGACTCAAGACAAGATGCGGATCGCCTTGCAGTTAAATGGGTATCGCAAGATCGCGCTGGCGCTCAGGCGGCAGGTATCTATACCGGTTTCTATCACTACGCAGTTCTCCCTGATGTCTCAACAGATGCTGCAATTATTAAAGATGCCAAGGTGCAGGCGCAGAAGGCAATCTGGCGCCTTGCTTCAATGGGCGGATATAACGAGATGGATCTTCCCTATGCCCTCGACTTGGAGAATAATTGCATCCGTTATAGCTCCAATAAATCTTGCGCCAAGCGAGCAAGTAAGGGCGCAGTAACTCTCTGGGCGAAGACCTTCCTTGCAACACTTGAGGCTCGCACATCTCGCACCCCCATCTTCTATTCTTACCCGCACTTCCTTGAGAGCGCGATGAAGCGAGATAAAGAACTCACTCGATATCCGCTCTGGCTTGCTCAATATGCAATTGACCCTGCAATCCCAACTGCGCAGCCAGGGCTTAAGAATGTGGGATGTTTTGTTCACTCGTGGACCACCGCTTCCTGCAGGTCGCAATGGGTCGTGTGGCAATACACCTCATGTGGAATTGCTCCAAAATATGGAGTTCCTGGAAATCGCCTTGATCTCAATGTCTTCCGCGGAGATAGAGATGCCTTTATGGCACTTGCCACTGGAACGTGGATTCCGGAAGTTGAAGATCTGATGCCTCATAACGAGACCACAACGATGATCATTGATTATCTCAGTGCCTCAACAACCGATAAGAATGTAACTTTCTCACTACAAGTACTTCGCCCGGATAACTCGCCAGTTGTGACAGGTGATGTGAAATTTGTTTCAGGAAGAAACCCCATCCAATTGAAATTCACTCAATCAGTTGTGCGCCTCACCAGTGGTCAATGGAAGGTATCGCTCAAAACCGATATGGCAGGCACATGGAATGGCGAGATTCGCTTTACCGATCCGTCTGGCACTCACGCCGATGTTGAGCAAAAGGTGACATTTATATTGGAGCAAGGTGTGGAGCCGGTACCAAGCCCTACTCCGAAGCCAACACCTAAGCCAAAGCCATCAAATACCAATGGCTGTAAGAACCAGATTAAGAATTAAGCGTTGATCAGCGCTTCGAGCGCTTCCACTTCAGCTGCAACCTGAGCTTTATATTCGGCAACTGAAACCTTCTTCTCTTTCGCTCCCCAGCCAAGCACAGGTGCAATCAGCGCTGCGATATCGTCTGCTAGATCGATACCTGCTTGTGGTGCTTCAAAGGCCAATCGCGTACGGCGAGAAATCACATCATCGACAGACATGGCACCCTCATGGGATGCGGCATAGACAATCTCTGCCTTCAAATATGGAAGACCTTCAGCCAATGGCTGCGCCAACTTCTTATCTTCAACAATCAACTCAAGAACCTCGCTGACAAGTGAGCCATATCGATTGAGAAGATGGGTTACCGCCTTCTCTTCAATACCGTATTGCGCTGCAATTTGTGCGCTCTGCTGAACAAGTGCGTAATAACCATCTGCGCCAACTAATGGCAACTTCTCAGTGCAGGAGCTGTTGACGATACGGCGAAGGTCGGTTACTGCCATATCGATAGCATCCTTACCCATCACTCGATAGGTGGTGTATTTACCGCCTGCGATACTGACAAATCCAGGTGCGCTTCGATCTGTTGTGTGCTCGCGAGAGAGCTTCGTTGTGGCAGATCCCTTTGTATTGGCAACAAGTGGTCGCAAGCCTGCATAGACGCCGATAATCTCTTCTCGCTTGAGCTGAGGCTCAAGAACCTTATTTGCCTGATCCAGGATGTATTGAACATCTTCAGTTGTGGCATATGGGTGGGCGCGATCGCCATCGTATGGAGTATCGGTTGTTCCTACAATCCACTTATCCCCCCAAGGAATAAGGAAGAGCACAGATACTGCTGTCTTGAGAATGATTCCTGTATTGGATTTGATTGCGCTTCCAGGAACAACGATATGAACGCCCTTAGACATCGTTACGCCATAGCCAGCCTTGAGGCCAAAGCGCTCATGCATCTCATCGCTCCAGATGCCAGCACACATCACCACGGTCTTTGATGAAACCTTAATCTTCTTTCCAGTGACAGTGTCTGTGACAGTCGCGCCAATGACTTTTTTGCCATCTTTGATCAACTGATCAACTTCAACTCGAGTTGCAATCGTTGCGCCATGTCGGAGCGCTGTGCGAATGATGGTCATAGTGTGGCGGGCATCATCAACCTGTGCGTCGTAATACTTCACAGCTCCTGTGACGATATCTTGGCGAAGCGATGGTGCGATCTCTGCAATTTTCTTTGCAGACATGTGCTTGTGCCATGGAAGAGCGCGTTGAAAGCCGCGAAGAACATCATAGAGAGCAAGGCCCGCACCGACATAGGTGCGATCCTTCAACTTCTCATGGAGTGGATAGAGAAAACCAACTGGCTTAACCAGGTGCGGGCTTAAGGATGAGACCATCAACTCGCGCTCGTGTAGAGCTTCACGAACTAATTTAAAGTCATACTGTTCGAGGTAACGAAGGCCGCCGTGAATCAATTTGCTGGATCGGCTTGACGTTCCAGATGCGAGGTCGCGCGCCTCAACTAGGGCGACTTTCAGACCGCGAGATGCTGCATCGAGAACTGCGCCCGCTCCTGTTACTCCACCACCGATTACAAGGACATCGAACTCATCGCTGGCAAGAGATTGGATTGCAGCATCGCGCTGCTCGGGGCTGAGTTCTGATGAAAACATTCGAGGCTATACCGTTTTCTCATAGTATTGAGTAGGCTTAAGGATATGGCATTCGTAGGCAGTTTGGACCAGGGAACCAGTAGTACGCGCTTTATGATCTTTGATCAGGGCGGAAAGGTCGTTGGCCAACATCAATTAGAACATCGACAGATACTTCCTGCAGCTGGCTGGGTCGAGCATGATGCCGCTGAAATCTGGGATCGCGTTCAGGAAGTCATTGCTGGCGCACTGAAGCAGGCAAACCTCCTTGGCTCTGACCTTTCGGCAATCGGAATTACCAACCAGCGCGAAACGACCGTCGCCTGGGATAGCTCAACTGGTCAGCCCCTCCACAATGCAATTGTCTGGCAGGATGTTCGGACAGCGAGCTATCTTGAATCGCTTTCCGAGAGCGCACAGCAGATCTTGACCCATAAGAGCGGTTTGACCGTCGCCCCGTACTTTGCCGGCAGCAAGATGCATTGGTTGATTAAGAACTCGGAAGGTGTCCGGGCAGCAATTGCAGCTGGCACCGCTCGCTTCGGCACCATCGATAGCTGGCTGCTCTGGAATCTCTCCGGTGGCACTCAAGGCGGAGTTCACTACACAGATGTGACCAACGCCAGTCGCACATTGCTGATGAATCTTGAGACCCTTGATTGGGATGACGAGCTCCTTGGAATCCTAGAAGTTCCCCGCTCAGTTCTTCCTGCCATCAAATCTTCCTCAGAGATCTATGCCCAGACCAATCCGCATGGTCCTTTAGGAGCTGCAGTTCCGATCGCTGGAATTCTAGGTGACCAACAAGCTGCGATGGTGGGACAGGTCTGTTTTGATCGTGGTGAGTCAAAGACAACGTATGGCACTGGAAACTTCGCCCTGCTCAATACCGGCACCGATATTGTCCGATCAAAGAATGGTCTACTCACCACCGTCTGTTACAAATTCGGTGATCAACCAGCTAGATACGCGCTTGAAGGATCAGTTGCCGTCACAGGTTCTGCAATTCAATGGTTACGTGATCAACTTGGAATTATTACCCATGCTGCAGATACTGAAGCTCTTGCTTCAACTGTCACCGACACGGCTGGCGTCTACTTCGTTCCCGCTTTTTCAGGGCTCTTCGCTCCATATTGGCGAAGCGATGCACGAGGTGTAATTGTTGGCCTTACCCGCGCTGCAACAAAGGCACACCTTGCTCGCGCAGCGCTTGAGGCAATCTGTTATCAAACTCGTGATGTGATGGATGCGATGGTTGCAGATTCAGGAGTTCCAATGAGCGAGATGCGCGTTGATGGCGGTATCACTGCTAACTCTCTCTGCATGCAGATGCAGGCAGATATTATGGGAATTGATATCACCCGACCTCTGATCACTGAGACAACAGCTCTTGGAGCTGCATATGCAGCAGGACTTGCTGTTGGGGTCTGGTCGACAACTGATGAGTTGAAGAAGCAATGGCAACAATCTCGACGTTGGAACCCAACCTCAACCGCGGAAAGTCGCGCTGCAGGGTATGCGAGTTGGAAGAAGGCAATCGAACGCACCCTTAATTGGGCATAACCGTTATAGAGTTACGCCATTATGAGCGCGATCAACGAGATTAAAGAGCTTTCTGCTGGAGTCGTTCGAACCGACCGCACTATGAATGATGGTCGCACCATTCGCTACTACGACACCGCAGGACAGAGCCGCACCGTCATTGACCAGCGCGAGAAAGAGGAACAGCCCGGTATCGGTGAGCTCCGCCTCGATCCATTGGTCAATGAGTGGGTTGCGATGGCAGCACACCGCCAAGGTCGCATCTTTCTTCCTCCTAAAGAGCTCTGCCCGCTCTGCCCCACAACAGGCGAGCTCCTCACTGAGATTCCTGAATCTGAATACGAAGTTGTGGTCTTTGATAACCGCTCACCATCGCTTCGCCCGCCTTCAGGAGATTTCGCTCTCCCAGATCTCGTCGGCGCCGATACCGATGAAGGCGTTGCCGCTGGAAAGTGTGAAGTTATCTGCTTCACCGGAGATCACGGTGGATCCTTTAAGACCCTCTCACCTCAGCGAGTTCGCACCCTCCTTGAGGCATGGCGTGATCGCACCGCTGAGCTCTCCACCTTGCCTTATGTTGAACATATCGCCCCATTTGAAAATCGCGGCGAAGAGATCGGTGTGACACTTGCACATCCACATGGCCAGATTTATGCCTATTCATATCTACCTCCACGCGTGAGCAAGATGCTCGCAGTTGCTCGCGAACATAAAGAGAAGACAGGGCGTGTCCTCTTTGATGATGTTCTCGCTCGCGAACTCCGTGATGGCGTTCGCATCATTGCTCGCAACGAACACTGGGTTGCATACACACCATATGCATCACGCTATCCATTTGAAATTCACCTCGCTCCACTTTCCCCAGTAGCAGATCTCACCGAGCTCTCCCCTGCTGCATGTGATTCATTCCCATCGATTGCAATTGAGATCATGCAACGACTCGATGGAGTCTTCGGCATTGATATGGCCTATATCGCTGCTTGGCACCAGGCCCCGGTTCGCCAAGGTCGCGATCTTATCCGACTTCATTGGCAGATCACCTCAGTGCGCCGCGCACCTGGCAAGTTGAAGTATTTAGCAGGATCTGAATCTGCGATGGGCGCATTTATTATGGATATGAAGCCTGAACAATCTGCTCAGCAACTTAAAGATGTGAAGCTCTAATAAAGATGGCAACGCTCGATCACGCTTTCCAAGAGCTCTATGGCCATAAGGCTCAGGTCCTGGCAGAGGCGCCTGGTCGAGTCAATCTCATCGGAGAACATATCGATTACAGCGAAGGCTTCGTCCTTCCCTTCGCTATTGCCGATCGCACATATGCTGCAATCGCTCGAAATAACGATGGACTTGTGCGGATCGCATCGCAGCAGCGAAAGAACCGTATCTTCACCATTGATATTAAAGATGTGAAGCCAGGAAGCGCTGGTGAGTGGGAGAAGTATGTTCTCGGAGTGCTCTGGACACTTGAGATCTCATCTGGCGTTGATATCTTGGTCGATGGACATGTTCCATCAGGTGCTGGCCTCTCATCATCGGCAGCGCTGGAATGCTCTGTTGCAGTCGGCCTCAATGCACTCTTTAACTTAGGGAAATCTCTCGAAGATCTCGCCCGTGCCACCCAGAAGGCGGAGAATGATTACGTTGGAATGCCATGCGGGATCATGGATCAATCTGTCTCGCTGATGGGTAGAGAGGGCTCGGCGCTCCTTCTTGATTGTCGTGATCTCACCACCGAATCCGTTCCCTTTGATGTGGCATCTGCAGGTCTCGAACTCCTTATCATCGATACACAGGCTCATCACGCGCTCGTTGATGGCGGTTATGCCGAACGCCGTGCATCATGTGAATCTGTGGCTGCAAAGTTTGGTATCCCATCGATGCGCCACCTCACCATGGAAGTTCTTCAATCACGTAAAGATGAGATTACTGAGGTCGAATTTATCCGCGCCCGCCACGCAGTCACCGAAATTGCACGAGTCAAAGCAGCTGTTGCCGCTCTCAAGTCTTCTGATTTCACAACTTTAGGCCAACTCATCACACAATCACATATCTCACTCCGTGATGATTACACCGTCTCCTGCCCAGAGCTTGATGCTGCAGTGGATGCCTCACTTGCAGCCGGCGCCCTCGGTTCACGAATGGTTGGAGGCGGCTTTGGTGGAAGCGCAATCGCACTAATCAAGGCAGATCAGATTGAGAGCGTGAAGGATGCGATTAAGAAGGAATATAGCGATAAGGGATTTAAAGCCCCTCGCTTCTTCACATCACTTCCCAGCGCAGGCGCATCAGCTCGCCTTATTGATTAAGGCTTCGCAAGAACAACGCTAGTTAGTTGAGCTTGGAGCCGATCCGAGCGTGACCTTATAGGTGCGCTCACCGCCAGTGGGAAGTGTGACGGTGATAGTCGCTGAAGATCCTGGAATAAGTGAGCGGATGCGAACAATTGCGCTCTCAGTATCTGGTGTCTTCACACCGTTAATAGCAGTAATTACCGCCCCCACTGGAATACCAGCCTTCTCTGCTGCCTCTCCTGGGCTCAAGCGTGAGATGCGCGCACCATTTCCTGTAAAGGAAGAGTCGAAGAAGACGCCAAGTACTGGTCGAGTAGAACGTCCAGTCGCGATGATCTCATCAACGATGCGCTTTGCCTCATTGATTGGAATCGAGAAACCAAGACCGATATTTCCACTGGCTCCACCTGAGCTCAGCGTTGCAATAGCAGAGTTAACACCGATGATTCGTCCAGCTGCGTCGACAAGCGCGCCACCTGAATTACCAGGGTTGATTGCAGCATCGGTCTGGATTGCATTGACATAAGACTCGGCGCCAGCAGAACCTGTAGTCACCGGGCGATTAAGTGAAGAGATGATTCCGCTGGTGACGGTATTGGCAAGGCCAAGCGGAGAACCAATTGCAAGAACTGGCTCGCCCACACTGAGCTTTGAAGAATCACCAATTCCGATCACTGGCAAGTTTCCAGCGTTAATTCGTAGAACAGCAAGGTCATAGTTTGCATCGCGACCGACAATCGTTGCGCGATGTTGGTCGCCATTAACTAGCTCGACTGTGATGGTGCCGGTATTAACTGCCCCATCGACAACGTGATTATTAGTGATGATAAAAGAAGATGTTGCAGAGGTGCGATAAATGGAGCCAGAGCCATTTCCGCCACCCGAAGATGTTGTCACCTTAATTGAGACCACTGATGGGGTCACCAGAGATGCGATTGTCTTAGCATCGATTGTCGATGGAGAACCAATCACAATGGGGGTGCGATTGTTAGAGCATGTTCCATTGTTTGCGAGATAGAGAGCCTTCGTGCGGGAATCAACACAAGCGGTAACGGAAGGTGTTGGGTTTGTTGAAGCTGTCGCCATCGTTCCAACGACCGCTGCACCTGCTACAAATGCGATGACAGTTTTGAAGTTCTTCATGGGCGCATACTGCCCCAGGTTTCTGAGTTTTTCCTGTTATGAAATTCGGAACTCTTTTAAAGTTCCACGACCCAGGCGCCCTTAATGGCGACTTTGATCGAGGTGAGTGGGCTCTCAGCTGGGCCAGAGGTAGGCGCAGCACCCTTGAGTGGATCGAATTGAGCGCCGTGGCATGGACAGACCAGACGCTTGGAGCCTTTGTTATAGGTGACGGTGCACCCTTGGTGGGTGCAGATAGTTGAATATGCGAATACTCCGCTCTTAGTGCGAAAGAGGATCGCCGGCATGCCTTGTTTTGCGGTAGTAAAGGAGTGGGTTGCTCCAACTTTGAGCTTGGAGAGGCGAACGATATTTGTCGATGCCGCCTTGGCGCTCTCGCGAGTGAAGAGGGCTGAGATTGTTGTGAGGGCGATAAGCGCCGCACCGCGGAGAGTAGTGCGGCGAGAGATGCCATCACGAGTATTCATATGCTCCCTGACTTGGATTCGAACCAAGAACCTGTCGATTAACAGTCGACTGCTCTGCCGTTGAGCTATCAGGGAATAGCGTCTTGCGAAGGCGCACTCTATCGCACGCCTGCGGAGGCGACAAAATTAAAGGCTTCCGACCGCCAATTCATGCAAGGTTCGGCGGGTGCTCTCGAGGGAGACCAGTTGGGCGAAGGCGGCGTTGTATTCATCCCCATTCTCCACCGGGTTGAGTCGCTGAAGGCGTGACTTGAGATCGGCGATTGCTCGGCTTATGCCCACCTCGCGAAGTCGGGCGACAATACTTGCAACATAGCGCTCAGTGATTTCACCATCTGCACGAATCGGCTCAACCGATAGCTCAGTAAAGAGCGCCTTCATCTGAGGATCAGAGATCTCCTCCGTGGTGAATGCCCGCGTTGCTCCCAATGAGTTGATTGTCGCTGCAAGCGCCTTATAGGCGGGGTGGGTGAAGGAGCCATCTTCGATAGTCACCCAACTTCCCACAAGTGCTGGGAATTGAACACGTGCCTTCAACACTTCACGCTCCAACATCAAAGTTGGTTCTAATGGATCTGGACGCCATGATCTGTCGCTCTGCGGTTCTTGGCCATGTGTCTCATGGTTCTCTCGCTGCACAGGAACGTTACGGACTCCAGCTGCGACTGCGCGTGATACCAATTCAACTTCAACGCCGAGCCAGCCGGCAAGTAGACGTGAATACTCTGGCCGTAGCGACTTGTCGCGGATCTGAGCCACTAGCGGCGCTGTGGCATTGAGGGCATTGACGCGCCCCTCTGCGGTATCAAGGTTGTGTTGCTTGAGTTCGGTTTTGATTGCAAACTCAAAAAGTGGAATCCGTCGTGCGATGAGATCTCGAAGAGCGAGGTCACCTTTATTCTGGCGTAGGTCGCATGGATCTAGTCCATCCGGTTCAACGGCGACAAATGTCTGTGTAACAAATTTCTGATCTTCGTTAAAGGCGCGCATCGCAGCTTTCTGACCAGCTGCATCGCCATCGAAGGTGAAGATAACTTCACCACGGAATGCATCATCATCCATGAGAAGTCTACGAATGATTCGGATATGGTCTGGACCAAATGCAGTTCCACATGTTGCAACGGCAGTTGTTATTCCCGCTAAATGACAGGCCATCACATCGGTATAGCCTTCAACGACGACTACTTGTCGCTTCTTCGCTATCTCCTTCTTCGCCATATCAAGGCCATAGAGAACTTGGCTCTTCTTATAGATAGGCGTCTCTGAGGTGTTGAGATATTTAGGGCCTTGATCTTCAGTATCGCTAGCTAGCTTTCGCGCGCCAAATCCCACAACATCGCCTGAGATATCTTTGATTGGCCACATCAAGCGATTGCGGAACTTATCAATCGGTCCACGCTCACCCATCTTGGAAAGGCCAGCAAGTTCTAGCTCTTCGATGGTGAAATTCAGGGATCTCAAATGCTTGGTGAGAACATCCCAACCATTGGGTGCATAACCAACTCCAAAGCTCTCACAGGCTGCGCGATCAAAACCGCGCTTTGTCAGTAGCTCACGTCCAATTGCAGCATCAGCTGAGGTGTTGAGTAGGTGTTGAAAGAACTTCGCTGCCTCAACGTGAGCTGCAACGAGGCGAGAGCGATTACCTGCCGGTGCCTTTGCTCCCCCGGAATACTCTTCATAACGGAGGGTGTATCCCATCCGATCTGCAAGGCGTTCGATAGTTTCAGTAAAGGAGAGGTGATCGATCTTCATTAAGAAGGCAATCACATCACCGCCGGTCTGACAGCCAAAGCAGTGGAAGTAGCCCTTGCTTGGCGTGACATGGAAAGAAGGTGACTTCTCATCATGGAAAGGACAGAGACCTTTCTTCTGTCCGCCACCAGCGTTCTTGAGTTGAACGTAATCGCCAACTACTTCATCGATAGGTGCGCGTTCGCGGATGTATTGAACATCCTCATCTCTAATGCGCCCACTCATAGCGCCAACCTTAGCCTTTACTTCCAGAGAGATGGGCATGGAGTGCATAAGCACCAGGATCTGTCAGGCTGGCAATCTGGTCGATGACCACCCGAAGGCGCTCACTATCGCTGGTAGCGCGCTTCCAATCATCTTCAAATATCGGATCGAGCTCGCGTGGAGCCTTTGCATAGAGCATCTCGACTAGTTCGCGAATAACAATCTGCTGCTTTTCATAGCGCTCCTGAGAGGCGGCAGCGTTGATGAGGTAGTGGCCAGCTACCGCTTTCAGGAAATCGACTTCAATCACAGCCTCTCGCGGGATAACAAGGTCTGCGCTATAGCGAGAGAGATTTCCTTGGCCATGCACCGCTCGAGTCTGGCGCTCAGCTGCACCAACAAATCGACCGATCAATTGTGAGGTGGTGTCCTTGAGTCGTGCGAGAGAGGCATGGGTGCGATCAAAGCCTCGTGGCCAACAGGAAAGCGATGCCAACCGCTCAAGAGCTGCTGCTGCCTCAGATTGTGTTGCATCGCTCTTATAGTCAGAGGTCATCACCTTATAAAGGACATCAAAGTCCCGTTCAAAATCATTGACTGTTACTTGTCCAGCAAAGATTGCATCTTCTAGATCGTGCACAGAATATGCGCAATCATCGGACCAATCCATAATCTGCGCCTCAATACATTTACGACCTTCTGGCGCGCCTTCTCGCATCCAATTGAAGATGGCAACGTCATCACCATAAACGCCAAACTTACGAGGATTTACTTGGTTGCTCCATGGATACTTCGTTGCTGCATCAAGTGAGGCGCGTGTGAGGTTGAGGCCGACGCTCTTGCCATTGCCATCAACAGTCTTTGCTTCAATGCGAGTAAGTAATCTAAAGCTCTGGGCATTTCCTTCAAAGCCACCGCAATCTCTAGCAACTTCAGCAAGAGCTTCTTCCCCATTATGTCCAAAAGGTGGGTGGCCAAGATCGTGTGAGAGACAAGCAGTCTCGAGGAGATCAGGGTCTGCACCGAGTGATTCACCGAGCTCGCGACCAATCTGAGCGCACTCCAGTGAGTGTGAGAGACGAGTGCGCTGGAAATCGTTCTCCCAAGGGACGGCAACTTGAGTCTTGGCAGCCAAGCGACGAAGAGCTGCCGAGTGAATGACACGTGCGCGATCGCGCATAAATTCTGTGCGACCAGCGCGCTTGGCAGGTTCATCTAAGAAGCGATCTTGATCGCTACTGGAATACCCCTTCACCTGGTTCGTCATAGCACTACCTTATAAGCCATTTACAGTGAGCTCACCATTGAGGCTGGCAGGTGCGCTGGGAAGGTGGTCGCTGATATTGATTCCGCGACGACCGAGGGTGATATATGCAAGATATGCACCTGCCTCACGGACGAGATAGCGAAGGCGCGAATTCTCCAATGAATTAGGGCCTTCATTGACTGGCGAGCAGGTTGCTACGGCATCGAGATCTTCTGCCATCGTGATTGCACGATTGCAGTGATAAGGATCGGTTGCAATGATGACATCTCTGATTCCGCGTTTCTTCATCTCTGCCACATAAGCGGTCGTTTGTGTGCGAGTATCGCGACCAGTTGGAATCGAGATGATTGCAGAGCGCTTCACACCATGGGTGCGTAGCCAATACGCACCTGATGCTGCTTCAGTTGTGCGATCTCCCGGTGCGCTAGAGCCCACCGTAATAATCAAGGGTGCAAGGCCGAGTGAGTAAATACGCTTTGCCTCTTCCAATCGGGCAAGGAGTACGTCGCCAGGAGTGCCGTTGAGCTGAGCTGCGCCAGCAACGACAATCACATCGGCATTTCTAATCGTTGGATTGTGCGCGCCATTCCAGGTCACAAGAAGTGCGTAACCTGGAATAGCCACCACTATCGTGAGAATGAGTACTATCAATCGCTTAATTAACTTAAACATCAGCCACCAGAGAACATATCTTCTGCTTCGAGATGAATCATTTCATCTGGATCTTTAAGCCATCCATCAGGAAGAGTGGGTGCGCGACCATGGCTGGTGCGTCCGCGTGGTTTCTCTGATACCTCAACTGGATATGGCTGATCTTCCAGCTGATCGAGTAGTGAGCGAAGTTCTTGAAGTGATGAGACCATGCCAAATTGACGACGTAATTCGCTTGGGACTCGGAAGCCCTTGAGATACCAAGCCATATGTTTACGTAAATCTCGACATCCTCGAATCTCGGATTCAAAGTAATCAACAATCAACTCACCGTGGCGGAACATCACCTCTCGCACCTCAAAGAGAGTCGGAAGGTGTGGTGTGCTATCGCCGCGAAGAGCGGCAACAAGATCTGCAAAGAGCCATGGTCGTCCAAGACAACCTCGACCGACAACTACGCCTGCGCAATTGGTCTGTTTCACCATTTCAACGGCATCAGCACCGGTCCAGATATCACCATTTCCAAGCACTGGAACCCCAGTTGGCTTGAGGTGTTCTACCAAGTTGGCGATCGCCGACCAATCAGCCTTTCCTTCATACATCTGCTCAGCTGTGCGAGCGTGGAGTGCAACCCAAGCAACGCCGGCATCTGCAGCAGCTTTCGCTGCCTCTAGATAGGTGTGATGATCGCTATCGATACCGATACGCATCTTCACCGTTACCGGAATTCCAAAAGGCTTCGCCGCCTCCACTGCACCCTCAACGATTGCGCTAAAGAGTTTTCGCTTAAAGGGAAGAGCTGCTCCCCCGCCTTTGCGCGTCACCTTAGGAACCGGGCAACCAAAGTTCATATCGATATGGTCGGCTAAGTTTTCGCGGCCAATCATCTTCACTGCTTCAGACATATGGTGGGGATCAACGCTGTATAACTGAATCGAACGGGGCCACTCGCCTGGACCTGGTTCAATCATTCGCAGAGTCTCGGGAATGCGCTCCAATAAGGCGCGCGCAGTGACCATCTCTGAAACAAATAAACCCGCCCCTTGTTCCCGACATAACATTCGAAAAGGAGCATTGGTAATTCCTGCCATCGGGGCGAGAACCACAGGTGGATCGACCTGGTGGACCCCGTCCCGAAGCGGAAGTGCGAGTGGTTTAAGCAAGGTTACTTAGCAACCGAGTAGCTTCGGTGCCAACCATGACTCAACCTGATCGATTGAGATGCGCTCTTGCGCCATAGTGTCGCGATCGCGAATTGTCACAGCGTTATCATCGAGAGTCTCGAAGTCAACAGTGATGCAGTATGGAGTACCGATCTCATCTTGGCGACGGTAACGACGACCGATTGCTCCTGCGTCATCAAAATCGATATTCCAATTCTTACGAAGGGCTGCCGCAAGATCGCGCGCCTTTGGTGAGAGATCGGCATTACGAGAGAGAGGTAGAACTGCAGCCTTTACTGGTGCGATGCGGTGATTAAACTTCATCACAGCGCGCTTCTCCAGTTCGCCCTTAGCATTAGGTGCCTCGTCTTCGGTATAGGCATCCATCATGAAGGTAAGGGCGCAGCGATCTACGCCAGCTGCAGGCTCAATAACATAAGGAGTCCAACGCTCATTCTTCTCCTGGTCAAAGTACGAGAGATCTTTGCCTGAAGCAACAGAGTGAGCTTTGAGATCGAAGTCTGTGCGGTTTGCAATACCTTCAAGCTCGCCCCACTCAGTTCCATTGAACTCAAACTTGTATTCAATATCTGTAGTTCCCTTTGAATAGTGAGAGAGCTTCTCTTTTGGATGCTCAAAGAGACGGAGACGATCTGGATTGATTCCAAGATCCTTATACCAAGCAAGGCGAGTCTCAATCCAATACTTATGCCACTCTTCATCTGTTCCAGGAACTACAAAGAACTCCATCTCCATCTGTTCAAATTCACGAGTACGGAAGATGAAGTTTCCTGGTGTGATCTCATTACGGAATGACTTTCCGATCTGGCCAATACCAAATGGTGGCTTCTTGCGTGATGTTGTCATTACCTGATCAAAGTTGATAAAGATTCCTTGCGCAGTCTCAGGACGCAAATATGCAAGACCTGACTCATCTTCTACTGGGCCAAGGAAAGTTTTGAGCAAGCCAGAGAATTGCTTCGGTGTTGTGAACTGCCCCTTGTTGCCACAGGCAGGACAATTCATCTCGGCTAGCGATTCGAGCTTCTTCTTATGCTTTGCCTCATATTGTTCTTCAAGGTGGTCGGCGCGATAGCGCTTATGGCATTCGGTGCACTCTGTGAGGGGATCACTAAATGTTGCGACGTGTCCTGATGCTTCCCAGACTTCACGAGCCAAGATCACAGATGAATCGAGACCGACTACATCTTCGCGACCCATCACCATGGACTTCCACCACTGGCGCTTTACATTGTTCTTAACTTCCACACCGAGTGGGCCGTAATCCCAAGAGGCGCGAAGACCGCCATAAATTTCAGATGAAGGAAAGACAAAGCCGCGACGCTTTGAGAGTGAGACGATATTTTCTAGACGATCTACGGCCATTCGTGGACTCCATCCGGTTGAAGCCGGAGAGTCTGGGGTGATGCTCCGGCTGGCTGTCGGCGCCCTTATAACGATTGCGCTGTTATATGAACGTGAGAGAAGTTTAACGCACGAATAACTGACTAAAGATCTCGGGAGTATGCGCCGGGTTCATCAATAGCAGTTGCCAAGAGTGGAACAACTTCCATCTTCACCGCGGTCGAACTGAGCGCACGGCGATAGGAGCCGACATTGAGCCAGTGGGTCACCAAACTCCAGAGCTCCGGCTCATCGAGGTTCTGCCCGAAATCACCTGATGTGAATCCCTCGCGCTCAGAGAAGACCTCCAGGGCTCGCTCAAGCTGCGGACGAAACTGGGCGGCCTGGCCCGCTGGAACGTGGAAGCGTGCGATTGCGATCATGGCCTAAGCGTAGGGGGTGGGGGATGGAAATGAAAATCATTTTCATTTCTGCTAGCCTGCCGCTATGAATATCGCAATCATTCTCGCTGCAACTACTGCGCTGGCAACCACGGCAGGCGGATACCTTGCTATCAAATCCAAGGATCGCCTCCACCTAGTCCTCGGACTCTCTGCCGGTCTATTGCTTGGATTGGTCGCATTCGATCTCCTCCCTGAAGTCTTTGAGCTCGGCACCCATGAACTCCTCGGCGCTCCCGCAGTTTCGGTAGCACTCGTTAGTGGCTTCTTATTACTCCACTTCTATGAGCAACTCTTTGGATCTCATGAGCCAGCTGAATCTGATTACGGCCATGACCATAGCCACTCATCAAATGTTGCTGGTGCACTCGGCGCACTCGCTATGGGCGGCCATGTATTCCTCGATGGTTTAGCGCTCGGCGTTGCCTTCAAAGTCAGCTCTGATCTTGGAGTTGCCGTCTTTATCGCTCTCCTTGTCCATGCATTTAGCGATGGACTCAATACTGTTTCATTTCTTATCAAGAGCGGTGCCTGGGGCAAGAAGGGAATCTGGCTCCTTGGCGTCGATGCTATTGCTCGTGTGAGCGGCGCAGTTCTTGGCACAACTCTTGCGCTGAGCAATAACTTTATTGCGATCTACCTCGCTCTCTTTGCTGGAATCGTTATCTATCTTGCAACATCACATATCTTGCCGGAGGCGCACTCACGACATTCATCTCGATGGACCATCGTTGCAACTATCGCGGGTGTCTTGGTGATGTGGGCGCTTGTGAGCTACCTCCACGCAGGCGATAGCCACTCCCATGGCGAGACAACAGCAAGCCATCAATCCGAGTCCACTACAAATGACTCCACTCCAACTGAAGATGACCATAACCACTAATGTCACGTTCTAATCCACGAGTGTTAAGCACTCTTGAACGCGCTGGCGGATTTGCAAGCGCCCAAGAGGTTTATCGATTGATGCAGCGCGAAGGTCAGAGCATTGGACTCACCACTGTCTATCGCTCTCTTCAGAGCTTGGTCAATGAGAATGTAGTAGATGTCCTGCGTCGAGAAGATGGCGAAGCCATCTACCGCCTCTGCGGTGAGTCACACCATCATCATTTAGTCTGTAAGAGCTGCGGCACTACGATCGAAATCGAAGGTGGAGCAATTGAGAAATGGGCGAAGAAGATCGCCGAAGATCACGGCTTCCGCGAAGTAGGACACACAGCCGAAATCTTCGGTCTCTGTAAGAAGTGCTAAGGAGAATAGATATGGCGCCATGGCGGATAGCTGCAACAGTTCTTGGCTTTGCTCTCATCGTTATCTATGCCGGTGGCGCAAATTACTGGAATCGTGATTACAGTTGGTATGAGTCTCTCAACCGACCGTCATGGCAGCCACCGAGTTTTATCTTTGGAATTATCTGGCCTTATAACTTTATTGTGATTGGGATTGCGCTCTATGCAATCTTCACAAAGGCGAGCCCGGCAATCGTCTACACGATCCTTACCCTCTTCGCCGTAAGCGTCGCTTCTGCTCTGCGTTGGTCATATCTCTTCTACTCTGTTCACAATCTGCCCGCGGCAGCAATTGCTCTTCTGATTACATCCATCTTGACCCTGCCAATACTTGCCACGACTTTCTTCTATTCGTGGAAGGTGGGAATCGCGCTCCTTCCATACCAAATCTGGATCTTCACCGCAGCAGCCCTCGGCTTTAGCTACGCTGCCAATAACTAGCCTTAATCGATATAGGGCCCAAGATAGAAAGATGCTAGGCGGCTAAATGGTGATGGCTGGCCGCGGTGTTGGGCAAGGAATGCATTTGTTCCATCGATGCCACAGATAAAGGTAATGGCAGATTGACCACCTGGATGGGCTTTGATCCACTTTGTTAAGTCATAGACATTATCGTTAATAATCGACCAACACTTTGTTGGGGTGTTATTCGCTGCCACTTGCGCTTTTGTATAGCCAACTGTTGTCAGAGTTGGGCTTGGTGTTGGAGACGGTGTTGGTGTTGGTGAAAGCGAGGTGGATGGCGTTGATGTCACCACTGGAAGAGCTCCTCGAATAACCTCACCTGGAACCTCACGCTCTCCCACAGCGACAGTAATTGCAGCCTTTGCGCGAGCTGTCATCGAAAAGCTATAGATGCCACTTTCAGCACTTTGTGAGAGGCGACCTAAGTAGAGGTAATTAGTTTGTCCGTAGGGCTCAAAGAATTTAGTGCGCTCATTTAACTTCATCGCCTGTCGAAGACCGGAAGGGGAGGTAATGGTGAGGGTGGGTAGCTGTGAGATTTTCAATCGACTCTCAGGCGCGCGATCAACGATGAGATATTGAACGGCAAGCGAATCACCGGCCTTAAATTGGGCTCGAAAGCCTCTAGTTTGACCTGACTTCGCGAAAGTAGCTCTCACAGCAAAAGAGACTGTGCCGTCAACGAGGAGTGGTCCCTTGCTGGCAGTTGTGTCCTGGCTATTGAGGATGACAGGTTGATGCGCTTGAGCTGAATTGATAAATGCAATCGAAGAAATTATTGTGAGTAGAGCAAGTAAGAGCGTTGTCGCTTTGCGCATAATGGTCTCCTAGAGATGAGCGCCTCAATGCTAAGCCTTTCCAAACCGCCTGTCGCGCTCAGAATATTCCTCAATCGCCTTCCATAACTGTGCTGGCGTCATATCTGGCCAGAGCACATCCATAAAGACAAACTCTGCATAGGTTGCCTGCCAAGGCAGGAAGTTACTTGTGCGCTGTTCGCCGGAGGAACGTAAGAAGAGATCAACATCGCTCATTTTGGGCGAGTAGAGATACTTCTCGAAGGTTTTCTCAGTGATGGAATCTGCCTTCACCTTGCCGCGCTTCACATCGCGAGCGAGCTCTGCCGCTGCATCAATAATCTCTGCTCGACCGCCATAGTTCACACACATGTTGAGGGTGAATTTCTTATTCTTTGCAGTGAGCTCTTCTGCCTCTTGCAGCTCATCGATAACAGACTTCCAGAGCCGTTGTGGTCTACCGACCCATTGGACCTTTACGCCTAATTCATGGAGGCGATCACGGCGGCTGCGAAGAGATTCGCGGCTATATCCCATAAGGAATTTCACCTCTTCTGGAGAGCGCTTCCAATTCTCGGTTGAGAAGGCATATGCGCTCATCTCCTTCACGCCAAAATCCATCGCAGCTTCTACGAGTTCGAAGAGGACCTTCTCCCCTGCCTCATGTCCTGCCGTGCGAGGTAGACCGCGCTGTTTTGCCCATCTCCCATTTCCATCCATCACGACTGCGATGTGATGTGGGATCTCAATCTTCTTCTTGCTCATGCACGCTCCACCATAGGCAGACTACGAAGTCCGCGTTCAAGGTGCCATTGTAAGTAAGCAGCTATCAAACCACTAGCCTCGCGACGATTCTTTCCCTCGCTTGCTGATGCAGTCGCCCAATCTGAGTTCAAGAGAGCATCCATTAATTGAAGGGTTTCCGGTGCAGGTGTGGCAGATGCCGATGGGCGGCAATCATTACAGACCGAGCCGCCTCCCACGAGCGAGAAGTAGCGATGTGGCCCAGGCTTTTCACAGCGAGAACATTGAGAGAGCGATGGTGCATATCCACCGATAGAGAGTGAGCGAAGTAAGAATGCATCAAGGATGAGGGATGGGTCATAGCGATTTTCTGCTAGAGCTCTCATTCCACCAACGACAAGTGCAAACTCTTGTGGCGCTGGTTCATGCTCATGCGGAGAGAATCGCTCAGCAGTTTCAAGGATTGCATGGGCGATTGTCCATCGCTGATAATCGCTTGATATCTCTTCACCATAATTCATCAACGCCTCAACCTGAGTGATGGTGTCAAAGGTGCGACCAGTGTGAAGTTGAATATCAACATGACTGCCGGGTTCAAGGCGAGCACCGAATTTAGACATTGTGCGACGAACGCCCTTTGCGACGCCACGAATACGACCATGTTCCTTGGTGAGCATGGTGATGATGCGATCGGCCTCACCGAGTTTCTGGGTACGCAGAACTATCGCTTCATCGCGATAGAGGGCGCCTTTCGTACTCACGGCGCTAAGGGTAGTTACCGGATAGCGCGGTTGATTGCAGACACGACCGCTTTAAGTGAAGCAGTTGTCGTATTTGGGTCGATTCCAACGCCCCAGAAGACATCTCCCCCAATTGCACATTCAAGGTATGCAGCAGCAGAGGCATCGCCACCTGAAGAGAGAGCATGCTCATGGAAATCGAGAACACGAACATCTACCCCGTAATTGGTGAGGATGTTGCAGAAGGCAGCAATCGGACCATTGCCATGACCAGATAGCTCAACCGGTTCACCGCGATCTGTAATCTGAACAGTGAGCTGAACATCCTTATTCATCTCAGATGTTTGTGAGAGACCCTTAAGTCTGAATCGACCCCATGGAGCAGATTCAGTTGGGAGGTATTCATCTTCAAAGATCTCCCAAAGTTGATCTGCAGTGACTTCGCCACCTTCATGGTCTGTCTTTGCCTGGACAATCTTGGAGAACTCAATCTGCTGGCGACGTGGAAGATCGAGGTGATGCTCGGTCTTAAGAAGATAAGCAACGCCACCCTTTCCTGATTGTGAGTTAACGCGGATAACGGCTTCATACGAGCGACCAATATCTTTTGGATCGATTGGAAGATATGGCACAGCCCATGTGTGCTGATCGACTGGGACTCCGGCAGCCTTCGCATCGCGCTCGAGATGCTCAAAGCCCTTCTTAATGGCATCTTGGTGAGAGCCGGAGAAGGCGGTGAAGACAAGGTCACCACCATAAGGATGGCGCTCTGGCACCTTCAACTGGTTTGCATATTCAACGGTGCGACGAATCTCATCGATATTGCTGAAATCGATATGTGGATCGATTCCGTGAGAGACCAAGTTCATTCCAAGGGTAACGAGGCAGACATTTCCGGTGCGCTCACCATTACCAAAGAGAGTTCCTTCAATGCGATCTGCGCCAGCGAGATATCCAAGCTCTGCCGCTGCAACGCCAGTTCCACGATCGTTATGTGGGTGGAGTGAGACGATGACAGAGTCGCGATTGTTGAGGTTGCGACACATCCACTCAATTGAATCTGCATAGACATTGGGCGTTGCCATCTCAACAGTTGCTGGAAGATTCATGATTGTCTTCCACTGCGGAGTTGGCTTCCAAATTTCATTGACTGCATTACAGACCTCAACGGCAAATTCGAGCTCTGTTCCGGTATATGACTCAGGTGAGTATTCAAATGAAATCTTGGTATCAGGAACAGTAGCCATTAAATCTAGGCAGAGTTGAGCGCCATCGGTTGCGATCTTCTTAATGCCCTCTTTATCGAGGCCAAAGACGACGCGACGTTGCAAAGTTGAAGTTGAGTTATAGAGGTGAATGATCGCCTGCTTGGCACCAGCGATAGCTTCATAGGTGCGGCGGATGAGCGGTTCGCGAGCCTGGGTTAGAACCTGGATGATGACATCATCTGGGATGAGACCCTCATCGATAATCTTGCGAACAAAATCAAAATCTGTCTGTGAGGCAGATGGGAATCCCACCTCAATCTCTTTGTAGCCCATCGCGACAAGTAGCTTAAACATCGCAAGCTTGCGGGGCGTATCCATCGGATCGATGAGCGCCTGGTTGCCATCGCGAAGGTCAACCGATGACCACTTTGGGGCCACTGTCATCTTCTTATCTGGCCAGGTGCGATCGGTAAGTTCTACTGGAATAAATGATGAGTAGCGATGCACAGGCATCTTCGATGGGGTTTGTTTCGGGAAATTCATTTCGTGCTCCTAATTAGCTCCTGATAGTTGGCCGAGTTATTACCGGCAACACCAAACCCCGCAGCGAGGAGACCGGTATTTAGGCCTCGCTACGGCGGATAAGTAGGAGTCCGCGGAGCGTCATAGTGGGGCAATCCTATCCTGAAGGCCATCTCCTGCCAATACTGAGAGTCAATATAGGGGGCGCCTTATTCCTCCCCATCTCAATAATTGGAAAGATTTTCGGAATTTATCAGGGAGGCAGTTTTGGAGAAGAAGGTTCATATTTCTCTCGTAGTCATAATTCTTACACTCATCAGTAACTCGGCGATAGCCGAACCACCACCAGCACCAATTGATATTAATGAGAGGCTTGTAATCGAAGCATGCATTCTGACCTCCGAGAAGCCTCACATCTCAATGCATGTCCCCGGAACAGTTAATGTCACGGGAAGAACCATTTGTAAGGGAGTCTCTGGAGAGAGACAAATCAAGGTAACAGTTACTCTCACGCGTTTAGATGGTGGAAACACTCCTCCGATTACTAAGAGTAAAACAGGAAGGAGCTCACTCACAGTCAATGTTGCCATGCCATGTATATGGAGTGGCAACCAAAGTGCCATTAAATATAGAGTGAGAACCGTTCATAGAATGTCTAACGGCAAAAGTGGGATCACGGAGAATGGAGCGACATTGAAATGCTAAACCGCCGTTACTACTCACTTGATAGCTATCTCTATGACTTTCCTCATGGTGAGTATTCGATTGAAACTCGTCGCTTAGCCAAGGAAGAGAAATTTGATCGCATTGTCAGATTCCCCATTGTTCGCTTTTTTGTGGCTGTCTACTTCATCGCACATGGAGATTCCTATCTGCGACCTGATAAACCAGATCAAACAAAACCCATCTTCTATCGCTATGGTCTATGGAAAGTGCATAACTGCGGGCGGCGAACAGATGGCACCTACTTCAGTTCAGGTGGCGCTGAAATGATCATCGTCGAAGAAGATGGGACAACATTGCGGGCATCACATGGTGATCTGCCCCATGCTGAGATGAAGGCGAAGTGGGATGCTCTAAAAATCAGATTAGGCAGCGAGCGTTGACGCAAATATCTGCCATGCAAGGGCAGATTTAGCCACCAGCGAGAGGGTGATGTAGGTCTTCTCTCCCCGGATGTAATCGCTCCACTTTCCAACCTTCTTATATTGAAGCCACTGCACGAGGGCGAAAGAGTTGAAGAAGAGGAAGATCGAAAGAACAATGCCATAGACAAAGGCTGGTGCTGAAGTATCAGCTGGGCCACCAATGCTGAGGACATAGAAGAGAAGTCCGAGCCAAGGAACGATGCCGGCGATGCAGCCGAAGATAAATGGAAGATATCCACCGTTGCCAGGTGTCTCGTATTTCTCTTGCAGCCAACCAAAGAGAATCATCGATGCATTTACACCAAAGATTGCAATGATTGCAGTCACATCAGAGACACCAGTGATGAGTGCGATGAGCACGATCATCACAGAGGAGCTAATGGAGTACTCCACCCAACGGAAGTAGTTATGTTGCTTCTCAATTCCACTTGCATAGCGGTTGAAGAATTGTGGTGAGGCAACGAGGAAATGAAAGAGCGCTGAAAGGCCAAGAAATATCGCTACGGTGATACCTATAGGAGCGTCGAGCAAGGTCAGTGGTTCAGCAAATGTTGTGCCTGGAGGACCAGCCATATAGCGAGCCACGATTGGCAAAGTGAAATCATTTGCCAAGGCGAGCACAACGATCATCTGGGCGAGGTGAAGAACACCAGCGATGAGGTTGTAGCGACGAAGCGATGCTGTTGTGACTGATTTGCTCATGGAAAAAGCCTAAGCCCGCTTGCTCACTTTTGCTCGTTTAACTAGAGGCCTGTCGGAATCCAATATGTGCGATAGGCCTTGTCATCAGCGTGGGGGTCGAGGGCAATTCCAGCAAACTCTCCCCCGCACTTTTCAATGACGCGGCGAGAGTGTTCATTGTGAGGAAGGCAGGAGATAAAGACTCTCTCCTCGCCCCGTTCCTTTAGGAAATCAATTCCATACCGGAGCATATGAGTTGCAACCCCCTGGCCGCGAAACTCCGGTGCTACGCCATAACCAATATGGCCACCAACGAGTGCGAGCCATTCATTGAGTGTGTGGCGGATAGATAAGCGTCCAGCAACCTTTCCCTCAATTACAGCGATGAGAAATGTCGAAGGAACTTTCCCTGCTGGAACAGTTGCCTCATCTTTATAGGCAGCAACTCGTTCTAAATAGGGAGCAAAATCTTCACCCTGAACATACTCACTGAGTAGGAAGTTGAAATCATCTTGCTCTTTCATCGCTCGGTGAATGGCTGCCACCTGAGCTCCATCTTCAAGGCGAAGCTCACGCATTTCAATAACAGCTGTCATTGCTTTATCGCTTGCCGAAGCGCATCAATCTCAGCGATATCTTTAATCTCAAAGATCCATCGCTTAAAGGGTCCGCTCTTCATTGTGAGAATTGCATTGGGACGGCGCTTGTAGATTGCACAGAAATCTTTACCCCTTATGTACTTCATAACTCCGAGAAGAATGAGGAATGGAAAGCCGGTACCAATACGAACGCCTTTCAAGACCTGCGCGCTCCATGGATTATCAACGATTTCAACAGATTCAATCTCGCTAAGGAGGATTCGAGGTGAGCGACGGAAGGCGCCGAGGCTCTCAAGAAGTGAGAGTTGAAGACGAGCATGATTCTCTTCAAGGATGAGGTGTGCCATGGCGAAAGGATAACTAAGTCAAACTTTGGCTGGCAGATAATTAGAGAACTGGAAGGTATCGATCGAGTTCAAATTGGCTCACCTGGCGACGATAATCCAGCCACTCTGCTCTCTTATTACGCAATACATATTCAAAGACATGCTCACCGAGAGTCTCTCGGACAAGTTCGCTCTTCTCCATGATCGAAATTGCCTCATTAAGATTTGCTGGCAAGACGTGAGAATCGGTTGAGCTCTCTAACTTGTAGTTGCCCTCAATACCCTTGAGTCCAGCTGCAATCATCACTGCATAGGCGAGATATGGATTACAGGCAGAATCCGGCGAGCGGAACTCAATTCGGGTGGAGTTCTCTTTATTTGGCTTATACATAGGGATGCGCACCAGCGCACCACGATCGTTATGGCCCCAGTTAATGAGCGCTGGCGCCTCTCCGCCGCCTTGCAGGCGCTTATAAGAGTTGACCCATTGATTGGTGATAGCGGTGATCTCTGATGCATGCTTCAAAATACCTGCAACAAATTGGCGACCTGTCTCCGAGAGGTTGAGCTCTGCCTTTGCATCATAGAAAGCATTCTCTTCACCTTTAAAGAGTGAGACGTGGGTATGCATTCCAGAGCCTGGATGATCGGTAAATGGCTTTGGCATGAAAGATGCATAGAAGCCCTGCTCTAGAGCGACCTCTTTAATCACATGGCGGAAGGTCATGATGTTATCTGCTGTGCTCAAAGCATCGGCATAACGAAGATCAATCTCCTGCTGACCAGGCGCACCTTCATGGTGGCTAAACTCAACTGAGACTCCCATTGATTCCAATAATGTGATTGCCTGTCGACGGAAGTCATGGCCAACGACTGCAGGTGTGTGATCGAAGTAGCCACCTTGATCGACGGGAACTGGAAGCTCGCCCTTTTCTGGTTGGCGCTTAAAGAGGAAGAACTCAATCTCTGGGTGGGTGTAGCAGGTGTAACCCATCTGCGCAGCCTTGGCGAGTGTGCGACGGAGAACATTGCGAGGATCGGCAGGAGATGGTTCACCACTTGGAAGAGTGATGTCGCAGAACATTCGAGCAGCTCCAGGAGCTTCGGTGCGCCATGGCAAGATTGAAAACGTTGCAGGGTCTGGCTTTGCCAACATATCTGATTCTGAGTGGCGCGCAAATCCCTCAATGGCAGATCCATCAAAGCCGATACCTTCTTCAAAGGCAGCCTCTAACTCGGCAGGTGCAATTGCAACTGATTTGAGAGTGCCGAGAACATCGGTAAACCAGAGTCGAATAAAGCGAATATCGCGCTCTTCGATAGTACGAAGAACGAACTCTTGCTGCTTGCTCATCTTGTCTGAGGACATAGCCTCATCGTGCCAAAGGGATGTTTCGGCTGTGTTACAAAATTAGAGTTCACGCCAATGCGAGGTCATCGGCAGGCGGCGATCCTTACCGAATGCGCGCTTAGAGACCTTTGTTCCAGGTGGATATTGGCGCCTCTTATACTCAGCCTTATCCACCATCGCGATTACCCGCTTAACCAAAGCTGGATCAAATCCCATTGTTAAGAGCTCGTTATAGCCACGATCTTCATCAACATAATTGCGTAATACCTCATCGAGAATTTCATACTCTGGCAGAGAATCAGAGTCCTTCTGATCAGGACGCAACTCTGCGCTCGGCTCCTTCTCAATGGAGCGAACAGGAATAGGTGGCGTCTCTCCAGCAATTCGTGCCACCTCATTGCGCCATCGAGCAAGGGCCCAGACATCGACCTTGTAAATATCTTTAATCGGCGCATAGCCACCGACCGCATCGCCATAGAGAGTTGAGTAACCACAGGCAAGCTCTGATTTATTTCCAGTTGCAAGGACCAACATATTTTCTTGGTTAGAGATCGCCATCAAGGTTGTTCCGCGGACGCGAGCTTGGAGATTCTCTTCTGCTAGACCTGAGAGCTTGAGCTCCTTCATATAAGCATCGACCATCGATTCGATGCGTACGGTGCGAAGGCCAAGGCCGGTATTACGCGCTAATTCGTGGGCATCTTCAATTGAATGATCTGATGAATATTTACTTGGCATCGCAACGCCATGGACTAGCTCTGGACCAAGTGCATCACAGGCAAGTGCTGCTACTACCGCTGAATCAATTCCACCTGACAAACCGATGAGTACTTGGCTAAAGCCATTCTTAATTACATAATCACGAAGACCGACAACGATTGCGTTCCAGATCTCCTCCTCATCACCAAGGCGATGGGCAATACCTGGGGTGAGAACACGATCTAGCTTCGCCTCATCTTCACTGATGACCACATCTGGGTTGCTTGTGCCGCCCTCGGCATCAATATCGAGCAGCATCATGCCATCTTCGAATTGCGGTGCTCGAGCAATCACATTTGCCTTTGCATCAACAGCAATACTGTCACCATCAAAGACGAGGTCATCTTGACCACCTGTCATATTGACGTAGATAAGTGGCGCTCCGAGTTCAAGTGCGCGCTTCTTCACTAGAGCTGCTCTCACATCATCTTTATTGCGCTCAAAGGGAGATCCATTGGGGACGAGTACGAGCCCTGGTCTGCGCTCTGCGAGTTTGGCTGTAATGCCACCATCGACCCAGAGATCTTCACAAATCACAATGCCGATATCGATTCCATGGACTCTGACCACCAGGGTCTTATCGCCTGGAACGAAGTTGCGGTATTCATCAAAAACCCCGTAATTAGGAAGGTGGCACTTTGTATAGGTGGCGACAATCTGGCCACCTGTAATGACTGCAACTCGATTCTGTGGCGCGCCATCAAGATGGTCGAGATAGCCAACGATGCTGACCAGCTTTGCTGGAAGCGATGTCGCTAAGACCTGGATCGATTTGGCGCTTGCCAATTGAAAAGATGGGCGGAGCGCTAAATCTTCAACCGGATACCCAGTCAGAGACATCTCCGGAAAAAGTGCGATATGGGCGCCGTTATTTGCCGCAGATTCTGCATGGGCCAAGATCAAGGCAGCATTGCCCTCAAGGTCTCCCACAGTGGGGTTGATCTGGGCCAGGGCCACTCTCAACTTCATTGTTCAAGAGTAGAGGAGTATCGTTTCTTATTGAACCTATATAGCCCGGGGACCAGAAATGGCTTCGAGGTCAGGAGAAATACATGTCGTCAACGACCCTCTATGGCGGTGCCGCGCACCGTCGCATCACCATTCTCGATCTCAAGAGCGCTAAAGAGCGCGGTGAGAAGTGGGCGATGCTCACATCCTATGAACAGATGACCGCCGCTATCTTTGATGAGGCAGGTATTCCCGTTCTCTTGGTCGGCGATAGTGCGGGCAATAACTTCTTAGGGGAAGAGAACACCATTCCCGTTACTGTCGATGAGTTGATTCCGCTGACTCGCGCCGTGGTGAGAGGTTCGCAGAGAGCACTGGTTGTGGCAGATCTTCCCTTCGGCTCCTATGAATCTTCACCAGAGCAAGCGCTAGCAACATCGATTCGCTTCTTTAAAGAGGCAGGTGCGATGGCGGTAAAGCTCGAGGGCGCTCACTTAGAGACTGTGAAGAAGTTGACCTCATCTGGAATTCCGGTGATGGGCCACCTCGGCCTCACACCGCAATCACTCCACCAGCTCGGCGGTTATAAGGTGCAAGGGCGCACCGATGGCGATGTCATGAAGGCGGCGGCGCTCGACCTGGAGAAAGCTGGCGCATTTGCCATCGTCCTTGAACTTGTTCCGGAGGAGTTGGCAAGAGAGATCACCGAATCCCTTTCCATCCCCACCATCGGAATCGGTGCTGGTGCTGTGACCGATGCCCAAGTCTTGGTCTGGACCGATATGGCTGGGCTGACTGCAAAGCCACCGAAGTTGGCTAAGGCATATCGCAATCTCCGCCAAGAGCTCCTCGATGCATCAAAGGAGTTTGCGGATGAGGTGCGCAGCGGAGCATTTCCAACGCAGGAGCAGACTTTCCACTAACGGCTAGCGAGATTACTATCGGCAAATGTCCAAAATCGCGATAGATCTCACTCCCCTTAAGAAATATCCCGATTTCCGCAATCTCTGGACGGCAGGTCTCATCTCCTATCTCGGATCGATGATTACCTATGTCGCCCTCCCCTTCCACCTCAAAGAGATCACCGGCTCCTACCTCGCGGTGGGAATCCTCGGCGTCATTGAGATAGTCCCGCTCATCATCTTTGGCCTCTATGGCGGAGTCCTTGCCGATACGGTCGATCGAAAGAAGATGATCTGGGCCACCGAGGCAGGCGCCCTCCTCATCGTTGTCATCTTGATGGCCAACTCAATCCTGCCCAATCCTCAGACGATTGTGATCTATGTGGCGGCAGCGCTCTTTGCAGTGGTCGATGGATTGCAGCGACCATCGATGGGTGCCATCTTGCCGCGGTTGGTCAGCCATGAAGATCTTCCAAGTGCGACAAATCTGCTGACACTTCGTTGGCAATTTGGCTTTATCGTCGGTCCCACATTAGGCGGAATTATCTTCTCCACATTTTCTATCACCGTCGGATATGCATTTGATATTGCGACCTATCTGATCTCACTTATCTTCTTGGCGAAGGTGCGCAGAATTCCACCATCTAATGAGTCAGAAAAGCCATCTCTGGCAGCGCTTTTAGAGGGTGTGAGATATGCCTTTAGTAGGCAAGATCTCCTCGCCACCTACATCATCGATTTAGCTGCAATGTTTCTTGCAATGCCTAACGCCCTCTTTCCATTCTGGGCAGATCTCCTTGGATCATCGTGGGCACTTGGCCTCTTCTATGCAGCTGGAGTTGTCGGTGCTGTCATTGTCACTCTCACAAGTGGCTGGACCAAGACCTACCGGTATCACGGTAAGGCGATCATCCTCGCCGCCATCGGATGGGGAGCTGCGATCGCTCTGGCAGGAATGACCCACTCACTCATTCTCGTCCTCTTCTGTCTCGCCCTCGCCGGCGCATCCGATCACATCAGCGCCCTCTTCCGAAGCACCATCTGGAATCAGACCATCCCAGATAATCTCCGTGGTCGATTGGCTGGAATTGAGTTGCTCTCCTACTCAGTTGGGCCACTTGCCGGACAGTTGCGAGCTGCAACGATGGCCTCAGCTACCTCACTTTCCTTCTCGGTAACTTCTGGCGGGGTTGCTTGCGTGGTTGTAGTGGTCATTTTGGCGATTTTGATGCCCGATTTCCGCAAATATGACGCAGAAACCAATAAATATGCCGTTGAAGAGCGGGAAAAGCGGAAAAATCTCGACAATCAATGAAATATTTGTCGAAAAATATTCACGATTTTTATTAAATGCATGAAAATTAGAAAAAAATAATTAACGACACGCACTGCGATATTTGCCACTATGTAGTGGCAATTTTTTTTATTATCCGTCACACTTATCCACGAAACAGGTTTGGGTGACGGATCCGAACCCTTCCATTTAGGAGATAAAAACTATGGCTGCTGCTAAGAAGGCTGCTCCAAAGCGTAAGAAGGCTGCTGCAAAGCCAGCTGCTGCAAAGAAGGCTGCTCCAAAGCGCCGCAAGAAGGCTGCTGTTGCAGCTCCTGCTGCAAAGAAGGCTGCTCCAAAGCGCCGCAAGA
>JACCDV010128873.1_pt1 | contig 40932 bp, 36 predicted proteins | sample 7446131 | NCBI WGS metagenome assembly JACCDV01 (sample SAMN15323448, study PRJNA562643) | freshwater metagenome | isolation source: river surface water | place: USA:Blue River Watershed | collected 2017-08-17
AAGTAGGGTTGACCTTGTCATAAATGAATTGGAACTTTAAATTTAAGTATTAATCTAAGTATAAACAAGCATCCTTTTTTTTGTTATCTTTGTAACTATATATTTATTGTACAAACATGGTTCAAATTCAATTTCCAGACGGGGCAGTTAGATCCTATGAAAAAGGTATCACTGCATTAGGTATCGCTAAATCAATTAGTGAAGGCTTAGCAAAAAAAGTATTAGCAGCTTCTATCGATGGTGAGGTATGGGATGCAACGCGTCCAATTAACCAGGATGCCGCATTAAAATTATTAACCTGGGACGACGCCGATGGCAAAAATACGTTCTGGCATTCATCTGCCCATTTGCTTGCAGAAGCAGTAGAAATGCAGTTTCCAGGTGCTAAATTTTGGGTAGGACCAGCTTTAGAAAAAGGCTTTTATTATGATATCGATTTAGGCGGAAAAACAATTAAGGAAGAAGATGTAGTTGTATTGGAGCAAAAAATGAATGAGTTGGCAAAAAAAGCCAATGATTATATCCGTAAGGAAATGTCCAAGGCCGAAGCAGTTGCTTATTTCACAGAAAAGGGGGATGAATACAAATTAGATTTATTGTCTGGTTTGGAAGATGGCACTATTACTTTTTATACTCAAGGGGGCTTTACGGATTTATGTCGTGGGCCACATATTCCAAATACCAGTGTGATTAAGGCCATTAAAATCACCAATATTGCTGGTGCTTTTTGGAAAGGGGATGAAAAGAATAAAATGTTGACACGTGTTTATGGTGTGACTTTCCCGAATCAAAAGGAATTGGATGAGTACTTGTTATTATTAGAAGAAGCAAAGAAAAGAGACCATAGAAAACTTGGAAAAGAATTAGGCATTTATACCATGGATGATGATGTTGGACCTGGTTTGCCTTTATGGATGCCAAATGGTACTATCATTATAGAAGAATTGGAACGCCTTGCAAAAGAGACCGAAGAAGCTGCTGGTTATAAGCGTGTGGTGACACCACATATTGCTAAAGAAAGCATGTATATCACAAGTGGTCACTTGCCTTATTATCAAGATAGTATGTTCCCTCCAATGGAATTGGATGGTACGAAATATTATTTAAAAGCAATGAACTGTCCGCATCACCATAAAATTTTTGATGCAGAACCTAAGAGCTATAAAGACATGCCACTAAGGCTTGCAGAGTATGGTACTTGTTACCGTTATGAGCAATCTGGTGAATTATTTGGATTGATGCGTGTTCGTTGTTTGCATATGAATGATGCACATATCTATTGCACTAAAGAACAATTTGCGCAAGAATTTAGGGCGGTGAATGATATGTACTTGAAGTACTTTAATATTTTTGGTATCGATAAATATGTGATGCGATTAAGTTTACATGATCCATCTAAATTGGGACAGAAATACATCAATGAACCTCAACTTTGGTTAGAGACGGAGCAAATGGTGCGTGAAGTATTGATTGAAACTGGAACGCCATTTGTGGAAGTACAGGATGAAGGTGCTTTCTACGGACCAAAAATTGATGTTCAAATTTGGAGTATCATTGGCCGTGAGTTTACATTAGCAACCAATCAAGTGGATTTTGCACAAGGAAAAAGATTTAAGCTAAGCTTTACAAATAAAGACAACGAGCCAGAAATACCATTGATTATTCACCGTGCACCTTTAGGAACACATGAAAGATTCATTGGCTTCCTATTAGAACATTATGCGGGTAAATTCCCTGTATGGTTGGCACCTTTACAAGCTAAGATCCTGCCAATCAGCGATAAATTCATGCCATATGCACAAGAAGTGTTAGCAGAATTGCGTAAAGCTGGTGTTAGAGCCGAGATCGATGATAGAAACGAAAAAATTGGTAAAAAAATACGTGATACGGAATTGATGAAAGTGCCTTATATGCTTGTTATTGGAGAAAAAGAGATGACCGAGGGGCAATTATCTATCAGAAGACAAGGCAAAGGAGATTTAGGAATGATGGATAAATCCACCTTTATTTCACAGATCCATCAAGAAATTGTCGAAAGAAAGGCACCTGAAGCATAACATTGACTATCTTTACAAACTTAAACAACGTTTTAAAAATTAATGGCATTACCCAACAGAGGACCAAGATTTAACCCAAGGTTTCAAAGACAACAAGAACCAGAACATCGTATTAATGATCGTATTAGAGTACCAGAAATACGACTGGTTGGTGACAATATCACCGTAGGCGTTTACAACACACAAGATGCGCTGAAAATAGCTGCTGAACAGGGTTTAGACTTAGTAGAGATTTCTCCAACTGCCAATCCTCCAGTATGTAAAGTCATCGATTATAAAAAGTTTCTTTACGAAAAAAAGCGTAAAGAAAAAGAGATGAAAGCGAACTCAAAGCAATCTGAAATTAAAGAGATTCGTTTCACGCCAGGTACAGATGATCATGACTTTGATTTCAAAGCAAAGCACGCCGAAAAGTTTTTACAAGACGGAAATAAGGTGAAAGCTTATGTTCAATTCAAAGGAAGAGCCATCATGTTCCAAGACAGAGGTCAATTACTTTTATTGAAATTTGCAGAAAGACTTGCTGAATGTGGTACTTTAGAAAGTATGCCTAAGTTGGAAGGAAAGAGAATGTTTGCCATTTTCCAACCTAAAGCAGGGGGCAAAAAGAAGCCAACCGCTTAATAATTGGAATCGTAATCAGCTAAAATGCTGATTTTCAATCAATATTTTATAGATAGCCTTCAAATTGAAGGCTATTTTTTTTTGCTATATTCTACACTTATCTTACCTTCGCCCTCCATTTCCCACAAGGCTCAACAAGTGTCTCGCCCGTGCAAGACCGCCAGTAGGGAGTAATCGATAAGATTATAATAATGCCAAAAGTAAAAACTAACTCAAGCGCAAAAAAGCGTTTTAAAGTTACTGGAACCGGTGAAATCACCTTCCAAAAAGCCTTCAAAAGACACATTCTAACCAAGAAATCTACAAAGCGTAAAAGAGCTATGAGAAAGAAAGGTTTAGTAGGATCAACTAACAAAGACTTCGTTCTTCGTTTATTAAGATTAAAAGGATAATTCCTTACAATTTCAACCATTTAATTCACCGAGTCCGAGGCTTTAAGTAGCCGATTCAAAAAAATATTAATTATGCCACGTTCAAAAAATGCCGTTGCATCTAGAGCAAGAAGAAAAAAAATTTTAGATCAAGCCAAAGGTTTCTATGGTAAGCGTAAAAACGTATATACCGTTGCCAAAAACGTATTAGAGAAAGGTTTAACTTACTCTTATGTATCTCGTAAGTTGAAAAAGCGTGAATACCGCACATTGTGGATTGCACGTATCAACGCAGCTGTGAGAGAAGAAGGCTTGACTTATAGCCAATTCATTAATTTATTAGCTAAGAAGGGTTCTGATTTGAACCGTAAAGTATTGGCTGATATGGCAATGAATGAGCCTGAAACTTTCAAGAAGATTGTACAATCAGTTAAGTAATTAGTTCGGCTTTTATTTAAATTTAAGCCTCATAATTACTTCTCTCAAGATTTTTCAAATGCCCCGAAATTCCGGGGCATTTGGCTTTTCTAGGCTTAAATCTTTTTTATACTATAATTCCACGCAAAGAACTATTTTTGTTGTCTCATAATAACAAGTAACAACCCCAGCTACATCCATGAACAATACCTACACTTCTCTGGTAAAACAAACATTCCATTTTCCTCAAGAAGGATTCAACAAAAATGAAAATGGTTACCTAGAATTTAATGGGCTAGATTTAAAAGCAATTATTGAAAAACATGGGACGCCTTTAAAGCTGACTTATTTGCCAAAAATTGGTATGCAAATCAATAAGGCAAAAAAGATGTTTGCGGATGCATTCAAAAAACATAAATACGAAGGGGAGTATTTTTATTGTTATTGTACAAAAAGTTCACACTTTTCTTTTATTGTAGAAGAGGCTTTATCTCATAATGTACATTTAGAAACTTCATTTGCATATGATATAGAGATCATTAATCAATTATACAAGAGAAGAAAAATAAACAAGGATATCTTTATTATCTGTAATGGGTATAAGCAAAAAACTTACACCAGTAGAATTACTAAATTGATCAATTCGGGCTTCAAAAATGTGATTCCAATATTAGACAATGTAGAAGAATTACAATTTTATAAGCGCAATGCTAAAGTGCCATTCAAATTAGGTATTCGTGTGGCTGCCGAGGAAGAGCCTAGTTTTCCTTTCTATACCTCACGCTTAGGTATCCGTGCAAAAGACATTTTAGAGTTTTATGTAGACGAGATTGAGGGGTATGAAGATAAGTTTCAATTAAAGATGTTACATATCTTCTTAAACAAAGGGATTAAGGACGATATCTATTATTGGTCTGAATTGAATAAGATCATCAACTTATATTGTCAATTAAAAAAGATCTGTCCTGAATTAGATTCTATCAATATTGGTGGAGGTTTCCCAATCAAGCACTCACTAGGTTTTGAATATGATTATCAATTCATCATCAATGAGATTGTGTCCAATATTAAGAAAGCTTGTAAAAAGGCGAAAGTACCAATGCCAAATATCTATACTGAATTTGGAAGCTACACAGTGGGAGAGAGCATGGCGCATATTTATAAAGTACTTGCCGAGAAAAAACAAAATGATAGAGAGTGTTGGTATATGATTGATTCTTCATTCATCACTACACTTCCAGATACTTGGGGTATCGGAGAAAAATTCTTAATGCTTCCAGTGAATAAATGGGAAAATGATTACCAAAGGGTGGTGCTTGGAGGTATCACATGTGATAGTCATGATTATTATGATTCTGAGGAGCATATTAATGAAGTCTTCTTGCCTAAACTAAAAGATGACACCATGGATGATAAGGAAGAAGAAAACAAAGAACCTTTATATGTTGGTTTCTTCCATACAGGTGCTTATCAAGATCAAATTAGTGGCTACGGAGGCATCAAACACTGCCTAATACCATCTCCAAAACACGTCATTGTCGAAATGGATGAGAAGACGGGTAAATTGGTTGATTGGGTATATGCAAAAGAACAATCTGCCCAATCCATGCTAAAAATACTCGGTTATTTGAGGTAAAATGTACCTTTTTCGCATTTTTATACGCCATAACGTCCTGTTATTTAATTGTTAACTGCCATAATGGCTCAAAAACAAATTTGTAAGTGATTTTTAAAATCCTTAATTTTGAGTCAAATAGTAGAAGATATGTACCCTGCAGAGATTGTATTACCAATGAAAGCTGAATTAGTTGATAACGGATTCACAGACTTAACAACTGCGGCTGAAGTTGCAAATGTGGTAAATACGAATGGTACAACAATGGTTGTAATCAATTCGGTTTGTGGTTGTGCTGCTGGAGCATGTAGACCAGGTGTCTTGATGGCTGTAGCAAATGCAACAAAAAAACCAGATCATATCGCAACAGCATTTGCAGGTTTCGATATCGAGGCGGTCAATCAAGTAAGAGCATTACACATGCCTTATCCACCATCTTCACCAGCTATTGCTTTGTTTAAAGACGGCAAATTGGTAAGTATGGTAGAAAGACATCAGATTGAAGGAAGCCCTGCTCAAGTGATCGCACAACACTTAATTTCTTTGTTCAACGAACATTGCAATTAATAAATATATTGAACGCTTTTTGTTTTTAGATGGGTTAGTAATTACGGCCGCACTTTCTAGTGTGGCCATTTTTTTGCTAATAATCACTTACTTTGCAGTACTTAATTAAGACTATGTATCCTAACTTATATTATTTGATCAAAGACCTATTTGGAATTGAACTGAATGCATTAAAATTGGTGAATTCTTTTGGTTTTTTTGTGGCGATGTCGTTTGTTGCTTCTGGATATGTCTTGTACCTGGAATTAAAAAGAAAATCAGCCTTAGGGGAGTTTACTTATACCGAAGAAAAAGAAATTATAGGGGCTCCAGCAACTTCGGGTGAATTGTTAAGTGCTGGATTTTTTGGATTTATTTTTGGTTATAAACTTATTGGTGCATTTATTATTGCAGACGCTTTAAGCAATACTCAAGCATTTATTTTATCCCTAGAAGGGAGTATGGGTGCAGGAATTTTAGTTGCTGCCATCATGGTTTATTTGAAATGGAAAGAAAAGGACAAAGTAAAATTAACAAAGCCTGAAACCCGCACTGTACATGTATGGCCGCAGGATAGAGTAGGTGATATTGTATTGAAAGCGGCACTTTGGGGCTTTCTTGGAGCAAAGATTTTTCATAATTTAGAAAACCTAGAAGAGTTTAGTAGAGACCCCATAGGGTCCCTTATTTCTTTTAGTGGTTTAACATTTTTTGGAGGTTTAATTTTAGCTACCATTGCGATTATCTATTATTTGAAAAAGGAAAAAATTTCTGTGATTCATTTTGCAGATGCGATGGCACCAACTATGTTATTTGCCTATGCAGCTGGAAGAATTGGATGTCAAATTAGTGGAGATGGTGATTGGGGAATCGTGAATACAAATCCAAAACCTTTTGGGTGGATACCAGATTGGGCATGGGCCTACCAATATCCGCACAATGTGGTGAATGAAGGGGTGGCAATTCCTGGATGTGTTGGTGCTTATTGTAATCAGTTGCCTTTGCCAGTCTATCCCACTGCACTTTATGAAATCATTATGATGTTCATTTTGTTTGCAATCATGTGGAGTTTCCGTAAAAAAGTGACGCAGCCAGGTATCTTAACAGGTGTTTATTTAATTTTTGCTGGTGGCGAAAGATTTTTGATTGAAAAGATTAGAGTGAATAATAAATATGATTTTTTACCATTCCATCCAACACAAGCAGAATTGATTTCCGTAATTTTGATCATATTTGGTTTGTTGTTTTTAATTAAATCAAAAACTTGGTTTACTAAAACATCCGCTTAATTTTAATTCGTTCATTTTCAATTACAAATAGCATCTTATCATCTTTTAAATTTTCATTATGCCATCATTTGATATCGCAAGTACAGTAGACATTCAAACATTAGATAATGCAGTGAATGTGGTGAAGAAAGAAATTACCAATCGTTTTGACTTCAAAGGAATTCATGTAGTGATTGACTTAAATAAGAAGGATTACATGATTAAATTAGAGTCAGATTCCGAGATGAAATTGCAACAGATTGTGGACGTGCTTTTAAGTAGGTCAATTAAACAAGGCATCGACGCCAACTCCTTTGATTTGACAAAAGAGCCTCAACCTAGTGGTAAAATCTTCAAACAAGATGTGCCAGTAAGAAATGGCTTAAAGCAAGAGGATGCCAAAAAAATCTCTAAGTTCATCAAAGACAAAGGTTTAAAGGTGCAAACAGCCATTATGGATGATATTATCAGGGTAACGGGTAAGAAAATCGATGATTTACAGGAAGTAATAGCTGCTTGTAGGGCCGAAAATTTCGGTGTTCCCTTACAATATATCAATATGAAGTAGGCTAGAGGCCCTATTTTGGGAGATCAAACCCTAAATATTTGGCTAAAATAGCATTTTAGCCTACTTTTGCATCCTATTTTATAATTGTCACGGCAAAAACCGTGCAGCCTTAAAAATCATCATATGAAACAAGGTATCCATCCAGAAGCGTATCGTTTCGTTGTCTTCAAAGACATGAGTAACAACACTTCTTTTTTAGGTAAGTCTACTGCAAACACCAAGGAAACTATCAAATGGGAAGACGGTAATGAGTATCCAGTAATCAAATTGGAGATTTCAAACACATCTCACCCTTTCTACACTGGTAAGAACATGTTGGTAGATACTGCTGGTCGTATCGATAAGTTCAACAAGCGTTACGCAAAAGCAAAATAAATTAAAGCATTTTATTTTATCAACCCTTTCCAATTTCAAATTGGAGAGGGTTTTTTGTTTCAGGATACAATCTGCGCATCTTTACGCTTCAATACTTACCTTTGTCATCTTGGAAATGCTAAATAATTGACTATGCAGAAATTGGATATATTGGCCTTTGGTGCACATCCAGATGATGTGGAATTAGGATGTGGAGGTACTTTATTTGCTGCTGTAGCGGAAGGTAAGAAAATTGGCATTATCGATCTCACTCAAGGAGAATTGGGAACTAGAGGAACGGTGGCAGATAGATTAAAGGAAGCATCCATAGCAGGGGAGATGATTGGAGCTAGTGTAAGAGAAAACTTGGGTATGAAGGATGGGTTTTTTATAAATGACCAAGCACATCAAATGATGATCATTGAAGTGATCAGAAAATACCAACCCGAAATTATTTTATGCAATGCACCTGAAGATCGTCATCCAGATCATGGTAAAGCGGCTAAGCTGGTAGCAGATGCTGCATTCTTATCTGGATTAAATAAAATTCAAACAACAAATAACGGAGTTGCACAAACAGCTTGGAAACCAAAGCATGTGTTTCATTATATACAATCCAGAAATTTGCAACCTAGTTTTGTTGTGGATATAAGTGCTTTCATGGATAAGAAAATGGAAGCTATTTTGGCACATGGCTCTCAGTTTTATAATCCAAATTCAAATGAGCCGAACACTTTTATTTCTAGTGATTCTTTTTTAGAATTCATAAAAGGTCGTGCAAAAGAGTTTGGACAACAAATTGGTGTAGCTTATGCAGAAGGATTTATTTCTGAGAAAATGATAGGTATACAAAGTTTTGATGGATTGATTCAAAAGACAACATAAATAATACTTTTAAAGACTTAATATGGCAATCGTAAAAGTGGGTTTAGTACAAATGTCTTGTACGGCAGATGTAGCTGGAAATAAAGCAAAAGCAATCTCAAAAATCAGAGAAGCTGCAAATCAAGGTGCTCAAATTATTTGTTTGCAAGAATTGTATACTTCACTTTATTTCTGCGACGTAGAAGCGTATGAAAATTTTAAATTAGCAGAGCCAATTCCTGGTAAAACAACAGATGAATTATCCCTGTTGTCAAAGGAATTAAATGTTGTAATCATTGCTTCATTATTCGAAAAAAGAGCAGAAGGATTATATCATAATACCACAGCAGTATTAGATGCAGACGGAACTTATTTAGGTAAGTATCGTAAAATGCATATTCCTGATGATCCATCTTATTATGAAAAATTTTATTTTACCCCAGGCGATTTAGGGTACAAGGTTTTCAAAACTAAATTCGCAACTATTGGTGTGTTGATTTGTTGGGATCAGTGGTATCCGGAAGCTGCAAGAATTACAAGTTTAATGGGGGCCGAAATGTTATTTTATCCTACCGCAATTGGATGGGCAACATCACAAGACGAAGCCACCAATACAGAGCAATACAATGCATGGCAAACCATTCAAAGAAGTCATGCAGTTGCCAACGGCGTTCCAGTGATTAGTGTGAATCGTGTTGGATTAGAGCAAGATGGTTTAATGCAGTTTTGGGGTGGAAGTTTTGTAAGTAATCCATTTGGAACTTTATTGTACAAAGCGTCTCATGATCAAGAAGAGATTGCAGTGGTGGATATTGATACTGAAAAATCGGATAGTTATAGAACTCATTGGCCTTTCTTGCGTGATCGCCGAATTGATTCTTACGAACCAATCACAAAAAGATACCTAGACAATGAGCAATAGTATGCATCAAAATATTCAACAAGCTATATTGGACGGAGCAACGCCAAAATCATTAGGATATTCTTTTCCAGCTGAGTTTGCAAAACAAGATGCTACTTGGTTAAGTTGGCCACATAAAGAGGCTAGCTGGCCAGGGAAATTAGATAGTATCTATCCTTCATATATTGAATTCATCAAAATTTTAACTTTATCACAAAGGGTCTGCATCAATGTGGTGGATGCTGGTATGCAAGCAACTGCAACAAAAATGATGGAAGCTTTGAAAGTAGATTTAACAAAGGTTCAATTTTATATACATCCAACCAACGATGCATGGTGTAGAGATCATGGACCAAGTTTTTTAATTGGTAATAATCCAACAGCGCCTAAAGCAATTGTGGATTGGAATATCAATGCTTGGGGAGGAAAATATCCGCCTTATGATTTAGATGATGTCATTCCAACTCGAATTTCCGAAGCATTGAATTTGCCAGTGTTTTATCCAAATATAATTATGGAAGGTGGATCTGTTGATTTTAATGGTGCGGGTACCGTAATGACTTCTAAGTGTTGTTTGTTAAATGTAAATAGAAATCCGCATTTGAATCAGACTCAAATCGAAAAATACCTTTGCGATTACTATGGTGTAGAACAAGTATTATGGGTATCTGAAGGCATTGTTGGTGATGATACAGATGGACATATAGATGACACCGTTCGTTTTGTAAATGAAGATACAGTAGTAACTGTGGTGGAGACGAATAAGACATCTGAAAATTATAATTTATTGCAAGACAACTTAAAAGAGTTACAACAAATGCGTTTGTTGAATGGTAAGCAATTAAATATTGTTGAATTACCGATGCCTGCAGACGTAATTTACGAAGACCAGTTTCTGCCTGCTTCTTATGCGAACTTTTATATTAGCAATGCGCATGTGGTGGTTCCAACTTTTAGATGTGATAGAGATGATCTAGCAATGGGCATTATACAAGATTGTTTCCCAACAAGAACAGTGGTTGGTATTGATTCAACCGATATCATATGGGGACTAGGAAGTTTCCATTGTTTGAGTCAACAAGAACCTTCTTTAAAATAAGAGGAAATTATAATTCAATTCTATTCTTTTAAATTCTTTTCTTTTCAATTTATTTTTTTCTTTTAAATTAGGGTTATGCGTATAAAATATTTTACCATTTTGATGTTATTGATTGGTGTATATGCTTGTAGCAGTTTCCCTTATTCAAAAACCAACCGCCAGTATATTCGACAAGCAAAATTATTATCTAAAAAGATAGTGCTGTCTCCTGTAACACAATCAGAAAATCAATTGCCCCTTGCCGAAAAATGGGTTGGCACCACTAATTTTGATTTACGTAAACCAAATTTTGTAGTCATCCACCATACTGCACAGAATTCATGTGAGCAAACCTTGAAAACTTTTACTTTAGAAAGAACAAAAGTGAGTGCACACTATGTGATTTGTAAAGATGGTACCGTGCACCATATGCTGAACGATTATATGAGGGCTTGGCATGGAGGGGTAGGAAGCTGGGGAAATAATACAGATCTTAATTCAAGTTCGATAGGAATTGAAATTGATAACAATGGTTTTGAACCTTTTGAACAAGCGCAAATCAACAGCCTTTTAAAATTGCTTGAGCAACTTAAAAATAAATATCAAATTCCAGTAGATCATTTTATTGGACATAGTGATATTGCACCAAGACGTAAAGTAGATCCCAATATCAATTTTCCATGGAAAACCTTAGCTAATTTGGGCTATGGTATTTGGTTTGAACCAGATTCAAACTATCAACTACCATCAGGATTGTCCATAAAACAAGCATTGAGTTTAGTGGGTTATGAAACCAAAGACAGCATCGCTGCGATACTTGCATTTAAGCGTCATTTTAGACAAGACAGTTCTCGTTTAATGAATCAAGCAGATAGTTCGGTTTTATCTCAACTAATTCAAGCAAAACTTTCAAATTAATCTGAAAATTGGCCAAAATTATCAGGTCATTTTTTTTTAGCACTAGAAGTATAAAAATCTTCGAAAATATTTTGATTGCTAACAATTGTTAGTGTAATTTTGTGCAAATATTTTTACTATGGATTTAAGTCTAACAGAAGAGCAATTAATGATTCAAAAAGCGGCTCGTGAATTTGCACAACAACAATGTTTGCCTGGTGTTATTGAAAGAGATGAACACCAAAAAGTACCTAAAGAACAATTATTACAATTAGCCGACCTAGGATTCATGGGGATTATGACACCTGCAGAATATGGTGGCGCTGGCATGGATACCATTAGTTATGTGTTAGCAATGGAAGAAATAAGTAAAGTAGATTCAAGTGTGAGCGTAAGTGTGAGTGTGAATAATAGTTTAGTTTGTTGGGGTTTAGAAAAGTATGGTAATGAAGCACAAAAGCAAAAATATTTAATACCATTAGCACAAGGCAAGAAAGATGGTGAATTGTACTTAGGTGCTTTTTTATTAAGTGAACCAGAAGCGGGCAGTGATGCAACGCATCAGCATACGAGTGCGATTGATAAAGGAGACCATTATGTATTAAATGGTGTTAAAAACTGGATCACCAATGGTTCTACAGCTTCGGTATACTTAGTGATGGCACAAACAGATGCTTCAAAAGGATCTAGAGGAATCAATGCATTCATTGTTGAAAAAAATACGCCAGGTATTACCGTTGGCCCTAAAGAAAACAAAATGGGTATTCGTGGAAGTGATACACATTCTATTTCATTCATGGATGTAATTGTTCCAAAAGAAAATAGAATAGGTGAGGATGGCTTTGGTTTTAATTTTGCAATGAAAACGTTGAACGGAGGTAGAATTGGTATTGCAGCACAAGCATTAGGTATTGCAAGTGGCGCATATGAATTGGCTTTAGCTTATAGTAAAGAAAGAAAATCTTTTGGTAAGCCAATTCATGAACACCAAGCGATTCAATTTAAATTAGCTGAAATGGCGACTCGTATTGAGACCGCTAGACTATTATGTTATAAAGCAGCATGGGAAAAAGATAACCACATGGATTATGTAATGAGTGCTGCTATGGCAAAATTACATGCAAGTGATACGGCAATGTGGGTAACCACAGAAGCGGTTCAAGTGCACGGTGGATATGGATTTGTGAAAGAGTTTCATGTAGAACGCTTAATGCGTGATGCAAAAATCACACAAATTTATGAAGGTACTTCCGAGATTCAGAAAATGGTGATTGGAAGATCTATCACTAGATAATGGATTGCTATTTTGGTTTGTTCTGACTACCTTTGTAGCCTATGCCAGTTAATATTTCCGCTTACCAATCTATCCAGGCTACATTAGTAGACCAAGGGGTCACACTCATAGCTGTGAGTAAAACCAAGCCTAAAGAGGAGCTAATGGAATTATATGCATTAGGTCATCGTGCTTTTGGAGAGAATTATGTGCAAGAGTTGGTAGACAAAGAAGCTGCATTACCCAAGGACATTCAATGGCATTTTATTGGACATCTACAATCCAATAAAGTAAAATATATTGCGCCATTTGTTTTTATGATACATGGGGTTGATTCAGAGAAATTATTACAAGAAATTAATAAGCAAGCGATTAAGCAAAATCGGATCATTGATTGTTTATTGCAAGTTCATATTGCAACAGAGGAAACTAAGTTTGGATTTGATGGACCTGCATTACATGAATTATTAATGAGTGGAAGAATTACAAGCTATACCAATATTCGAATTAGAGGTTTAATGGGTATGGCTAGTTTTTCTGAAGACCAAGCATTGTTAAGTCAAGAGTTTTCTACACTTAAAAACTATTTTGACAAAGCCCAAAAGGCTTTTCCAGATGGATCATTTGATACATTGAGCATGGGCATGAGTTCAGACTATGCTTTAGCGATTACTAAAGGAAGTACGATGGTACGCATTGGAAGCCTTTTATTTGGTGCAAGAAATTATCCTGCAAAAAATTAATTATTGTATACAAATAAGAACTTATAAAAAAAAGAGGCTCATTTGAGCCTCTTTTTTTTATTGGAATTTTATTGATAATGGGATAATAATAAAAACTTAAATTACTAGTTCAATTTTTTTGATCTTACTTTGTTTTTGAATGATCAAATACTAATTGACAAAATGCTTTCACACCAACAATAAATCCAGACTCATCTAAATAAAAATCAGGTGTATGGTGTGGGCCTGCTTTACTTGGGTCTGTTCCTTTTGGCAATGCTCCTAAATTGAAAAAGAAGCTTGGTGCTTTTTCACCAAAGAAAGAAAAATCTTCGGCACCAGTGATCCAAGTGGACTCAGATACATTGTCTGCACCGGCTGCTTTAATTAAAGCAGGTAGTGTTTTCTTAACCAAATTAGGGTCATTGTATGTCACCAATGTTTTTGTATCAATGCTTACATCTGCAGTTGCACCAGAACTTGCTGCAATTGTTTTTACAGTATGTTTGATACGCTCATGCACCTCTTTTTGCATTTTGCTGTCTAATGTTCTGATGGTTCCAGTCATCTCTGCAGTTTCTGGAATGATATTAGAACGAACACCGCTATTGATTGTACCAACAGTAATTACTACAGGTGCAGTTGTTAAATTCATTTGTCTAGAAACAATATGTTGTAAGCCTTCCACGATTTGTGCAGATGCTGCAATAGGATCGATACCACCCCATGGTTGTGAACCGTGGCTACCTTTACCGTTTACTTTGATTGTAAACCAATCAGATGAAGCCATGAATGCGCCTGATTTGTATTTTAATGTGCCTACTGGTGTCTCTGAACTAATATGAATACCAAATACGGCTTCCACTTTTGGATTGTCTAATGCGCCTTCTTTAATCATCAAGGGTGCACCACCTTCTTCATTTCCAGGAGCACCTTCTTCGGCTGGCTGAAATAAGAATACAACAGTACCAGGAAGGTCTTTCTGCATGGCATGTAATACTTTAGCAGTAGCCATTAAGATAGATGTATGTGAGTCGTGACCGCAAGCGTGCATCACTGGCACTTTATTTCCATTGTATTCTGTTGTTACTTTTGAAGCAAAGGGTAGGCTATTTCTTTCAAACACTGGTAAGGCATCAATATCTGCTCTTAATGCTACTACAGCACCTGGTTTGCCACCTTTTAAAACTGCCACAACACCTGTTTTAGCAACAGGGTAGCGTACTTCCACACCTGGTAAAGTTTTTAAGAAATCAGCTATGTATTTACCTGTGTTGTATTCTCTATTGGATAATTCTGGATTTTGGTGAAAATGTCTTCTCCATTGAATTAATTCAGGCTCTACTTTTTCTAATAGTTGGGCATAATTTTTTGGTAGTTCTTGTGCCATTGAATTGCCTGCAATCAATAAGCTTATTGCGAATAATAGTTTACGCATTTGGTATATTTTTATTATGAAAGATTGTTTGATTAGTTTAAGCTTGGTATTCTCCAAAGATATTTCTTAGTGTATCCGATATTTCACCCAAAGTACATTTTGCTTCTACAGCAGCAATCACTGGTGGCATGATATTTTGTCCTGAGTGAACAGCATCTGCAATTGCAGTCAAGCAGTTTTGCGCAATTACATTGTCACGACTTGCTTTCAATGCTTTAATTTTTTCAATTTGCGCTTGCTGTATACTTGCATCTATTTTAAAAACTGGGATCTTATTGTTTTCATCAGAAATATATTCATTGACACCTACAATGATCTTTTCTTTTGATTCAATATCTTTTTGATATTTGTAAGCGCTATCACTAATACGCTGCTGCATCCATCCAGATTCAATTGCTGCAACAGATCCTCCCATCGCATCTATTTGCTGAATCAATTCAAGTGCTTTGGTTTCAACTTCTGCAGTTAGGTTTTCTACAAAATAACTACCTGCTAAAGGATCTGCAGTTTCAGGAATGCCACTCTCAAAAGCAACAATTTGTTGTGTTCTTAAAGCAATCGTTGCTGCTTGTTCTGTTGGTAATCCTAATGCTTCATCAAATCCATTGGTATGCAAACTCTGCGTGCCACCCATTACAGCTGCAATAGTCTGAATGGTCACTCTTGTAATATTATTCAATGGTTGTTGTGCAGTTAAAGTAGCTCCACCAGTTTGTGTATGAAAACGTAACATCATTGCTTTTTCATCTGTGGCACCTAAATCCTTCATCATTTTAGCCCAAATTTTTCTAGCTGCTCTGAACTTTGCCACTTCTTCAAATAAGTTATTATGTGCGTTAAAGAAAAAAGAAAGTCTTTTTCCAAACACATTGATATCTAGTCCTTTTGCCAAAGCAGCTTGTACATAAGCTTTACCATTACTCAATGTAAATGCAATTTCTTGTACTGCAGTACTTCCTGCTTCACGAATATGGTATCCAGAAATGGAAATACTATTCCATTTTGGCAAGCTGGAACTACACCATTCAAAAATATCTGTAATGATACGCATGGAATGTCTTGGCGGATAGATATAAGTGCCTCTTGCAGCGTATTCTTTTAAAATATCATTTTGGATGGTACCAGAAAGTTGTTTTAAATCGATGCCTCTTTTTTTAGCGACTGCTACATACAATGCCAAAAGAATAAATGAAGTTGCATTGATGGTCATGGAAGTACTGATTTTATCTAAAGGAATACCATCAAATAAAATTTCCATGTCTTCTATAGAACAAATTGAAACACCTACTTTACCAACTTCTCCGTCTGCTAGAGCGTGGTCTGCGTCATAACCAATTTGAGTAGGAAGGTCAAATGCCACACTTAATCCCATCACACCTTGTGATAAAAGATAGTGGTAACGTTGGTTGCTTTCCTGTGCAGTGGAAAAGCCTGCATACTGACGCATCGTCCATAATTTTCCACGATACATATCCTTTTGAACACCTCTAATATAAGGGTAGGTTCCTGGATCTGGAATTGACTTTGTTGTATCTGGAAGATCTAATGGAGTATAGACCTGCTTAATTTCTATCCCACTGTCCGTATGCTTTTTGTTTAAATCCATAGTTCAAATTACGAATATTTGCTTGTTTTTAGACCGAATAATTTTCCTTTTTCGATAAATTTCAATCCAAACAATCCCTAGATATGTGTTAATTTTGTATTGTAGTCTTTAGGTAATATTTTGAACATTTCAGGCTATATTAAATATAATTTTTATGTCAACAATAACCGATACTTCCCTTACACCAGTCAGTTTTACAGCTGGCGCTATCCAAGAAATTCAGCGTTTAATGCAAGCCCCAGATTTTGACCAACAACAAAGACTAAGAGTGGGCGTAAAAGGGGGAGGATGTAGTGGGATGACCTATGTATTAGGTTTTGATGTGACTACCGATAAAGACCTTTTATTTTCGATTGAAGGAATCCCTTGTTGTATAGAAACCTCCCATCAGATTTATTTATATGGGATGCAAATAGATTGGCAGGGTGGATTGAATAGCCGTGGATTTACTTTTACCAATCCCAATGCATCAAGTACTTGCGGATGCGGAACATCATTTGCAGTTTAATCTTTAGAAAAATACAACTAATATATTAAGTACAAAAAAAGCCCCTCGAATTTCGAGGGGCTTTTTTATATTCAGTCAAACATCTTATGCATTGTTAGCACTATGTTTTTTTGCTTTTGGTTCTGTACCTAATGGCTTGTTCTTAGCAAAGTCTACTAATACTGGAGCCGCTACAAAGATAGAAGAGTAAGTACCTGTAATCACACCAATCAACATTGCAAATGCAAAACCTCTTGTTACTTCTCCACCAAAGATGAATAAGATTAAGATGGTCAAGAATACAGTCAATGAAGTCATCACTGTTCTTGATAATGTTTGGTTGATCGCCTTATTAATAATAGTTGCATTGTCTACACCTTTCATTAAATGGCTGTCCTCACGGATACGGTCGTATACAATTACTGTATCATTCATAGAGAAACCAATTACAGTTAGGATGGCAGCAATAAAGTGCTGATCGATCTCTAATGGGAATGGAACGACTTCTCTTAAGAAACTGAATACAATCAAGGTTACAAATACGTCGTGCAACAATGAGAAGATTGTACCTAAAGAATATCTCCAATCACGGAAACGAATAAAGATGTATAAACAAATTGCAATCAAAGCAAATAATGTTGCTTTAGTTGCACCTGCTTTTAAATCATCAGAGATAGATGGTAATACTTTTTGTTGTTGTTGCTTATACTTTTCATCAAATTCTTTATAGGTTGTTCCAGCAGGTAATTGCTTTGCTAAACCTTTAAATAACAATGACTCCACTTCTTGATCTACATTATTTCCTTGATCCTTGATTTTATAAGAAGTCGTGATATTGATTTGGTTTTTTGTGTCTACCGTTTTAATGATAGGTGCTTCACCAAATACTGCTTTTAATTCGTTTCTTACTTCTTCGATATTCACCGTCTTATCAAACTTCACAGTGAAACTACGTCCACCTGCAAATTCAACACCTTCGTCAAATCCGTTGAAGAAAGATGCGATACCACCAATCAATACAACTAATGATAAGATGTAAGCATACTTTCTGAATTCGATGAATTTGAAGTTTGCATTCTTAAATACACCTCTTGATACAGCTGTGAAATATTGGAAATGTCTATTCTTACTTGTATAGATATCAGTGATCAATCTAGAAACTAGGATACCACAGAATAATGATAATAAAATACCAATGATCTGTGTAGTAGCAAATCCTAATACAGGACCTAAACCAAAGTACGCTAAAATAATCGCAGTTAAAAGCGTTGTAACGTGTGCATCCAATACTGGAGACATAGAACGCTTGTATCCATCAGCAACTGCTAATTGGTAGCTCTTTCCTTTTGTTAATTCCTCTTTAATTCTTTCAAATATAATTACGTTCGTATCTACGGCCATACCAATGGTCAATACCAATCCGGCAATGCCTGGTGCAGTTAAAGTAAATCCTAATGCACTTAAGATACCAATCGTGAATAATAAGTTTAAGATCAATGCGATATTCGCAACCCATCCACCTGTGTTAAAGTAAACCAACATCAAGGCGAAAATTACCAAGAATGCAATTCCAAATGCCATGGCACCACCTTGAATAGATGCGGCTCCTAATGTTGGACCAACTTGTTGTTCAGCAACAATTTTAGCAGGAGCAGGTAATTTACCACTCTCTAAAATTTGTGCTAAATCTTGTGCAGTTTTTAAGGAGTAGTTACCAGATATTTGAGAATTACCTGTAGTGATTGCGTCGTTTACATTTGGTGCAGAATAAACGATATTATCTAATACAATAGCAATAGGCTTGCCTACATTCTTAGATGTCATTTTAGCCCAAATACTAGTACCAATCTTATCCATATTCATTTTGATCGCTACCTTACCACGCTCATCAAAATCTTGTGCTGCATTGGCAACATGGTCACCTTCTAATTCAGCTAAACCATTTTCCAAAGTTTTGATAGCATATAAAGCTAGAACGTCTTTTGCTTTAGGATCAGACTCGTCAGGCTTGCCATACATAAATACCAAGTTCGATGGGAACTTAGATTTTACTTCTGGTAATGCAAGGTATTTATTCAATACAGCTGAATCTTTTTTCAATGTGTAACCAATCTCAGCAGGGAAAACGTACTGGCCATTCTTTGCTTGATAAGGTTGCGTAAATTGAACAATTCTTAATAATGGATTTTTTGCAGCATTTGCTTTTGCTGTATCCACTTTAGCAACTACAGTTGAATCAACGATCCCTGCATTACTTAATTCAATTGCTTTATCAGCAGCTAAAATTGCAGTTTGGAAATCCTTGTTCTCAAAAGTATATACCTCAAAAAACTGAAGGTTTGCAGTAGATTGTAAATAAGAACGTACACGCTCTTTATCAGAAATACCAGCTAATTCTATATTGATAATTCCTTTGGTAGGATCTGGATTAATAGAAGGAGAAGCTAATCCAAATCGGTCAATACGGGTATTTAAAATTCTGTAAGTATTATTGAATGCTTGAATAGACTGCTCTTGTAAGTAAGCAGTTACAGTTGCGTCTGAGGCATCAAACTTTAATTTACCATTGCTTCTGGTTGCAAATAAAGGCGCTAAACTTCCTGTTGGGTTAGCTACTTTATATTCAGCAGTAAACAAAGTGATTAAATCAGCATTGCTGTTTGCTTTTTTGCTTACAGCATTCGCCAAAGCAGTATTAAATGCGGGTTCTTTAGAGTAGTTCGCCAAAGATTTGATTAGACCATCCAATCCAACCTCCATCGTTACACTCATACCACCTTGTAAATCAAGACCTAACATCAATTCTTTTTCTTTAGCAGCAGCATAAGTTGTTAAGCCAAAGAATAGCTTAGTTTCCTTTGTACTGTCTAATAAGCGCTTGTAATACACTTTTTTAGCATCAGCTACACTGTCATTATATAACAATTGTTGGTCTTTATCACTTGGATAAACCTGTTCTGCTTTAGGTAGTTTATTTACCCAAGCCGTTGCTTTAGCATCCATTGCTTTTTCATGTGTTCTAACGAACCAAGTAAAAGATAATTGGTAAAGACAAATTAAAATAAGCGCAAATGTAAAAAAGCGCACTAATCCTTTGAGTTGCATAGTAGTTTGGTTAACTTTTTTTAGTCGGCAAATATAATGGAAACAAGCCTAAAACGAGCCCTATTTGACCATTATTTTGAGGTGATTCCTAGTCGATGCTCATTTCAAAATAGAGGGGAGAATTGGCTGGAATGCTACCATTGGCATTAGGGCCATAAGCCAAAGAGGATGGGATGACCATTTTGATTTTTCCACCTTTACCAATTAATGGTACGGCAATCTGCCATCCAACAATTAAGTCCTTTAAAGGATAAGTAATGGTGCCCTTGTCAAATTGGATTCCTGTCATCAATTTACCTGTGTAAGTCATTGTTAATGAAGTACATAGATCAGGCTTAGTTGTATCACCAGGGGTGATAATTTGGTATAAAATGCCACTTGGGTGTATTGTATAGGTAATACCATTGTTGTTACAAAAAGCAATCATCTGTGCTCTTTGAGCAGCATTGCTATCATTTGTATAGGACGCTTTTATTGCACAAGCAGTGGTTTGCTTGTCATTATCAGACTTACTACAAGCCGAAAAAAGGGCTATTCCAGCAATGATTAAAAACAAGCTTAAAATACTTGAGTAGCTTGTTTTTAGGGTGTTTTTTGGTGTCGATTGGATCATTAGGATGATTTTTTATTTTTTAAGTGCTTGATTTCGTTAAAACGTTGTTCATTCATTTCCCAGGTAAATTGCTGATAAATCCAGCCGAATCCTAAAGAAATTAATACAATGGCAATTAAAATCCAGATTATATTACCTCTAGAATTGGCCACCATATTGGCTCTTTCATACCAGCCCATTTCTGCTATAAGTAAGACCACAATACCCATCAATAAACTGATACTAAACCCTCTTAAAAAGGGTTTACGTTTATAATGGGGCAGGGTACGTTCTTTTTCCCAATAGTCAAAAAATGCTGCTTCGTCTGGGTGAATCATGCACAAATTTATGCATTGAATTCTGTATTCCCTTGCTTTACTTATATTTAGTGTACTTTTTTACGTAAATCAAATAAAATGAAACCTTTCATTCAAAAATTCGGGATCACAATTTACCTGTTAATTTTAATGCTGCATTTATTTGCACAACTTCTAGGATATACAAGTATACAGTATGGTTCTAAATTAATCTTACTGCCCTTATTGATGCTGTTTTTTTATGTACAACCATTTTTTGCTACTGCAGCTAAAAGCAAGTACCTCATTTTAATTGGATTGTTTGGATCCTTCTTAGGAGATGCCTTTTTATTATCAGAGGCTTACTTTATTCCAGGTATGATTGCTTTTATGACTACGCATATTTTTAATATCTTATTTTTTCACCCATTGAAACCAATAGATGGTAAATTGAAAAGTAAATATTTTATTGCGTTATTTTTATTGACAGCCTTTTGTGTATTTGTATATGGCTTTTTAAAAGATGCTATGGGGGCATTAATTTATCCAATTTTAGTTTATATGATATTAATTTCAACTTCTGCTTTATATACTGTTAGGGCTTCATTGAATGAAAAGGCTAATAAGATTGCCAATTTATTTTGGATACCAGGTATGTTATTTTTTATAGCATCAGATGCCGTGCTGGCTTTTAATAAATTTTCTTGGTCTATTCAAAGTCCAATAGAAAATATAGGTTTAGTTACGATGGCAACTTATGGTATTGCACAATTGTTATTGGTAAAAGGATTCCAATTGTATTTTGCTAAATAAAAAAAGTCCCCCAATTACTTGGAGGACTTTTTTTTATTCTTTCTTTTAAAGACTAGTAACCCATTCCGCCCATATCAGGAGCGCCACCACCATGTGGAGCAGCTTCTGGTTTTGGTTTATCAGCAATCACACACTCTGTTGTTAATAACATAGATGCGATAGATGCTGCATTTTCCAAAGCAACTCTAGATACTTTAGTTGGATCAATTACGCCTGCCTTGAATAAGTTTTCGAAAACTTCTGTTCTTGCATTGAAACCAAAGTCGTCTTTACCTTCTTTGATTCTTTGTACTACGATAGAACCTTCGATTCCACTATTCTTAACAATTTGACGCAATGGTTCTTCGATTGCACGACGTACAATTTGGATACCAGTTGTTTCATCATCATTTGCACCTTTTAATTTATCTAAGCTAGCAACGGCACGGATATAAGCCACACCACCACCAGGTACGATACCTTCTTCAACTGCTGCACGTGTTGCATGTAATGCATCATCTACACGGTCTTTCTTTTCTTTCATTTCAGTTTCAGTTGCAGCACCTACATATAGTACAGCTACACCACCACTTAATTTAGCTAAACGCTCTTGTAATTTTTCTTTATCGTAATCAGAAGTTGTGTTCTCGATTTGTGCTTTAATTTGATTTACACGAGAAGTGATATCTGCTTTTTTACCTTTACCACCAACAATCACTGTATTGTCTTTGTCGATAGTGATAGAAGATGCTTGACCTAAATAAGATAAGTCTGCATTCTCTAATTTAAATCCTTGCTCTTCGCTTATTACAGTACCTGCAGTTAGGATCGCGATATCAGTTAACATTTCTTTTCTTCTGTCCCCAAATCCTGGTGCTTTTACAGCAGCAACTTTAATTGTGCCACGTAATTTATTCACCACCAATGTAGCCATTGCTTCACCTTCTAAGTCTTCGGCAATAATTACCAATGGACGACTTGTTTGAGCTACTTTCTCTAAAATATGTAAGATATCTTTCATTGCAGAAATCTTCTTATCATAAATTAAGATGTATGGATTTTGCATTTCGGCTTCCATCTTTTCGCTATTTGTAACGAAGTATGGAGAAACGTATCCACGATCGAATTGCATACCTTCAACAACATCAACAGTTGTATCTGTACCTTTTGCTTCTTCTACAGTGATTACACCTTCTTTTCCTACTTTAGCCATTGCAGTTGCAATTAACTTTCCAATTTCATTATCATTGTTTGCAGAAATAGACGCTACTTGCTCAATTTTTTTAGTGTCGTTACCAACAGTTTGAGATTGTGCCTTTAAACTAGCAACTACTTTCTCAACAGCTTTATCGATACCACGCTTCAAATCCATTGGATTTGCACCTGCAGTTACGTTTCTTAAACCTTCTCCAATGATCGCTTGTGCTAATACAGTTGCTGTAGTTGTTCCATCACCAGCTTGATCTGCAGTTTTGCTTGCAACTTCTTTCACCATTTGAGCACCAATGTTTTCGATTGGATCTTCTAAGTCGATTTCTTTTGCAACAGAAACACCATCCTTAGTAATAGAAGGTGATCCGAATTTCTTTTCAATTACAACATTACGACCTTTTGGCCCTAAAGTTACTTTCACAGCGTTGGCTAATGTGTCAACACCTTTTTTCATTTTATTTCTCGCTTCTAAGTCGAAAAAAATCATTTTAGACATATTCAGTTGTTTTTTAAATTCTTAAATAAATGCTTGTTACCTAACAATTATACAATTGCAAGGATATCGCTTTCACGCATGATCAATAAGTCTTGACCTTCAATTTGGATTTCAGTACCAGCATATTTGCCGTATAAAACTGTTTCACCCACTTTTACTGTAACAGGCTCATCCTTTTTACCAGGACCAGCAGCTACCACTGTTCCACGTTGTGGCTTCTCTTTTGCAGTGTCTGGGATGATGATTCCACCAGCTGTCTTCTCTTCAGCAGCGGCAGGCATAACAATTACTCTGTCATGTAGCGGGGTAATGTTTAATTTTTTTGCCGAACTCTTAGCCATAGTTTATCTTTTTAATTGATTAATAAAAGTATAATTATATCAACCATAACCATGCCATCTGCCTTTAATGCAAGTAGATAGGTCAAAATTTCAGTTCTGGTTGTTATTTTGTTATAAGGAAGCAAATTAATGCCAAAAATGTCAGTTTTAAGCAATTTAATTATAGATTTGCAACCCAAATAGCTCTTATAATTATGATGAACAGAAGAAATATCCGAATTAAAGTAATGCAGGTTATGTACATGTTAGATGCTCAAAACGTCTCAACTGCAGCCGGTTTACTTCAAAAAGAGTTTGACAAAACCCGCAATTTATTCGTTTACCTAGTTCATTTAATGCATCAAATTGCAGGTTATGCAGAGATCGAGGCCTTACAAAGAGCTTCCAAAAACCTTCCGAATCAAGCAGATTTAGCTGTCAATACCAAATTGGCTGGAAACAGCATTGTTTGGCAAACCTTAGAATCCGAAAAATTCAAAAAAGCTATCGAAATTGTTAAGCCACAACAATGGATTGACAACGATATGGTAAAGTCCATTTTCCGTCAATTGGTGGAATCTCCAGAATACCAAGTGTATATACTTGAAGAAAGCCGTGATAAGGCGAAAGAATCTGCTATCTTAAAGTTCATTTTTGGTCAATTGATTTTGAATTCTACCAATGCCATTGAAACAATTGAGTCACATTTCTCTAATTGGGACGACGATGGGGATATGATTATTGGCTTTATGTTGAATTATTTTCAAAAGCCAGGCGCTGTTGATTTCTTAGATTTAGTAGGGGACGAGAAGATGAAATTTGCAAAAGATTTGTTGCAAACAGCCATTGAGAAAAAGGAAGTGACAGAAGCACTTATTGTTCCTAAATTAAACAACTGGGATCCAGAACGTATTGCTGTGATTGACATGATTTTATTAAGACTTGGGGTGTGTGAATTATTGTATTTTGATACCATCCCAACTAAAGTATCTATCAACGAGTATATTGATCTAGCGAAAGAATATAGTACCGAACAAAGTGGCCATTTTGTCAACGGAATACTGGATAGTATCCACAAAGAATTAGTGGCCAATGGTAAAATTCAAAAGATAAGTCACAAAGCAAAGTAATTCGTTTGCACTATCTTTGTATTCAAGTTTAAAACATAAACAAAACAAAATGACACAAATTTTATTACAAGCACCACAACAAGGTGGAACTTTTCAATTGATCATGTTAGGTGGTATTATCTTGGTTTTCTGGTTTTTCATGATACGTCCACAAGCTAAAAAAGCAAAAGAGCAAAAGAAATTTATTGATACAATGCAAAAGGGGGATAAAGTAGTTACCATTGCAGGTATTCACGGTACAATCAATAAAGTGAATGAAGATAATACCATTCAATTGGAAGTGAGCCCAGGTAGTTATTTAAAGATTGAAAGATCTTCTGTTAGCTTAGAGTGGTCTCAAGCAATCAACAAATAAGACTATTATTTAAATGATATAATCCGAAATTAGCCTCCAAATAATTGGAAACTGATTTCGGATTTTTTTTGACTAGCATATGGCAACAATGATTGGTTTAACAGGCGGGATTGGTTCAGGAAAATCGGTGGTCGCAAAAGTGTTTGCAACCCTTGGTATACCTGTGTTCAATGCCGATGACGAAGCCAAGCGCATTATGCAAACTAGTCCTGAAATTAAAACTAAATTAATTGAACAATTTGGTGCAGATATATTTAATGAGCATGGCTTGGATAAAGAAAAATTAGCCAATATTGTTTTCAATGATCCCTTCCAACTTCAATTACTCAATGCCATTGTGCACCCAGTGACCATTCAAGCTGCAAAAGAATGGGCAGCAAAACAAACTACTCCTTATGTGATTAAAGAAGCCGCACTCATTTTTGAATCTGGTACAGCAGATGGTTTATTTAAAGTCATTGGTGTGACAGCGCCGCTATCTCTTAGGACACATAGGGTGATGCAAAGAGATGGCATTACAAAAGACCAAGTAGATGCACGTATGCGCAATCAAATTTCGGATACTATTAAAATGCGCTTATGTGATTATGTGATTGAAAATAACAATCAACAAATGGTGATACCACAAGTTTTAGAAATAGACAAAGCTATTCGAGCGGCTTTATAATTTTATAACACCAACGTTTCAATCTTCCTTCAAAATCAAATGGCGTAGTGGCCTTAGTGATGTCTTTGATTTGGTCACTATTTATTTGCTCGGCGTCAATGATGAACTGCGTAAAATTGGTACTAAAATATAAAATACCTCCTGGCTTCATCGCTTTCAACATATCATTGATTAATTCCACATGGTCTCTTTGAATATCTAAAATATCCTTCATTCTTTTACTGTTGCTAAAGGTAGGAGGATCCATCACCACTAAATCATAAAAATTGATTGGCAATGTTTTTAAATATTGTTTCACATCTGCATGTATAAATTGATAGGCTGATGAGGCAGCTATTTGATTGAGTTTAAAATTTTCTTCACTCCAACTTAAATAAGTTTTAGATAAGTCAACTGATGTAACTGATTTAGCGCCTGCTTTTGCTGCATATACCGAAAAAGAACTGGTATATGAAAACAAATTTAAAAAATGGGTATCCTTTGCTTCTGCCTGAACCATTTGTCTGGTGATACGGTGGTCTAAAAATAATCCGGTATCTAAGTAGTCGGTTAAGTTGACTAAAAACTTTAAACCGTTTTCTTGAACGGTAATGATTTTGGATTCAGTCACTGCTTCTTTTTCGTATTGCCCTTCTCTATGTGACATACGCTTTCGCAATTTCACAAACATATGATCCATAGGCACACCAGTCATATTGGAAATGATTTTTTTGGTTTCTTCAAACCAAATCCCATGTTCCTCGTCGGTGAGTGCATGACGCCTGTTGTACTCTGCAATGTAAATGTACGCTTCGTATAATTCTATACAAATGGGAAATTCTGGTAAGTCATGATCATAAAGTCGCCAGCAAGTGACGTTGAGTCGCTTAGCTTGTTTTAATCGATGCTTATAATTTTTAAGCAATCGATTTTCAAACATTTGAAATTTTTCGGGCGTCATGTATAGAGGACTTATTTTAAAGTAGCCAATGCTTCTCTAATTCTAGCCCAAGCTTTTTCGATATTTTCCATGCTGTTTGCAAAAGAGAAACGTACACAATGCGGCTCGCCAAAAGCATCCCCCATCACAGATGATACATGTGCCGTATTCAATAAGAACATGCTAAGGTCAGAGGCATTGGTTATAGTTTGTTGTCCATCAGATTTTCCATAATAACTACTTACGTCTGGGAACACATAAAATGCGCCTTCGGGTGCAAAACATTTAAATCCAGGTATCGCATTCACCAAGGCTAATGTGGTTATTCGACGACGGGTAAATTCTTCTGTCATTGCGATAGATGGTTTTAAGTCGCCCACCAATGCCGCTACTGCAGCTTTTTGGGTGATAGAGCATGTGCCAGAAGTAAATTGACCTTGTAATTTTTCCATCGCTTTTGCCAAAGTAATATTAGAAGCGGTATAACCTAAACGCCAACCAGTCATTGCAAAGCCTTTACTCAATCCATTGATCACAATTACTTGGTCTTTTATGTCACTAAACTGCGCAATGCTTTCGTGCTTGCCAATAAAGTTGATGTATTCATATATCTCATCCGATAAAATGGTGATATGAGGATATTTTTTAAACAAGTTCGCCAATGCTTCCAATTCTGCTTTGCTATAAACTGCACCAGAAGGGTTACAAGGAGATGAGAACATGAATACTTTTGTCTTAGGAGTAATTGCCGCTTCTATTTGTGCTGGGGTTGCTTTAAATCCTGCTTCAACAGTGGTTCTTATTTCAACCACTTTACCGCGCGCAATTTTAACCAACTCGGAATAAGTCACCCAATATGGGGTAGGGATAATGACTTCATCCCCTTCGTCTACTAAAGCCAATAAAGCATTTGCTAAACTTTGCTTCGCACCGGTAGAAGTAATAATTTGATCAGGGGTATAGTCAAGATTGTTGTCTCTTTTTAATTTAGTACAAACGGCTTCTCTTAAATCTAAAAAACCTGCTACTGGGGTATAGTGACTCCAGTTATCATTGATGGCTTTTATGGCTGCATCTTTAATATGTTGTGGGGTATCAAAATCTGGTTCACCCAAGCTTAGGTCAATCACATCAACACCCTTTGCCCTTAATTCACGACCTAATTTGGCCATTTTTAAAGTTTCAGGTTCACTAAATCTGTTTAATAGAGAAGATAATTCCATAGTGTATTATTTGTTATCCAAATTTCGCAAATAATTGCCAAACAGCCATCCTTTTTACTTTCCATTTAGGATTAAATTATGCCCCAATTGTGCATATCTACTGGAAACTCACTTAAATTTGTTTTACTTATGGAAAAGTTTATATCAGTGTTCGATATGTTTAAAATTGGTGTAGGACCTTCTAGTTCTCATACCCTAGGACCTTGGTTGGCGGCAAAGCATATGATGAAAAGGGTTAGCGATTTGTCGGGGATTCATAATATCAATGCATTGCATGTTTACCTGTATGGTTCTTTGGCGAAAACAGGGAAGGGACATGGAACGGATACAGCTATTTTAATGGGCTTACAGGGAGAAGATCCTGTAACAACCGATACCCGTTTGATTGCTCAAAAAGTTCAAAGTATAAAGGATACACAAAATATTTTATTGAATGGGGTGCATCCGATTACATTTGACTACAACAATCATTTAGTTTTTTTGAAGGATAAAAGTTTGCCTTATCATCCCAATGCAATGCAATTTGTGGTAGAATTAAAGGATGCTGTAAAAACCTATACCTATTATTCTGTTGGTGGAGGCTTTATAGAGACGGAAGCTTCTGAAGATGGTTTAGAATTAGGAAAAATAATAGAAGATAAAAAGGAAACCAATATCGAAGTACCTTTTAATTTTTTTAGTACCAATGATTTAATTCACTGGTGTATAAAAACAGGTTTACCAATTTCTGATATTGTTAGAGAAAACGAAAAGCAATTACATTCAGAACATGCTTTAGAAGATGGCCTGGATCGATTGTGGAAGACCATGCTGGATTGCATTTATAAAGGCGTACATGCGAATGGTATTTTACCTGGTGGATTACAAGTGCACAGAAGGGCATCCGATTTGAATGCTAAATTATTAAAGAAAAAAAATGAATACATCAATGCAGATACGCAGACGATGGAGGCTTGGATGCAACAAATCCAAAGTGGTGGCGGCGACTTTTCATATATACTTGATTGGGTAAGTTGTTTTGCATTGGCTGTGAACGAAGAGAATGCAAGTTTTGGAAGGGTAGTGACTGCACCTACTAATGGCGCTGCTGGTGTAATTCCTGCTGTATTGATGTATGCAATTAATTTTTGTAATAAAGGAAGTCAACAAGACATTCATAAATTTTTATTGACCGCAAATGCGATTGGTATTTTATTTAAAAACGGTGCAACAATTTCTGCAGCAATGGGTGGATGTCAGGCAGAGATTGGCGTTTCATCAGCGATGGCTGCAGCAGGATTAACAGAATTGTTGGGTGGTAACCAAAGACAAGTTTTAATGGCAGGAGAAATTGCGATGGAGCATCATTTAGGTTTAACCTGTGACCCAGTGGGTGGATTGGTTCAGATTCCTTGTATTGAACGCAATACTATGGGTGCGATCAAAGCCATTACTGCTGCGCAATTAGCATTACAAAGTAAGCCAGATTACGCCTTGGTAAGTTTGGATAAAGTGATTCATACAATGTGGCAAACAGCATTGGACATGAATGTTAAATATAAGGAGACTGCAGACGGAGGATTGGCTACTCAGATACCAATTGGATTAGCTGAATGTTAAGCTTCGATAGCTGCTTCATCTACCAAACTAAAATCTTGGATCACATTGTACAATGTGCCACGTTCTATTGGTGTTCTTTTAGCTTGCTTGATTAAACGAACCAATTCCAAAGTAGTCATAGCTGGATTTTGTTCTTCACTTCCCGCCATTGAGTAAATCTTAGTGGTGTCATCGATGGTGCCATCTATATCATTCACACCATAGCTTAATGTCAATTGTGCAACCTGTCTGCCTAACATTGGCCAGTAGGCTTTGATATGTGGGAAATTATCCAAATACAATCTCGAGATGGCATACATCTTTAAATCTTCGAGCATGGTGGATTCTGGCACATCATGCATTTCATTGTCCTTATTTCTAAACTTAAGTGGAATGAATGTATTGAATCCTTTTGTTTGATCTTGTAATTGTCTTAAGCGTTCCATATGGTCTACACGGTGCTCGTATTTTTCGATGTGGCCATACAATAAAGTGGCATTGCTATGCATGCCAAGTTCATGCGCAGTTTGGTGAATTTCCAACCATCCATTGGCATCTACCTTATCATCACAAATAATCGTACGAACATCTGGATGAAAAATTTCTGCACCACCACCAGGTAAAGAATCCAATCCTGCTTCATGTGCTAAACGCATTCCTTCTTTAATAGACACTTTTGCTTTACGGAACATATAATCTAGTTCTACTGGCGTAAATGCTTTGATATGTAGTTCGGGACGATGTGCTTTGATGGCACGCATTAAGTCCAAGAAAAATGCTAAAGTTAATTTAGGATGCACACCACCAACAATATGCACTTCTGTCACTGGCTTGCCATCATAAGAACGAACAATATCCATCATTTGGTCTATTGTTAATTCCCATCCTTCTTCTTTATGGGCGTATAATTTGGAATAAGAACAAAACTTACATGAGAAGACACAGACATTGGTTGGTTCTATATGAAAATTGCGATTGAAATAGGTAATATCACCATGCAATTCATTTCTTTTCCAGTTGGCCAATGCACCTACATAGGGAAGAGCGGATTTTTCGAACAAGGCAACACCATCTTCAAAACTGATACGTTCGTTTTGAAGGATCTTTTGACCAATAGATTTTAATATTGGATCTGCTTGCGCATCTACCAGAACCTGAATTTGTGCCTTGTTCATATACTATGAAATTAGGCCACAAAGTTAGTCAATAAGCACTTGATTACCATCTTATGTTTAAAGTCTTTCCTAATAATTAGAATAAGCTTTAACCGGGAATGGATGAATGTTATTTATAAATTAACCAATTAAAATACCTGCGATACTTGCAGATAAATAGGAAGCTAAGGTTCCTGCTAAAAGTGCTTTAAGACCCAATTCAGCAAGGTCTTTACGGCGAGTTGGAGCGAGTTCTCCAATACCGCCAATTAACATACCTACACTACTAAAATTGGCAAAACCACATATTGCGATACTCACTATCAACAAACCTTTTTCGGTTACAATTGGTATCACTTTACTGGTTAAGCTTTTAAATGCAACAAACTCATTGATGGTTAATTTTTGACCCAATAGCGTTGCTGCATTTTGTATATCCACAGTTGGGATACCCATTGCCCAAGCCATAGGGTAAAATAATTTGCTAAAAATAAAATTCAAGCTTAAATCTAAATCGGCGCTAAAAAGATGCCCAATTTTTAATAAGCTCCAGTCCACTAAAGCAATTAAAGCAATAAAACCAATCAACATTGCAATCACGTTCATCGCAATTTTAAAGCCATCTCCTGCACCGTGTGTGATGGCGTCGATGGTATTGCTATACTGACTCTTTACTTCTAAAGTGACTTTACCCATTGTTTGAGAAGCTTCAGTTTCTGGGAATAATATTTTTGCAATGACCAATGCACCAGGTGCGGCCATCAAACTTGCTGTGATTAATTTTGGTGCCAAATCCATCCCTGCTTGCGCACCCATGTTTGCATATACCACTAGTATTCCACCAGCGATACAAGCCAAGCTTCCACTCATGCTCGCTAAGATTTCACTTTTTGTCATTGTTGGCAAGTATGGACGAATCATTACCTGTGCTTCTACCTGTCCAACAAAAGCACTCGCCACATTACTCAATGCTTCTGCACCACTCACACGCATGATAAAATTCATTGCCTTGGCAATCACAGAAATGATCCGTTGCATGATACCAAAATGATAAAACAAAGCAACTAAAACACATACTAATATAATAGTTGCAGTTACGTTAAATGCAAAGACAAAACCACCATTGGTAAAATCGGTTGCGCCGGCAGGACCCATTGCGGCAACACCTCCGTAAACAAATGCCGCACCTTGACGCGCAAATTCCTCAATTTTACCCATGCCTTTTCCTAAAATTTGAAAGAATCTTGTAATGGCTGGTATTTTTAAGATTAAAATACCAATGGTTAATTGAAGGGCTAAGCCACTTATTACTAAACGGTAATTAATTCTTTTTTTATTGTTAGAAAACAAAAAAGCAATCATTAAAATCAATACAATGCCAATTAGGCCTTGGAATCTATCCATGTGTTTATTTTAGAAAAGGAAGGTAATTAAATTATTGTTATTTTTTGGATTAGAGTACATAAAAAATCCCACTCAGTTGAATGAGCAGGATTTGATAAAATTGTTATTTCAATTACATGTGAGACTGGATCTTCTTGTCTAAAACGGCTTTTGGAACTGCGCCAATTTGTTTGTCTACTACTTGACCACCTTTCACAAAAAGGATCGCAGGTATTGATGTGATGCCAAAATTTGTACTTAATGTAGGATTCACATCCACATTCACTTTACCAATATTCACTTTTCCTTCGTACTGTACAGCTAATTCTTCAATAACTGGTCCAATTGCACGACATGGTCCACACCATTCTGCCCAAAAATCGATTACACTTAGTTTGTCACTTTCAATCACTGTTTGTTGAAAGTTCGCGTCTGTAAATTCTAATGCCATAATTGTATATTTATATTTTCTTGTTCTTAATTGTTATAGTACAAAATTAGCTCCAAACTTTAATATCTGCCATCTTGACTTTTCCACTTAAAAAGCCCACATTGGGGACAATTAATTGGCTAGTTTCACTTGAACGTTTAATTCTGGGTTGAGATCTAAGAATTGTACAAATTCGTCATTGATCAAAAAGCCTTTGTCTATTGTCAATAAACTTGCAGCAAGTTGTTCTCTTGGTTCTACAAAAGTAATTTTAAGAGAAGTCCTGCCTGGGTTTGCTTTGATATTCTTTTCAAAAAACTCTATCATATCTGCCCTTAGGTTTGCTGGATGCAAACTTAGTTCTACCGTTCGGGTTTGCATTTGCTTTACCGTTTCTAATAGAGACATATTCTGTAATTTAAATTCAAATACATTCGGCTGATTGAATCTATTTCTGAAGGAACCATTGATACATACTTTTTGTCCCACTTCTAAATAATTCTGAAACTTTACATAATCCTCACTCCATAAGATAAAGTCTGTTTTGCCTGTAAAATCTTCAATGGCAAAGGAGCCAAAGTTTTTTCCTGTTTTGGTGATCCTATGTTGCACATCTGTTATTAGTCCGGCGAGCTTAAAGTTTTTTCCTAGGTTATTTGGGAAACTTATCAAGTTGTCTTTTACCTCGTTGTATTCGTTGATTGGTGTGAATGCATAATGCTTTAATTCAAAATTAAAATGATCCAAGGGATGTCCACTCATAAACATACCCGTGATATCTTTTTCGTGGTCTAATTTTTCGGTCAAGGTCCATTCCTCACAGAGTGCTAATTTAGGGACAGGCACTTGCATGGCAGAAGGTAAATCACCAAATAGGGTATTGGTAGAACCTGTTGTCATTGATTGAATGGCCTGTGCATAGGCAATTAATTTTTCCATGCCATTTGTGCGGTCTCCATCACCTGTATTAAAATATTGTGCACGGTGGTATTCTGGGAAACAATCAAAAGTACCAGAGTAGGCTAAACTTTCTAATGATTTTTTATTAACTGCTCTTGACAATACACGTTTGATAAAATCAATCATGTTCTCAAAATGCCCTCCTTTATTTCGCTCCAGAATAATGGCTTCAATAGCTGCTTCACCAACCCCTTTTAATCCGCCTAATCCAAAACGGATTTCTCCATTTTTATTGACAGAAAAACCTTGTAAAGATTCGTTGATATTTGGACCCAATACTTTTATACCCATGCGTTTACACTCTTCCATAAAGAAGGTGATTTTATCGATACTACCAGCATGGTTTAAAACGGCAGACATATATTCTCCGGGGTAATGTGCCTTTAAGTAGGCTGTTTGATAAGCTACATATGCATAACAAGTTGAGTGTGATTTATTGAATGCGTATTGAGCAAAAGCCTCCCAGTCGGTCCAAATTTTATCTAAAGCTTTTTCTGGATGGCCGTTCTTTACAGCGCCTTCCACAAATTGAGCTTTCATTTTATCTAATACAGATTTTTGTTTTTTACCCATTGCTTTACGCAGCACATCCGCATCTCCTTTAGTAAAGCCAGCAATCTTTTGACTGAGTAACATTACTTGCTCCTGGTATACCGTAATCCCATAAGTATCTGCCAATATTTCCTCCATGATAGGCAAATCATATTGAATGATTTCACGACCATGTTTACGTTCAACGAAATTTGGGATATAAGCCATTGGGCCTGGTCGGTACAAGGCGTTCATTGCAATTAAGTCTGCAAATTTATCGGGCTTTAATTCACGTAAATATTTTTGCATACCCACACTCTCAAATTGGAAAGTGGCATTGGTTTCTCCTCTTTGGTATAAATGAAAAGTTTTTTCATCATCTAATGGAATCGAATCCAGGTCGATGGTGATACCATGGTTTTGTTTGATAAGCTGCAATGCAGTTTTTAAAATAGAAAGGGTTTTTAAACCCAAGAAGTCCATTTTAATAACGCCTGCTTCTTCAATGACAGATCCTTCGATTTGCGTCACCCATAAAGTAGAATCTTTTGCAGTGGCAACCGGCATGATCTCTGTTAAATCACTTGGTGCAATGATGATACCTGCAGCATGTATACCCGTGTTACGAATAGAACCTTCCAAGCGTTCTGCTTCATGCAATACAGCAGCTCTTAAGTCATTGCCTGCATAAATTTCTCTTAACTTTTTTATATTATCAATATCATCCGATTGATACCCTTCTTTTTCGGCTAAAGATTTTTCTCCTTCTTTTACCGTGATAGGTGCATGCAAACATCGGTTGAGTTCGGTACCTGGTTTGTCTGGAACTAGTTTTGCCAATAAATTGGATTCGGATAAAGGAAGATCCATCACACGCGCCACATCCTTGATACTACTTTTAGCCGCCATCGTACCATAAGTAATAATTTGTGCGACTTGTTCCTTACCATATTTTTCTACTACATAATCAATCACTTTCTGACGGCCTTCATCATCAAAGTCTGTATCAATATCGGGCATGCTCTTACGATCTGGATTTAAGAAACGCTCAAATAGTAATTGGTATTTTATTGGATCAATATTGGTGATGCCAATACAATAGGCTACCACAGAGCCTGCTGCAGATCCACGACCAGGGCCCACAAACACATCCATCTCACGACCTGCTTTAATAAAGTCACTTACAATTAAGAAGTAACCAGCAAAACCCATAGTTTGAATGGTGAACAATTCAAAATCAATTCTCTCCTGAATTTCTGCAGTAATGGCATCATACCTTTTATGCGCACCTTCCCAAGTGATATGTTTTAAAAACTCCCACTGATTCATATTGGCATCCTTATGAATCTGAAAACTTTTTGGAATAGGGAAGGCGGGTAGGAGGATGTCTTTCTTCAAATTCAAGACTTCTACTTTATCTACAATGGCATTGGTGTTGTCAATGGATTCAGGGATATCGCTAAACAACTCAATCATTTCAGATTGGGTCTTGAAATAAAATTTATTATTCGGAAACTTGAACCTTCTGTTTTTGATTTGAAGTTCGTCGTTTACAAAATCATCGAATCCTGGTGTAGATTGTTTTTCGCCTGTATTAATACATAACAAGATATCGTGTGCATTGGCATCGTCTTCATTGATATAATGACTATCATTCGTGGCAATCACACTTACTTTATGTTTTTTTGAAAATTTGAGTAAGGTATTGTTAATGATCTCTTGTTCTGGTATTTCATGTCTTTGGATTTCGATATAATAATCTTCTCCAAATAAATCTAACCACCATTTAAATTCTTTTTCTGCAGCTTCTTCGCCATCTCTTAAAATTGCTTGAGGCACATGTGCACCTATACAACAAGTAGTAGCAATAATTCCTTCATGGTATTTCTCAATGAGTTCTTTATCGATTCTTGGATACTTACTATACATTCCCTCGATGTATCCTAAAGAAGTTAGCTTGATAAGATTTTGATACCCCACTGCATTCTTGGCTAATAAAACTTGGTGGAAACGATCGTCTTTATGTTCTTTGGTAAATTGTTTTACATGTCGGTCTTTCACCACATAAAATTCACATCCAACAATTGGTTTTACAGTAGGTGCTAAAATATCTTTTCCATTGGCATCCTTCCCAATGACTTTGGTGTTTTTCCATGCCTGACTTACAAAATTAAATGCACCAAACATATTCCCGTGATCGGTAATGGCCAATGCAGGCATTTCATCCTTGATGGCTTTTTTATACAAACCATCAATAGAGGCAGCACCGTCTAATAGTGAATATTGGGTATGAACGTGTAAATGGGAAAATTTGGGCATTTGGAATATCGGGATAAGGAACAAATATCGTAAAAAAGCAGGGCTTATACGGGCTTAATTTTCCACAAAAAAGGGTTAAAATCTTCTGCTTTGAGGCTATTTTAAGGTTCTTGCCTTATCTTGCCACTCATGCAAAAAGGGACGATAAAGATATTAGGGTTGGTATGTATGTTGACAATATTGTCAAGCTGTACCACCATGTCTAAGTTCAGTCAATCGGTGAAGGCAAAAACAGCTCAGTTAAAAGCAAAGCCTAAAAGAAATTTACCAGCTGTTGTTGCTGTGCCTGAATCCAATAATGAATCAATTGAGAACATTGAATTTTTAGATAATATTTCGGTGAAACCAGGTAGGGTGTATATGAAAAAAGCATCTGATGCCTTAGAAGCGGAACCTATATTGGTTCGTTCAGAGGCTTCAAATAAAATGCCAGATAACCTAACCGATGTTGAGAAAGCTAATTGGTTGCAATTAAAGTACTCCATTCAAATGGATATTGCGGTTGAGGAAATTCAAAATATTCCATTGTTGCAAAAAATTGATGAATGGTGGGGCACACCATATGTGCTTGGGGGATCAAGTAAAAGAGGGGTGGACTGTTCTTACTTTACATTGGATGTAATGAATGCTATTTACAATACCAATTTAAAAAGAACAGCTGCAGAGCAATATACACAAAGTGAAAAAATTGATTGGTCTGATTTAAAGGAAGGGGATTTGATTTTCTTTAAAACAGATGGCAGTCGTTCTATTTCTCATGTTGGTATTTATATGACCAACAATAAATTTGCACATGCTTCTACTAGCCAAGGAGTCACCATCAGTGATTTATCAGAACCATATTGGCAAAAACGATTGTATAGTTTAGGTAGGGTGCTTAAACAATAGTTTTTTTAAATTATTTTCAATTAGTTCACTTGCTCTAATCGAAGGTAGTATTGACTTTCGATCGTCTTTACAAAATCTTGTAAATTAAAATTTGGATCTTGAATTAAGCGTTGTTGAGGCTGATAGTCCATTGGCATGAAACTATATTTTTTACCTAAATAATTAAAGTGTAGTGGCAAATTAAATCCAGTGACACAGTTTTTATATTGATAGGTTAATATTTTTTCTTTTTCGTTGTAACTATAACTGAATACAGGAATTTGAATCGTTCTTAAGTATTGGTCAAATACTTTTTGAAAACCAAAACCTGCACGTACAGAAATATAATTTTCAACTTGTTGAGTAGTAACAGTTTGATGATAGAATTGTGAATTCAATCCCATTAAAATATTTCTGAACAAACTATCATTGTTAATAGCGTGACGAATTGTATGAATTAAATTAGCACCTTTTGGATACATGTCTCCACTACCTTCTTGGTTTACGCCATATGGCCCAATGATTGGAATATCGTTTTTGATGCCTTTGCGTATGCCATAATTATATTCATCTCCAGCTTTCTTACCATAAAAATATTCCGTAAATAAGGTTTCAGAATAGTTGGTAAAACCTTCATGCACCCACATATCCGCAATGTCTTTGGTAGTGATATTATTAGCAAACCATTCGTGGCCACTTTCATGTACAATGATAAAATCCCATTTAAGGCCCCAGCCTGTACCTGATAAATCACGTCCTAAATAACCATTTTTAAATTGGTTGCCATAGGCAATTGCAGATTGATGTTCCATACCTAAATGTGGACTCTGCACCATCTGGAATCCATCCTCGTAAAAAGGATAAGGGCCAAACCAATATTCAAAAGCCTCCAACATTTTTGGTACTTGCTTAAACTGTTCAACTGCTTTGGCAGAATCGGAACGGAGTACCCAATAACTTATATCAAGATTTCCTTTTAATCCTTTATAAGTTTCCTTCCATCCAACATAATCACCAATGTAAGGAATGATATTGTAGCTATTGATTGGATTGGTTACCTGCCAGCTAAATCGATTGTTATTATTTATGTTGACCATGTTCGTCTCTGCAACTTTTCTACCATTGCCAATGGCAATGATGTTCTTGTCTTTAGGTACTTGCATGGTTAATTGAGCACCTTCCTCTGGTTCATCGGACTGATGGTCTTTGCAAGGATACCAAACAGAGGCACCTAAACCCTGACAAGCCACTGACATCCATGGTTGTCCATTGGCATCTTTCTTCCAGATCCATCCACCATCCCAAGGTGGTCGAGTCGCTTCTTTTGGAACGCCATGATAATAGATGGTTAAACCAAACGCTTGTCCTTTAGGAATTTGTTTTTCAATTTGTGCAAGGGCAACATTATTTGATCTTGTAAATTCTAAACGAATTGGCGATAAAGTTTCTTTTGTATTTGACCACAATAAAATACTATCAATTTCCAACGGAGTTTGTAAATCAATTTGAATTTGCTTGGATGGTTTTACCGCTATGGCTTTCCAGCTGACAACACCAACAATTGATTTTGTTTCATAATTTGGCGTAACATCAATCACATATCTTTTGATATCAAACCAATCCCTGTTTTCATTTAAACTTCCTCTTAATGTATCTGCCTTGTTCATGAGGGGCTGTGCTGTAGTGCATAATCCAAATAATAGAAATGATGATAAGATGTTTAATTGCTTCATTTGAAAAAAGGATTTTGAGTTTTAAATGTACACAAAACCTAATTATTCATCTTCTTTTTTCAATTTATCCTTAAACACTTTTTCAAATTTATCCAATTTTGGCCCAATCACATACCTGCAATACCCTTGATTGGTATTGTTATTATAGTAGTTCTGGTGGTAAGACTCTGCAGAATAGAATTTAGTGAAAGCAGTCACTTCTGTAATAATTGGCTTATCCCAAGCTTTACTAGCATCTAATTCCTTAATATATTTTAGTGCTAATTCTTTTTGTTGGTCATTGTGGTAAAATACAGCCGATCTATATTGAGGACCTACATCATTGCCTTGCTGATTGGGTGTGGTAGGGTCATGTGTTTTCCAGAAAACAGAAAGGATATCGTCTAAGCTAATTTTTGTAGTATCAAAAACAATCTGACATACCTCAGCATGTCCAGTAGTTTTTGCACAAACTTCTTCGTAAGTAGGATTTTCAACATGGCCACCGCTGTAACCACTAGTTACTTTAACTACACCTTCTAAACGTTGATACACGGCTTCGGTGCACCAAAAACAGCCCGATCCTAATGTGATTGTTTGCGTATTTTCCATATTTACTTTTTGAATTTTTGCTTGTTTTTTTGGACTTTGAGCACAGGCATAAAGCGAGATTATGCTTAATAATGCGGCTGCGAAGTATTTGATTGTTTTCATATAAATAGTATAGTTGAAATTACAACAAATCATAGACCAATTTGTTCTAATGCTGTTAATGTTTATTTAACTAAATTTGCAGCTATTGAGCCCATGAGAGTATATCCTGACAACGCCCTTTCCCAATTAGAATTTGATAAGATCAAGGCCATCTTACTAAATTACTGTCAATCCACTATTGGAAAGGAGCAGGTGGAAGCGATGCGGATACACACGCATTTAAATTATATACAGATTACATTAAGGCAAACACAGGAATACCAATTCATTAAGCAGGCCAATCAGTATTTCCCGAGTGATTTTATTTTAGATATCAGAAAAGATGTGAAGTTATTGGGTATTCCAGGTGCGCAATTGACGGGAGAGCAATGGTTATTGGTGCGTAAATTGGTGGACCATATGGGCCAATTATTCAAATGGTTTGATGCAGAACGCCAGGCGGCTTATAGTCATCTGTACTTAGTGATTGCAGAAAGTTATTTTGAAAAAACAATCATTGAAGCTATTGACGATGTGATTGATGATAGAGGATTAGTTAAAGACAATGCCTCCGAAGATTTGGCGAAGATTAGGGCGCAATTGTATAAAAAAAGACAGGAGCTAAGACGCATATTTGAAAAGGTATTGGGTAGACTAGCTAAGTCTGGCTATACTGCAGATATTGATGAAAGTTTTAGCAATGGTCGACGTGTAGTAGCAGTGTTCTCTGAGTATAAGCGACAAGTGAAAGGTTTTTTACATGGAGAAAGTGATAGTCGAAAAACAGCATTTATAGAACCAGAGGAAACCATTGAACTCAATAATGAATTATTTAGTTTAGAACAGGATGAAGCCAAGGAGGTACAAAGGGTCTTAAGACAATTAACTGCACAATTGGCTCCATACTCTAATTTATTGATGGGTTATTTGCAAATGATAGGCCTATATGATTTTATCAAAGCCAAGGCATTGTTGGCGATAGACATGAATGCGCACTTGCCAGTAGTTGAAAATAAAGCCACATCCCATTTAATTAATGCTTACCATCCTTTATTGTACATGTATAATAAAGCATCTGGCAAAAAAACAGTCCCAGTTAATTTAGAATTGGA
>JACCDV010350354.1_pt1 | contig 40845 bp, 50 predicted proteins | sample 7446131 | NCBI WGS metagenome assembly JACCDV01 (sample SAMN15323448, study PRJNA562643) | freshwater metagenome | isolation source: river surface water | place: USA:Blue River Watershed | collected 2017-08-17
CAATCGCGCCCAAGCCATTGCAGCGGTAGAGGAGGCGCGTGAAGCCTTTGACGCCTTCAACCTCGACCTCATGTACGCCTTGCCCGGCCAAACGCTGGCGCAGTTGGATGAAGACTTGGACATGGCTTTGTCATTGAAGCCCCCGCATTTGTCGGTATACCACCTGACCTTCGAGCCCAACACCGTGTTTGCCAAATTCCCGCCTCAAGTGCCGGAAGACGACGACGCCTACGCCATGCTCGACCGCATCACCGAGCGCACTGCCGCTGCGGGCCTGCACCGCTACGAAGTGTCGGCCTACGCAAAAGACAACCACCGCTGCTGGCACAACCTCAACTACTGGCAGTTTGGCGACTACCTAGGCATAGGTGCTGGCGCACACAGCAAACTCAGCTTTGCCCACCGCGTGTTGCGCCAAGTGCGCAACCGCGACCCGCGCCTGTTCATGGATCACGCGCTTGACATCAGCCGTGCAGACCGCGCCGTGGCCCAAAGCACCGAAGTGCCACGCGCTGATTTGCCTTTTGAATTCATGCTCAACGCCTTGCGCCTACGCCACGGTTTTTCGTTGGCCGACTTCACCGAACGCACGGGCTTGCCTGTGACGGTCATTCAGTCGGCACTGGCCGAGGCCGAAGCCAAGGGCTTTGTCACACGCGACTTTCAGCGCGTGATGCCCACAGAAAGAGGCTTTGACTTTTTGAGCGATTTGCAATCTTTGTTTTTGTCTGAGGTCTGAAGCAAAAGCAGGCCAAAGACACATTACAATGTTGGCTGAATTCAACTGGAAGCGTGGCAGAGTGGTTGAATGCACCGGTCTTGAAAGCTGTTGCATCGCCCTAACGGGCCTTGATTTACAAGGGTTTTGGCAAATCGTTTCCGCAACTTGCGGAAATCATTTCCGCAACCCCAGTGGTTGAAGTACAAAATTTGGAAGCGTGGCAGAGTGGTCTAATGCATCGGTCTTGAAAACCGACGGGGGTGTGAGCCCCCCGTGAGTTCGAATCTCACCGCTTCCGCCAAATGACAAAGGGCTCCACACGGAGCCCTTTTTCTTGACTGGGTTTTGATTGTCAGCGCGTCGGCTGGACCACTTCACCGACCCGGCGATAAACCTTCTCAGTGATTTCGTGCTCAGTGTGGCCAAGCAATTTGCTTGCGTGCTCAAGCGGCAACTCGGATGCAGCCTTGGGGCGAATGTCGCGGAATTGGAAAGCCTTAATGCTCTTGGCCAATTCCAACTGCCCGGCTTCCGTGGCCACCTTGATGGCAGCTTCGCGGGCGTCGTCAAAGCGCGTGCGCAGTGTCCACTTGTTGAGCGCCACACCACTTGGCGTGGCAATGAGAAAGAGGCTGGCCACCTTGCGGTCGCGTGCCCGGATTCGGTCAATCACGCGGCCAAGCTCGGAGCGCACACCGTTTTGCTCAAGCATGATGCGCAGGCGCTTCTTTGTCTTGTTCTGGCGTACCTCAAGGGCACCGTCCTTAATGTCGGTGAGCATCATTTTCAGCACGTCGGCTGGCCGCTGGCCCGTGAGGTAGTTCACGTCCATTGCGTCCTTGAGTTCGTCGCACGCGTGGGCATAGACGGCAGCCCAAATGGTGTCGTCAGCATAGAAGTCGCGTGGCTTTTCCTTGTTCTTGCGCACGCCCTTGACCGGGTTTTCTTTGGCGGTGTAGCCCCATTCGCGGGCCATATTCCAAATGTGCGAGAGCAACGCCATTTCACGGTTTGCCCGCACGGGTGCCGTGGCCCCGCGCTTGTCGCGGTATTGGGCAATGATTTGCGGCGTGATGCCGTCGATTGGTGCGGTGTCAAACACTGCCCGCAGCTTTGACATGCAAAGCGCATTGTCTTTTTGTGTGTTGCGAGCCTTGGCCGGGATAATGTCGCGCTCATAGCGGTCGAAAATGAAGCGCATGAGGCCCGTTTCGGCTGGCGCTTCCTTGCATTCCAGCTCTGCCCATTTGCGCTTGGCTTCGTTCAAGTCGTTGCCAAGCGGTATCTCAACGCGTTTGCCTTCGGCGTCGCGTCCGTTGTAGTAGAACGATTCCCAAACCTTGCCGCTTTTGAGCGTGCGCGAGCGGCGCAGCATACGCGGCGGCAGGTCTCGGTGGTTGGTTTTCGGTCTCATAAAGTCCTCAGCTTAATGCAGAAAAGTCGGGTTTCCAAGCGGCAGGTTGAATGCCGTTGGCCGTTGGGGTTATACCAGCCATGCGCATTCGGGCGTACCAGCGGCTCACGACAGGCCTGCCAGCGGCGTTGGTGACATAGGCCCAGCCTTTCTTGTCCAGCCATTCTTTCTGGCTGGCAATGTGCTTGTAGCCAGTCACTTCGCCCAGTTCGTCGGCGTTTAAGAATTCGGTTTCAGGCATGGTTTTCTTTAGGTGTGCAGGTGTGGTTGTGTGGCGTGTCGGCGCAGAGCCAAGCCGTACTTCACGCGCATTACACAAACCCCTTGAGGTCGGGCGCGGTCCAGCCAGCGGGCTTGCCGATTTTTCCGCCGGGCAGAATGACGGGCTTGCCGTCCACCAGCTTGGCGTCATTGGAAGCGAGCACGGCCATATCGGCGGCAGGCTTGTCGAAGCGGGCGAAGTAAGCCACGCCGTTGCCAGTCACTTCACGGTCGCAAAGGGCGTCGAGCGCGTGCGTACGCAGCTCAACGGGAATGCTTGCCTTTGCCTCACCACGCTTGAACATCATGCCCAGCGCTTGCAAGTCATAGACGATTTTGTTGAGAAGGAATTGCGCGGCGCTGGTGTCGGCCACGATGCAGGCCAAAAACTCCACGCCTTCCTCAATGTCGCAGCCGATTTGCAGAGACAAGTTGGCTTCGGATTGTTCTTTGCCGCAGGCTTTGAGCCAGTTGGCGGTACGTTCAAAATTGCTCATTGTTTTTTTCTTTCTTGTTGGGGCCACCAAACTGTCACCAGCTCAGTGGCCCAAGCCTTTACTCGCCCTTGGTGTACTCGCCCAGCATCACAGGCATGGAGCTGCCAAGCGCTTCACGCGTGAGGTCGGCCAGCTCATTGGCCATTTCTTCCTCATGCAGCTCTTGCTTGACGATTCGCAGGGTGATTGAAGGCTTGTCGCCCCCGGTCAGCACGCTCAAGCGCAAAACAAATTGGCGCTCGGCCAGCTCTTTGTAGGCGTCGCAGGTGAAATAAATGATGGTCGGGATTGGGTCTTGGCTTGTTGCCTGCACCGATTCAAATGCGCTTTTGCTGGCGCTCAACGATTGCTCGCTGGCTTCAATCTTGCGCATGGATTCAATGCTCAACTTGCGCACGGCAGCAATGGCGTGCTTGGCCTTGACTTCGGCTTCGTCTGTGAAGAATTTGAGGTTGTCGGTCCAGTCCTCAAAGAATTCGGCCACTTGGCTTTGCGACAAAGCGCGGCCTTGTGCCAAATTCAGCAAAGCAGAATAGGCGGCAGTGCGCTTGAGTTTCAGGCGGGCTTGGTTATCAGCGTGGCCGGGCTTGGCAGGAGTGCCAAGGTTGAGCACGGCAATGGCTGTCATGTCGTCGGCGTCCACAAAAACGGCAGCGCCTTCTTCTTTGTTGGCGTTGGCGTATGCGGCAAAGTCCTTGAGCGTGAGCGTGGACATAAGGCCACGGATGCGGCGACGGTTTGGAAGGTAGGTTTCCAAATCATGTTTCTTGAATCGCTCAGGCAGGGCCACCACGGCCTTGTCGGCAAATGCCTTCTTGAATGCGTCGCTGGCTTGGGTGATGCCAGCGCCTTCGTTGATTGCGTCGATTGCTTCTTTGTTCAACATGGTTTTCTTTCAGAGTTGCGACTTAGGCGATTTCGCCTTGCTTGCCAAACAAGGGGGCTTGGGCAATGCTCATGGCACCACCTTTGCCAACGTGCATGACGGTGGACGTTTCGATTTCTTCGCTTTGGTTGCCCATAGAGGTTGGGTTGGCGAATTTCACGCCATGCACGATGCGCACTTGATGCGTGCCCGGAATCTTGAGCACTTCAAAAGTCACGCTGACTTTTCCTTTGCGCTCATGGTCAACCACGGCAGCGGCGACGCGTGATAGCGCGGTGGAGAGCATCACTTCAAATTGGCCACCGTCCAAGTCGGTGATGAATTCGGCCACGTCAGTTGCAGCGGTGGATGGTCGGTTTGTTTTTTTCTCTGTCATGGTCTTCTTTCTTAGTTGCTTATTTCCAAGTGATTGCTTTGACAGCCCACATTTGTGCTGTTTGCGCTTCTGTGATGGCAACGGATGCCATGCGCTTGACTTCGTTGTTGTCAGTCGTATTGCGCAAGTCATTCATTCGGTCGATTACCTTTGCAAATTCTTTTTTGCAATTCGCAACGGCATCGTCATTGCTTGGATTGAATGAGAGGCCAACGGCTTTTTCGCCAAAGGTTAGGTTTTCGTGCATAGGTCTTCTTTCTTTCTTGCTTACTGAATTTCCCAAAGGCTCACTGGGTTGCAATGCACTTTTGGGTCGGTGGCCGTTGTCCAGCCTTTCTTCACAATGAGCTTGGCGCGTGCTCCCTTGAGCATCACGGCACCCCAAGCCCGCTTGTCGGGTGGTGTTGGTAGGCCATGAAACTCAGCGTGGGCACGGACATACTCGCTGGTGATGCACTCGCCTTGGCCAAGTGTTTTGGCTACGGTCTTGAGGGATTCAAAGGCCCGCTCGGACCAGTTGGAATGCACGCGGTCAGCGTGGTTGATGGCACGTTCAATGCCGTTGTCGCGCAGTGCTTGAGCTTCATTCATGGCCGTGATTCCTTAAAACGGTATGTCGTCGTCCATGTCGTCAAAGCCGCCTTGTGCTGGCGCTGGTTGACGTTGTGGTGCTGGCTGGCGTTGTTGTGCGGCTGGGCGTTGGTATCCACCGTCATTGCCGCCACCGTTGTTGTTTTCGCGTGCGCCTAAGAGCTGCAATTCGGTTGCAACAATGTCGCAGGTGTTCTTTTCCACCCCAGTGTTCTTGTCGGTATAGACGCCATATTTCAAGCGCCCCTCAACATAGACTGGCCGACCTTTTTTCACATACTCGCCAGCAATTTCTGCCAAGCGGTCGTAAAACGTAATGCGGTGCCACTGGGTTTCTTCAATGGTTTCGCCAGTGTTTTTGTCTTTGCGTCGGCTGGTTGTCGCCACGCTGATATTGGCGACCGCTTGACCACTGGGTAGGTATCGCACTTCGGGGTCGCGGCCACAGTTACCGACGATGATTACTTTGTTGACTGATGCCATGATTCTTCTTTCTTATGCTGCGCGTGCGGCAATGCTTCGTTCTTCTTTGGCCAGCACACCGGGGTAGAGCTGGCCAGCCTTCTTGAATGCACGGGCTTGTGCACCCAAAAATTTCGTGTCGGGTGCAATGCACTCAATGGGAGCTTTTCCGTCAGCCACGGCTTTGACCAATTCCATGAGGTCAATTACTTCGGCGCTGAATGTCGAGCGTGAGCTAATGCCAGAAACCTTTGCTGGCGCTTCGACGGCTGGGGTGACTGTCACGACGTTGGCAGTCATTGCGGCCATTGCCGCTTGTTCTTGTGCTTCCTGAGCGGCTTGCATAGCCTTGGCAGCGGCTTCTTTGTCTCCAGCTTCGGCAGCGGCTTGGGCTTCGGCTTGTGCCTTTGCGGCGGCCTCAGCTTGTTCGCGTTCAATCTTGGCCAAGCGCTCGCGCTCGATGCGTGCTTCTTCATCAGCCTTGCGTCGCGCTTCGGCGGCCAAGCGCTCTTGCTCATTGGAGTAAGTCACCATTGCACGCTTGAGCGTTGATTCGGCTTGGTCCAAATACTCTTTGGGTGCGCGGAATAAGTCGTTGATGGCTTTGACGGCTTGATTGATTGGTCCAGTGATGGCGGTTCGTTTTGCTTCAACGTCCTTTTGCAGAGCCTTCACTTTCATAAGGTCTTCGCTGGCCAGCTCAAACATGGTTGGGCTGTCAATCACATAATCTTTGGCGTTGGTGAGTTGCTTTTGCGCCTCAGTGGCCAGCACGATTGCAGCGCTGGCGTCATAGGTCACGGTGTCGGTGGTTTTCATTGGTAGAGCTTTCAAAGGTTGGGGGTAATTCGGTGACGTGTGCACCAGTTGCGCACAGTCAAGAGAGAACAGAAAACGGGCCAGTCAGTTGGGTCTTCATAGAGCTTGGCCACATAGGTGCCATCACCCTTGAGCTGCACGGCCATGCGCTTAATGACGGGTTCTTCAAGCGCTTTTTCATACGCGGATAGCTGGGGGCCGACGCTTGGGTAAAGCTCGATGGAGCTTTTAATGTCCAGCAGCGTGCTCATGCCATCTACATATCCGAAGCGGTCAAGCGTCCCGGCATAGCCAAGCGTTTTGTTGTGCACTTGCTTTTCGATGTGCACCCACTTGGCAGCGTGTTCTTTGCAGAACTTGCGCCACGCCTTGAGGTAGGGCATGAGCGCGTTGTCCAGTCGCTCCACATCCAGCGTGCCCAAGTCGTCCAGCTCGCACGCCTTGTGCACGGCGGTACCAAAATCAGCGGCAGCTTGGAGCACATGAGGTGGCACCATGTCCAAGTTGGTCAATGGCTTGAGAATGGTCGTCACGCCGGGCACCACATTGCCGTTGTAGCGGTAGGTATGTGTGGCCTCGTCAAAGGTCAAAGCGCTCATGCCAACACCGCCTTGATTGCGTTGAAGCCTGATTTGCTCAAGCCGTCGAGCGTGTCGCCTTGGTCAAGGCCAGCGGCTTCGCGTGCTTGTGCGACCGTCATGCCTTTGTCCTTGAGCTTCTTGCCAAGGTATGCAATTTCGCCAGTGGTTGCAGGCGCGTCGGTTTCTGGTGAAGCGGCAGGCGCTTCGGGCTTGTGTTCTTTTTCTTGTGTTTGGCGACGTTGTGGTTGTGTCACCGCTGGCTTTTGGCCAGCCTTGTCTTGTGGCGCTGCATTGCTTTCTTGTCCGTCGGCGTCCAAGTCGTCGTCAGCCGCCACGCCAAGCATTGCCGTCACCATGTAGCGGCGGAAATATGTAATTGCTGCGCCAAATGCTTTTGGGTCGCCTGCCATTTCACGCGCTGACGGAATGAGCACTTCACTGGTGATGATTCCGCCACCAGCGTGCATGAGCCTACAAGTCAAAAGCGGGCCTTGCTGTCCGTGCTCGACGGTTTGAATCATTGACAAGCCATTTGACGCAAGCGCTGGCCGTGTCTTTGTGATGATTTCCTCAAGGTCGGCGTAGCGGAATTTGTAGCTATAACCAGACTTGGTTGTGATGGTGACTTCGCGGTTTTTTTCAATCGCGCTGAATTCGCCTTGTGCTTTTGCCAATGCGGCCATGAGGGCTGCGGAAGCGTTGTGCTGGTTGGCAGATGGTGTTATTTCGTTTTGTTGTTCAGTCATGGTGTTGCCTTAGAAAATTGCGAGAGCCAGCGCCAGCACGCAGACAGCGGCAATGGCAATGGCAATGAGTGTTTTGGTTGGGGCTGTTATCCAGTCCCAAGGACCGCTGATTGGCTCCGCCAAATCAAACGCTTCTTGGTGGCCTTCAAGGTGGTAAATGCCGCAGGTGTATGGCGTTGGGCAGTAATCGAGCCCCTTGTTGCAGTTGCACTTTGGTGCGCCTTGGCTCATACCGATTGCCCCAGTTGAGCCGCTGGAATACCTTTGGTGTTGACGCAACGGAGCTGGCCTTCACTGGTCCAGCGGTGGGTGTAGCCGGGGCCATTGAGGCGCACGCAAATCTCAGTGGCCGCACGCTCGACGCGTGCTTCTTCGGCTGCCATGCGCTTTGCGTCGTCAAGCTCTTGTTGATACAGGCGTTGGCTTTCGATTTCGTCGGGGCCGTCAAGCAGGTGAGAGCAACCCAAGGCCAGTGAAATGAGAATGGCACTAAGCCAGTTGATTTGTGTTTTGCTGAGGTTCATTGCATGGACTCCCAGCGAGCCACGGCTAAGTCGAGGTTGTGTTGCTCGGCTTCTTTGCGAAGGTGCTTTGAATACTCACGCTCAAGCGCCTCAATCACAGTGGCAGACAAGAGGTTGAAAATTTCTTTGCCTTCGACATAGACGTGCCACAGGTTCATGGTGTCTTGGTCGAAAAAGCAAACCAACTCGGCGTCACTGTCGTGGCTTTCGTCGGCAACGTAACGGTCAAGGTCGGGGTGTAGGTTGGCCGTTTGTGGCTGTTGCCGTAAAACGGGGCGGTGCTCAAGGTTCATATCCACTCCATGCAATGTGTTTCAGTACGCTCAAACACCTGAAATGCACGGGCTACAAGCCCTAAAACCCTTCGCTCTGCGTCCTGTCACGTTCGGGGTTCGTATCGCTTCCCCTCGGGTTTCGCTGCGGTGTTTGCTGCGATGGATGAATTAAACACCATGTTTAACTATTTGTCAACACCACGTTGAAGTAATTTTCAACATTTTTTAAACAAACAAAGTTTTTGGACGAAAAAAAACCCGCCGAAGCGGGTTTGTTTAATTGTTAATTTATCGGCAATTTTTAAACGTACCTCTTGAATCCCAGTCTTGTTCGCATTCGGTATTTGATGAGCATGACGCTGGCATTGCGGATGCAACAAGAATAGAAAAAGACAACATGGCAACGCATGAACATAAGAAAGTGCCAACTTTTGCGGCGGCACCTTTCTTTTTTTCTAGAACCGTAAAACCAAAAAAGCTCACGAAAAGCGTGATAAATAAAACAAGGTACAGCATTCAACGCTTTCTGTATTTCCTGTGCTCAACCATTGTTCCAATGATGCTGATAGCTGTCGAATCAGAGCGCATTGAAGGATAGTCTTCATTCAGCGGTACTAACTCAAAGACCTGAGCGCCATGCTCATTGATGCCACGCGGGCGGTACTTCTTGAAGGTTGCCTCGTTGTCACCATTTTTTGCCACCACAAAATCGCCCGGCATTGGCTCCACACTGGGGTCAATGATTACGCGGTCGCCTTCTTTGAATTCGGGCAGCATGGAATCGCCCTTAATTTGCAGCGCAAACGCACTGCCTGACAAATCCAAGTCGGTGAGTAGCCATTCGTCGGCGTCACCCGGCTGGTAGTTGTCCACTATCCCAGTCCAGCAACCCGCTTGAACATAGCTTATGAGCGGAATGCGAATGGCACCAACGGGAGCTGCCGATACGTTTGACACAGCGCCAATCGACATTGGGCCAAGCCCAGTCTCAATCCATTGAGCAGAGCAACCAATGATTTTTTGGGCAAGCAACAAGCCTTGCTTTGATATGCCTCGCAGCTCCCAGTTATGGACAGTTTGGGGCGATGTGTTGAGCGCACGGGCAAGCGCAGACTGGCCAACCAAGCCCTTTAAATCCTTTGCCGCCGAGTAGAGGCGTTCCATCTGGGTATTCATGTTCCCAATTCTCATGTAAGTAAACAGTTTGTTGTTATACACCCTGTTGACAAAATGTTCAACATGGTGTTTAATCGGCGCATGGAACAAAAACTTAACCCCACCCTTGAGGCAGACAAAGAGCTCATCCAAGCATTTGGTGGCCCAACACAACTAGCAATCCTTCTTGGCTTCACAAAGCCGGGTGGTGTGCAGCGCGTTCAAAACTGGACTGTGCGCGGCATTCCGCCAGCAATCAAGGTTAAGCGCCCTGAAATTTTCTTGCGTGACCTCAAGGCACAAAGAAAAGTTGCAAAGAAGTAAGGCCAGCCGCGCATGAATTACTACCCGTTTCACTTAGGGGATTACGCCGCTCACACGGGGCACCTAGAGCCAATGGAAGACTTGGCCTACCGCCGCATGATTGATGCGTATTACCTGCGCGAGTGCCCATTGCCAAGCGATGTGGCAGAGGTTGCAAGGCTTATTCGTATGCGTTCAAACGTGAATGAAGTTGGCTCTGTGCTTGCTGAATTCTTCATGTTGGATGCCGAGGGGTGGCGTCACTTTCGTTGCGATGAAGAAATTGAGCGTATGCAAGACAAGCAGGCTAAGGCTCGGGCCTCTGCGGCTGCATCGGTAAACGCTCGCAGAGCCAAGGCAATGCCACCGCACAACGAAAGCTCAACGACCGTTCAACAACCGCTCAACGACCGTTCAACGAATGTTGAGCCACCAACACCAACACCAACACCAACACCAACACCAACACCAACACCAATTAAAGGTAAGAGCGCAAGCGCCAAGCGGGACAAGCCCGCTTCTGTCACCCAACCCGACGACGTGAGCGAATCGGTTTGGCAAGACTTCTTGGCTGTCCGAAAAGCCAAACGCGCACCGCTCACAGAAACCGCTTTGGAAAACCTGCGCCGCGAGGCTGGCAAGGCTGGCATGACGCTGCAAGCCGTGTTGGCCATGTGCTGCGCACGCGGGTGGAGTGGATTCAACGCGAGCTGGGAAGGCGTCAAAAACTTTACCAACCCGGTTCAACAAACTGGCGAAACCCAGTACCAGCGTGCAGCGCGTGAGCGTGCCGCCGAGTGGTCCCCGTCGATTGCCAAGGGTGCGCCCGCACCTGAGCGCCAGCTTGGCCAAGTCATTGATGGCGACGTGGTGGAAGTCAAAACCAACTTGCTGGGGGTCGCATGAGCTTGCCAATGCCTTGGGTTGACAAGATTTTCGCCAAGCTCCAGCTGACGTATGGCCGCGCCTTCATCCTGCAATACGAAGGGCTTGAGCCTGCCGCAGTGAAAGCCGACTGGGCGCATGAGTTGGCCGGGTACGAAAACCACCCCGATTCAATCGCGTTTGCGCTGCAAAACCTGCCAACGGACAAGCCGCCAAACGTCCTGCAATTCCGCGCCATGTGTCGCAAGGCACCGCCGCCCGTGTTCAAAGCGCTGCCCGTGCCAGAGCCAACGCCAGAGCAACGCGCCAAGGTGCGCCGAATGATTGGCGAATTACGTGACCGCATGACGGGCAAGAAGGTGGGGGCGTGACATGCGAACCTGCGAACAGCTTGGAATCTGCCAAGGCCGAGGCTGCGCCACCTGCGTGCCCCGCGTGCGAATCAGCCGCGAAGAAGCCATTGAGCGGAATTTACCGATTTACATGCGTGCAGTGCTGCGCCCGGCTGGTGCTCAGTGCGCACCCGGACAAGCGCCAAGCGTCAGCCATGTTGGCAGCGATTGCGAGATTTCGGGAAAGCCCTTCGCGGGCCGACGTGTTGGAGTGCGTGCGCCAACACCTGACGAAACCCCCCTCAGTGTTGAAGAAGTCCGAATCGGACTAAGGGCGGGCGTTTTATGAAGGCCGTACTTATCAAGACCGAAACCGGGTTGCGCGGGTCAACATCCGTGGACCACGACGCGTGGGAGAAATTCAAGCGCCGATTGCTCACCTTGAAGCCCGGCACCTTCCTGCGCATGGAGTGGGCGAAGCCGCGCAACGGTAAGCACCACCGCAAGCTCTTTGCCTTGCTCACGCTGGTGGCCGAAAACTCCGAGACCTACGACACCACGGCCAAGGCTTTGGTGGCCATCAAGTTGGTGGTTGGCCATTACGAGCCATTCATTGACCCGAAGACCGGGGAATTGCTGCAAATGCCAAAGTCAATCGCCTATGACGCGATGGACCAAGACGAGTTTGACGAGTTCTATTCCGCCGCGATTGACGGCGTGTTGCGTTACATCCTGCCGCACATCGACAAGGTGCAGGCCGACCGCTTGATTGAAATGATTGTGGCGGGGTGGGCATGAAGGGACGTACACCAAACAAATCCGAGAAGGCATTGCACAACGCAATGGCCGCGCTGGGTTGCATTGCCTGCCGCAAGGACGGGATTTTCACCGAGCTGGTGAGCATTCACCACATTGACGGACGCACCAAGCCGCTGGCGCACCTGATGGTGCTGCCGCTTTGCGCTGGCCACCACCAAGAGAACACCGGGGCACCCGGCTTGATTGCCGTGCATCCGTGGAAAAAACGCTTCGAGCAACGCTATGGCACCCAGCTTGAGCTTTTGAAAGAGTGCATGGCGCTCATTCAAGGCGAGGGCGTCGTGATTGAAGCGGGGTGGCTGGCATGAAGCGAATGCTCGACATGGAAGATTTCCCAATGGGCACCCGCGTGACCACCCCAAGTGGCCGCACTGGCGTCGTGACCAAACACCGTGGTGCTGAAAGCAAGCTGGACCACTTCCAGCGCGTGACCGTGCTCTTGGATGGCAAGCGCAAAAACGATTACGTGACCTTACAGCCGCACCTACTTTTCATAAATCCGCCAGAGGGCGAAGACACACCAAGAATTGAACCATGCAAGTAACCCTGCCATTCCCCTCAAAAGAGTTGAACCCGAACCAGCGCAACCACTGGTCGGTGCTGGCACGCGCCAAGAAGAAGTACCGCGAATTGTGCTGGGTGCTGGCGCTCAAGGCTGGCATTACCCCCGAAGCCGTCAAAGGCTGGGAGAAGGCCGACGTTCACCTCAACTTTTACCCGCCCGACCGCCGCGCCCGTGATGGCGACAACATGCTGGCCGCAATGAAGGCTGGCATTGACGGCTTGGCCGACGCCACGGGCATGGACGACAAGCATTTCAAAGTGACCTTCGACGTGTCCGACGACATTGGCGGCATGGTGAAGGTGAGCATTACCAAGAGGGAGCCAAAACAATGATGAACAACTTTAAGAGCGGGACCATGCGGGTACCCGTCGCCCGCCCGGTGAACACCGACATTTTTACTGGCAACTACAACGGCAAAGAGCTGCGCCCGTATGAAGGCCGACCCGGTGCCAACGACGCGCTTGCCCTGCCAAGCCGAATTGGAAACGCCTTGCACTATCGCGACGGAAAGGTGGGTGAAGTATGAAAGTCACCGCAGAAATGTGCGTCATTGCGCTCAAGCATCGCAACCTGAGCACCACCGCCAAGGGTTTGGCCGAGTACATCGGAATGACTGACAGCCGTGCCGTGGCCACCGCGCTGCGTGAGCCCGTGCGTGATGGCCGCGTGAAGATTCACTATGCCCGTGGCATTGGCCTTGGTGCCAATTACCGCTTTGTTCGCATGAAGGCGGTGAAGCCATGACACGCGAACAAGCGAGAGCAATTCTTGCGCACATCGACTTGATTAAGCATTTTGCGGAAGGTGGTGATATTGGTTTGCGACTTCACACGCATAGAGGCGAGTACGTTCATACCGTCCCACAAAGACACATTGTTCTTGGAAATTTGCGAGAAGAAGGGACAAACCTTGTCCGGGTAAAGCCAAGATTTACCTACAACACAAAATTCGGCGTGCATGAGAGAAGCCCGCGAAGCTGGCCTGAAACCATCCCCGAATCTCACATTATTAAGGGGGACGCATGAAAAAGCGCCAACGCCCAGTCAAGCTGCACCCATTCATTAAGCAGGCCATTCGCGCCAAGTGGCGGTCCGAATCGGTGAAGGCCGACATTCACGCCTTCATTGGCGAGGACAAGGACAAGCTCATGGCTTATGCGTCGATTCTCTTTTTCGTCGCGGGTGGCTGCGCCATGTGGCTCAAGTGGGATGGCGACGAGCCTGACTTTCGCATCCTGCGCGGCTCAGTCAACGCACTGGACGACATGAAAGAGCGCCACGGCATCACGCAAGACGACCGTGGTTCACTCCACGCCGGGATGCTCGCCGCCTCACGGATTCTTGAAATCACGCCAGAAGAAGTGGTCAACGACGCCGCGCTCATGTACGCCGAGCACAGCCGTGGCTATGGAATGGCAACAAAGCGCCTATGACCGACAAGCTCAACGCCAAGAATGAAGCCTTCGCGGCTGGTATCGCATCGGGACTGTCCCAAGCCGACGCCTACCGCCAGACCTTCCCCCAGTCCGTGCGCTGGAAAGACAAGACCGTGCATGAGAAAGCAAGCCGATTGGCCGCTGACGGCAAGGTAAAGGCAAGGATTCAGGAGCTTTTGGATAAAGCAGCCGAAGCCAATGAGGTGACGATTGAGCGAATCGTGGCCGAGGTGGTCAAGGTGGCATTCGCCAACCAGCGTGACTTGATGAACTGGGGACCGCAAGGCGTGAAGCTGAAACCCAGCGAGGAATTGACCGACGAGCAAGCCGCTGCCGTGTCCGAGGTGAGCGAATCAGTCAGTGCCACAGGCGGAAGCCTCAAGCTCAAGACCCACGACAAGCTGGGAGCGCTGCGCTTTCTGGCTGAGTTGAAGGGTTATCTGGTCAAGAAATCGGAAATCACAGGTGCCAACGGCAAGGACTTGGTGCCCGAATCGCCCAAGGGCGTGCTGGTGGTGCCCGGCGTGATGAACGAAGCCGACTGGGAAAAGATGATGGCCAAGCGCAACGAGGCGAATAAATGATTCTCGACATGCTCACACACTTCATTTGGCGGCAAGACTTCATGGCCGTGTTGTGCGTCGTTGAAGCCGCTTGCATCCCTTTTGTGTACGTTTTCGCTGCAATCCGCGCAAGGGGTGAGCATTGACCGCTGCAACAGAGTGGAAGCCGCTTCCCGGCGCTCAATTCCAGTTTCTCACCTGCCCGGTGTACGAGGCATTGATGCACGGCACCCGTGGTGGCGGCAAGACCGACACGCTCTTAATGAGCTTTGCCCAGCATTGCGGCAAGGGCTTTGGCCAACACTGGCGTGGCGTGCTCTTTCGCTTGACCTACCCACAACTGGCCGACGTGGTGGCCAAGTCGCGCCGCTGGTTCTCGCAGTTTTTCCCGGAAGCCAAGTTCAACAAGGCCGATTACTACTGGGAATGGCCCACGGGCGAAATGCTTTTCTTTCGGTATGGCGCGAGCGAAGACGACTATTGGAATTACCACGGCCACGAATACCCGTGGCTTGGCTTTGAGGAATTGACCAACTGGCGTGACCTGAGCTTCTACGAGGCCATGCACTCCACCTGCCGCTCAAGCTATCCCGGAATGCCGCGTATGGTCCGGGGAACCTGCAACCCGTTTGGCAAAGGCCACGGGGCAGTCAAAGAGCGATTCCAGCTTGGCCGTGATGGCGCACCGTCGGGCACCGTGCTGCGACTGGAAGGAGCCAAGCCCCGTGTGGCTATCCGCTCCACCATTTACGAGAACAAAGTGCTCTTGGCCAACGACCCTGAGTATTTGGCCACGCTGGAATCACTCAAAGACCCCAACCGCCGCAAGGCGTGGCTGGAAGGGGACTGGGACATTCATGTGGGCAGCTTCTTGGAAGGCGTGTGGGACGCCAAGCGCCATGTGGTCGAGCCTTTCCCCATTCCCGCGACGTGGAAGGTGTGGAAGTCGATGGACTGGGGTTATGCCCGCCCGTATGCCGTTTATTGGTTTGCGCTGGACCCTGACGGTGTTCACTACATCTGGCGCGAGCTCTACGGTGCAGGCGAGAAGGCCAACGAAGGCAGCCGCGAAGACGCCGCCAAGGTAGCCCGCAAGGTCAAGAACATAGAGGAACGCGACGAGCGCATGGGCTATGAGTACCGCTTGAACCTTGCCGACCCTGCCATTTTCTCGAAGATTGGTGCCGACCGCTCTATTGGCCAAATCTTCCGCGAGTGTGGGGTGAAGTGGCAAGAGGCGTGGAATGCCAAGGGCTCACGCGTGAACGGTGCCCAAGAGGTGATTCGCTTGCTGGCAGAGGACAAGCTCAAGGTGTTTTCCACCTGCAAGCACTGGCTGCGCACGGTGCCCGGCCTGCCACCCAGCGACGACAACCCGGAAGACGTGGACACCGACGCAGAAGACCACGCATGGGACGCCACGCGCTATGGCGTGATGCGCCGACGACGCAACCCGGACGAACAAATATCCGGCGACCCCGACGAATCGACTTACAAACATGAAGACGACACCTATCTCTTGAAAGTGTGACATGGACCAACAAAACAACGCCCAGCCATCCACGGGCTACGAAGAACGCAAGCCCGACGAGTTAGCGAAGACGTGGAACAAACGAATCACCAGCGCCCGCAAGCACTGGGAGAAATTCCACAAGCGCGTGCGCCACAACCGCAAGACCGTTTCCGGTATCAACTGGGAAGCCTCACCCGACAGCAAGGACTTCTACAAGCTCCGCGCAAACCTGATTCACGGGACCATCACGGCGGTGTTGCCCAACATCTACGCCCGCAACCCTGAAATCAGTGCCACACCACTCTACAAGGCCGATAACCTCAAGCTCTTGTGCTCAACCCTTGAGACAGTGACCAACCGCAGCTTGGAGCGTGCAAAGCTCAAGGACCGCGCCAAGGCCACGGTGCGCTCTGCGCTCACGTCCAGCTTTGGCATTGTGAAGGTGATGTATCAGCGCGACTTGCAGCAAGACCCCATCATTCAGTCACGAATCAATGACACCCAAGACAACATTGCAGCCATTGAGCGCTTGATTCTTGAGATTGACGACCCTGAGCAACGCGCCGACCAAGAGAGCAAGAAGGCCGAGCTTGAGCAAATGATGAAGGCGCTAGAGGAACGCGTCGAAGTCGTGGCCGCCGAGGGTTTGGTGATTGACCGCGTGTTGACCGACAACATGCTGGTGGACCCAAGCGTGTGCGAGTTTTGGGACTACCGGGATGCTGACTGGCTTGGCCAAATCATCCCCATGAAAATGTCCGAAGCCGAGGCCACCTACAAGGTCAAGTTGGACAAGGCCAAAGCCTACGAATCCAACGAGCAAAAGAGCAAGACCGACAACCGTATTGCAAGTGGCGCTCAATCGCTGGATGAAGACAAGCAAATCGCCATCATTGAGATTTGGGACAAGCGCACCAACCGCGTTTACACGATGGCCGAGGGCTGCGACTTCTGGTTGCGTGAACCATTCTCACCACCCAAGGTGGGCGAGCGTTGGTACCCATTCTTTTTCCTGCCATTCCAAGTGGTTGACGGCCAGTTTGTTGGCCCCAGCTTGGTGGACCTCACCGAGAAGCTGCAAGACGAGCACAACGAGAGCCGCGACCGCTTCAACAAGCACCGTGATTTGGCCATCCCCGGCTGGGTTGCATCGGGTGACACATCCGAGAAGGCGCTCAAGAACTTCGCCAAGAGCGTCAGCGTGTCAGGCTTTGGTGAAATCGCCATCATTGACACCGAAGGCAAACCACTCACGCAAGTGATTCAGCCGCGCCAGCACCCACAAATCGACCCGGCGGTGTACGACACCAGTGCCGTGCGCTACGACTGGGAGCAAGTCACCGGGTTGCAGGATGCAGCACGCTCAAGCGTGGTGAAGCCCAAGACCGCGACCGAAGCCAGCATCATGCAGCAGAGCCTTTCGGGCCGCGTGTCCGAATTCCGCGACCAAGTGGAAGACTGGTTGCAAGAGCTTTCGCAGTACGCAGCGCAAGTGTTGCTGCAAGAGCTATCGACCGCACAAGTCGAGCGCATCATGGGCCCGCACACGTCGGTTATGAAGAACGTCAATGGCATTCCGATGGAAGTGCCAGAAAAGGCGTATGACTGGCCAGAGCTGACCCGCGACCAAGTATTTGAAATGATTGAAATGCGCATCCGTGCTGGTACCACGGGCGCACCTGACAAGCTGGAGCAGCAAGAGAGCTGGACCAAGGTGTTGCCGCTGGTCGAGGGCTTGATTGGAAAAATCATGCAAGCCCAAGCCCAAGGCCAAGACGTTGAGCCGCTGCGCAACCTCATGCGCGAAACCATCAAACGCTTTGACGAGCGCTTGGACGTTGAGCAATTCATGCCCAAGCCGCCAGTCATGCCAGCCACGCCACCCGGTATGCCCGGCGCAATGCCGCCCGGAATGCCAACGGCACAACAAATCCCCGCTTAATTTTTTCAACCACTAAGGACCAACCACTATGCCAATTTGGAAGCAGCGCATGTTTTCTCGCTTGATGAATCAAACCGACGGGGAAGGCAACGACCTTGGCGGCGGCGGCACAACCGACGAGCCAACGACTACCGACGAACCCAACGCGGGCGACACTGACGAGCCAAGCGCAACGGACGAAGCAGCCAGCGCCATCACTGAGGAACCAGCGAACGACGAGCTGCCAACCGACAAGCCCGTGTCGGCAAAGATGCTTTCCATGTTGGACGAGCTTTCTGGCGACGCCAAGCCAGCCGCGAAGACCGAGGAAGAAAAGCCCGCAGAGGAAGTGACAGAGCCAGCCCAAGGCCAACAAGCCGAAGCCAAGACGCCTGAGCAGGAAGAAGCAGAGCTATTGGACGGCGTGAAGTCAGAGCGCGGCAAAGACCGAATCCGACAAGTGTTTGCCGAGCGCAAGCAGCTTGAGCAGGACATTGCCGAATTCAAGCAACTGGTGCAAGGCACGGGCATGACGCCTCAAGACTTTGCGCAAACCTTGGAGTTTGGCCGTTTGGTCAATTCTGGCGACGAGAAAGACGTGCGCGTGGCGCTTGAAATGATTGAGAGCCAACGCGCCATGCTCTATCAGCGCTTGGGCGTTGAAGCACCCGGCATTGATTTGCTGCAAGGCCACGACGACCTCAAGGCTGCCGTGGACAACATGGAAATCACCCGCGACCGTGCCGTGGAGTTGGCCAAATTCCGCAAGAGCGAAGCCGCCAAGTTGCAGCAGCAGCAGGAAGTGCAAGCCAGCACCCAGCGCCAGCAACAGTTTCAGCAGACCGTGCAAAGCGCAGCGGGTGCAATGGAAGACTACCTCAAGACCCGCGCCAATGAAGTGGACCACCCAGCACGCATGAAGGTGATTACTTCCCACTTCCAAAATCCGGCCAACTTGCAAGCCTTCATTCAAACCTACGAGCCGCACCAATGGGCCGCCACCATCAAGATGATGTACGACGGCATTGTGGTGCCCAAGGCGCCAACTACACACCAGCCGCAACCCATGCGCTCACGTCCCGCACAACTGGGTACGCCAGCCGCGCAGGGCGTCAAAGCCGTGGACCGCTTGGCCCAACACCTAGACAACATGGGCATTTGACCCGCACGCATTAAGGAGCACACGACATGGCATTGACCGACTTAAAAATCACCAAGACCGAAGCCAAGAATGAGGCGAAGAAATACGCCATTGCTGGCCCCGGTGATGGTGAGCGCTATTCATACGGCACACGCCTGACGCTGGACGACGCCGAGCTCAAGAAACTTGGAATCAAAGAGCTGCCAGCCGTGGGCACCATGCTCATGTTTGAAGCCAAGGCGAAGGTGATTAGCTCGCGCCAGTCAGCCAGCGAAAGCAGCAACAACCGAAGCATTGAGCTTCAAATCACACACATGGATTTTGAAACCGACGAAGGCACCGAAGAAGTCAAAGAGGGTGAGTTGACCCGCGGCGAATCCGGTGCCATGAGCCGCGTTGCAAAAAAAATGCAATCAATGTGAAGAAATATCCGGCGGCCTATTGACTGCCGCATATATTTCTCTCACCAAGTCCTGCATTGTTGTGGTGACTGATTTGGAAAGTGCGTAAGCGGAAATCGACACCCGCACCAAACCAGCCACCACTTCAATGCGGAACATGCCTCAATACCGCTGTCACCGCTGGGGTCGCGTCCAGTAGCGCAAAGCGTCAAGGCCAAAGCTGTACCCGAAGTCGCGCCGGGAGCCGAAAACGCTGAATCGACGGGTTTGCGTCCCATCACGGCATGAAAGGTGTTTTTTCAACTTTCATTCGGAGCAGTGACATGCCTATTTCAAACGCAGACTTGCAAGAGCTGGCCAAAGTATCTTTGGACGAATACTTGCGCAACATGCCCGTGGACCAAATCGCCACGGAGCGCCCCCTTCTCAAGAAACTCATGGAAGGCCGCAAATCCTTCTTGGGTGCCAAGCAAAACGTGGTGGAGAACATCCGTAAGGGCTATGGCTCCAACTTCAACTGGGCTTATGGCGAAGACGCTGTGAGCTTCAACAAGCGCAACACCACTGAACAAGCCGCCTTCCCTTGGCGTCGTGCCGTCGATGGCCTGTACCTCGACCATGACCGCCTGTTTGGCGCTGGTATCAAGGTGCGTGAAGGCGCTCGCGGCGAATTCAAGCTGGAACAAAACGAGAAAGTCCAACTGGTCAACTTGCTCGACGAGCAAATGGAATCTTTGAAAGAAGGTTTCTTGGCCAAGCTGGACCTCGAATTGCACCGCGACGGTACCCAAGACGCTGACGCCATTGCTGGCCTCGACGTGTTGGTTTCGACCGCTCCCACCACTGGCGTTGTCGGTGGCTTGGACAGCGCGACCGCAACCTACTGGCGCAACTATGCCAAGACCGCGATTGCCACTGGCACCGTGGGCACCTTGGCCAGCGAAATGGAAGCCGCATGGCGTCGTTGTATCAAGAACGGCGGCAGCCCCAACTTCATTTTGGCAGGTGGCAAGTTCATCGACGCATACCGCAAGGAAATCGTCGTCACGAACCAAGCCAACGCTGGCAGCGTGAAGACTTTGGACGCTGGTGTGGGCAACGGTGTGAACACTGGCCTGTACTTCAAGGGCGTGGAAATCATTTGGGACCCACAGTTTGAAGAACTGGACGCCCTGACCACCCCCACTGTCCAGTGGGAAAAGCGTTGCTACTTCTTGAACACCAAGCACTTGAAGTACCGCGACGACGACATGGACATTGTGACACCCACACGTCCCCATGACGTGCTGGCCATGTACGCAATGGTCAACTTGCGCTGCGCTTTGTCGGTGAACCGCCGCAACGCACAAGCAGTGCTCGCAATCGCCTAACCAGCGATACCAAACCCCCCGGCTGGCTAACCCCAGTCGGGGATTTTTTGAAACCGAGAACCCTGCGAGGACTAAATGAGCAAACTGAATGTGCCCTTGGTGCAAGTGACCATCCGACGTGATGCAAACACCATTACCCCCGTGACCGTCGCCCCCTACGAGTTGACCATGCTTCGCCAAATGTTTGGCAAAGAGAACGTCACCGAAGGCGAGGAAGTCGGCACCGTTGAAATCGACGCGTCAGCCGAGCATGAGCGCCTTTGCGCCAAGTACGGCCAAGCCAAAGTGGTGAAGGTGTACGGCGACGACGAAGGTGAGCGCCTCAACGAACTGGTTGCAAAAGCAGCCGTGAAGGTCAAAGCCGCTGGCAAGACCGACGAAGAAAAAGCTGCCGAGAAAGCAGCCAAAGCAGCCGCCAAAGAAGCCGCTGCACAGTAATAGCCCCGACTAGGAGCAACGAGAATGCAGCCGCAACAATACGAACGCACGACCGATTTCACTGAGCGCGAAGGTGACGACACCGACCACGCCAGTATCAATGCAGAGTTTGATGCGGTTGCTTCCACCACAGACCAGATTCGTGAGAATTTGGCAAAGATTCAACGCGATGACGGCGCCCTGAAAAACGGCATCGTCACCGCTGACGCGCTGGATGATTCAGCATTCGACGCGGTATTGGTGAACGTCAACGAAGCCGTGCAGGACGCGCAGGAATCGGCCACCAGCGCCTTGACTTCTGCCACCACGGCATTGGGCGCCCGCGACGCTGCCATTGCAGCCAAGACGGCCTCAGAAACCGCCCGTGATGTAACCATCCTCAACGCAAACAATGCCAGCGCCAGCGCGTTGGCAGCGTCCAACAGCCAAGCAGCCGCAGCAGCCAGCCAAAGCGACGCAGCCGCGAGCAAGGCGTCAGCAACAGCAAGCCAAACGGCAGCGTCAGCCAGCGCAGCAAGCGCGGCAACCAGCGCCACCACGGCAACCACACAAGCAGGCATTGCCACCAGCAAGGCGGCAGACGCATTGGCCAGCGCCACGGCCAGCGCCTCAAGCGCAGCAGGTTCGCAAACTGCCAAGACAGCAGCAGAAACAGCACGCGACGGCGCACAGACTGCCCGCACTGGCGCAGAGGCAGCACGCGACACCGCAGTGGCAGCCAAAGATGCAGCGCAGGTTTCGCAGAGCGCAGCTTCGACAAGCGCCTCAAGCGCTGGCACATCGGCCACCACGGCAACGACTAAGGCGGCAGAGGCTTCGGCCAGTGCAACCAGTGCAGCGTCGTCGGCAACGACCGCAACCACACAAGCCACAACGGCAACAACCAAAGCCACCGAAGCGGCTGCAAGTGCAGCGTCGGCATTGGCCAGCAAGAACGCAGCAGCAACAAGCGAAGCAAATGCAGCAGCCAGCTCAGTGAGCGCGGCCAACAGTGCAGCGGCAGCGGCTACGGCGCTCGACAACTTTGACGACCGCTACCTTGGCCCCAAGGCCAGCGACCCAACACTGGACAACGACGGCAATGCACTGACTGACGGCGCGTTGTACTCCAACACCACGACCAAACGGATGCGCATTTACTTTGCCGCTTATGGCTGGGTGGATGCGTCAAGCGCGTCAGTGGCCACATTGGTGCCTTACGAATTTGTCGCCTCAACAGCAGGCCAAACCACATTCAGCGGCAATGACGCCAATGGCGTTTTATTGAGCTACACCGTTGGCTCAGAAGTTGTTTTGGCGAACGGCTCAAAGCTCAAGCGTGGCGTTGATTACACCGCGAGCAACGGCTCAAGCATTGTGCTGGTCGAAGGCTTGGGCGTTGGCCAAGAGCTTTCAGTGCTGGCCTTCGGCAACTTTGCAGTGGCCGACACTTATTTGAAATCGGAAGCTGACGCACGATTTGTGAACGCCACTGGCGACACGATGACTGGTGTTTTAGGTGTCCAAGTTGCAAGCTCCTCGATACAAGCAAGATTTGAAAGAACAGCAACATCAGCAGGTTTTTTTGAAATTGGCGGAGATAGTGGTGACGCTTGGATTTGGCCGGGTGGTTATTCGGCTGGAAAGGGCATTAAGTTCGATACTGCCGGACGCCTAATTGCATCGTTTCAACCATCTTTCTATGCAAATGGAAATGGCTCAGGCTATGTAATTGGTGCTCTTGCTTTTGGAGCTGTCGGTACAAATATCGGCGGCTGCTACAACGCATCAAATGGAAGATTTACAGCCCCAGTAAACGGCACTTATGTATTTCACGCCACCGCACTGCAATACCAAACAAGCAATGGCGGGATGTATTTCCGAAAAAATGGAAGCATGGTTGGCACGCGTGGATATGGAAATGGTGGAGATGCGTTCGCATCAACTCACATTGTTTTGACCCTTGCTGCAAATGATTATGTTGATGTTTATTCAGAGCACAACGTATATGCAGGCGGTTATAGCGAGTTCTGCGGACATTTGATTTGATAAAGGAAACATCATGCAATTCACAATCACACTCAGCGACGCAGAAAACAAAGCTCTTGGCGTTGTAGCGCTCGACCAAAACGACTGGATTCAAAACGCAGTGCATGAGCGCTGCCGAATCGCCATTGACGAAATTGTGGCCGCCGAAGTGCAACGCAAGCTCGCGGCTGGTGAGCCTATCACTGGCACGAAGGACGACATTGTGATGGCCGCGCAGATTGAATCAGCCGCAGAGCGTCAAGCACGCTTTGAAGCCGAAGCCGCAGTCCGCGCAGCCGAGCAAACACAAGGGGTTTAATCATGTCGCTTGCACGCGAACTTTCAAAAGCAGTAACAGCAAATAGATTCCAGCTTTTCAAGACAAATGGAAGTTTCACAGTTCCAGCCGGGATCACCAAAGTCTACGTTTCCATGTGCGGCGGCGGCGGCGGCGGTGCAAGCGGCGATGCCTCTTACACAAACGCACCCGGTAGCGGTGGTGGTGGTGCACAGTGCTACTGGAAGGAGCTGGTAAGCGTTACCCCAGGTCAAGTCATAAACGTCACCATTGGAAGTGGCGGAGCTGGTGGAGCTGCTAGGTCTGGCAGCGGCTCAAATAGCGGAGCTGCTGGTGGTGCGTCCTCTTTTGGTGCATTACTGACGGCATCTGGCGGCGGCGGCGCAACAGATTCCTCCGTCGGTGGCGCGTCTGGCGGATTTGGCGGCTCAAAAGGGGGCGCAGGAATGGTCGCATGTATTGCTCCAGCACCAATGAACGGTTTTGGTGGAGGCTCCATGTACGGCTCAGGTGGATGCCCGTCTCACATCAATATGTGTGGTGGCGGCGGAAACATGGTTCACTCGGTAGGAGACGGCTCTGGGTATGGCGCTGGAGGAGGAGGAGGTTCCAATCCTTATGTCAATGGCGGGACTTCATTCCCCGGCGGTAGCGGTTCAAACGGTATGTGCTTAGTGGAGTGGTGATATGAGAGCTGAACAAAACAAAACCTACGCCCAAATTTTGAATGGAAAAATTCATTTTATTTTCACGTCCAATGAGCTTCCAGAGTGGAATGAAAATGCGATTGAAGTAATTGACATTACTGGTCGTGGCGTTCAGGTTGGATGGTTGTATGAGAATGGTGTTTTTTCACCGCCAGCAAAGCCAATCATTCCTTATTACGCGCTGCGGATGCCTGAATACCCACCATTCACCGACTACTTAGACGGCGTAGTGAAGGGCGACCAAGCGCAAATCGACGCCTACATTGCCGCGTGCCAAGCAGTCAAAACCAAGTACCCAAAGCCTGAAAGCGTTTAATGGAAACACAAGTCATTTTCAACATTGCGATTGCTTGCGCAGGTGGGCTTGCACTTTGGGTGCTGAATTCAATGACGCGTCAAATCCAACGACTTGAAGACAAGCTGGAAACCCTGCCGCACGACTATGTGCAAAAGCAGGACTACCGCGAAGACATTAAAGAGGTCAAAGACCTATTGCGCCAACTGTTCGACAAGCTGGACGCAAAGCAGGACAAAGCGCAATGAAGGGTAAGCCATGAGCCAAGCACCAGCCTACAACCGCACCAAAAACTTTCTCGAAAACAACTCTGACCGCACGGACCACGGTTCGCTGAATGTCGAGCTGGACAATGTGGCCAAGTCAATCAATGCGCTGCGCACCAATGCGGCAGCGATTCAGAAGGACGACGGCACGCTGGCCAATGCCATCATTACGCTGGCCAACTTGACCGCTGAAACCATTGCCGCTTTGGCCGTGCCCGGTCCGGCTGGCGCACAAGGCCCGGCAGGCCCGCAAGGCGTGCAAGGCATTCAAGGCGTCAAGGGCGACACTGGCGCGTCGTTTGACGCTGACGTGCGCGACATTGCTGCCAACAAGTCGCTCTACAACTTGCAGCCCAAGGGTTTCTCATTCTTGGCAATGGACACCGGGCTCTTGTACTTCAAACTTTCCAACACAAGTGGCGACTGGTCCACGGGTGTGCAGTACGGCAAGGGCGAGACAGGCGCACAAGGTCCACAAGGCCCGCAAGGCTTGCAGGGCATCCAAGGATTGCAAGGCATCCAAGGCTTGACTGGCGCAAAGGGCGACCCCGGCGACGACGGCGTGGATGGTGTTGTCACGTCGATTGACACCGCAACCAAGACGGCCAGCTTGGTGGGCCGCAGCTCAGTGAGCGCCCGGCTTGTGCTCAACGCTGGCCAGCTCACCATTGTGTTGACCACCGCATAAGGGGCAAGGCATGAACGCACTCACCCAACGCAACAAGACATTTGGCGAGCTTATGGCAGAGCTTCGCGCTCGCTTAGGTTTCGTCACCCAAGGCTCTGCATCCAAAGGCAATGAAGCCGTGCTCAAGAGCTTTTTGCAAGAGGCGCATGAGTATGTGTATAGCGAGCTGGACCCGCCCGCGCTTCGCACTAAATCCACTATTGCCGTGGAAGCCAATTCGTATCTGTACGATTGGCACGACGACCAACGCGACTTGGACATTGAGCCCGGCCAAGTCTTGTCCATTTGGGTGAAGTCTTCGGACACCACCCGCCGAAAGCTCGCGCAAGGTATCAGCGAAAGCTACCGAGCCAACACCACCATGCGTGGCGAGCCTGAGCGATACGACACCATTGACGGCCAGCTTGAGATTTACCCAATTCCTGACCGTGCCTATGAGCTGATTGTTGAGCACATTGCAGGCAAAGGCAGATTCGACCGAGCCAGCGACCGCACCAGCGTGCCCGACCGCCTTGTGTTCTTGTACGCACTGGCCAGCACTAAGGCTCACTATCGCCACCCCGACGCGCAAGTGCCAGCCAAGGCATTTGAGGTAATGCTTGGCAAAGCCAAAACAAAGCAGAAAGAAAACTCCCGCTTTGTCGCAGCCAGCATGACCGAGGGGGCTTCTATCAATTCGCAGGTGGCCCGCACGGCCAACGGCTACACATTGGCAGCTTGAGCCCATGCCCCAAATTACCTTTGACAAATTCGACTTAGGCATTGACCTTCGCAAAGGCGCGTCCGTATCTGACGCCAACCGCTTGCGCGAAATGAAAAACGCCTACGTCACCACGGGCTTGGCCACGCAAAAGCGCCCCGGTTTGCGCAAGGTTGCAGACTTGGAGCCCGGCACCAAGGGGCTGTTTGCCGCATTTGGAAAGCTCCACACGTTTTACGGCAGCGGCACAGTGACGCACGCCAACCCGCTTTTCGTGCCGCACAAGGTCCAATACTCTGGTGGCGCCCGTCCCGTTGCCGACGTGCCATTTGCCGACGTGTTCAACGCCTACATTTACGCGGCCATCCAGTACAACGACGGCACCATTGAGCACCACTACCTTGACGGCAGCGCGGCAACCCACATTGCCGACGCGAATTGCCCCGACACCAACGGCGTGGTCAAGTTGTCGTCCAAGCTCTTTGCCATCAAGGGCGACGTGGTGCGCTACTGCAAGACGGGCAACCCACGCGACTGGTCGGCTGCCAACGATGCGGGCTTCTTGCCCACGGGCCTCAACTCACGCGGCGACCGCGCAACCAATGCGCTTGGCATTTACCAAAACAAGCTGGTGTGCCTGAGCCGCGACGGCGCCCAAATTTGGACCGTGGACCCGGACCCAAGCAACATGAAGCTGGACGACATTGTGGAGAACGTGGGCACCAGCTTTCCACGCTCCGTGGCTGCCGTGTCGGGCGACTTGTACTTCCTGAGCGACTACGGCTTCCGCTCAATCACCACTTTGCAGCTCACCAGCAACTTGGCCGACGTGGACGTTGGTTCACCCATTGATTCACTGGTTCGCCCTGAGACAAAGGTAGCTGGAATCTTCCCGCGTGCCTTCTACTACTACGGCACGGGCCAATACATTTGCGCCATTGGCAACCGCCTTTTCGTATATTCGGTGAGCCGCACGGCCAAGATTGCCGCATGGTCCCAGTATTTCTTGACGCACCCGGTTGACGCCTTTGCCGAGCTTGGCCAAGAGCTTTATATCCGCTCAGGTGATTCAGTCTTCAAGCTGGACCCCGACGTGTGTTCTGACGACGGCACCCAGTTTGAGGTGTTGCTCGACCTGCCTTACATGAATTTCAAATCACCCGGCCAGCTCAAGCGAATCTACGGCGTGGACTTGGTGATTGATGGCCGCTGCGAGTTTTCGATTGGCTACGACGTGCGTGACAAAGACGCCTTCACCACGCCAGTCAAAGTGAAAGGCAACACCCGACCCGCTGGCATGGTGCCCGTCGAATGTTGCGGTACCGAGTTTTCGCTCCGCTTCCGCAACTACGACGACAAGCCCTTCAAGCTGGACGCGGTGACGATTTACTACGACGTGCTGGGGCCGGTTTGATAAAAGTCACATTTATCACCAACCCTGAGCTTTTGGCTCAAAAATTCCACATGGCCGCACCTTTGTTGCAGCCAGTGATTGACCAAGCTGCTCGCGGTGAATTCACGGTTGAAGACCTTGAACGCATGACGGCAGAAGGCAAGGCAATTACGGCAGTGGCAGAGCTGGACGGCAAAGCCGTGATGGCAATGGCATTTGAGTTTGTGCATTACCCGCAGACCGTTGCCGTGAACATCATGGCCTTGGGTGGTAAGGGTTTGGACGGAATAGCCACCGAGTTTTGGGACAGCTTCAAAGCATGGGCCAAGCTCGCTGGGGCAACAGTGATTGAGGCTTCATGCAGCGACGCAATGGCGCGAATGCTGGGGCGAATTGGATTTGAGAGCGTTTACCGAGTGGTGCGCACAGAGATTTGAGCAGGAGAGAACGATGCACGCACGAATGACAATGGAAGAACTGGAAGCCGAGTTATCGGCAGAGTTTGGCGGTCCTGCCATTGGTGCATGGCCGCGCAGCAAGGGTGAGCGCATTCGCCCCCATAAAGGCGGCGGCGGTGGCGACGGTGGCGCTGGCCAACGTGAAGCCGAGCGACAAGCTCGCATCAAAGCAGCGACCGAAGAAATCAACAACATTTTCAACAACAAGGTCAAGCAGACCCGCACCGTTTACCGTTCACCTGACGGCAACGAAATTACCAAAGACCAGTATGACCTTATGAGCGCGTTACCAAGCGGTGACGGGTTTTTTAATTTTGAAGGGATTAAACCAACCGCATCCACGGAAAGCTATTGGGTTGACGGCGACCCGGCCAACGCCCGCGAAACCATGTATGCAGGCCAAAAGGCTGCGGTGTACGACCTCAACAAAGCAGAGGTGGACCGACAAGCCAAAGAGGCAGAGCGCAAGACGCGTTTTGGTTTGGCCCGTGTTGGCTTGCTGGGTGGCTCTGAGGACGTGGACGCGGCGGCAGAAAACGACCGACGCACCAATGAGGGCTTAATGCGTGCTGGCGGCATTGCTGACCAAGCGGCTGCCGACTTCCGCGTGGCCGACGAGCAAACCCGCTCCAACCTTATCAGCATGGCCCAGTCAGGCATTGACACTGGCACCGCTGCGCAAATGGCGCTGGGTGGTTTGAAGGCCAACGCAGACAGCATGGCACAAGCCCGCGCAGGCGCCACCGTTGGTAGCTTGTTCAACGACTTGAGCCAAGCGTATTTGACCAACCAAATTTTGTCCGGCAAGGCCAATGGCGCCAACTACGGCCAGCAGTGGTACGGCGTATCAAACCCACGCACTTCAACCCAAGGTAACGTCCAAAACTAAGGGTAAGCCGTGCAAGAGTTAATCGTCACCAGCCAACACAACATTGCCGTCACTGGCAATGCGTGCTTGCCTGCCATGACACAAGACCAAATCAACAAGGTCGAAGTCTTGGAGCACTTTTCGCGTGCGCTTTGCGAGCAAGAGGAAATCCCGACTGAGCACTTGATTCATGGCGGTATGTACTCCCGCACGATTCACATGCCAGCGGGCACCGTGTTGACGGGGGCGCTCTTGAAGGTGCCCACCGTGTTGGTGGTGGCTGGCGATTGTGCGGTGTTCATTGGTGAAGAAACCATCGAGCTTCGCGGCTATTCGGTACTGCCCGGCAGTGCAGGCCGCAAGCAGGCATTTCTTGCGCACACCGACGTGAGCATGACCATGCTATTTCCCACGAAAGCCAAGACCGTTGCGCAAGCAGAGCAAGAATTCACTGACGAATACGAGCTTCTATTGAGCAAGCAACAAGACTGCGTGACGACGCGAATTACAGGAGAGTGACATGGCAGGTGTTTTAACCGCAACCCAAATGGCCGCATTGGCGGCAATGGTTGCTGGCTCATATATGCAGTATCAGGCGAACGTCGATGCCGCAGACCGCCAGCAACAAGCAATTCGCACCAGCCTTGAGCGTCAATCCGAATTGCAGAAGCAAGCCGAACAAAAGGCACTGGACACCGCAGCGAAGTTTGCGCCGGGCGACCGCGCCAAAGAACGAGCAGCGATTGAGCAGCAGCTCACCCAAGAGTTGATTGCCCCGGTCAATGAGAGCCAAGCGATTCGCTCCGCGCAGGCAACAACGCAAGGCGACGTGTCGGACGACTATTCAACCGCAAAGGCGACGGCCACGGCCAACTCATTGAAATCGGCAGAGCAGCTTGCCCGCTTGCTGGGTAAGACGACTTCGGCCAACCGCTTGCGCATGAATGAAGGTGTGCGCCTCATGGACACTGGCCAAGCGATTGACCAGCTCAACAGCTTCTCGCGTGGCCAACAGAGTGCCGACAATATTGGCATTCAAGTGGCTGGCAGGCCCGATGCCGAACAAATGTTCATGGGCAGCTTGCTACAAACGGCAGGCAGTGCCGGGATGATGTACGGCGGCGGTGGCGCGTCCACGGCCAATGCTGGCACCGCTGGCAACTACGGCACCAACGCAGGCAGCCAACAAACTGCCATGCTTGCCGCGCAAGATTCAGGCTTGCGCACGAATGGCCTATCTGACTGGTTCAAGGGCGTTACACAAGCGAGGGTCAAATGAATTTCACCATTGATGGAAGCCAAGGCGCGGTAGCCGCTGGCCAAGGTATCGGCAGCATGTTCAAGGCCGCTGCAATGGCGCCCTTGCTTCGCCAGCAAGCCGAGGTGGATTCCGCGCTCAAGGGGGCGCAAATCTACCATCACCAAATGGCAGGCAATAAGCTGGGTACGGAAGCCGAGCAAAAGCGTGGCGCGTTGGCCATTCAGAATGACCCGCTCGAAAATACCATGTTGAGCTTGGGCCTGCCCACCAGCCTTGCGCCAGCTTTCCGCGAGCGCATTTCAACTGGCCAATGGGGTGGCTCTTATGCTCCACCAGTGGACGGCGTGGGCCCGACCATGCCAGCGCCAGCCAATGACGACACCGTGAAGAAGCTGGCACAAGCAATGTCGCTCACGCAGCGCATGTTTGCCACTGGCAGCAATGTGGACCAAGGCGCAGGCGCGGCCCTCAAAGAACAAAAGGCACGCGGCATTGACGCAGTAATTGCCAACCCGTCGCTCGCTGGCACCTACGGCAAAGCCAACGCTGCCGCCGAAGGCAAGCCATTGTTCAATGACGTGGGCAATACCGGGTACAGCATGGACAACTTCACGGGTGGCCAGATTGAAGGCAGCCCAGTTTTGGCCAAGATTTTCAACACCGTGCAAACCTCAATGGCCAACGAGAACAATGCGCAAGCCAAGAACGCCAACGCGTCGGCACGCAAGCACACGCTCGAAGGCGATGCGCTGGAAGGTGCAGCGGGTGGCAACGGCGGCAGCGGCAAACCGCTCACCAATGCCCAGCTTCGCACCAACCAAGACGTTGAGGCGGCACGCAAGTACGTCACCGACTTGCCACGCGAAACCGTGGCGGCAGTGTTGCGCAAGAATGAAATGGACTTGACCCAACAGGACAAAGACCTTTTGGCCCGCATCAAGAAGGCCCGCACCGCCAAGTTTGGTGAGAGCGGCGTGCCCGACCAATACAACGACATGCTTGGCCTTGACCAGAATGTTGTGCAACAGCTCGCAGGCGCTTTGGCCAACCCCGGCACAAACCAAGCTGGCGTGCTTTCAAAGCTCTTTGGCGGTACCGACAAGCCAATGACAGAAGAAGAAATCATCAAAGGCGTGATGGCTAACGCTGGCGCAGCAGAGCAACCCAACCAAGCGCAGTACGTCGCAGCGGCCAAGACACGAAACCGCAACGCAACACCAGCGCAAGCAGGTGACAAAAATCCGCCGGGTGGTGGCGCAGCTCCCAAAATTGAGGCCAAAGTCCCCGCTGGCTACAAGCAGATTGGCACCTCAAATGGCAAGCCAGTCTATCAAGCACCGGACGGGAAAAAGTACATCATGGAGTGATAAATGGCCCTTCAAGAGTTCACCGGGAAACTGGACGAAACCCCTAAGCTGAAAGAATTTACCGGGAACCTTGATGGCACAAGCAGCACGCTTGGCGAAGTCACGGCGGCTAACTACCTAAAGTCAGTTAAAGAGCGTCAAGCCAAGGACGAATCAAGCGCCACCTTGACGGACAATCTTCGTGACATTGTTGCTGCCGCGCTCAAGATTGGTCCAACCGCAGTAAAAGGTGTCGCTGACATTGGACGCCTCGCCACAGGTGACACGGTTGGAGTTGACACATCAAATGCCATGAGACGAGGCATGGATGCAATCGACCAAGTGATTGGTTCAAGCGCTTTGAATGCGCAAAAAGCCAACATCAATCAAGCGCTTCAAGACCCAAATGTTGGCATTGCCGACATGCCAGGTGTCATCTTAAATAACCCACGCGCCGCAGCAGATACAGCAGTCTCAGCCGTTGGGTCCATGTTTTTACCAACAGGCGCAGCAGTGGGCGCAACCAAAGCGCTGCCAACAATCGCCAAAGTATTTCCACGTTTGGCAGGCGTGGCCCCCGGTGCCGTCGCCACGGGGACGACCGTTGGCACCTCAGCATTGCAAAACGCGTCAGAAACATTTACGGGGACCGCAGACCAGTCATTGCCAGAACGATACAAAGGCGCGGCAATCAGTGGCGCAGCATCTTTAGTGCTTGGAAAGATTCTTGATGGCGGGGTTGAGGGCGTAATTGCACGTCGCATGGCTGGAGAATCTGGCGTTCGCGGTTCACTCAATATTGCAAATTCAGCAGCGAAGACGGGAGCCAAAGAGTTTTTGCAAGAGGGTGGCGAAGAATCAGCCAACTACATTGGTCAGCAAGTTGCAACAAACCAACCCATTGACCCAAATGCGATGGGGAAACAAGGGGTGTATGGTGGCATTGTTGGATTGGGTGTTGGAGGCGTTGCGGATGTGGCAACAAATCTGCCAGTTCGACAGTCGCCAGCACAGTCAACAGAGCCAACCGCTGCCGATTACGAAGCAGCCGTGCAGAAAATCTTTGGCACTGGACAAGCACCAGCCGCACCAGTGCAGCAAGCATCCGTATCAACGCCACAAGCCGCGCAAATTGACCCGGCAGTACCAGCACCACAACAAGAAGAACAAGCTCCCCAGCAGACCATTCAATCGCTGGCCCAGCTCATTGCCAACACGGCCACCCAAGACAGCCCGCTCAATGTGCCAAAGCTCACCCCGGTGGGCGATGACATTCAACTGGACAAGGAACCCGTCAACGATGGCGCAGCAAATGTTTTACAGCCCGTGGATTCAAACACCGCTGGAAGCGGGCCACTTGACGCAGACACAAGCGTGGCAGCTCCACAGCGAGTATTCGACGCCGGGCAACTGGACCTCACAGGAAATGGAGCAACTGAGCCAGCGGTGCGCACTGCATCACTGGGAACCGACGGACAGCGGGCGCAGCAAGTCGCACCTGCAAATGCCCAACCCGCTGCCGATGTAACGGCACCAGTTACGCAGCCTGCCACCTTGGTGGCTACCGAGGAAGGGGCCGGGGGTACCCAGCCGTCGCAGGTTGCACCAACACCAGCCGCAACGCCAAATGCTTCGACTGGCTACATTGGCCAAGACGGCACCAGCATTGATGAAGGCGGCACGCCATTCAAAACCAAGCTGGCAGCACAGAAGGCCAAGAAGCTGCAACCCATGATGCGCGTCAAGAAGGTGGAAGGCGGCTTTGTGCTGGCTGACAAGACACCCGCGCAGCTCGCGGCAGAAGCAAAGGCAGCCAAGCGAATCAGCGGCGCGAATACCGAAGCTGGCACCCGTGGCCGTCCAATGGCCGCCCATGAATTCATTGCTTCGCGTGGTGGCATGGCTCCAAGCGAGCGCTCCGACCTTGGCATTGAAGGCAACATCAAAATCGGCAACCGCTGGCTTTTTGCTGGCGCTGGCAAAGGCATGACCATTGCCCAAGCAACCGAGGCGCTGCAAGAGGCCGGGTACATCAAGGAAGACAGCCACAACGCAGCGTATGAGCTAATCAAGCGAAGCGTGAGCAATCCGCAGTACACCGACGAAGGCTGGCAACGAATCGCAGAGCTGGAAATGGAAACCCAGTTTGAGGACTACTTGGCCAGCCAGCAAGAGGCAGCGCAAGAAGATAACTTCGACCCATTCGCACCGCTTGACGACTTCGGACTGAGCCAAGAAGATGCTGCCGAATTTGAACAAGGCTCCCCTGAGTTACAAGCCGAAGTTGCCGCGTATGCCGCACAACTGGATGCACTAGGCATTGATGCCGAAAGCATTTTGGAGCGAATCGCGGTACAGTACCCACAAGCCACCCAAGACCAATACTATGAATACGCCAAAGACGCCTTCACCCAAGCCGTTGCCGAAGCAACCAAGCCCGCAAGCAATTCAAATGCTGGCCAAGATGGTGGTGAACAAGGGAATCCGCGAGGGCAAGTTGAAGCCCCAACCGAAGAAGCCCTAAGCACCTACACGCCTCAAGACATTGAGGACCGCTTGGCCAAGCTGGAAAAGGCCGAGCAAGAGCGCAAGCAGCAAGAGCGCGAAGCCGAGCAAAAGGCACAGGCCGACGCAGAACGCGACACCTTCACCTTGACTGGCAGCGACCGTGCTGCCGACGTGGCCGCAGCGCAAGGCCAACAAGACATTTTCAGCGCGGCACCGCAGGAAGAAGCCCAGCAGGAAGCCCCGGCGGCAGAAGCCAAGCCAGCACGCAAGCGCAAGAGCAAGGCAGACGAAACCCGCGCCAAGCTGGAAGACCACTTTGCCGTTGGCAACATCATCAAGAGCGACTATTGGAAAACCCATAGCCGCGTCACTGCATTCGACTGGAATGATGGCAACTGGTCCGTCACCGTTGAGAGAGTGGAAAACAAAAACGGTGAATGGGTGGCCGTTGAAGGACCGCGCACCCATTCGACCATGCCTTCAAGCAAGGACGTTGTGGTGGAGCGCGAAACACCAGCGCCAGCACAAGAAGCACCCCCGGTACCGGGCAAGTCAGAGCCGCAAAAAATCAACGACTTTGGCGAGAAGATTGGCGGCGCACGCAAAGACGTTTGGACTTCGTTCAAGGACCAGCTCAACAACATTGAAGACGGTGACATTGCAGGACAGCCGCTTTCAAAAGTGTGGCCCCTGCCTGATTACCAAGCTCTGATTGACAACGGCACCGACCCTTGGGCCGTGGCATTCGTGCGTGCGGCGCGTGACGAAATCCCTGCAAAGCCACGCAACGGGTACAAGGTCAAGCGTTGGGCAGAACAAGTGAAGACGTTGCGCTCAATGGCCAATGACGTTATGAGCGACGACCCGACTATGCGCGAGAAAGCCAAAGAGCTTTTCGACAAGTCCATTGTGCTCAAGCCGTTGCGCGGGCGCGTTGAGCTTTACATGGAAGTGGGCCATTCAAAATCGCTTGAAGGCATCACGATGGAGCACAACTATTATTCGCTTTACCGTGGTGAGCAAAACGTCCACAAGTGGGTGATTTCCCAACGCGCCACCACGTTTGGTAACTGGCCACGCGAAATCGCAGCGACCGACACCAAAGAAGAAGCCATTGCCAAGTTCAAGGAAATCTACGCGGCAATGGACGCCAAGGCCGAAGCCAAAAAACAAACCAGCTTCGACATTTATTCAAAGTTCAAAGTCAAAGGCTACTTTGTTGGCAAGAAGGTGGGCCGCAATTACATCGACTTGGCCGGGCCTTTTGAGAGCGTGAAGGAAGCTCGCACCTACAAGAACGAAAGCCAAGACGCGCTGGTGGAGAAGTTGGCCAAGGCCAAAGAGATTCCAATGGAGCGTCGCAATATCAACGACCCACGCGTGGGCGAAGACATGCGCGGCGGTCAAGACGTGACGCCACAAGATTTTGGCCAAGCGTTTGGATTCCGTGGCGTTGAATTCGGCAACTGGGTGGAGCAAGGCCGACGCCAACAAGACCTCAATGACGCATACGACGCATTGATGGACATGGCCGCATTGCTGGACATTCCACCCAAGGCAATCTCACTGAATGGCCAGCTTGGCCTTGCGTTTGGTGCCCGTGGTGGCGGCGGCGTAAACCCTGCCGCTGCACACTATGAGCGCGACATGGTGGTGATTAACCTGACCAAGAAAAATGGCGCAGGCAGCCTTGGCCATGAGTGGTGGCACGCGCTGGACAATTACTTCTCGCGTGAGCGCAAGAACGCCGAAGGAATGATGACAGACAGCACCGACGTGAAGTTGTCGTCGGTCGGCAAAAACTATCTGTATCAAGACAAAGGCGTGCGCAAAGAAATGATTGACGCCTTTGGCCGCGTGATGAAGTCGATTAACGCGACTGCAATCAAGGCCCGCTCAAGCGTGCTGGATGGCAAGCGCAGCAAAGAGTATTGGACCACTGACGTTGAAATGTCAGCACGCGCTTTTGAGAGCTACTTGATTTCAAAGCTCCAAGACCAAAACGCATCCAATGACTACTTGGCCAACATCGTTGACGAAAAAACATGGAACGCAATGGCCGCCCTTGGTATGGAGCTGGACGCCAGCTATCCATACCCGACGGCTGGCGAAATTCCTGAAATTCGCGCAGGCTTTGATGAATTCTTCAAGACCATTGAGCACCGCGAGACAGACAAGGGAATTGCACTGTATGAGCCCGACGCGTCATACAATGTTGAGGCGCCCAAGACCAAATACACCGATGACAAACAGCTCCAACTTTTCCTCGATAACGGACCTGACCAAAGCCAAGCGGGACTGCGTGGAGAAGTTGCCCAACGGGCAGCCGTTGCCGCCGTGGACGACCTACGACGCACCGAAACCTTACTTGGCCTCGCCTTGTCGAGTGATTACGCTGCCCGTCAACGCGCAAACCTTGTCGGACAAAAAGTAAGCAGCGCCGAAGACCTTGCCACGCTGGCACAGGTTTACCGCGACCCGCGCTTTGAAACCTTCCGCGTGGTGTTCGTCAATGATGGCGGCAAAGTTGTTTCCCAAGTTGGCCTCACCAGCCGCTTGCCTGCCTCAACGACGGCAATCATGGGCAACGACGCCGATTCATACCTTGCGAGCATTGCAGCCACCGCACGCAACCGTGGCGCGACTGGCTACTACTTGCTGCACAACCACCCAAGCGGCGAGACAACGCCAAGCCGTGCAGACATTCGACTGACGACATACTTTGCCAACGACATGAAGGGCTTGTCGTTCAAGTCCCATGTGGTGATTAACACCAACAAATACGCCACGATTGATGGCAACGGCAACACCGATTTCTTCTACAAGAATTTTGGCCAGCCTGAGCCCTTCCGTGCGCAAGAGTGGGCCGACGTGAAAATCAGCTCGCCAGCCGACTTGATGGGTATGACCAAGCGCATTGAAGTGGACGAGGACGCGGTGACGCTGATTCACACCGATTCGCAATTCAACGTCAAGGCGTTGAGCACCATTCCAACCGAAGCCACCATTGGCGAAGGCGCTTCCAAGCAAATCGTCAAGGCGTCATTGAAGGTGCAAGGCTCGCAAATCTTTGCGGTGAGCCGTAACTCTGCCGCGCTCTTGCGAATCAATAGCATGGTGCGCGATGCAATCCACATTGCCGAAGACGGCAAGGTTTCCAGCTTTGCAGAAAAAGGGCTTGCCGAGGGTGGCCAGCCATTCCCGGCCAGCCGACGCACACGCCTGAGCCCTGACACCAGCCCCGAATTTGGCTACCTTCGCACATTCGGCCAAGACGCTGCATTGAAGGCAGCAGAGCAAGGCAAAGAGTACGGCAGCGGCGACCAAGCCGAGCTGGACCTTGGCAAGCCCAAACGCAACTTTGAGCCTATCGACGCCAAGGACGCATTCAGCCTTGAGACAAATGCCGCTGGACGCAAGCAGTGGGCACTTGGCCGCAAGCTCTACGACCGCATGGCCACCGTGGCCACGGACTACTTGGGCCGCGTGAAGCTGGCCGACAACCGACCCGAAGCATTCAAGCAAATGCTTCGTCAATTCCGTGTGGACCAAAACAAGGCCACCGAGAGCGCCAAGGCCATTGCAGAGAAGGGCATGGAGCTGACGCCTGAGCAACGCGTGCTCTTGTCAGACATGATTGAAAACCAAGTCAAGGTGGGCGACGTGCCACCGCAGGAAATGGTGGAGCTGGCCGCGTCAATCACTGCCGCGCTGGAAACCCAAGCCCGCGACCTGATTGAGCTTGGCATGTTGTCCGAAGACCGCTTGGTGAAAGACTACCTGCCGCGCCTTTACAAGACGCCACTGGTGGCCCAGCTCACCAACAAGCAAATGTTCATGTCATGGTTTACCAAAACCCGCATGAAGATTCGCGGCGCTCGCTTGCAGTCACGCGGCTTGGTCAACGAGGTGCCCATTGAGAAAGTCGAGTTGGCCAAGAAATTCGGCTGGAAGGTTTCCAGCTTGGCCGACGGTGACAGCCTGCCGCAAAACATGCTGGACGTGCTCAATTCGGGTGGCAAGATTCCGGCCAAATACAACGGCACCAAGATTGTCATGTGGCGCGACTTCACCGAGAGCGAGCGGCAAGACATGGGCGAAGTGCGCGACGCGGTGTTGCGCTACGCAATGGGCTATGTTGAAACGCAGCGCGACGTGGCCATTGGCCGCTTGTTCAAAGCCGTGGCCAACAATCCCAACTTGGCCAAGACCTTCAACCCCGGTGGCTGGGTGCAGGTGCCAAACACCGAAATCAAAGGCGCCCCCGGCACCAAGACCTATGGCGCACTGGCTGGCATGTACGTCGAGCCGCAAGTGGCCGATTCGCTCAAGCGCAACACCCAACCCAAGGGCGTGCTCATGGCAGCCTACGACAAGGCGCTTGGCTGGTGGAAGGAAGGCAAGACAGTTTGGAACCCGGTAAGCCACGGCAACAACGTGGTGAGCAACATGTTCACCATGTACTTTGCAGGCTTGAACCCGGCTAACCCGTCCAACTGGACCAACACCGTGCGCGAGTACCGCAGCAAGGGCCAATACTACAAAGAGGCAGTGGACAAAGGCTTGTTTGGCAACGAGTGGGCCACGATGGAAATTCAAAACCTGCTACTGCCCGACTTGAAAGACATGGCCGACATGGAAACGGTGGCCGCGTCCCGCGTGTCGAAAATGGCCGAGTTCTTGAAGAAGTACCCCGGTCGCCCGGTGAGCTGGTACCGCGAGAATATGCAACGCGCCTATGAGTTTGAAGACCAGTTCTTCAAGCTGATGATTTACACCGACCGACGCAAGGCAGGCATGACGCCTGAGCAAGCCATTGAGGACACTGAGCGCTATGTCTTCAACTATGCCGACATGCCCGAAGGTGTTGAGATGATTAAGCGCACATACAGCCCATTCTTCTCATACACCTACAAAGCCGTGCCGATGGTGATTCACACGGCGCTTACGCGACCCGACCGCTTGCTGGCTCCCATTGCTTTGCTGGGTGGCGCCAACTGGCTTGGGTACCTTATCAGCGGTGGCGACGAAGACAAAGAGCGCAAGGGCTTGCCGGACTACATGCAAGGCCGCTCTGCCATTGGCACGCAAAAGGCAATCCGTATGCCGTTCGACGTTGAAGGCAAACCAGCCTTCATGGACGTGACGCGACGCGTGCCGCTGGGTGACTTGTTCGACGTGAACAACCAAACCAATGGCCTGCCAGTCCCGGCGCCTTTGATGCCGTCGCACCCGTTGCTCACCATGACAGCGGCAATCGCGTGGAACGTGGACACATTCAGCGGCAAGGATTTGGTGAAGAAGTCGGACACCGCTTGGGAAGCGGCGCAAACCCGCGCTGGCTACGTTTACAAGCAACTGGCGCCCAACGCGCCATTCGTGCCCGGCAGCTTCAACTTCAACAAGCTCATGGATTCGGCGGCATACACCTTCGACACCGAGCTTGGCCCGTACACCGGGCGCACCAAAGCTGGCGACCCGGTACCGCTTTCAACGACGTTGCCCGACGTGTTCACTGGCACCAAGATTCGTGCCGTTGACCCTGAGCGCGGCGTTGAGTACAAGAAGGCCGACATTGCCAAGGAAGTGCGCGAGATTCAAGCCAACATCCGAAGCGCAAACCGCAACCAGTCCATGACGGCAGACAGCCGCGAGCGCTACAACCAAGAGCAACGCGACAAGCTGGACGAGCTGCGCAAGCAACGCGAAGCCCTGCAATAAATATCCGTCGCCAACCTTGCACCCCCATAGCATTACTGCATGGGGGTGTTTTTATGAGCGCGATTCTTTCATTTTTGGGTGGTGCGGCCTTCCGCATGATTTGGGGCCAACTGGCCGACGTGTGGACCAAGTGGCAAGACCACGCACATGAGCAAGCCATGCTCAAGTTGCAGGGCGAGCTTGACGACAAGCGACATGCACGCGACTGCGAGCGTTTGCGCCTGCAATCAGAGCTTGGCGTCAAAGAGGTGATGGTGCAGGCCGACGCCGACATTGCCCGCATTGAAGCAAACGCCTTCTTGATGGCCACCAGCCGTGCCACTGAGAAGACGGGCATTTGGCTGGTGGACTTGTGGAATGGCGTTATCCGTCCGGCAGCCGCTTCGCTGGCGCTATACCTTTGGGTGGTGGCGCTCAACACACGCGGCTGGACCATGACGGATTGGGACCGGGAGCTTGTGGGCGTAATCATCGGCTTCTATTTCGCAACCCGCGTGATGAACCGTGACAAACGAGCCAACTGAGCTGGCAGCGCTCTATGTGCTGATTCGCACCTTTGAAGGGTGCAGGCTGGTGCCGTACTTGTGCCCGGCTGGTGTATGGACGTGCGGGTGGGGCTCAACCGGGCCCGACGTTTTCCCCGGCAGGCCGTGGACCCAAGAGTATGCCGACAAGCGAATGCGCATGGATGCGCTCAAGTTTGCACGCGGCACGGTGGCTTTGTGCCCAAATCTCAAAGGGGACCGCCTGAGCGCCATTGCTGACTTTGCCTACAACTTGGGGCTTGGTGCCTTGCAGGCTTCAACGCTGCGGCGTGTGGTCAATGCTTGCAACTGGGAAGCAGCCAAGGTGCAACTCATGCGCTGGGTGCGTGGCGGTGGCCGCGTATTGCCCGGCTTGGTTAAACGACGAAAGGCCGAAGCAAATTTACTGTGACCCCGCCTTCATTACCGTGAAGTCCACACGGCGCACCGGGGCGGAAATGTCGGTGCGGGAGACCTTCCTTGACGGCCAAGGATGGACGGTGCCGATAGCGCAGCCCCCAGCCCCACAAGGGTAGTCGTATGGGGGCACCCTTACCCTCAAAATCGTTTCCGCAAGCACCCACGTTGACCTAGCAAAATCAATGGGTTAGAGTGCTTAAAATCAAGCACATTGCGGAAATGAAATCCGCGTAAGGTGTTGATTTATATGGATAACACGGAAGACTTGAAAACCGGCGAAGGTGTGAGCCTTCCGTGAGTTCGAATCTCACCGCTTCCGCCAAATAGAAAACGCACCCTGCGAGGTGCGTTTTTTCTTTTCCTAATACACATCCCTCCTCAAGCTCTTAAA
>JACCDV010789050.1_pt1 | contig 40837 bp, 22 predicted proteins | sample 7446131 | NCBI WGS metagenome assembly JACCDV01 (sample SAMN15323448, study PRJNA562643) | freshwater metagenome | isolation source: river surface water | place: USA:Blue River Watershed | collected 2017-08-17
CAGGTGACTTAACTCCTCGGCAATCTTATCCATGGCGATAACTACCTCCTCCTGTTTCAAAGAACCGTAGTGTATCTTATTATTCCTTTATTTCATCAACTTGTGGGTAATGATATGCCTATGTGTCGGCCCGCCAATAACGACGCTATCCACCAATTCGCCAGACGGTGTCTGGCTTTTTACCTTTCCATGCACCTAGGACAGATCCCGGCAAATAATAATATCAATGGACAAAACCCCTAAAAACCCGTAAAATCTACTTTTAATGTGTAAGCAAACATTAATACAACAAGAATTGACAAAACGGGATAATGTACCAGCATTATCCCGTTTTTTTATGTCTGCGTTAGGGGGCCAAGATGAATAAACTCGCGATTTTAGCGTTGGCCGATGGCACTATTTTTCATGGCCACAGTATTGGGATCGATGGCGATAGCGTCGGTGAAGTCGTCTTTAATACCGCGATGACCGGTTACCAAGAAATGTTGACGGACCCTTCCTATTGTCGACAATTATTAACCTTAACTTATCCGCATATTGGTAATGTCGGTTGCAATGCCGATGATCATGAAGCCACGACTGTGCATGCTGCTGGTTTAATTATCCGTGATTTGCCGCTAATCGCTAGCAATTGGCGCTCGCAGCAAAGTCTACCGGATTATTTACGCCAGCATAACGTAGTTGCTATTAGCGATATCGATACGCGCAAGTTAACGCGAATTTTACGCGAAAAGGGTGCGCAATCTGGCTGTTTAATGGCAGGTAATATTAATGAAGCTGAAGCGATTAAAAAAGCTCAAGCATTTGCTGGATTACAAGGCTTAGATTTAGCGAAAGTCGTCAGCACTAAACACGCTTATCGGTGGTTACAAGGGACTTGGTGTTTAGAGACTAATCAATTCCGAGAATATACGCCCGAACAATTATCGTATCATGTGGTCGCTTATGATTTTGGTGTTAAACAAAATATTTTACGCTTATTGGTGGAGCAGGGTTGTCGTGTAACGGTGGTGCCGGCACAAACTTCCGCTGCCGAAGCCTTGGCATTGCAACCCGATGGAATATTCTTATCCAATGGCCCCGGCGATCCCGAACCTTGTGATTATGCCATTGCGGCGATCAAAGAATTTTTAGCGACCGGTATTCCAATATTTGGCATTTGCCTAGGCCATCAATTATTAGCCTTAGCGTGTGGTGCTAAAACGGTGAAAATGAAATTTGGTCATCATGGCGCGAATCACCCCGTGCAAGATTTAGCGACCCAGCAAGTCTTGATCACTAGTCAAAACCATGGTTTTGCTGCCGATGAAGCGAGCCTGCCGAGCAATGTCAAAGCGACTCATCGTTCTTTGTTCGATGGTTCTTTACAAGGCATCGAATTAACGGATAAACCCGCTTTTAGTTTTCAAGGTCATCCTGAAGCCAGCCCAGGTCCTCATGATGCGATGGGATTATTTAACAAATTTATTGAGATGATGAATGCCTAAACGTACCGACATAAAAAGTATCTTAATTATTGGCGCAGGACCGATTGTGATTGGCCAAGCCTGTGAATTTGATTATTCCGGCGCACAAGCCTGTAAAGCCTTAAAAGCCGAAGGTTATCGCGTAATTTTAGTGAATTCTAATCCAGCTACGATCATGACTGACCCAAATTTAGCCGATGCCACGTATATTGAACCCGTGCGTTGGCAAACGCTAGAAAAAATTATTGCCGCGGAACGACCCGATGCGATTTTACCGACCATGGGTGGGCAAACGGCCTTAAATTGCGCGTTGGATTTAGCTTATCATGGCGTGTTAGAAAAATATAAGGTTGAAATGATCGGCGCCACGCGTGAAGCGATAGATAAAGCGGAAGACCGCGAATTGTTTAACGTGGCGATGAAAAAAATTGGCTTAAACGTCGCGAAAGCTTATATCGTTAAAAGCATGGATGAAGCATTAGCTCGTCAACAAGAATTAGGTTTTCCTACTATTATTCGACCTTCTTTCACTATGGGCGGTAGCGGCGGCGGAATTGCGTATAACATTGAAGAATTTAAAGAAATTTGCCAGCGTGGTTTTGATTTATCGCCTACCCATGAATTATTGTTAGATGAGTCGTTGTTAGGTTGGAAAGAATATGAAATGGAAGTGGTGCGCGATAAAAATGATAATTGCATCATTGTTTGCTCGATAGAAAATTTTGACCCGATGGGGGTGCATACGGGAGACTCTATCACGGTGGCGCCAGCGCAAACCCTCACCGATAAAGAATATCAAATTATGCGCGATGCTTCATGTGCAGTGCTTCGTGAAATTGGTGTCGAAACCGGCGGCTCGAATGTGCAATTCGCGGTGAATCCCGTCGATGGTCGTTTAATCGTGATTGAAATGAATCCGCGTGTATCACGTTCTTCCGCGCTTGCCTCAAAAGCGACAGGTTTTCCGATCGCTAAAATCGCTGCGAAATTAGCGGTAGGTTATACGTTAGATGAATTACAAAATGATATCACCGGTGGCCATATGCCAGCCTCATTTGAACCGAGTATCGACTATGTTGTGACTAAGATTCCCCGATTTAATTTTGAAAAATTCCCCGGCGCCGATGCACGGTTAACGACGCAAATGAAATCGGTGGGTGAAGTGATGGCGATTGGCCGTACTTTCCAAGAATCTTTACAAAAAGCGTTGCGTGGGTTAGAAATTGGTGTCAATGGTTTAGATTCGATGATGGACCTCACTGCCAGTGATGCAGAAGAAACGTTAGTGACGCAATTGCAAACACCAGGCTGGAATCGCTTATGGTATGTTGCCGATGCGATGCGGATGGGATTTAGTCTCGAGCGCATTTTTCAATTAACTAGTATTGATCCTTGGTTTTTAATTCAACTTGAAGATTTAATCAAAACGGAAACACAATTAATCGGTAGCGGTATTGCCCAGTTAGATAAACCAACTTTATATCGCTTAAAACGCAAAGGCTTTAGCGACTCGCGTATTGCTGCGTTATTAGGCGTTGCGGAACACACTATCCGTGAATTGCGTTGGCAATGGGCGTTACATCCCGCTTATAAACGCGTGGATACGTGTGCTGCAGAATTTGCCACTAAAACGGCTTATCTATATTCTACGTATGAAGAAGAATGCGAAGCGGCACCGACTGGCAATGCTAAAATTATGGTATTAGGCGGTGGCCCTAATCGTATTGGCCAAGGGATAGAATTTGATTATTGTTGCGTGCATGCGGCTTTAGCCTTGCGCGAAGATGGTTATGAAACCATTATGGTCAATTGTAATCCTGAAACGGTATCAACGGATTATGATACGTCAGACCGTTTATATTTCGAGCCTTTAACCTTAGAAGATGTGTTAGAAATCGTGCGTCTAGAAAACCCACAAGGCGTTATGGTGCAATATGGCGGCCAAACTCCCTTAAAATTAGCGGTGCCTTTACAAGACAATGGCGTGACTATTATCGGTACTTCGCCAGATGCGATCGATAGGGCAGAAGACCGCGAACGTTTTCAGCAAGCTCTGCAAGCCTTAGGCTTAAAACAGCCACAAAATGCTACGGCGCGAACCGTGGACGATGCTATACAACAAGCAGCGACTCTAGGTTATCCATTAGTGGTACGACCTTCTTATGTATTAGGTGGGCGGGCGATGGAAATCGTGTATAACGAAATGGAATTAAACCGTTATATGGCCACTGCCGTTAAAGTGTCACATACCGCGCCGGTATTGCTCGACCGATTTTTAAATGCCGCGATTGAAGTCGATGTCGATGCGATTTGCGATGGTAAAGACGTATTGATCGGCGGAATCATGCAGCATATCGAAGAAGCGGGCGTGCATTCCGGTGACTCTTCTTGTTCATTACCCGCTTTTAGTTTATCGACTACTTTGCAAGATGAATTGCGCCGTCAAACGCGATTGTTAGCCTTAGAATTAAAAGTTTGTGGCTTAATGAATATTCAATTCGCCATTCAAAATAATGAAGTGTATGTCTTAGAAGTCAATCCTCGTGCGTCGCGCAGCGTGCCTTATGTCTGTAAAGCCACGGGAGTGGAATTAGCCAAAATCGCGGCGCGTTGTATGGCGGGTAAATCCTTAGCCGAACAACAGGCAACTAAAGAAGTGATCCCTGCCCGTTTTGCCGTGAAAATGCCAGTATTTCCTTTCGCTAAATTTCAAGGTGCAGACCCGAGTTTGGGGCCTGAAATGAAATCGACGGGCGAGTGTATGGGCGTCGGTGAAACGTTTGCTGAAGCTTATCATAATGCGTTATTAGGCGCAGGCATCGTGTTACCGACGAAAGGTACGGTGTTTATCAGTGTTCGGGATGTCGATAAACCCCAAGCGCTTAAAGTTGCGCAAGGTTTAGAGTCATTAGGTTTCACGATAGTAGCGACGGGCGGTACTTATGCGATTTTGCAAGCAGCAGGGATTGCGTGTCAATTAGTCAATAAAGTCCGTGAACAACGACCGAATATTGTCGATAAAATCAAAAATGGTGAAATCGCGTTAATCATCAATACTACGGATAGTAAACCCAGTGTGTCGGATTCTTATCCCATTCGCCGGGGAGCCGTGCAACAAAAAATTCCTTATACCACGACGATTGCGGCTGCTGAAGCGATCGTGTTAGCGATGCAAGCGCCAGCGGGTGAACGGATTTATAAATTAGCGAAATAGTTGCTCGGTGGATAGCGTCGCTAACGGGCAGACACATAGGTCTGCCCCTACAATTCACGCCACCCTTTTTTCTCGTCATGCCAGCGAAGGCGGTAATCCACGTATTTTTCCTGCTTTCCGGATATTGCTACACCAACTCCGGAAAGACGAGAGGGTAATCTTTGTTATTTCCGCAAATTCGGTACTTGACTCCAAATATAATATGGCTATTTTATCGCTAGTCGATAAAATAGCCATATGAAATTAAAACGTTATTTAGAAAAATGGGTAAAAACGATGTGTTTTCCAATGGGGAAAATGGCATTTATTGCGGGTCCTCGACAATGTGGAAAAACAACGTTTGCTAAGCATTTATTAAAAGATCGCAAAAGCCTGGGTATCTACCATAATTGGGATGAAAGTACATTTAGAAAAAATTGGGCAAAAGACCCATTAAAGACGTTGCCGCCAGTACAAAATAAAAAATCACTGGTTGTTTTTGATGAATTACATAAAGCTAAATTATGGAAACGTAATTTAAAAGGATTGTATGATACTCAAAATGAAAATTACGATTTTTTAGTAACGGGCAGTGCTAGATTAAATGTGTATCGTGAAAGTAGTGATAGCTTAATGGGCCGATATTATCACTTAAGGCTACATCCATTTTCATTGGCCGAGCTTTATAATGCTGCAAAAACGGTAGATCCTGAAAAATTACCACTAATCATTAATCAAGCACACAAACCCGTTATTAAATTGGAAAAAATTTTAGATACGCTTTATAAATTTTGCCCATTTCCAGAACCATTATTTGCAAAAGATGAAAAAATATTGAATTTATGGCGGCGTAATCGCGTAGAAAAAATTGTACGAGAAGATTTGCGAGATTTGAGTCGTTTACCTGAATTAAGTCAAGTCGAAATGTTAGTGAGCCTTTTACCCGAAAGAGTTGCTCAACCATTAAGCATTCGCTCATTAAGTGAAGATTTAGAGGTGAGTTATACTACCGTGAAACGTTGGATGAATTATCTTAACGAATTATATTATTTTTTTGAAATCAAATCTTTTTCAAAATCAATTGCTCGCTCGATCAAAAAAGAAAAGAAAATTTATTTATGGGATTGGACTGAAGTCGAAAATCCTGGAGCACGTTTTGAAAATTTAATTGCTGCGCATTTATTAAAATATTGTGATTATTTAACGGATACAGGCCATGGTTTTTATGAGCTTTACTATCTTAAAGACAAAGAAAAAAATGAATTAGATTTTTTAATTACAAAAGATAAAATTCCTTTTTTACCGATTGAAACAAAATTATCTGATAGTCTGCCGAGCAAAAATTGGTTTAAGTGGTTAAAGTCATTAGGTTGCAATATGGGCGTGCAATTAGTTATGAAATCAGGGGTATATAAAATACATAAAAAAGATGAACAACAGATTTTAACAATTAGTGCTGCGCAGTGGTTGCAATATTTAGTATGAAGAATGCTCTGTGGATTGCGCTATGCTAATCCACTATCCTCGTCATGCCCGTGCATGCAGGTGGGCATCCAGAAATTACCTGAATAAATTTCCTGGTGGGCTACGCCAATTCCGGAAAGACAATAGTTAACTGCTCGGTCCGTAGCCACTGTCGCTATTAGTTGAAAAACGTGCGGGGCTAGCTTGTCCAGCACTAGTAGGATTATCAAATATAGAAAATGTATGATTGAGTGAATCGCTGTCGGTATTAGATAACTGTGAGGAAGCTCTTGATCTAAGAGAGGCAGTATCAGGCTGAATTTTTATCTTAGGGGCCAATAGTTTAGCTCTTACTAATAATGCATAAGTCTGAGGAAATAGCTCAATTAAGGTTTGCATACTGAATGCATGATATTCTCTTCTTCCCATAGTTAATGTATTTACAATATCTGAAAATCTCTGAATTAATAATTCTTTTTGTTTTGAGCCTTCAGGAAATAATTCTGAAAACATATACACTTCTATCTGTGGATGTAATTGAGTAATTTGCCATTGAGAAAACATCTCTAATTCTTCACGTTCAGAGCTTGGGTATAGACGATGAATGCGTAAATATTCATAAGTAAGAGGATGTTGTTCTAAACGTGATGATAAAATTTCTCTAAAAGGGTTGAAAGGAATCTTATTTTTTATCCATTGATAAATTTCTGCAAAAAAATTTTCGAATAACATTTTATGATGAGAATTATAAAAAAATTGAGCTTTTCCATCTCTGTGTATACGTGTGCTGACTAGCTCTGTATATCTTTCTAAATGATTATGCAAATATAATAATGAAGGTAAATCTCGTACTTCATATAAACTGGTAGTCTTATGGTCTGGGAAAAAACGCCAGTTTTGCGAAATTTGCTGATGTTCTTTATTTACGAAAGGCGTGCTTTGTAAATGTTTAAGAACTTCTCGTCTTATTCCTGTGTATAATAATCTTTGCTCATTCATTTTCAAGTAATTATAACGCTGTAATTTTTCTTCATCTGATAAGAAAGGTATTAATTGATCAGCAATAATTGGGTTTAATTCTACACCCCAGGTTTCTAAGCTTTCTCGCATCCAGCTAGCACAAATTTCATGAATCAAATTTTTTCCTTTATATCTTTCATCGTCACTCATTTTTTTTCGTACGCAAGATCCATGATCACCTGGCATATAATAATATTTAACTTTATGTGAGCTGTTTTTTCCGGCATTGAATTCATAATCTTGAAATCGTTCGTTTGTTCCATATTCAAATAAATTCGAAGGGTGTAAAGGGTCAAACCCATAAGGATGATTCGCGGTAGCGTTTAATACTATGCGTAAATCATGAATATTAGGTGTTACTTCATGATTTTTATTAGTTAATCCTGCTACAGGGTCAAACGCAAAAATACAAACAGGTACTTGCGGGAATACTTCATATAAAACTTTTGCTAACATTAGGGTTGTAATGCCGCCACGACTCCAACCTGTTAAAATAAATGCTCGAGGAATATTGCCGCCGTAAAATAAATCTAAATATTTACTAATTAATCCTAAAGAGAATGCTACATTTTTTTCCCAACCTCGTCCTGTTAGTATACTTATTAACTGATGCCAACGCGGATTTCTCACGTCTAGATTGCCGCCACAGCTGCGAGTACCTGGTCCATCTAAATGAAAGTATAATTGGGTTGGTTTCATGCCTTGAGCAATTTCATTATCCACATAATCTATATAAGAACCTTGATGACTATCATAATGTTTAATGTTAATTCCACCATAACAAGTATGTAATTTTGAAATTAACTCATAGCTCGGTATGCCAGTTTTTAAAGCACTTTTTAACTCTGTTGTTGAGGCTTCATCGTAGCAAGTACCGGAACAATTAATTAATACTACAGGATGAATTTGATTAAATTGGTTCAGTTGAGTGGGGGCCGTGACTTCAACATAAGCTTCATTAGCTTGTAATAGCCGTGGAATAACTTGATAACCATCTTCATCTTCATATTCTGTAGAATTTAAAGGAATGTCTACAAAGTCATCTGGTTGAGTAGAGGATCTTAAAAAAGAAGATGATGTTGTGTTTTTGACAGGCATAGGTTTAATTTCTTATTATATTTTTAACAATACCAGGATATTAGAGTTTCTAACTTAAGAAAGTATGAAGTAAAAATCAATAAAATACTAAGAACGCGTTAAAAAATAGCATAAGTGATAGTTGTCAGAGGTCTTAAAGATAATATATCCTTAACAATTAAACGTTAAAATCACACCATTATAATAATTTAATAACAAAAGCAGAGCTATGAAACGTTATTTATTCTTAATCTTGTCATTATTGCTGGCTACGTCTGTCTTCGCTGATGTCGAGCAAGGAACTATTAATTTACAGGGTTTAATAGCTGGTAATCCTAGCAGCATTAACATTATTTGCCAAGCTAAATATGGGTCTTATCAAACTAAAACAGGCGCTATTCAAACCGATACATTGCTTAGTACGCCTTTTACGATTAATGCTAAATTCAGTTCAGCTGTGAATGGGTATCAATTGGTATTGAGTGATTTATCTAATGCCGGCAGTGTTAAACCTAGCCAATATCAAGATGTGGCATTACAAGGCTGTGTTGTATATAACGTGCAAAATCAAGCGGTTTTAACTATGAATATTAATGATATTAGTACTTTTTATATGAGTAAATCTTTAACTATATGGGCTGCATTTATTAAATCAGCGCAACCTACCGTCAATTATTCGATAGCCATGGTGCCATCTGGCACTTCTACAACGGATGAGTATAACGGCGATACCGTTTATCAAAATTATTTAATTGCTAATAATGATGGCCAAATCAATATAACTTATCCAGAAACATTAACGGACAAACCCGATTACATGATGTGTATGAATCCACAATGGCCTGTGATGAAGCGGTTTAATAATATTAACCCTATTAATGATACCTTAACCTTTAGCATGTTAAATTTATACAATAATACGGTAACTAATAGTGGAGATCATACAACGCCCATCAGTCTAAATTGTATTTTATACGATAGAGATGGGAGTGATATCGGCCATTTCTCACTACAACAATTAGCGATTGCTTGTTTGAATAAAAATAATAACACGACTAATTGGTGTGGAAATATTGCAGCAGATCCTAAAGCGGCGGGTGAAATACAAACTGTGAATGCTAGCGGGGTGTGTGACGCTAATAAAAATTGTAATCAATGGCAAATGAATTTAAATAATAATAAGAAGAAGAATATTAATCATGAGTTATCATTCTAATTTAGCTGAAAACGATCCATTACTTGGTTCTCATAGTTCAGAGATAATTACATCGCAAGAAATTTTAAATGCTTTATATAGTGTTTTTAGTCGCCAACCGATAGGTAGCTGTACAGTTTTTGGTGATCTTTCAGATGATTTGGCTTTAAAACTCATCCAGTTACATACAGGTGAAATCAAAATTTTGCCGAATGGCCCTATCGGTACAGAGTTTAATAATTTTGTTATACGATTAAATCGTAGCTTAAATAGGCAAGCTTCTTCTTTGGCGCTTGATGATCTTCGTCATATTCACCCAGCTTCTGATGTGTATCCTCATTTGGCAGGGTATTCACATGAATTAATATCTTTTATTAGTTATTTATTACACGAGATTGGTAATAATTCTTCTATAGGTGACGCAGCTATTGATTTACCTGACGTAAGTAGCATTACCGCTGCTGTAGTGGAAGTATTATATGACTCTTATAAAGAAAATATAAATTCTAATACATCGTTTGTTTCTATACAAAGTGGTCAACATAGGCCAATGGATTCAAGCCAATTAATGAATAAATTTCGTATTTCTACAGTGATGCAACGCAATTTAAAAGCTAAATTAGGGCATATGTATAGCGCTCCTAAAGATAATGCTATCCGTAGAGTTATTCCTATGCGGATCAGAATTGATTCAGATATACCTATACCTGATGATGCTGGTGCTCAAGATGGTTTAACTCCGGCTCAAACCAATTTTTTAAAATTCATTATTGGATGGGCTGCAGCGCTTTATCAGCGTACAGGTTTGCAGCATTCACCCTTATATGTCGTATTAACTTTTTTAGGTGCTTTATTTGGAGCAGGAACTTACGCTTATTGTCGTTGGTATCAGTTAGCGATGCAAGCATTTAATGCAGCAGCAGCGCAAGCGGCACATCACCCTGATAAAGAATATTTTGAAGATGCCCAATTAAAAGATTGGCAAAGTTACGTATGGCCCGGTTTAAAAATGTTCGTAGCATTTTTACCGATGGCATTTTTATTATTTAATTTAGCGGGTTGTGGTATACGATCTATGCATAATACGGGTAACCCTGCGCGTCGTCGCAGAGGGGTAAGAGAGCCATTGTTAGCTGGTGGACAAGGTGGTTATGGGACTATTAATGGTTCAACTAGGGGATCAAATAGTTCATCCCCTGCCGATTTTGAAGATATCTCTTTACATAGTCAAAATGATGAATCAATGACAGCACAACAGTTAATCGATCAAGCTGGTGTAGGAGAGACTCGCATAGGAACGCCAACATCTGCTATACCTGCCTCTGATGCTCGTAGCGAAATTCCAGTTACAAGCGATACGGCGTTGGATATGAGCGGTGTCGCTCCTTTATCGCCAGAAGAAGAAAATCGATCAGATTCTTCGAGTCTGAATGAAGCTTCTTGGGAAGAAGAAGAAACTCAATCTATAGCACTCAGCTATGGTTCTGGGGTGGATTCGGAAGTAATTCCTGGTATGACTAATGAATTATTCAATAATTTACGTGCAAAATTAAGAAAGCATTTACGTATGCCAACAGAAGAATTTCCCTTGAGTGCTAGAGATAGACAATTGATTGAAGAAAAAATCGGAGATGATCGAACAGTGTTCAACCAAGGATATAATGCTTGTGCTGTCTATGGAGTTAATGAAAGAACTCAATATCGCGAAGGCTTTGTTTCAGTAGGTGTGTCAACTTGGTTTAGGGATAAAGGAAATTTCTTTTTAGCTACTCTTGTTCCTTTGTGGGATCATATATTCTTTCCAAAATATAGAAGCTCAGGTGCCAGTTCAGCACCGCTTGATCGTGAGCTTGTTAGTTTAAAATTATCAAACAAAACTCCTCCTATTAGATCGAAGTCAAACATGTCTCATCTATCAAATTTATCCGATTTCGAATGGGATCATATGGAAAAAGGATGGAATGGTTCCCCTATTCAACAAGCAACAGGAGAATATTGGGATGGGCAAAGTTTTAAGAGTAAAAGTTCGAATTCTTGCATTTCAACTTCTCCGCGAAGTGCAGTCGGTACTCCACGGATGCCAAGCCCTATTATCCGTAGTCGAACTCCATCGCCAGTTTTAATGTATGGATCGCCATCATTGGATGAATTAGAAAAAATGGGGGTTTTCTCTAGCGTTATATATCTAAGATTACCATTTTTTTGCAACATTAACAGTTCAAGAGTTCTGCATGAGAATATAAGTCGTGCAGCAGGTGGGTTTGAGCAAATATTTATTAATGAGTTTGAAAATTTCTTTTGTATGATGCTACAAACTCGAGATTTAATGATTCTATTGCAGCATGAATTTTCTATGTTAGCTATTCATTTTGCCGTTAACCAATTAATTAATTGGGATAGAAACCAATATACTAAATCTTTTGAAGAATTAGAGGCTAGTCAAGATCTATACGATATTAGTGATTTAAATAAAGCGGTTGCTAAAGTTCCTCCTTTTTCACAAACGGATTTTGGTAGAAATGTTAATAGTATAGAAGAAACGTGGGAGAGATCTTTGCCTGGGTTAAGCTGTAAAAATGGTTCGCCAGCAATTAGTAGTAAGTTAAAATTAAACTTAGATCAATTACAGCAATACGAGCATCAAATAAAGCCATTAGCAGGAATGCATTTTGTAAAATTTGGTGAGGGATATGCGGATAAAATTATTAATCTGTGGTTATATTGTACTTTAATAGAGCCATTATTTAACCCAGAACATAATATCTTGGATAGTTATTTGTTAGTATTAACCGATTTGAAGAAAAATATTCCTAATGCTGACGTATGTAAAGCTAATAAAATAAATGCGTATGATCAATATATGCAAGCTTTACAGCAACCGATGGTGGCAACATCTACGCCAATGAAAGTATCAGTAAGCCGACATAGTAGAAATGGAAACCAATAAAATGAAACAGAGCAAAAAAATCAATTTCATCCTTTCACGGTTATTATTCACTGTGCTCGGTATTACATTATTATGTTGCATACAATTGCCTTCGGCAAATGCAGCATCAAGCTTAGATAATATTACGTATAATCCTCGCGGCATGGTCAGTGGTGGCGGGGGTACGCATAGTGGAGCAGGGTTAGATTACTTGCAACCCTTGTTTGGTACCAATGATCAATTATTTTATATGGATATCAATGGCCATTATCAAATTAATCAACCTTGGGCGGGTAGTGCTGAATTAGGCTATCGTCATTTAGTGGATAGCAGTTATCCTTTTATTTGGGGCGTGTATGGCGGTTATGATTATATTCGTTCTACGCACGATTTTGCTTATAACCAAATGAATTTGGGTGCTGAATGGTTATCACATCGAGTGGATGTGCGTATCAATGGTTATATACCGGTTAGCGATGGGCATAATATTTATGCTTCCACCGCAACGCCCGCACCCTTGAGCGGTTATAAATTAGCCTTTGAATCTTTCCATCAATATGAAACCATGCAAAAAGCCGTGGATACCGATGTGGGTGTGGCATTATGGCCTGCGTTGGAACATCCTTTGTGGGCTTATACCGGTTATTATCATGCCTTTGCGTCAGCTGCACCTGGTTATAATGGTATTAGCGAACGCTTAGAGCAAACGATCAATCAATATTTGCGAGTCGATGTGAGCTATCAATACGATGGTCAATTCCACAGTCAATGGTTTGCTGGGTTACGTGTCTATTTTGGTGGCGTTAAACACAGTTCTAACAATATATTGTCAGTGACGGATGCCTTACAAAGTCGTATGACGGATGTGATTGAGCGTCGCAATGCTTATGCGGGTGATTATCAAAAGTATCAATATATGGTATCGCCGTTTAATGTCTATTATGTAAAAAATGGTGCGAATGGTAACGGTAGTTATGAATCACCTTACGGTACTATTGCGGCAGCCGATGAAGTGGCACAGTCTGGCGATATTATTTATGTGTATGCCGGTGGGGTGTATAAAACGGGTTCGACGATTACTTTATCGAATGGTAATACGTTGATGGGTAGTGCGGCGCCATTGACTTATGACAATGTGTTGTTTATTCCCGCCGGTAATGCGCCAGTGATTGCCGATGCCTTAGTCTTAGGCAGTAATAGTACGGTTAGCGGAATCAATATGGATATATCTACGTTGAATACCACTGGTATTACCATCAATGGAAATAATAATACGCTGAGCAATATCCAAATTAATAATAGCAATATCAATAATGCCAATGCGGTGATGGTGGTAGGTGGTTCAAATAATCAAATCACCAATGTGAGCATCAATAATGCCGGTCAAGGGGATAGTGTAAATATCATTGGTAATGCCAATACGTTTAATGCGATGACTATTACCAATAGTGGCTTAGGTAATAGTGTAAGCGTAGGCGGTAATAATAATATATTGAATAATCTTAATATTGCCAACAGCAATGCCAATAACATCCATGATGTGATCACGATGGAAGGTTCTAGTAACCAAATTAATACCGCCATCATTAATAATGCATCGAAAGGAGCCGGGATTGTTGTGGGTGGTAATAGTAATGTGCTTAACGCAATGAATATCACCAATAGTAATGCCGATAACCATAATGCGGCGATGGTCATTGAAGGGGTTAATAATCACGTCAGTAATGCGGCGATGGTGGGTAATGCCGGTCAAAGTGATGGTGTAGTTATTAATGGCTTTAACAATATTTTCTTTAATTTGAATTTCACTGATGAACATACGGCTATGGTTGTCAATGGTGATAATAATCAAATCACCAATGTGACCGCAACGACTAATGCAGCACAGAGCGAAGGTCTGGTGATCAATGGCGAACATAATGTGTTTAATACGATTAATTTAGCTAACGTGGGCCCTGGAACGACGGCTGATGGGGTGGAAATCAATGGTAGTAATAATCAAATCGATAATTTGAATGTGTTAGGTTTCTATTATGGCTTATTTTTAGATGGGAATGCGGATCAGATATCGATCGATCATTTTACGATTGCCAATAGTTTCCGAAATGGTATTCGCAGTGCCGATGGTAGTCAATTAACGGGTTTAAGTTTTACTAATGGTTCAGTGACGAATTCGGGTTCTGCCGGTATTAATTTGCGCGACGTGAGTGGCTTAACACTTAGCAATTTAACGGTCAGCGATAATCATGGCGATGGGATTGATTTGATCGGCGTGCAAAATGCCACTTTAGATACAATCAGCGTATTAAATAATGACGATGGCGTAGGTTTGTTAATCGATAATGATACCAGCTTTGTCACTAGCAACCTTACCTTAAGCAATATCACGGCTACGGGAAATGCGTATGGTGGTATTGATATTTTAGTGAGTGGAACGACTATCAACGTGGATGCGGCGAGCATGAATGCCAGTGGCAATGGCGGCTGTAATTTATTCATGAATAACACGTGCGTAAAATAAGGGTTCAACGGTGGATGACGCTACGCTAATCCACCCTTATACGAATTAAGATGAAATGTAGGGTGGCATGAATTGTAGGGGCAGACCTATGTGTCTGCCCGTTAGCGGCGCTATTCACCGAAATATCTACGCAGTAATATCCCAAGGCGGATTAACAAAATACTCTATAGGATTGGTAACACGCACACCATCTTTATCAAAAGAGCGTTTTAAATTACCGACTATTTGTACGGTACTCTTGGGCTTTAACTTTTTGTGGTAATACAATAAACTTGAAGATATATCACTATTTGCAAGTTTCACTTCAATAAGATCAATGATTTTATTATCAATAACTGTTAAAAAATCAACTTCTCGCCCTTCTTTATCGCGAATATAATGTAAACTGCAGCGATGACCATAATAATCTTCAATAAATTGTAAGCGTTTCAACAAATGAGTGGCAACTAAATTTTCTAATTTAGCCCCCTCATCAGTGTTTAAATCTGCATTATCATAAAAATAAACTTTACGTGGCGTTTGTACTGACCGTGCAATTTTTTTGGTGTAGGGGGTTAGAGTAAATGCTAAATACATTCGCTCGACTATCGTTAGCCAATTCTTCGCGGTATTAGGTGAAACTTGCAAATCTTGGGCGATGTTAGATAAAGCAATCATGCTTCCAACCCTCTCTCGTAATGCATCAACGAAAAGTTGCAAAGCACTCGTTTGTTGAATTGCACTTAATTCACGCACGTCTTCTTTAATCACTCGATCAAATCGTTCGCGTCGCCAACGGCGCGCTTCACGCTCATCATTACTTAAAAAGGGTTCTGGGAAACCGCCTAATGTTAATAAGCGTTTATAAGCCGTTTCTTTAGTAATACCTTTAGGTAGTTCATCAAGAGTAAAAGGATGTAATCGCCAATAGTGGTAACGACCCATTAACGAATCACCTCCTTTTTTATACAAGTCCAAGCGCGCTGAACCTGTTACCAGATATTCTTGTGCTACTCGAACATCATAGATACCTTTGATCCAAGATTTCCAACGTGGGTATTTATGTAGCTCATCAAAAATTATCAATGAACTATCTGCACGCCATTCTTTACGCAAAATAGCTTTGCGGTCACTATCATTATCCCAGTTGAAATACTCGCTGTTTTTATACTTACCAGTAAGTAATGATTTACTTAAGGTGGTTTTCCCTACCTGGCGTGGACCACCGATAAAAACCATCTTCTTTTGTAAGTCTTGTTTAATAAATTTTTGTAGGTATCGAAACATGGCTATTTTTCACCCCACTGCAAATCAGACACGTCTATCTTGCAGTATAGTGAAAAATAGCCATGTTGGCAAATTTTTGTTTTTTTCAATATGAAATAAGTGGAAGGGCGGATGACGCTGCGCTAATCCGCCCTACGAATTACGATGGAATGTAGGGTGGCATGAGTTGTAGGGGCAGACCTATGTGTCTGCCCGTTAGCGACGCTATTCACCAACAGATAAATTTGTTATATTTGGCGGATCAATGGAAAATCATCAACAAAACCTTTGTCTCTAGCGAGGAGTAAATAATGCCGTTTATCAATATCATGACTAATGTCGATTGCCAGCAAGTTGATGAAGTCATCGAGGCGATTGCCAAAGTGAGTGCTAAAGCCACAGGGAAATCTACCAAGTCGACTTTGGTGAATTTACAATTGAATCAATGCATTTGGTTTGCTAACTCTATGGAGCCAGCGGCGATGGTAAATGTCGAAGCGGTGCGTGTCAGCGATGAATTAACTCAACAATTTGTGGATTGCTTGACGGCTGAAATAGCACAGCATTTACATATCTCCCTAGAGCGAATTTATATTAATATTGCCGAATTTACGCCGCAACGCTGGGCCTTGGCAGGAAAATTATTGGGGTAAGCCTTGGTGCCATTCGCGGTCAATAAATATATAGCCTTCGTCATTAATCACTACTAGTTCTTGATTAGCTAATGTCGGTGCTAGCCTAACATCAATTAAACGAGTGCGCGCAAAAATAATGATATCTTCGCCATATTTTTTAATAAGCGCCTGTTTGCTGGTGCTATGAATGAATGTTATCTTGGTCCCGTCAAGGGCCATAATCATATAATTTTCACAGCAAGAGAAACTGATATCGGTCATCAAGCTGCAAAGGAGTTTTATACGTTGAGTCAATGTCTTAGTTTCCATTGTATAAAGAAGCAAAACATTGGTTAACATATAAATAGCTAAATATTTCCCATTGACAGAAATACATAGTTGTTGGCATGGCGAATCATAGTCTGCTGGAAGAGGCGGGTTCTGGAAATTAGGTAGTGAAATATTTATGATATGAATGATTTTATAGTTGGTGTCCGGAATATACAGCAGAGTGCCATCGTGGGAAATACACGCTCCATGCGGAGAAAAATGATGTCCGTCAGAAAGAAAAACGTTGGGGATAATATAGTTTATTTTGTTTTCCTGAATATCAATTATGACGAAAGTAAGGGCATTTACTATAATCAATTTTTTGCCATCAGGCGTTAATAGCACTTTACTATCAGCATCGATCCATGTGTGCGAAGAAGGGCCTTCTACATGGAAAATTTTTTTTTGATCGAGGATGTTGATTGATAGTTGATTAGGCTGAAGAAAATAAACAATAATGGGTCTAACAGTTTCTTTCTCTTCAATTTGTTGTTCAATATAACCTATGGCTTTAAATTGGGACGCGATAGGTTCGCCCAGTGATTGCCCTGCGTGGCCTTCTTGCAGAGTATCGGTTCTGCATAGTTTTGGTAGTGGCTGGGCGGCGTGAGATAACAAAGGTGGGCTGATGGATCTTAGTTGATGTTGCGGGTGTTCTGCATTTCTCCTGATTAACTTAGGAGGTATTGGCACTTCCGAAAGCTCAGAATCTTTGTTAGGCGTGGCGGTTCCAAAAATTTTATATTTAATTTTAGGTTTCGTGGGTGCCTCAGGAAATATCCAGGTGACCAAATCCCCGTTCTTATTGCGCACAATAATTTTTCCGCCGTCGGGCGAAAAACAAGCAGTGTGTATCTCTTTGATGGCTAAGCGAAACATTAACATGGGTTGATCTTATTATACTGAGACTGCCTTTAATGAGAGTCTAATTTGTCATTCTAGCAAGAGTAGACTTGTTCTGCCAATATAAAACCACACCGAATAAAATGTTCAAAATTAAAACAAAGCATGGGCAAAAATTAACAATTGTGTAGTTTTTTACACGAGCTTACGCTAAAATATGCCCTATCAAATGATTCATCAAAGGATTTTCGGTTTCTAAAGGCTGATGAATGTCATCTCGTAAGGGAATATTAATTAAAAAAGGTGTGCGCGATGAGAAAGCTCCTATTGGTTTTATGCTGCGTTATTTATTTGCCGTTGGCAATGGCTAATCTGGCTAAAGATAATGGTATACCTGATTTACCTAAACAGCATTGCCCAGATGGGACAGGAATGTGTTTTGATGGTGCCTTAATGATTACAGGCATTCCACAAACGGCTAATTTATTAATGAAATGTGATAAATATGATGATGCCGGTAAACAATTAAATCCTTCCGGTCAGCCTTTACAATATGTATTTAATAATGATAATCAAGACAAGCTTTATTACATTAGTGCTTTTGAGTTAAATAATAATGGCACCCCCATCGGGGAAGCCAATTTAGAGGGTTGCGTTATCCAAGATTTAAATGCCAGTAACCAGCTAGTAGTATCGATCAACAATATAAAGACGATCAGTAGTTTTGCAGCGGATCAAGCTCCGATGACATTATTTATCGGCATGTTTATCGGTGGTGGCACGAATATCGTACCAGGTCCTTCTTATATATTAAAACCTAGCACAGCAAACCCCGCTGCTTCAGGTTATAGTTATACGGTGCCTACTTATCCGAATCCACCACATCAATTCTATTTAATCAGTTTACAACAGCAGACATTTAATGATGGTATTTTAATGATTAATAATTTACCCGTGGATGCAAATGCTACGACGATCGATTTAACCTGTACGGATCAAACTGGCAAAACTTATCCACCATTAACCGCGCCGACTAGCTCACCGACTTTTTCTTATGCGACTTTACATGATGCCGTCGCGCCGAATCAACCGAATGTGAATGTCAATTATTCGAGTTGCGCATTGAGTTATGCTACGGTGGCGCAACCGACTGTTTCCATTCCCTTGGGAAGTTTAACGATCAGCAATATTAGTTCGAATTGTGCTCAACATTGGTGTGGAACGGTAACGAATATTCAAACGGCTTCGAGTTCAAATTATAATTTATCACCTACACCCACCTACAGTGGTGTTTGCGCTGATGGCTCTTCGACGAATCCGCCGTGCTCAGAAGGTACGGTTAATGTTCAAGAAGATGGGGTGTTAACGCTTAATGGCTTACCCGCGGATGCGCAAGCAACGACGGTTGCGTTAACTTGTACGGCAGACAGTGGTAAAACTTATCCACCGTTAACCGCATCGGTCAATTCTCCGATTTTTTCTTATGCCACATTACATGATGCGGTAGCGCCGAATCAACCGACGGTTAGCGTTCATTATACGAATTGTAATGTAAGCTATGTTACCCAGGCACAACCGACGGTGTCCATTCCTTTGGGTAGTTTTACTTTAAGTAATCTTGATGCCAACTGTAATCAACATTGGTGTGCGACGATCGGTGATATTCAAACGGCACAGCGTTCTGCCTATAATTTGTATTCAACACCGCTTTACAGTGGTATATGTGCTGATGGCTCTTCGAGCAATCCACCGTGTTCCGAAGGTGAGCTCAATGTGCAAACTGAACAAGATGGTCAATTGAATATCGTCGGCGATGATCAAGGTAAACCACCCGCTACGATGTTACCGTTTGTTATGAGTTGTATTAGCGATGAAACACATGCGAGTGCATTTTTACGGGGCAACTCTGGTACTCAAGGCTTAATATATAATCTGCAAGATATCAGTAGCCAATTGTCTAATGCGACTTCGGTTAGTTGCATCGTAATGAATAGACAATACGATAATATGGCCACTATTACATTGGGATCATTAGGTCACAATTGTCAAACACCTAATGCGGGAAAATGGTGTGCTACCCTTACGATAGCAAGAAATCCATTGACAGGATCAGCCGTTACTGTGCCAATCGGCACTCCGGTAACGGGGCAATGGTGTGAAAATACAACCGAACCTTGTGATCAATGGAATTTGATTTTCCACGGTATTGGTTTACACTAACCAATAATTGGTGGATGATGTTACGGGCGCACACGCAGGTGCGCCCCTACAAAAATTATCTCATTTAATGTAGGGCGCCGACCTATGTGTCGGCCCGTAAATAATGGCGTAATCCACCAAGCATTAAAAAACCGCACACTCATTAACTTAGTTATTATGGAGATTAAACCATGTTAAAAATATTCGCGGTCCTTCTCAGTTTATTGTTTACCAATGCCTATGCTCTCACTGATGATAGTGAAATTTATCTTGATAGTAATACAGCTGCGCTTATCCAATTACCACTACAAATCACTTGTAATGGCAGCGCCGCCATCAGAGCGACGCCAGACCCACAAGGGAATTATATTTTTTTATTAGCGAATTTAGCTAAGCTTAGCACCACACAACCGATGAATTGCCAATTATTGGATGGCAATAACCAAAATTTAGGTAATTTTCAATTAAGTCAGCTCAATCAAAATTGCCAAAATCAATGGTGTGGAATAGCAACGGCTGCTGCATTAACGCCTGCTAATAAATATTATTTATTTTTCTCGCCCGTAACCACCACTTGCCAAGGTTCGCAATGTCGACAATGGTCATTGGGATTGTCACTGGTACAAGATGGTCAATTGAATATCGTCGGTGATTATCAAGGTAAACCACCGGCGACGATGTTACCGTTTGTTATGAGTTGTGTTAATACAGACCATATAGTAAACAATATAATATTTCATGGTAATCCTGGCACACAAGGCTTGGCATATAACTTACAAGATATCAGTAGTGAATTAGATAATGCTTCGTCAGTAAGATGTATTATCGCTACTAACCATCAAGATGTGATGGGTATTATTAATTTAGAGCAGTTGGGAAAAAATTGCCAAACGCCTAATGCAGGAAAATGGTGTAGCCCTTTAGCCATTGCTCATCAACCACTGCAAGGGTCCCTAACTATTGTGCCGATCGGTACTCCCGTAGTAGGGCAATGGTGTGAAAATACAACAGAACCTTGCGACCAATGGAATTTGATTTTTCACGGGATTGGAAATAGCTAAACGCTATCCACCTAGGTTCTTTGTCACCCTCGCGAAAGCGGGGGTCCAGAGATGATATCTATATTTCCTGGTTTCCGGATATTGGCTGGGCCGATTCCGGAAAGACAAGGAAAATGATTTGTGGATAGAAGGTGTCTTTATCCATGCGCATTTAAAATAATGATTACCCTAAACATTGTCCTTTGATGTAGACATTACAGAAATTATTGTTGTCATGTGCATTAGTTGAACTTAAATCAACATTCACAGAACCAACGTTGATGTCTGCATAAATTCCTGATGCTCCATTTCCAACAGTTGTAATATTAGTCAATGTAATATTATCGGATACCATATCTTCGCTATTCTGGATATCAATACCTCGGGCAGCATTATTAGAAGCATTCACATTATTCAATGTCGCATTTTGTACGCCAGTTAATAATATGCCATCATTAGCGTTAGTATTTGAAACATTCACTCCAGTCATGGTTAAGCCTTTAATATCGCTCAAGCTAATCCCTTCGGAATTAGTCACACCGGTGACGGTGCCATTGGTCAGCGTCAAATTACTTAATATGCCGGTTAATTGATAATGGGCGATGGCGGAAGAAGCGGTATTGGAAATCGTAAATTGATCAATGGTGACATTATTGGCGGCGCCAATTTCAATACCATTTTGTGTTGAATTATTGATGACGACATTGTTGACATTGATATTGGTGCCATGGCCGATATAAATGCCATCGTTATAACCGCTAATTGTCATATGATCCACGGTATCATTGCTGCCATCGACATTGACGCCATTGGCTAAAGTCGTCGCACTAGCTAAACTAAATCCGGCTAAATGATCATTGTTGGTTAAGGTAATAGTATTGTCGAAAGTCGGTGCCGTACCCGCGTTAATAAAGGTGACATTATTATACGTTAACGCTGCGCCACTGCCGATTAAACTTAAATTGGTGGGTAAAGTGAGGCCCACGATGGCATTGTGGTACTGGCCCGAATAAACATACACGACGTCGCCTGCTTGGGCTGCCGCTATACCTTGGTTAATGGTATTGAAAGGATGTTCATAAGTGCCATCACCCCCGATCGCAGCAGCCGGGTTGACATAGTAAACCTCAAACGGTGAAGTGAAGGTTTCACGATGAGTGGCAGTGCTGAGATACATCGCCTGACGTTCAATAGGATCCAATAAACGATTTTGTAAGTATTTGAGGCCATCGAGCGTATTTTGCGTATGACTCAAATTGCCAAAGTAGACGCGGATGCCGGCTAACCATTGGCTTTTATTTTCGGCATCATATTGATAACTGGTATTGATCGTTAGGTAAGGCGTTAAATTCTGTTGTAAACGCATGCGCACCCCATTATAAGCCGGAGCATTGGGGGCAGCTAAGGCATAATAATAGCCCGCATAAGCCCGCAAAGGGTAACGCGAAGAAGGAAGGACTTTGTAACCAAATTCCGTATCGACTGCTTTTTGTGCCGTTTCATCTAAGAATAATTGGTCGGCAGATAAAGAGTGGCCGCTTAAGGGCGCGGCGATATTTTCTGTATTACGCAAATGTTGAGTATCACCCAACGGTAAGTAAATATTTAAGCGCGAATCAATGTCATTGGTTAATACTTCACTACCGAGGGTGACTTGATCGTAATTAAATGTATTTTTAGAGTGTAAATAATCGAAAGCAGAATAAACGCCCCAAATTAAACCATCATCACCATTGGGGGTTAAGTGTCGATAACCAAAAGCGGCACTACCTGACCAAGGGTCACTGATTTGATAACGAGCTGTCAGATCCATATAGACTAATTGATTCGTAGTACCATACAAGGGTTGGATGTAATCCGCTTGTCCCACACTAAATGTGCCGCTGGAAAATCCTACAATACCGCGCGGTTCATAAGTAATCGGCGTTAATGAAAAATTCGCTAAGGGTTGCTGGGTAGGCATAGACATGGGTGCAGCCATTACAGGGGATGCAGCAGCAGTCACTCTGGGTTGTTTTACTATTGGTGAGTGACGATAAACAGGCTGCAGTCTAGAGCGGCTATTTATTCCATATGGTGAATCTAGGTTTTTTTGTGCGGCTGACGAATTTTGCTCGCCATCGACTGGAATAGTTGGGGTATCGTCCGTGATAGTCGCTGAGAATCCCGTATCCCAAAATAAAAGAGGCATTAATAAAAAAGGAAATAAAACTGTATGGCGTGATTTTCTCATGTCTTTAATCTATCATGCGCAGTGAATTGGTTCACTGTATTTTTTCTTGCTTAAGAGACTATCTATTTCGATTTTTTAATTTGATGGATCATAGCATAAATAAATTAATTATGTAGGCTCGTTTTCCCGTAGTAAAATTCTGGTTAAATTTAGAGCAAATAAAGTCCCACAAAATTATTTGATATGTTATATAATTATTCAATCAAATTTTAACAACAAGATAATATAATAAATCTATTATGCCTTTATCTATTAGACCGCTTCCATCTTCAGCGAATCCTCAAGCTTCCCCCGCTTTAACAGTTGTAATCGGCTGTTCAGGTACTGGCGCTGATATGATCAACACTATGTTCAAAGAAAATGTGTTTGAAGGTGATGAGTTAGTTAATGAAAGAGAATTAGTTTCTGAATTACGTCAATGTGTCATAGGTCCTGATTTCCGAAGTTATCGAGCCGCCAAATTAGGATTGTGTAGTATTGCTGCCAAGGTAGAAGAAATAGTTCCCTTGTTGAAACTGGGTGAAAAGAAAGCAGAGATTTTTAAAGAATTAGAAAGATTAAGGGATCAGGCACAGAATGCTTCTTTATTTCTCCTTATTCAAATAAATGATTATCTAAAAAAGTTGGAAGGAGAATATACAGAAGCTTCTGAGCATTATATGTTGGTTAAGGGCGCTGAAGACACTTATGACAAGGAAAAAAGTAACGCAGGAAATCAACATTTTGCTAAACAAAAACAAAGTCTTATGCTTAAAAAGCAACAACTCTCTTTGAAGAGGCAAATGCTTATATTGCAAGCCATAATCAATTTGCAAGGATATCAAAAGCAGGCGTTGCAAGAAAATATTGTAATCATGGTACTTCCTAGAGCTTCTTTATCTGAAAAACTGATTGCAGAATATGATGAGTTAATTAGGAATTATGATTTATTCACTATGCAAATTGAGCAAGAACAACTTGTTGCTCTGAATTTAGCCAAACGAAATATTTATCAAGCGTACTTTAATCTGGATGGTCCGGGGACAAATACTGCTGGCGAAGTAAGTTTAATGTCTCCCAAACCAAAGGGCTTTTTTAGCAAACTTAAGCAAGTTAAGCAAAAACTATTAGGTATTGCGACAGGAGATGGTTGGTTAGAGAATGTAGATTTAGCCTTAGATTTACTTGATCCATTAGAATTATACAATGATCTATATGGGGAGCTATATAGTTCTTTAGAGTTAGGGTTGCCTTGGGATTTTAAAATAAAAGAGCACAAACAAAGAGAAAGTAAAACAAGACAAGACTTATTAAAAGAATTACAAACAAAAAAACCTAGTGATGAATTTGCAGATAAAAGAGAACTCTCTAGGTTAAGGCGGCTCCATTTAGCAGAACTAGAAAAACAAAGCGAATTATCTGCCGATATACGACTAAAAACACGAGAGCAGAAAGAAACACAGGCAAGAAAAAATTTACTAGCAGAGTTACAAACAAAAGTATTCGCATATGACCTTGAAAAGCCGAATAGGCTCTTTAAATTAAAACAGTTAAGACAGGCTCACTTTGAGGAAATTAAAAGTCAGCGCCAAGAAGTCGAAAAAGAAAGAGAGGTATTTGCTAAGTTAAAAATTTTGGGTTCCCCACAATCTAATTCAGTGATAAGTATTGAAAAAATTATCTTAGTAGGTTGGAGCCGAGGGTCGGTGACAACATTGATACTTGCTCATGCTTTGAGACAGCTTTACCCGTCTGTTAAAGTGTGTATTTTTGCTGTTGATCCCGTGCCTGGGCCAAATTTTGAGGCATGGCATTTTCCTATCTCAGGTAATATTCATGATATGCAAGTGGTTTATAATGCCTGTGGTAGACATGTTCCTCTCTCATTCTTTACTTTTTATCGGACACAACGCCCCCAAGCATTTCACCCTTTACTGCCTGGAGAAGCATTTTATACAGAAGAGCAATTTGCTAATTTTGAAAGATCTCCTGAGAAGTTAGAAGTGAAAATTACTAAATTTCCCGCTGACTATCCCTGTGTAATTAATGGCTTTGATCGGGAGCGTTCAGATAATGAAGTGGTTAATTGTTTATATTTACCGGGTAACCATTCATCAGGAGTTGCGAATACGTCTACGGATGATCCTGGTTCCTATAAACCGGGCCGACATGATATTGCCAAAATCGTTTATGATTGGTGTCGACGTTCGTTAGAGGCGTGGGGAGTTCAGTTGGCGAAGAAACAAGCTGACTTACATATTCCTTTCTTAAATCCTCAGCAAGGATTACAGGCTTATAATACCATACAAGCCAGATTTCATGAATTGACTAATATGGTTACTCGCAAAGGAGTAAAGGAAGATCGGCGCGAAGCAGTAATTGTGCGCTTGGGTTCTCCTTATATTAATCAAGAGCATGAATCGTTAGCCAGGGGCGATTTTTATCAAAAATATAATGAATTAACTCTCCAGAAGCAACAGAGCTATAAACAAGCTATTGAAATGGAAGCAAAACAGTTCATTTTCTTACAGAACCTTAATGCTACCTTTCAAGACTTAACAGTTCTTAATAGCGAAATAGAAGAAGCCACTCAGTGTTTATCCGCTATGATTGAGGAATCCTTAAAGTTATTTGCGTTAATTAATCAACGTAAGCAAGGCTCAGATTTATCTTCTTCCTCCGTACATCAAGTAGGTTTGATACAGTTAACCCAATTAAAGGTGAATGCTCAGAAAATTATTGAAGAATATGCAGAAAAGTTTTCTAAAAAAATCGAAGACTTTATTCAGTGTCAAGCACGCTTTAGAGGCCTAGAACAAACTTTTCAGTCGATAGTGGCTCATAATATAAAGATATTTAAAGACTGTTTTGAATTTTTTTCTTTGCAACAATATTGCGAAGGGCTTAGATTTCCTTTCGATAAAGGTAATAGTAAATATTATACTCGAAAAAATAAAGGGGTGTTTTATAATGCTCATCATGAAGAATTAACTAGATATTTTCTACCCCAGTTTTATGAGGCAATCATAACAGGGCAGATTACGGATAGTAGAGAGATTCCTGATAGTGAAAAATTAGCAGATTTTCCCCAAGCTAAACGTTGGCTGAGAAAAGCAAGATTTATTGATATAAAGCATGAGCCAGAAGAACGCTTAGAAGCTTATGCAAAAAATAAATTAGTTAGGTTAGCTTTTACTCCGCCTGAAAATAAAGATCAAGCAATTCAAAGCATTAAACAGGATGAAAAGTTCCTTAATTTACTAAGAGAGTTTCCGGAATTAAGAGCGGTTCTATTTATTTTAAAAAGACCTTTAGAGTTACAAGATAGTTATGAAAAGTATTGTAGCTTGAGAGGGATGAGTATAGAACAATATAAAAGTAATCACCCCTCTATTGAAAAATGGAAAGAATATAAAGGCCAATTAGGAGGGCAAGCTCCAAGAGCGGGTATGCCTACAGAAGAACTTTGTTATTATTATGAAGATAGATATCTTAAGGAAGAATATACAGAGTATCGACTTACTTATGGCCCACAATTATCACTTGCAGAATATAAAGCGCGGTTTCCTGATCTTCCATTACCGACCCTTATGGCGGCATATAACAAGCATGCGAGTTCGGTAAAGACTTTATCTTTAGCTGAGTATGAAGCAACTTATTTTAAGAATCCTGAGTCAGTTTCTTTACCTCAGGGTTATATTCCCACTGTTTTAACAGATGGGCAAGAAATGATAGAGCCTGAAATAGTGGCGCCAAAACCATCTATTACTCCTCTGTCTGATGAAGAAATGAAAGCCTTGCCTCAATTAGACCGTCGTGAATATAGAGATAAAAAGGAGCCGACTATAAATGAATGGCATGCTATGGTGCGCAGTGAAAATTTACCGCCTACCCAAGAAATTTCCTTTCGGCGCACGGGGCGAGCTTTACCTTTTACTCAAGCATTATTAATTCAATGTGGTGTTATTAATATCCAAGCTGTAATGCGGGAAATATCTGGCTCCCAACTAGTTATTGAAGATCTAGTCCGAGAATTAGAGTTGAATTCTGTCATACTTCGCGAACGATTTATGAGTGGAAGTATTCATTTGCCTCCATTATCAGATACGCGTGAATTTTTTTATCAATTTTTTGGCTATGGTAGATTTGAAAATTATCAAGCAACACCATTTGCACAGGCCATGCAAATTTTATTACCAAAAATTTGGTCGACTCTTGGAAAAGGACGTAAAATTTCTGAAACGTACGTTGTTGAAGCAGCTTATTATCCTAAGACGGTCGATTTATTAAAGACATGTGGTTTAATTGCAGAAGGGACAGCTTCAAGTTTTAGTAAAATCAGTGTAGGTGCTGTTTCTACGGTTTCTAATGTCACAGTGCAAACGATGACTTTAGAAGAAATATTCTTGCGTTTGGAAGCTTTAGCAATGCGTTATGTTAATGAAAATAAAGTTATTACTATGGCTTCTGATCCACATACAGTACCATTATTATCTTACCTATTAAAATGGTTAGTCATGAGTTGTACTGATAACTATATTTTTGCTTGTTTATTTGAACCTAGACTTAATTTAATCGAGCAAAAATTAGCAGAAAATTTCTATGATAAATTATTCTTACCCGTTATTAAGCGTAATAGATGGCTCAGAGATTGTTTGTTGAAACTCGCTAACGATAATGAAATTGGTTTTAGCGTAGATGATGAAAAAAAATTGATTCGGTTTATTACGTACTTAATTTTTAACTATCGTTCAGAATTGTTAAGTATTGCGTCTCGACGCTTTGCCTATTTAATCGATTTAGAGAATGCTGCTCTGGAACTTTTACAAGCAGAAGCAGATAAAAATATTAATATGCCTGAACAATTGCCAGACCAAGGTTTCTGGAGGTGCTTAGTACAATTTATTGCGATAAAATTGGGCGAAGATCGAGTATTTAACTATACACGTTTTGACTTGGCTGAGTTGATCGCGCTTTTTTCAAAAAACAGAGAAGAGCTATATGATCAAATATTTGGAGATTGTTTTTTGCAATTACGCATGCAGGCTGTCTGTCAGTGTTTAGGATTAATTAAAAAGTCTGGTCAATTCATAAAAAAGGTGGATCAAATCAAAATTATTTGTGCATTTATTGATCGGTTCTCTGCTGAGATTCGAGAAAAGGCTAATCAATTATTTCCTATACAGTAGGGCTTGGTTATTTTCTCTTAAATAATGTATTATTAAACATCTGAAAGCTTTATTATATTAATAAATTGAAGCTCATGAAATTTATATTTCCACATAAAACATTATTTTATTAGCTATTAATATAAGAATTTAGAAAATATTTGGTAAGCCATGATTAATGAGAACTATATACTATGATTATTACTAGACCGGCTATTGCTTTTTTATGTTTACATGCTAACTGCTTTCCTTTCGAAACTATTCCAGCAAATATATTCGTTACAATAGGAGCCGAGCCTTTTGCAATAAAAGAAGGTAAAACAAGAGAGGACCCTTCGGAATTCCCGTTAGAGCGATTAGAAAAGTATAGTCAAAAACTTCTCGAAGCTTTCTTTCATCCTGAGAGTAAAGATAACACTATCCAGGATGTTCAGCGGCATATAGATCAGGGCTCGGGGCGATATTTAAATATATTATTAGTATTCAGCACAAGAAATTTTTTTATTCTGGGTGAATATATACGAAGATATATACCTCGTATGCTATTTACATTATATACGCATATAAAGGATCAAGAAGAGGAACAGCGCTCGCAATCTCTGACGCAGATCCGACACCAATTGCAACATGTTATGTCGATTGATAGAGATTTAGTATGTCGATTAACTATTTTGCTAGACAATTATAATTTAACTGATATCGAAGACTATAATTATAGTTCCTTTTTAAACAACATTCAAAACGTTTCGCAAGAGTTTTATTTGTCACCCTCTTTAGATAGGCTTTTAAAAAATACTATTACTGAAAGTATTACTCCCATTCTATCTTCTGCACAGGCATCACCGCAGGGGCCCGTCAATACTGATATAGCTACGACGGTACATCCGGAGGATCTAGGTAGTGAGGAAGGCGGATTAGGGCAACGTAGTAGTCCCAAAAAGAAGCCAAGGCGTGGTTTATTACCTGAATTAGGTCCTGCAGCTTCTCGAAGAGGCGAATCGGAATCTCAGCCTTTATTGGGAGGGGGAGGAGCGACGGCATTACCAGCTGCTTGGCGGAAATGTTGGGGGAGTCTGGATATTATTTTTACAAAAATCCGGGAAAATTTAGTTAAAACTATCGTGGCTGGTCTATTATCTCCTACGGCATTAGTTATTTACAAAAAATTTATTGCAGCAAAGGCTTCGCAATTTTATCAAGAGGTGCAAAAGCAAGGTGGACATCCTAAGCCTATTGATTACTATGTAGCGGAAGCAAGGCAGCGCTTTGATTCGGTAGAGCCGGCATTTTTTCTTCTGGTATTTTTTGGAGTAATAGCTATTCTGAAACTTTGGGAAGTCTTGCTTTCTTCCTTTGCGTTTGGTAGGAAAGTATTGAGGCCTTTTGATGCAGTTAATCCTTTCATTCCTCCCCCACTAACTCAACCAAGTCGTCCTGTCTTTTCTGGAGCAAGAGATCCTTCTAATATCCCAGAGACCCGTATATCGATGGGGGGAGCAAGAGTCCCTGATCCCCAAGCAGATAGAGAAAGAGCATCCCATTCTCCGTCTGATTTACCTATTTTTGATGAATCCAATGCTGGTTTACTAACCGAGATAGAAGCATTATTTCCGGCTATATTGCATTTATTATCAGAGGCTCAACTGCGAGATTTAGTTGCAAGTCTTTCTCAGGTAGATATTGAAGCCATTAACTTTTTTAAGGGTGCAAGTGGATATGATCAGGCAAGGGGAACAGCCATATCGACAGAGGAGATAAGACAAGCGCTGATCCTAACCTGTCTCAGTATTTGCGACCCTCAAGAAATGGGTAGATCAAGGCCTATTAGTGTGCTACACCCACTACGTGATTTATGGCAGCAATTTGCAGCAGCACCGTCGCATGGTGATCATGGTTCTGTTTCCAGCGTGTACAGCTTAAGATCTTTTTCTCTCAGCGAAGAAGAAGAAGAGTCTTCTGGGGAAAGTGATGTAGATGATAGAGGGGATAGGCTAGATTATAGAGGCTCTGCTGTTAGGGGAGGCTCAGTTAGCTCCCTATCGCCTAGTAACACTAATTCATCGGCTTCTAGCGTGCATAGTGGCAGAGGACCCGGTTTCTCTTTTTTAGAAGAGCTTCCTGAAGCAGGGCAGCGTGTTTCTTCAGTTAGCAGTTATGATAGTGATCATAGTCAACCTGTTGGGAGGGTGGCGCGCGGCGATTTGTCTTCCCGCCCCAACGTATTAGCTCACAGTCATAGTGAAGCGTCTGGCTCTCCTCCGCGATTAAGTAGTCGTCAGTCTTCTGCTCGACATTCTCCGCCAACATTGAACCGCTTAGGCAGTTGGGAATGTTCGGCTATGAGTATTAGGACGTTAGCTATCACTCCGTTAGAAATTTTTCGCTACTGTGAATCTGCTATAGAGGCATTAGACAATTATAGAGTACAAAACGACTGGGCTGATGAGATTGCTGAACTCCTTACAACCTGCACAAACGATCCGCGAACGAAACTTGTTCAGTTGAATGAACGTGGTTCTTTGAAAAACGAGCATTTATTATGTGTTTTTTTAACAGGCTCCATTAATGACTTGCTATTAAAGTTGCATAATCTTTCGCATACGGAGCAAGCAGTTGCCGGCATCCTAAACATTTTAGGGAAAAATTTACCCACCTTTAGGTTTTTTCAACATAGTAAATTGGGTTTAGAGACTATCGAGAGTTGTATTACATCTTTATCCTATGATATTAATTTGAATAAATTGTTGGTGGAAGATGCGCAACAGGGAACGGCGGTAGGGTTATGTTTACATTACCTTATAAAAGATTGTGCAGCCAATATATTTTACTCCCAAGATTTTACAATAGAAGCCGTAGCTGATCGGTTGCAGACGGCAATCTATTGGTTATTACAGTATGAGCAAGGTTTGCCAAACCATGAAGTATCGAGCCTGAGATATCGCAAGATATTAATGTCTCTTAATCGTATAAAATTAAATTATATGCCAATGTTATTATTACCTAACCCTCAGTTTTTAATAGGAAATAAGACGGAGCAAGTTGCTGAACTTAGAAAGAAAATATTAAAAGCTAAAGAGCAATATTTTTCTATAGTGATAAGAGATGAACTAGTTACACTCGAACAAGACTGCGAGGATGTCGTCGATGAAAGAAATGCTTTTAAATGGGTTAAGACCACTAATCAAATTATAAGAAAGTTAAAATCTGTTTCTGATTCTACTGGAGGTCTATTAACTTCTTTTCTTCGGGAGATTGTTAGCGAATGGATGCTAGCTTTTCCATCAGCTTTGGCGTTTAGTAAGGAATTTACTCAGGTTCAAGAGCAAACCAGCGAAATTTTAGCTAGAAAAATAAATCAAAAGGTATTGTCTCGACTAATGAAACGCAAGGAGTTTAGCGAGAGTATGGTACCCACTGTGGAATTAATCAGCAAGTTATGTGCAGAGCAAGTCGTTGCTACCTCACATGACTTTAATGAGGGTAACGCAGAAAAAGCAATAACTTCTTTATTTTTTGAAGCAATTAAATGGCTATATATAAATAGCTATGATGAGATGCGTACAGAATATTATAAATTAATATTAGCAGAGCTTGGATTTGATGCGACGCCTTTACGTCGTCAAACCTTACCCCAGCTTTTGCCAATGGGTTTACTGCAGCCTTCAGTTAAAGTAGTTTCCACTTTTGAAAATTTTCGCTTACCTTCATTTTTTATGCCGCCTAGAATCTGCCAAGTAAGGACGATGGTATTTTCAGGCGTCGCTGGTAGTGCCGAGAATCCAATACAGCAACTTAAAGGAAAGGTTTATATCCCTCGTTTTTCAGCAGAGAGGGCGTTATCAGCAGGGCTTGATACTGACTTGTTAACACGCAGGATCGAAGATGCTATTGATCAAGCAGAAGGGCTATCTGAAGAAGAAACAATTGCATTAAAAGATCAATTTACTGGTTTTTATAAAAAAGCAATACCCATTTCTTCCAGAAAATCTCCAGAGAAATCTACTAAAATAATCGCTCGTACAGAAAAATATTTAAAAGTATGGTGGGCATTTACTCAGTTATTGCAACTGCCGGAATTTGTCGACTATTCTGCAGAAGCAATGTCTTCAATTAGCACGATTACGCCTGTTTATGAAGCATTAAGAAAAGATTTATTAAAAGTTTGGGGTAAGTTCATGCACGATGCCGATGCTTATTGGAGAGATATCTCCGCTACCATCTTGCAAAATAAAACTATTTTATTAGAAAAAGAAATTATTGAACGACAATTCTTATCCAAAAAATCGCTTATTACGACCGAGTTAGCTGCTTTATTATCCGTTTATTATCAATATCAACGTGTAGTCGAATTTTCCAAACAAGAAGAAATTAATGAGCAAGCTATCAAAAATACTTTACAAGGAATGATCGATATTTGGAACGTAATGGGTGAAACTTCTGATAAAGCAGATAACGCAGTATTACAAGTTTTAACGGGAATGCTGAGGCCCGACAATGGATTGACGAGCGAGTTAAGGAGATCATTGGTAGCTAAAAAAGATAAATCGTCCTCAGCAATAGTGAGTGAATCACAAGAGAGAGTTATAGAAGGCCAACCTTTGTCTCAAGCGTTAATAAATATGCGAGAATTGTTGCAAAACTCAGATTCTTATCGCCTTCAATTTAGATCGGAGCTTGAAAAAATTGATCGTTCTTTCCAGTCTGTAGCAGATAGAAACGATACATTAATATACTTACATCATGAGTGGGCAGCATTTACGATGCGTAAGATAATACAGTCAGCAAGGAAGAATGAGTTTGCAACTTATGAAGAAGAGGTTACGAAGGAGGTGGAAGCAAAAAGAAATGATGCTCGGCTAGAAATTAATCAAGAGACCGCCGCAGATATTGCGAAACAGTTCAATCTTGATTATCTCCAGGCTCTTCGGCAGATAGAGAGCCAACTATCCCGAGAGAAAGAATATGCTGAAAGTACCCCATTAACAACAGGACCGAATCAAAACATTAAAGATTTAGAAGCTAAGCTTGCGGAGATCAAAAAAATAAAATCAGATTTTGAGTCAGAAAAAAGAAAGATGAATAGAATAACCTTCTTAGAAGGTATTGATATTGATGCGCAACAGCAAATTCTGATGGAAATTGGAAAAATTCTTAATCATATGAAAGAAAATTTACAGAGATTGCAAGAGCTCTCGGGTCAAGAGGTTGCTCGACAGTTTAAAGATGCCGGAGGGTCTGTATCAAGTTCTGTTATGCAAGCTTTACAAAAAGCTCCCCGTTTACAAGAGACATCTTATTGGAAAGTTTGCCAAGAATTATGGGAAATATGGTACGCGCAATTCTATTATGATGAGCGATATGTTATTTATCGTGAAGGAATAGACGGTTTATTGACTCAAGATGAATTAGGTGAATATTACGCCATTGAAGCATTGGCGCAACAGTGTTTTGCTGCTGTGGGCGGAGATTCTTATGTAGAGAAATTGATGGAATTATGGATCTATGCATTAAAAGTGGAAACCAAATTCTTGACTGATCAATATGACTATAAAACCATTTATGCGACACTGGTTACGGATCTATTTAGACAGATAAAAGATCAGGAATTAAAAATTCTTGAACGTTTAACTAAAAATCTTGCCTATGAGCGATTTATTAACGCTTTACAGGGTCGTCAATATATATCTTGTCAGTTCCGTGAATTTCAAGCGCGCCATCGTCAACAATCCGGTGTGGAGCTTAGTTGATAGACCAATATAAATGTCTGATGAGTCCACTAACTAAGATGTGTTGGCATGTTAGTTAGTGGGTAAAGGCACATGCCCGCTGTATTTTGTGTAAAATTTATTCCATATGAGGAAGCCTTTTTAGGTAATATTTATTTTCTAAATTTTGTTCCCATTTTGTCCCCTTTATGCTATGCTATCTCCTAATGTGGCCAGTAACAGAAAAAAGTTGAATCTAGACGGTAAGCCATTACACTACCCAATAGACCCTGGCGAAATGAATCATTAATAAGGAGCAACAAGATGAATGAGAATCGTAAAAAAGCGTTAAGTGAAGCATTAAGTCAAATCGATCGTCAGTTTGGTAAAGGTTCTGTGATGCGGTTAGGCGATAGCACCGCAGTAAAAGATATTGAAGTGATTTCTACCGGTTCATTAAGTTTAGACATTGCCTTGGGGATCGGCGGCTTACCTAAAGGCCGTATCGTCGAAATTTATGGGCCTGAATCCTCTGGTAAAACCACCCTGACCTTGCAAGCGATTGCTGAGTGCCAGCGGCAAGGCGGCGTAGCGGCTTTCATCGACGCAGAACATGCCTTAGATCCTGTCTATGCAGAAAAATTAGGGGTAAATGTTAAAGAATTATTGGTGTCTCAGCCAGATACGGGTGAGCAAGCTTTGGAAATTGCCGATATGTTAGTGCGTTCTGGCGGTATCGATATTGTCGTCATCGACTCAGTAGCGGCATTGACCCCGAAAGCGGAAATCGAGGGAGAGATGGGCGATCACCATGTCGGTTTACAAGCGCGCTTAATGTCACAAGCGTTACGTAAAATTACCGGTAACTTAAAACGTTCCAATACCTTGGCTATTTTCATCAACCAAATTCGCATGAAAATTGGTGTCATGTTTGGTAATCCTGAAACAACGACTGGCGGTAATGCCTTGAAATTCTATTCTTCTGTGCGTTTAGATATTCGGCGTACGGGCGCAGTGAAAAAAGGTGAAGAAGTGTTGGGGAGTGAAACGCGTGTGAAAGTCGTGAAAAATAAAGTAGCCCCTCCCTTTAAATCGGTTGATTTTGAGATTATTTATGGTGAAGGCATTTCTAAAGAAGGTGAATTGATCGATTTAGGAGCTATGCATGGTTTTGTGGAAAAATCCGGTGCTTGGTATAGCTATAATGGTAACCGTATTGGGCAAGGTAAAGATAATGTACGGGCATTCTTGAAAGAAAATCCCGCTATTGCCGCTGAAATCGAAGCTAAATTGCGTGAAAAATTGTTGCCTAAAGTAGACGCTAAAGCGCAGAGTAGCGTGGAAGCAGATACATTCGCAGAAGAAGAATCCGAAGCGCTATTCGCTGAGTAAGCGAAGTAAATTGCTAGCAATGGCAGTTAGGCAAGAGGTTTACTATGTCAATTGCAGTTGATGATGTGCTGGATGTTCGCCGCCGAGCAATGGATTTGCTAGCCCGGCGCGAACATTCCCGCTTAGAGCTACAACGCAAATTACTCCTACGTGGTTATTCCCCTGATATTATTGAAACCGTTTTAAATCGTTTAGTCCAAGATAATTTGCTCAGTGATGCGCGTTTTACCGAAGCGTATGTCAATATGCGGAAAAAAATGGGTTTTGGTCCCATGCGTCTGCGTGAAGAATTGCGTGAACGTGGCGTTTGCGCTACATTAATTGAGCGAGAATTAGAGGCCATTCAACATGAGTGGCCAGCCATTGTCGCTCGTGTGCGCTATAAACGCTTTGGTCCTGAATTACCTACCGATTTTCCTAGCCGAGCGAAACAAGCTCGCTTTTTACACTATCGCGGCTTTAGCCAAAATTTGCTAGACTATGCGCTTGAGAATGAAGTTCTTGTTTAAGACCTGCCGCTAATGGCAGTTTGAAAAGAAGTCGAATGAAGTCAGAGCATAGGGTGCATACATGCAAGCAGCAGAATTAAGACAGCGATTTTTAGATTTTTTCGCCAAAACTAACCATGAAATTATAGCCAGTAGTTCTTTAATCCCCGCTAACGATCCGACGTTATTATTTACTAATGCCGGTATGGTGCAATTCAAAGAAGTGTTTTTGGGTGCCGAACAGCGTCCTTATCGGCGTGCTGCGTCTTCCCAACGTTGTGTACGCGCCGGTGGTAAACATAATGATTTAGAAAATGTCGGTTATACCGCACGCCACCATACCTTTTTTGAAATGTTGGGTAATTTTAGTTTCGGCGATTATTTTAAACGCGAAGCGATCCAATTTGCTTGGCAATTTTTGACGGAAGAATTAAAAATTCCCGCGAATAAACTATGGGTCACGGTGTTTGAAGAGGATGATGAAGCGGCAGATATTTGGTTAAAAGAAATGAAAGTCGATCCCAAACGGTTTAGTCGCTGTGGGATGGCCGATAATTTTTGGTCGATGGGTGATACGGGTCCTTGTGGACCGTGTTCAGAAATTTTTTATGATCACGGTGAAAACATTGCCGGTGGTCCTCCTGGCTCGCCCGATGCGGATGGCGATCGCTATATTGAAATTTGGAATATGGTGTTTATGCAATATGAGCGTTTTGCCGATGGCACATTGCGCGATTTGCCTAAACCGTCGGTCGATACCGGTATGGGGTTAGAGCGAGTAGCGGCAGTCATGCAAGGCGTGCATGATAATTATGATATCGATTTATTTCGCCACTTGATTCAAGAAATTGCGGCATTGGCCAAGACACAAGATTTTGCTAATAAATCCTTGCGTGTGATTGCCGATCATATTCGTTCTACCAGCTTTTTAATTATGGATGGTGTTGTGCCGAGCAATGAAGGTCGCGGTTATGTGTTGCGTCGCATCATTCGCCGCGCTATTCGTCATGGTAATCGGTTAGGTATCACGGAAACCTTTTTCTATAAATTAGTGCAACCGTTGGTGGCGGAAATGGGGGCAGCGTATCCCGCATTAAAAGCCGATGCTAAACAAATTGAAAAAGTATTGCAGCAAGAAGAAGAGCAATTTGCTAAAACTTTGCATAATGGTTTGAAAATAGTCGAGCAAGCGATTGCTGAGTTATCGAATGATACTATCCCAGGTGATATTGTTTTTAAACTCTATGATACTTACGGTTTTCCTGTCGATTTAACCGGTGATATTGCTCGCGAGCGGGGTTTGCAATTAGATATGCTGGGATTTGAAGCGGCGATGCAACAACAGCGTACGCAATCGAAACAAGCTAGCCAATTTGCGGTGGATTATACTAAGCAATTAAAAATGGATAGCGCTACGGTGTTTACGGGTTATGATCAATTAGCCGATCAAGCGAGGATCGCCGGTTTATTTAAAGGTAATCAACCCGTCGAAACGTTAACGGCTGGCGAAGAGGGTTTTATCGTGTTAGATCGCTCCCCCTTTTACGCTGAAGGGGGTGGTCAAGTGGGTGATCATGGCGAATTAAGCAATGAACAAGGGCATTTTATCGTTAACGATACGACTAAAGCCGGGCAAGCGCATGTTCATCATGGTCATTTGCAACAAGGTAGTCTATCCGTAGGCGATGTCGTGAAAGCGCATGTCGATTCTGCTAAACGTCAAGCGATAGTGCGCAATCATTCGGCGACGCATTTATTGCATGCAGCCTTGCGTGAGTTATTAGGTGAGGGAGTGCAACAAAAAGGTTCCTTGGTCGAAGCGGAACGGTTGCGATTTGATTTTTCTCATAGCACACCGCTTTCAGCGACAGAATTGCAGCAAATTGAACATCGAGTGAATCAAAAAATTCGTGAAAATTTAGCAGCCGAAGTGGCGATCGTTCCAATTGATCAAGCGAAAAAAATGGGGGCGATGGCGTTATTTGGCGAAAAATATGGGGATCACGTGCGCGTATTGCAATTAGGTCATTTTTCTATCGAGCTTTGTGGTGGAACGCATGTGCAACGTACAGGGGATATTGGCTATTTTAAAATTGTGAGTGAAACGGGTATTGCTGCCGGTGTACGTCGTATCGAAGCGGTGAGCGGTGAAGGAGCCGTAAATTGGGTAGATGCTCATTACGAACAATTACAAGTGGTAGCTGAATTATTAAAAACTAAGCCTCAGCAGTTAGTGGAAAAATTGCAACAAGAAATACAAGCGCATCGCACTTTGCAAAAAGATTATGAAAAACTAAAAGCGCAAGTGGCTAGTCATTCGGCGCTCGATTTACTTGCGCAAGCAAAATGGGTGGGCGATAGCCAAGTATTATTAGCGGAATTGCCCAACCTCGATGCTAAAACATTACGTGATATGCTCGATGGTTTAAAACAACAATTACCGAAAGCGGTGATTGTATTAGCCAGCACGTTTGATAATAAAGTTAATTTAATTGCCGGTGTTACCGATAATTTAACCCATAAAATCAAAGCTGGTGAGGTTATTAAATTAATGGCAGAAAAAGTGGGCGGCAAAGGCGGCGGGCGCGCGGATATGGCGCAAGCCGGTGGTACGCAACCCGAACAGTTAGCTATGGCTTTTCAAATCGTTGAAGACTATTTAAAAAAATTATTATGAAGATCCTCGTGCAGAAATTTGGCGGTACGTCGGTTGGCAGTATCGATCGGATCCGTTGTGTGGCGGATACTATTATTAATGCTAAACAAAAAGGTTATGCACTAGTCATCGTGGTTTCAGCGATGGCAGGTGAAACTGATCGGTTAATCAATTTAGCAAAAGAATTAGTGCTGGATCCCGATGGCCGTGAATACGATGTCCTCGTATCAGTCGGTGAACAAATTACCATGTCATTATTAGCCATGACGCTCATTGCGCGAGGTTATTCGGCACGTTCTTATAATGGTCGACAAGCGGGTATTCATACGGATAATACTCACAAAAAAGCCCAAATTCTTCATGTCGATACCCAATCGATGCAGAGTGATTTGCAAGCAGGTCATATTATTATTGTGGCGGGTTTCCAAGGCGTTAATGATCGACACGAAGTCACTACTTTAGGACGTGGGGGGTCGGATACGACGGCGGTGGCATTAGCCGCGGCATTGCAGGCTGAAGAATGTCAAATTTATACCGATGTCGATGGTGTTTACACGGCGGATCCTCGCACCGTGCCTGCCGCAAAATTATTAACCCACATTACTTTCGAAGAAATGTTAGAAATGTCGGATTTAGGTGCCAAAGTATTGCAAAATCGAGCGGTACGTTATGCAGGAAAATATAAAGTTCCGTTGCGAGTATTATCAAGCTTTACCCAACAGCCTGGCACATTGATTACCTATGAGGAAAAGAGTATGGAAAAAGCTATTGTATCGGGGATCGCTTTTAATCGCAGTGAAGCCAAGATCACTATTTTTGGCGTGCCACAAACGGATGATGTGACGTTGCAAATTTTAGGGCCAATTGCCGATGCTCATATTGATGTCGATATGATCGTGCAAAATACGGCAGAGAATGCCATGGTGGATTTAACTTTTACTGTCAATCGTGAAGAATATCAACGAGCCATGGCTATTGTGGAAAGGATCGCCAAACAATTAGCCGCACGTGAAGTAATGGGTAATAATAAAATTGCGAAGCTATCGGTGATTGGGGTAGGGATGCGCTCCCATAGTGGCGTAGCTAAAACCATGTTTAGTACGCTCGCGAAAGAGGGTATTAAATTAAGTTTAATCACGACTTCCGAAATTAAAATTTCAGTGGTCATTGATGAGAAATATTTAGAATTAGCCGCGCGTTCTTTACATAGCGCTTTTGCTCTGGATAATGATATGCAAGAAGAATTCGACCCGATTACTCTATCTGAAATTGAATGAGTAGGCGATATGATCTAGCTTTAACCATTAAGGATGTGTATAATAACGCTACAAGGAGGAGTCTTACATGTTAATTTTGACTCGTAGAGTGGGTGAAACTTTGATCATTGGTAATGAAGTGTCGGTTACGGTGTTAGGGGTAAAAGGTAATCAAGTGCGTATTGGCATTAATGCGCCAAAACACGTCGAAGTGCACCGTGAAGAAATCCGTCGCCGCATTTTATCCGAACACAACCCTGCATCTAGCGATAACTTAAGCGATGCCGAGCCTATTCTCTATGCGGATGATAACGATCAATCGCATTAATTATTTCCCTCTATCAAGTCTTTAATTTCTTGGCAGAACACGCTATACTTCCGCGTTCTATAAACCGGAGAGGTGGCCGAGTGGCCGAAGGCGCTCCCCTGCTAAGGGAGTATGGGCCAAAAGCCCATCGAGGGTTCGAATCCCTCCCTCTCCGCCACTATCGCCCCGTCAGGGGTTTTTTGTTTGTGGAGGGATGAGAACCCTCGATATTAAAATAAACTGGGTTCGAAAAATTTTCAGGATGGAAAATTTTGACGCGCTAGCGCGCCCGTAGGGCGAGCGGCCAGGGATGGTCGCGAGTCAATCCTTCTCCCTCTCCGCCACTATCGCCCCGTCAGGGTTTTTTTGTTTGTGGCATGAGTTGTAGGGGCAGACCTATGTGCATATCATTACCCACAAGTTGGTCCATAAGCAGATTCAAAAGCCTCTTTTGATTTAATGTGCTCGTACAGGTTTCTTAACCCTAGCCAGATAGTTTTAACTCCTGGTTCCGGATCAG
>JACCDV010195482.1_pt1 | contig 40779 bp, 36 predicted proteins | sample 7446131 | NCBI WGS metagenome assembly JACCDV01 (sample SAMN15323448, study PRJNA562643) | freshwater metagenome | isolation source: river surface water | place: USA:Blue River Watershed | collected 2017-08-17
AGGTAGTGTACTTCTTTGTGACTCTCTTCAATAGTTGCTGCAAGTTCATCGCCATCAAATGTTTTTTCTGGGTTTTCACTATCTACTTTGAGCTTTGAAAGACGAGGAATCACTACAGTATCTGCATCTTTGAATGCGTCTTTATATGACGGCTTTGATTGAGGTGTTCGATTGCCTATGTTGGGTTCATAGACAGCAACAATCATACCGCTATACACAGAACGGAGAGTGCTTAACACTGACTTTGCTTTTTCTGGACTATGGGCAATGTCATCAATCACAGTCACATTGTTTTCATAGCGTTTCTCAAGACGTCTCTTCATGCCATGGAAAGATTTTATAGCATCACTCACATCTCCGGGGGTGAGGCCTGCGCTGTGTGCCATAGCAAATGCTCCTGTAATATTTTCAGCATTGTATGAGCCGAGTATAGGGCATTCGATAGAGTATGTTTTCCCGTGATACACAATATCAAATGCTATACCTGTAGGTGTGGCTTTGATATTTTCATAACGATAGAGAGCGTCTTTGCTCTTGCCGTAGCTTATGTAGTCTCTTTTGGTCTCTGCGAGGAGACGAGGAAGTGTTTCAGTATCTATACACCCCACAATAATTCCATTTTGAGGAACCGTGTCTATGAGTTTTTTAAAGGCGTCAAAGTACTCTTGTTCAGTAGGATAAAGATCAGCATGGTCCCATTTGACTGCTGTGAGGAGGAGGTGAGTTGGTTTGTAGTGAAAAAATTTAGCTCGTTTATCCCACTTTGCTGTTGAGTATTCATCACCTTCAACAATAGACCATTCTCCGCTATCGAGAGCTGCTGAAGGTGCGCCGTCTTGGGTGAGTCCACCTATCATGTATGAAGGTTTTTTACCTGCGTGTTTAAAGATATGTGCCAAGAGAGCAGATGTAGTCGTTTTGCCGTAAGTACCTGAAACCACAATTGAATTTTTTTGTATAAGATATTCTCCGGTTACTTCAGGAAAAGATTTGAAAGGGATAGCGTTTTTCTGAACATATATGAGTTCAGGATTTTGTGAAGACACGGCATTTCCTACAACAACAAAATCAGGTGTCCCATCTGCAATCATTTTTTCTGGATGCCACCCTGAATAATAAGGTATACCAAGATTGGTAAGATGGGTTGATATAGGAGGAAAGAAACCTGCATCTGAACCAGTTACTTTAAAACCTTTTTGCCAGAGAGCGGTAGCTACAGCAGACATAGCAACACCGCAGATACCAATAAAATGAACCCGTTTATGTGAGTTTTGTGTAGTTTGAGTCATACGTCCAAGGATACCAATAAAGGTAGAAAATATCTATTCGTGATGATATTTTTCGTTTTTTAGAATGGTGCAAGCTCGGTAGAGTTGTTCGAGAAAAATAACACGGACGAGATCATGGGGAAAGGTCATTTTTGAAAGAGAAATCTCGCCGTCAGAAGTATTTCGAATAGTTTCAGTAAAACCATAAGGTCCACCAATAACAAAGGCGATATTTTTAACTCCCATGACTAAATGTTTGTCGATAAACTTTGCAAAATCAACAGAACGATATTCATATCCTTTTTCATCGAGGAGATATACACGTTCAAATTTTTCGAGAGTTTTCTCTAGTTTTTCGTCAGATGTTTCAATAAACTCAAATGAGTGGTACCGGTTAATACGTTTTGAATAATCTCGAATTGATTCTTCGAGTTCTTTGATATGTGTTTTTCCTACAGTTATAAGACAAAGTTTCATATTATATGAGTATATCTTTGAGGGGTTTGGTGTCTACTTGCCATGTATCGCCATTAAACCACTCACCGCCGAGGAACTGGAGTTTATAACTATCACTCGGTCTCTGAAGAGAACCTAGATATATATAAGATTTACCTTGAGATTTTGCCCATTCGAGAGCTCGCGTCATCATACCTAAACCTCGCGAAGGTTCGTTATCTGATTCTTTATAAAAGGGAAAACTATAGTGAATAATATGTTCTGTTTGAAAAGCGATCACATAACCAACCTCTTCTCCTGTATTTTTGTCTTTATATACAAGTAATGTATTAAAGTTTGTTTTTATAGGGTCGGTGAGCAGTTCTTTTGTTTTATTTGCAGAGAATACATTGTCACCAAATTTTTCATAAAAATCTTTTGCTAACTTTCCAATTTCCCATGAGTACGCAGGGTAGGGTATAGGATTGATTACTAATTCGAGGTTATCTGATTTGCGGAGTATACGACGGTTCTCGCTCGAGCTTGCATAGATGTTGAGATTTACGCGAAAACTACGTGTTTTATTCATTACTCCTTTATCAACACGAGTAAAGACATAACCTGCATCATAGAGGTTTTCAATCGCCTGTGCTGAAAAGTCTTGTGTTATACGAGTGTCCCAGTTGAGGTATTTCATAAGAGATTAATGGAGCCAAATCCAAACACCGAGGAGTACGAAACCAAAATGGATAACCCAGAGACGCATGATAGTTTTTTCTTCACTCCAACCACAGAGCTCGAGATGATGATGGAGAGGTGCCATACGGAATACTCTACGTCCGAATACATGGCGACTAATAGTTTGGATAATAACAGTTATTGCTTCGATATAGAACATGCCTGCAATAAAGGGAAGTATTGCCATAGAGTTTACAGCAAGAGTGTTTATTGCAAGGAGACCTCCGAGTCCAAGTGATCCGACATCTCCCATTTGAAAACGAGCAGGTTTTATATTGAAATACGTGTATGAAACGAGGGAACCTGTTGTAACTGCGTTTAGTATCGCGAGTTCTGTGTATCCAGATATCCAGGCCATAAACGCGAGTGCTCCAAATGTCGGTATAAGCATTCCTCCTGCGAGTCCATCCATACCATCAGAAATGTTTACAGCATTTGCGGTAAACATAACTATAAGAATTATGAGAGGAATGATCCATACACCGATACTTACATATCCATGAAAAGGGAGGTAAATATCTCGCCACGCATCACCGAGTTTGTAGTAGATCCACCATGCTGATACTGCACCTGCTGCAAATTGAAGAGCTAGTTTTTCATGAACCAGAACACCGGTTCTCTGTTTTGAACCAAATATGGTTGTTGCCCGTTTAAAGAGAGTCCAGGGTAGTGTTATGGCAAGCCATATCTTTACATACCATATTTTGTGAACACGAATGAGGGTGAGTGTTTGGCTCAGCGAGCGTTGTCTACGTACAGAGCCGAATACATTGAGTAGGTCATCGAGTGCTCCGAGTCCCGCTGATATGAGAAGTACTCCAATCGGTACCCAAGTAAATTGTCTATCCCAGTTCCATATATAGGTAAAAACAACTACGGTCAGTATCACGAGTAAACCCCCCATAATAGGGGTGTTAATTTTAGTTGAACGATCTCCTATGTCTGCTGTTTTATCACCTGCTGTTTTGCGAGCTATGCCGAGACGAGCAAGGATTTTTATGAGGAGAGGGGCACAGAGGAGACTCACAATACAGGCAACGAGAGAGAAACCAACAATCGTTGTGAGATTTTCTATTTGAATTAGTGGAAAGTCAGTCATAGTATCTAGTATAACGGTAATCGTAAACGACGCACGAGAGTCTCTTGTGCATCACGAGCGCTCGTGTAGGTGTAATTCTCGTCACCAGTGGTATTTTGTTCCTGCCATATACCTGCGAGAATGTTGTTTTCAGTAATTGTTATCTCACCTTCGCGTACACCGTGGTTATAGAGACCGTCTTTAGGCCATGCATATGAGTGTGCGTAGTGTAGTTTTGTATTTTCAGGATTTTTCTCGACACCAGTTATAACGAGTATGTGATTATAAGATTTATCTTTACCTGTACCTATAAAAGTAATGATATCACCAGGTAATGCATCCATGGCATGTATGGTGTATGAATTTTTGTCTGCACGAAAAGAGCTTACACCAAAGTTTTCTGCTTTACGTATACGTGCGAGAATTTTCCCTTTAAATCCTGAGCGGATTGATTGTATAAAATGCGTGAGAGGTTTGCCTGTTTTCTCGTGGGAGAAGGTGTTTAAGACATGGTATGCGAAACCTGAACAATCAATACCTAAATCATTTTCGACGAGAAATTGTTTAAAGAGGTCTCGAGGAAGATTTTTAATATTTTCATGTTTAATAATAGAGATTATTTCTGCTTCTTCTATTATTTCTTCTGGAGTACCTTTTCCTTTGAGAACACGGAGTGCGCTTTTATTCTTTTGACGACGATTGTTAAAGTAGGGGGTTGACGGGCGCGCGCCAAAAGGGAGCGACAAGTACGCATCTATTGTGGCGCGCGCCCGCTCTGTTATGTATGTTTTTTCTAAAGAATGCATGAGGATATGTCTTTACCTAGAGCATTAAAACGGTTGTGAACCTCCATTATACCTTTAGGTGTCTGTATACGAAGGAGCTCTTTGTTGTGCTCAGTATTAGTATATGAGATTACCTGTAATCCCATATTTTTCAATCGTTCTATGTCGATCGTATGAGGTGTTTTTGTCACACGAGATACTATCTGTGCACCGGTGATTTGTCTTACTTTGGAAAATGTACCATACGAACCACAGAGATCATCAAGGTGGCATTCAAATAGAGTTTTCTCTACACAACTTTTTCTCTGTAACCGTGATTCATACGTCACACTCGCTGCCTGGCGCGCATTAATCTCAAGGAGGTGATAGCGGTCATTTTTCTCATCGTAGATAATATCGAGACCACAGAGTCCTTTCCAACCACTCTTACGCATACGTTTTGCTATACGTCGTGCGATTGTGTGAATAGCTTTTTGATCTGTTGGTGTTGGTAGAGACCAGTCGTTGCCTATGGTTGAAAAAGGTATGTCGGTAAAAGGTTCTATGCCGGTAATTTGATAGCTCGGAGTACCAACAGTCGTCCATATTTTTCCCACAGAAACATTGACCGTAAATACCGGTCCAGAGATAAAATCAACCACACGACAATCACGGAGAGGGAAGAGTTTTTGTAGTTCTGTGAGTGCTTCACCGGTTTTTATAATATGAGTACCTTGGCCTGTGTGACTATGATTAAACTGAAGAACAAAAGGTGTTCCTGAAAAGACCACGTCTTTAACAAGAGATACGTTATGAGCAGGCAAGAGCTGTGCATCATCTCCAAGCCAGGTTATTTGAGATATCTTTTCTTCAACAATTTTTGCGAGATCAGCACTCGGATTTATGAGATTCCAGTTTTTCTCTCGAGCAAGTCTCTCTATACGAGGGGTATTTTGAAATACTACGATATATGCACGTGTGCGAGCAATCAAATCTTGAGTTTCTTTTAATAGAAGAAGATTATAAGAATCTTTAGTTTCTTTTGAAACGAGATGGATATATAGAGGGTATTTACTCTGCATTATCCGACCAAATTCACTGTCATTTGTCACTATCTGATAGAAGGCCGTTGGTTCGGTTCCGAGGGCGCGTTCTATATCTCGTGTGACATAGAGTATAGGTTTTTTAGGTTTCCAAGCCATATAGTAAAGTATACAGATTAGTTTTAATTTGTCTTTGTGTGTGTCTGATAGTAGATTACAGGTATGACAACACTCTATGTGGTAGGCACTCCTATAGGGAATCTTGAAGATATTACACTGCGCGCTATTCGTGTGCTGAGAGAAGTGTCGGTCGTTTTTTGTGAAGATACTCGTACTTCGAGAGTTCTTTTTAATGCACATTCTATTAATACTCCTACGGAGAGTTTTCACGCACAGAGCCCACTCTCTCGTATTGATTATATAAGTGATTTATTGCAATCAGGTAAAGATGTTGCTCTTGTCTCTGATGCGGGTACACCAGGGATATCTGATCCGGGTATGGTTCTCGTTTCTGAAATTCGTACTCGTCTACCTGAAGTTTCTGTAGTTGCTATACCGGGTGCCTCAGCTCTCACGGCAGCGATATCTATTGCGGGTAAGCCACTTCACGAATTTGTATTTCTCGGATTCTTGCCACATAAAAAAGGTCGTCAAACTATTTTTGAAGAAATAAAAGTAGGCGAGAGACCATATGTATTTTATGAATCACCACATCGTATAGAGAAAACTCTCGAATCTCTCAAAGAGATTCCTAAAACAGTTACTATCTTACGTGAACTTACCAAAGTCTATGAATCATATGTATCTGGCACAGCAGAAGAGGTGCTCGAATCCTTTAAAAAGAACCCAGAAACTCTCAGAGGAGAATTTGTCGTGATTGTTAGTTAAAAAAAGTATATACTTAGCTCTATATAATTTATAAGAGCGTATGCGTTACAGAAACATTATTATCGGAATTGGATTCTTTGTACTTATTATAAAAATTCTTGGTGTTCCTCAAGATTGGAGAGATGTACTTTATACTATTGCAGGACTCTCGGTTATTGCTGTTGCCTATATTTCAGAAAAGAAAGCTCCGGTAGCTAATCATCTTCCTTAATCGTGACACGCGAGAGGACACCAGAAAGCGTACAGGCATATCGTATCGGCGCCCTCGTCGTTACCTTTAGTCTTTTCTTATTTATCACTATATACACAGGTTTCGCAGGATTAAATACCATTACATACTCAGCGAGCACATCTTCTCCAAGCACCATGGAGGATGATGAGGTAAAAGAAAAACCATTGAAACCGCAAGTTCCTCACAAGGAAACTCCTTCTGCGGTAAAGGGTATATACATGACTTCATGTGTTGCCGCTACACCTTCGTTACGAGAAGGTTTGGTAAAACTCATTGATGAAACAGAATTGAATGCTGTTGTCATTGATATAAAAACATTTGATGGATATATATCATTTATGCCTGAAGATCCTCTCCTTAAAAAAGCGGTAGGGGGTTGTTTTGTGAGAGATATGAAAGAGTTTATTGAGACTCTTCATAAAAAAGACATATACGTTATTGGACGTCTCGCTGCATTTCAAGATCAGCTTCAGGTAAAGGTTCACCCTGAATATGCAGTCAAAAAAGCGTCTGCTACTTCGACAATATGGCGTGATTACAAAGGTATTGCATGGATGGATCCGTCTTCAAAGGCTCATAGAGATTATCTCGTTGCTATGGCAAAAGAAGCTCATGCTATTGGTTTTGATGAAATCAACTTTGACTATATTCGTTTTCCTGCCGACGGTAATATGAAAGATATTTATTATCCCTTGAGTGGTACTAAAAAGAAGTCTGATGTGATGCGGGAGGTGTTTGCATATTTCCATAATGCACTTGCTCCAGAAGGGATTATTATATCCGCCGATCTCTTTGGTATGGTTACGACAAATACGGACGATTTAAATATCGGTCAGATTCTCGAGAATGCATTGCCGTATTTTGATTATATTGCACCTATGGTGTATCCATCTCACTATCCTGTAGGTTTTATGAATTTCTCTGATCCTAATAAACATGTTTATGAGATTGTTGAGTATTCAATGAGGACTGCTGTTCAAAGAACAGAAGCAACTACTACTACGGTTGTATTGCCTGATGCGCGTATCGGCACGTCTACACTTTATAAAAAACCATCTTACGATAGAAATAAATTACGCCCTTGGCTCCAAGATAATAATTATCCCGTTCCATACACAGCACAAATGGTGCGTGATCAGATTAAGGCTACATACGATACAGGTCTTAATTCATGGATGTTGTGGAGTGCTTCTAATAGATATACGAGAGCAGCTCTAGAATCAGCAACATCATCAAAACCGTAGAGGTGAGGCTATTAAAGGAATGCGTGAGAGTGTCGAGGTAATAATTTGTATATTTTAATAATTTGTGATATAATATTAAAGGTTATACATACGTACTATCAACCTCAACAGATATACTCTGAATGCTCTCCTACAAACAAAGACTCTTCTGTGCGAAAGCGCGCACCGAAGTAAGGGCTGTCTTCAACATTGTTGTCGACCTTGTCCTGCTTCCGTTTCGTTTTCTCAGGAAAATCCGTGTCAGCTGTTCTCTCTGCAACCAGAAAAAGTTCTCCTGCCAGATGTATAGTCAGGCAGGTGCACCCACTGCTCGTTGTAAGACCTGTGTATACGTGAATAAATCACTCGCCGAAAGAGCTGTCTTCTAGACGAGAGTGATCACACGAATACGCACGACAAATCCGCGTATGGACGCGGATTTTTTGTGTTTATAGGTGTCATAGACAATTTTTGATTTATCTGATATTATATTTTTGTTAGTAACTCTTGTGCCAGTACAAGAGTTGTCTTGGAGGCCTATCGATAGCTTCTGGGATTTATTTACTGGTTGTACCTCAGAGATCAGACAAATGCATCCACATGGCGTGAGGCCCCCGATAGCAACGTTCACCACGGGAATTCATCGTCCGCACCGAGCACTCGGTGCGGCGAGACATCGGCAACTTGAGGCAGCTGGAATGCTGTCTCAACAGTTGTCTCAACAACCACCCCCGTCGGGCTCAGTGCCCCCGTTCGCTGTCGGTGGCCGTCCGGCTTCGATGAAGCCGGCTGCATAACCCCGCAAATCCTCTCTAGGCTCTGAGTCTAGAGAGGTGCGGCGGCTCGGGTTACCGAGCCGCCGCTTTTTTATTTTGTCTATATTTGAAAAAAATGGCACAATAGAGGAAATGACCAGTGATGATAAAATAACATATTTTGGTGAGACCGATGCTCGTAATAAACGAGTAAAATTTGGCATCAAAGCCGAAGACCGTACCCGACATGTTTATGTGATCGGAAAAACAGGTATGGGTAAATCCACTCTCCTTGAAAATATGGCGGTCCAAGATATTCAAGGTGGAGAAGGACTTGCCTTTATTGATCCTCACGGTAAATCAGCAGAACTCCTCTTGAACTATGTACCTGAGCATCGAATAAAGGATGTTGTATATTTTGCGCCGTTTGATGTCGATAATCCTATTTCATTTAATGTGATGGAGGACGTGGGATATGACAAAAGACATCTTGTTGTTTCTGGTCTCATGTCTACATTTAAAAAAATATGGGTAGATGCATGGTCTGCTCGTATGGAATACATTCTCTCAAATACACTCCTTGCACTTCTTGAGTATCCTGATGCAACACTCCTCGGAGTAAATAAAATGCTCTCAGACAAGGTCTATCGTAAAAAAGTGGTAGACAATATTACTGACCCTGCTGTGAAATCATTTTGGGTAGATGAATTTGCAAAATACACAGAAAAATTTGCTGCGGAGGCAACACCTGCTATTCAAAATAAGATTGGACAGTTCACCAACAACCCTCTCATTCGAAACATAATTGGTCAGCCAAAATCATCTTTTGATGTGAGAAAAATGATGGATGAACGCAAGATTCTCATCATAAACCTTTCAAAGGGAAGAGTGGGAGAATCTAATGCAAATCTCCTCGGTTCAATGCTTATCACCAAAATATATCTTGGAGCCATGTCTCGTGCTGATGTGTCTGAAAAGACTATGAAATCTCTGCCAAACTTTTATCTCTATGTGGATGAATTTCAATCTTTTGCTAATGAGTCTTTTGCGGATATTCTCTCTGAGGCCCGTAAATATAAACTCAATCTCACGATTGCTCATCAGTATGTAGAGCAAATGTCTGAAGAGGTGCGTGCAGCAGTGTTCGGAAACGTGGGAACCATGATTGTGTTTCGTGTTGGATCTATCGATGCTGAGCAGTTTGAGAGAGAGTTTGCACCAAAGTTTCTCGCTGAAGATATTGTAAACCTCGGCAAATATCAGATGTATTTACGATTGATGATAGATGGTATGGGATCGCAGCCTTTTTCTGCAACAAATTTGCCACCGATAGCATTACCACCAATTAGTTATAAGGAACAGGTGATTGCTTCGTCACAGACTCTTTATGGTCACAAACGTGAAGAAGTTGAAGAGAGTATTCGTACGTGGCTTTCAAATACGGTAGAAGAAAAAAAGAAACCCGAGAGTTTACAAACTCCACAGAATAAACCATATAATCAACAAGGGTATCAGAATAATCGTAATGAGACTGTTCGTGCTCCAGAACCAAGACCTATTTTACCACCTCTCGAAAAGCACGCTCCTCGACCCGCACCAGCTCCTATAGATATGAGACAGCAGAGACCAAAACCTGTCTTTGATCAGCGTCTTGAAAAGAAACCTGCGCCACCTCTCCCTCAGTCAGATGATGGTTTCCAAGGATTAGATTCTCTCAAAAAACTCGTGAGACCGCCAAAACCTATTTCTGAACAAAAACCACGTGAAGAAAAAGTTCCTGAGCGTAAAGGTATCACGGAAGAATCTCGTAACGAGCTTAAACAGGCTCTTGCGATGCTTATAAAGCCAGAAGTAAAAGCAGGGGCAAAAGTAGAGGACTCACAAAAACCAACAATACCAGTTCCAGAGAAACCTCAGGTAAAGATTGTTGAAAAGGTAGTAGAGAAAATAGTTGAAAAACCTGTAGAAGTACCACGGACTATAGCCTCTAAAACTCAGGAGGTACCAGAGGATGTGTTAAAGAAACTTCTCGAAATATAGTAACTTTTGAGCATATTACTGTTATTATAGAGAGCATGGTAGCCAAACGAGTACTTATATTCTCTTTTGTATATTATCCACGATTTATAGGTGGGGCGGAGATTGCTATTAAAGAAATTACCGATCGTATTTCTGATATTGAATTTGATCTCATTTGTCTCCGTTTGAACAATAAATTACCTAAGGTGGAAAAAGTAGGGAATGTTACTGTTTACAGGATTGGATGGACTGCTTCTACAGATGCTTCACCAGACTCTCTTCCGTGGTATCTGCATATCGCAAAATACATGTATCCTTTTTTGGCGTGTGCAAAAGCAACGAACCTCCATTTAAAAAATCCTTATAATGCTCTCTGGTCTATGATGGCAAATTATTCAGGGTTTGCAGCTCTTTTCTTTAAAGTGATTCATATGCACGTGCCTTTTATTTTAAGTCTCCAAGAGGGCGATCCTTTTGATTACATCAAACAAAGAACTCGGTTTGTAGCCCCTATCTTTAAACGTATTTTTACCTATGCGGACCATATACAAACAATTTCTACGTATCTCGCTTCATTTGCAAAAGACATGGGTGCTACGTGTCCTATAACAGTGATTCCAAATGGTGTTGATATTAAGCATTTCACACAAAATTACGCCGATGGTTTTTTAGAAAAACTTGCGGGTACATTAGGTAAAAAAGAAGGAGATGTATTTTTGGTCACCACTTCGAGACTGGTGGTTAAAAATGCAGTAAGTGACATTATATCTGCTCTCACGTATCTACCTAAAAATGTAAAATTGCTTGTAATAGGTACCGGATATGAACTCAATAAACTCCAGAATCAAGTACGACAACATGCTCTCGAGGCACGGGTTCAGTTTCTCGGTTTTATACCACATACAGATATGCCGGCGTATTTAAACATTTCAGATGTATTTATTCGACCTTCTATTTCTGAAGGTTTTGGTAATTCATTTATTGAAGCAATGGCGTGTCGTCTGCCTGTTATTGCAACCGCGGTTGGAGGTATTACTGACTTTCTTGTGGATAGAGAGACGGGAATTGTGTGTGGGGTTAATAATCCGCAAAGCATAGCGCTCGGTGTTGAGACTTATATGCGAGAACCTGAACTTCAGGCGCGAATCGTAAATAATGCTTATACTATGGTTTTACAACGTTATGATTGGCAGCTTGTGTCAAAGGACATGAGGGATAAAGTTTTTGCTATACTCTCAGTATGAAAATCTTGATTGCTACAGGAATTTTTCCGCCCCAGATAGGTGGACCGGCTACGTATTCGAAACTTTTGTATGATGAATTACCGAAACAGGGTATTGATGTTGAAGTTGCAACATTTGGTGATTATCTTGATAAACCAAAAATAATACGTCATTTTCTTTATTTTATTGAACTCCTCAAAAAGTCAGATGGTGTAGATGTGATATACGCCCTCGATCCTGTTTCTGTTGGTTTACCTGCTCTCATCGCTTCACAAATTGTAAAGAAAAAGTGTGTCCTCCGTATTGCGGGTGATTATGCATGGGAACAAGGATCTCAAAGGTTTGGTGTTAAAGATATTCTTGATGTCTTTGCAGGAAAGCATCAGGGGTATGCATGGCAGGTGACTGTATTAAAAAAGATTCAGAAGTATGTTGCGCAGGGAGCTTTTTCTATAGTTGTTCCGAGTGTGTATTTAAAGAACATAGTGTCTTTATGGGGTATTAATCCAAACAAGATTACTGTTGTTTATAATGGTTTTCATGTAACAGTATCTAAAACACTGCGACCAACACTGAGAAAAAAATTAAATCTCTCAGGTGCAATTATTGTGACTGCTGCACGTTTGGTTCCTTGGAAAGGTGTGTCAGAACTTATTGATGCTTTGGTTTTGGTTAAGAAAGAGATTCCTGATGCGAAACTTATTGTTATTGGAGATGGTCCGGAGGGCTCTGCCTTAAAGACAAAAGTAGAATCACTAGATCTTAGTTCAGCCGTTGTATTTACAGGTAAATTAGATCAAAAAGAATTATTTAGTTATATCAAAGCGGCTGATGTATTTGCTTTAAACACAGGGTATGAGGGTCTTTCTCATCAAATACTTGAAACTATGGCTCTCGGTACACCTGTTATAACAACAGGTATTGGAGGTAACCCTGAGGTTATTACTAATGGTAAAACGGGCATACTTCTCAGACCTAATGATGTGTCTGCGTTTAGTCGTGCTTTAATAGATACACTTTCTTCGAGAGCGGTTGCATATAGTATGGCTCTCGCTGCTAAAAAATCAGTAGCAAAGTTTACTGATGAAGCAATGCTCAAAAATATAGCTACTGAACTTAAGCGAATACACACCAATGGCTAACGTTATAATGCTTTCAACAGATAAGCAGATTCTTGTGGAGGGTAGTTTTGCTCGTTCACGTATGATTGAGTACGCGTCATTGTTTGATCAGCTCCATATAGTACTTGTAACTACAGATATTTCTAACAATAAAACCGAAATACTAGGTAATAAAGCTTTTATACATCGAGCATACGCACGTACAAAATTAGGTACTCTCTGGGCTCTTTTAAAAAAGACATACCTCGTATCAAAAAAGGGTGACAAGGATTGTGTAATAACAACTCAGGATCCATTTGAGATAGGGCTTGCAGGGTTGATTGTTTCTCGATTGAGACGTATTCCTCTCCATGTACAAATTCACACCGATCTCAATAATGTTTATTTTAAAAAAACATATATTAATAAAATAAGACTACGGATTTCTGATTGTGTTCTCAAGCAAGCTCAGGCAATTCGTGTAGTTTCAGAAAGGATTTTGTATTCGCTTCCTATTGATATAAAAAAGAAAACTCGTGTATTACCTATATTTTCAGATTTATCATCTATTATCGACTCTCAAATAACTCACGATTTAGCTTTTATATATCCTCAATTTTCAAAAATTGTACTCAGTGCCTCACGTCTCACTAAAGAAAAAGATCTTACTACCGCACTGAACGCTTTCGCACTCGTATATAAAGAACACTCAGATATTGGATTTGTGATTGTTGGTTCAGGTAGTGAAGAAGATTCTTTAAAAAAACAAGCGCTCGCTCTCGGTATCGGCCATGCGGTAGTTTTTGAGCCATGGGTATCTCATGATGTGCTTATTTCATATTTAAAAACATGCGATGTGTTTATCTCAACATCGTTGTACGAAGGTTACGGTCTCTCTATGCTCGAGGCGGTTAGTGCGGGAGCGCTTCTCGTAGCAACTGATGCTGGTATAGCACCCCTTATCACTAATGATATGTGTCTTGTTATGCCTCAGGATGTTTCTCAAACAGCGGAAGCTCTTGAAAGAGCTCTTACCGATGAAACACTGGTAAATAAGAAATATCAGTATTCCTATGGTTCAAAATCTGAATACCTTACTCAATATAAAAACGATATAGTACGTGCTCTAGAACATATATGAAACTACTCATTGTCACACAGACAGTAGATACGCAAGATCCGATTCTCGGTTTTTTTTGCCGCTGGATTATTGAATTTGCAAAAAGATTTGAAAAGGTAACTGTAATTGCTTTGAGTGTAGGTGAGTGTACGTTTCCAGATAATATAAACGTATTATCCCTAGGTAAAAAAGACGGAGTATCACGCATGGAGTATGTACGTCGTTTTTATTCATATATAATCTCTCGTCGTAATGACTATGATGTGGTTTTTGTTCATATGAATCCTGTATACGTTATTCTCGGAGGCTTGCTTTGGCGAATATGGAATAAAAAAATAGGACTTTGGTATGTACACAAGAACGTAGATATAAAATTGCGTACAGCACTTTGTTTGGTACATATAGTATTTACTGCTTCAGAAAAAAGCTTTCGTATACACTCACCAAAAGTAATGGTGACAGGTCATGGTATTGATACTAGTGCTCTACAGATGAGGATTGATAGTCCTCAAAGGCCAGTTATTACAACAATCGGACGTATTACAAAAACAAAAAATATTGATGTGCTTTTGGATGCATTTGCCCTGGCAAAGAAATTTTTGTCAGCACAGACGGTATTTGAAATAGTGGGTGATGCTGTATACCCAGAAGATCGTATCTATAAAAATAATCTTGAGCAGAAAATAAGAGATTTGGGTATAACTAATTCTGTCGTGTTTGTCGGTACGCTACCGCATGCTCATATACCTAACTACCTCAATCATGTTTCTCTTGTACTTAATGCAAGTGACACCGGTAGTCTCGATAAAGCCATTCTCGAACCTATGGCAATGGGTATACCTGTAGTAACAAGCAATGAAGCATTTAGAGATGTGTTGTCGCCACAAGGGTTGTTTGTTGAACAAACTAATAAAGAAATTTTTGCTTCAAAGATACAAGAGATTATGTCTCATAACCATTTTGATGGGCGTCCACTCCGTGCTATCGTTGAAAAGCAACACGCATTAACTAATCTTATTGATTCTATACAATCGATATATGAAGCAGGTAGATAAGGATCATTACTCATTTGGAACATACGCACACACTGATCGCTTTGCGAGCTACTTTTACCAACTCAAAGAGATCCATGCTTCTTCACCTAAAAACGTATTAGAAATAGGTGTTGGTGATGCGGTCGTAGGAAATTATTTGAGAGACAATACGAATATAGAATACACATCTCTCGATATTGCGGCTGATGTAAATCCTACGGTTATAGGGAGCGTCCTCTCTATGCCTTTCGAAGACAATGCGTTTGATATTGTGTGTGCTTTTGAAGTACTTGAACATATTCCTTTTGATTCTTTTGAACAGGCGGTGAGTGAAATGACACGTGTTGCACGTAATCGTGTACTCATAAGTGTTCCTCATTTTGGTCCACCTATCATGTTTTCACTCAAGATTCCTTTTTTAAAACATATTCGATGGGCTTTTAAAGTACCGTACCATCCAAAGCACGTATGGAACGGTCAGCACTATTGGGAGTTAGGTAAAAAAGGTTTTACCGTAGCCGAAGTAAAGAAGATATTGTCAAAATACGGTGCCCTTGTGAGCCACTATGTGCCTTTTGAGAATCAGTACCATCACTTCTTTATTTTAGAGAAAAAAAGTTTATAATGACAGACAATCTTATTTTATGAAGAAAAATAAACAGAAAATACTTGTTACGGGTGCGGCGGGTTTTATTGGATCACATGTTACTGATGAGCTTATTAAACTTGGCTATGACGTTGTTGTCATAGACGATCTCTCAGGAGGTTTCAAGGACAATGTGCATAAAAAAGCACATTTTATGAAAGGGGATATAGCCGACCGAGACTTTATTCAAAAGGTTTTTAAGAAACATACTTTTGATTATATATTCCACCTTGCCGCATATGCTGCAGAAGGCCTCAGTCATTTTATACGAAACTACAACTATACAAATAACCTCATCGGGAGCGTAAATCTCATCAACGAAGCTGTAAAACAAAATGTAAAGTGTTTTGTATTTACTTCATCTATTGCAGTTTATGGACATAATCAGGTGCCTATGAAAGAAGAGCTTGTACCTGAACCAGAGGATCCATATGGTATTGCAAAATATGCGGTAGAACTCGATCTCAAGGCAGCTCATAAAATGTTTGGACTCAACTACATTATTTTCCGTCCACATAATGTATACGGAGAAAGACAGAACATCGGTGATCGTTATCGAAACGTGCTTGGTATATTCATGAATCAAATCATGCAAGATGAGCCGATGACGGTATTCGGTGATGGTACACAGAAACGAGCATTTACACACATAGGTGATGTGGCGCATGTTATAGCCTCATCTATTCATCACAAGCATTCATACAACTCTATATACAATATTGGTGCAGATACACCGTACACCGTTCTTGAGCTCGCTGATACTATTGCTTCATCTTTTAAAGTACAGAGAGAAATTTCATTCCTTCCTGAGAGAAATGAGGTAAAAGAAGCGTGGGCTGATCACTCAAGAGTTCAAAAGGTGTTTAATCATCAACCTAAAATAGATTTGAAGACAGGTGTAGAGCGTATGGCAAAGTGGGCAAAAAAACACGGACCTCGCAAGGGTAAGAAGTTTACCAATATTGAGGTTGATAAACATCTCCCTCATGTTTGGAAATAAAATCTTTCAGGGCAAAGGTTTTTATACAACATGAAAATTTTTTATATAGTAAATATACGATTTCCGAGTGAGCGTGCTCATGGGATACAGATTGCACAGACATGTAATGCTTTTGCAGAACAAGGGCATGATGTTGAGCTCATCATTCCACGTCGTAGATTTACTCCTCAGATCGATCCCTTTGAGTTCTATGAGATAGAAAAGAAGTTTACTATTTCATACGTACCCTGTATTGATTTTATAGATCGCGAACGAGAGAACACTGTACCTTTTTTAATCCAGTCTTTTACTTTTCTCGTATGTCTCGTTGTACGGCATGGTTTTCGTATGAGAAAAGGTGTTGTATATGGTCGTGAGGAAATAACGCTCGCACCATTGGTACTCTGTGCAAAAAAAGTCATCTGGGAATCTCATATGGGTAATGATGGTTTTTTTGCTCGGTTTGTCTTAAGCAGAGTAGATAAACTAGTGACTATTACACGAGGTCTCGCTGATTTTTATAAAGAAAAAGGCTACACAAAAGAGATTCATGTTGCTCCTGACGCAGTTGATGTAAACAAGTTTGCACAGATCACGGGGTCGGTGAAAGACATTAGGAATTTATTAAAACTACCCCAAGACAAAACTATCGTGACATACAGTGGTAGTTTGGGTGCGTATTCATGGAAGGGCTGGGATGTGCTTCTCGATTCTCTTAACTATATAAACAATAAGGACGTGATGATGCTGTTGGTGGGTGGTTCTGAATCTGAAATAGTTAAATTAAAGACGTTGTATCCAGATCCTCGAATTATATGGGTTGGACAAGTAAAACCTCAACGAGTACCTTTGTATTTAAAAGCCTCAGATATACTTGTTTTACCAAATAAGGCAGGAGATATCATTTCTGAACGTTTCACCTCTCCTATGAAGCTTTTTGAGTATATGGCAGCAAAAAAGCCTATTATTGCTTCTGATTTACCATCTATACGAGAGGTTTTGGATAATGAAAGTGCTTTTTTTGTTGAATCAAGTAACCCAGAGAAGTTAGCGGGTATTATAGATACCGTAACAAAAGAGATATCAAAAGCTGTGCAGATTGGCGAGCACGCTTATAAAAAAGTATTGAATTATAGCTGGAATACACGTGCCTCAGGAATTATAGATTTTATACAAAGACATGATTAAAGATTCATCATTTTATAATAAAGAGAGCACCGTATACTCTTCCAAGAGGTATCCGCAAAAGGTTACAAATTATACGCAGTATTTCTTTACGCAGAGATTAGAATTGCTTGTTAAAAGTATAAAGAAACTTTCTGATATATCAGGATCTGTATGTGAGGTCGGATGTGCTGATGGTGTTGTTATACGTCGAATATATGATGAGTTTAAGGATAGATTTTCTGTATACAATGCCTATGATACAGCATCTCAGATGGTTAAAGAGGGTAAAGCGCACAATGGTGGAAGGTTAATTAACTTTTTTGAAAGAAATACTGACGTGTATGCACCCTCTCACTCATTAAATCTTATTATTGAGGTTGGTGTCATTAACTACACTGATTCATCCAAGGAACTCGCTCTTGCTTCATCAGCACTTATGCCTTCAGGGTATTTTATTATTTCTCTCGCAGGCAAAAAATCTCTCTGGGATCTTTTTCGTAAAGGTGAAACAGGTTTTACTGATTTCAAAACATACCCTGAGTACAGATCTCTTATAGGTAAAGATTTTGTAGTTGTAGAAGAAATTCCCGTAGGACTTTTTATACCTGTTATATGGAGGTTCCCACGTATTGCTTTTTTTGTACAACAGACTGCAGAAAAATTTGTAAAAACTTTTGCACCCGAACTATTTCACGAGATTATTTTTGTACTTAAAAAACGTTAAAGTTGTATCCAGGAATTAGGTATAAGATCTTTTGTCGGTATCGGTAGTTTAAACCATTTTTTGGGAGCTATAACTACCTTGAGGGGATTGTTGTTAAGCCATGCTGCCCACCATGAAAATGTACTATTCGCTATAATATTGTGTTTACAAAGCGACATGAGGTGAAGTTCTTCAAAATGATCCACAGAGTTTGTGCCGGATACGTACGTTTTATGAGCAGGTAAATCGAGATTATCTTTCACCCAAGCAATATCATCTGAAAATATAAAAAAATAAGCATCAGGGTATTTTTTTTGTATATAAGAAATTGCCTGATCATAATATTCTTTTGAACATAAACCGTGTTTATCAACAGTGTGTTTGTTTGTGTAGTCGCCGCGTCTAATGTGAATTGATACTGACTCTATGTTTTTTATTTTTTCAGCAAAAGAATTACCGGCAGGAGATAAGGGTTTTTTATAGGTTAAATCTTTCTTTATAATCTCTTTACTGTCTTTAAAATAAGTTTCACTTTGCCATAGACCTATGAAATAACCGCCTTTAGTACTGTTGTATATGCTCTGATCAAAGGAAAAACCTTTCTCGTGCACGATTGTTTTATGTGCCTTAACAAGATCTTTTATTTTTAAGAACACCAGATTTGAGAGAGCGGTTACACCACCCACTGTTTTTGTTTCTACGTTAAACACATTAAGGCCGTAAGGTCTGATAGAGTTGTTTGTTGAATGTGTATCTAAAACCAAGGTCTGGTTAGTCCGAAGCGAAAGAGCACGTCCAAATGCGTATTGAAAAAGTTGATTGCCAATACCACCAGATAGCCTCACTGTGATCATTATTTTTTGTGTATAAGACGAGAAAACCAAGACTGTATACCCATTCTTTTTTTGAATTCTCGAACACTAATCAGGTTTAATATTTCTTTTCTGTGTTTATTAAAGAAATCAAAAGTATACATTTCTGATTCGGGTGTATTTGAAGTAAAAACAGTCTGTGAACCTTTTTGAATGATTGTACAACCCTCATCAGTGTTTACTGTGTAAATGCTTAGATCTTTATTTTCAAGGCGAAGTTTGAGTATGGCTTTCCATACATCACCATGCCATGCTCCTGCAGTGTGTTCTCGTCTTTGGGTTTTTTCCAGAAGGGGATTACAGTCATGAACAACAATTGTTCCTTGAGGGGTGAGGTGTTTGAGAGAGTTTACAATATCTCGATACGCTTGTTCAAAAAGGTGTAATCCATCAACAAATACAATGTCATAAGATTGTGTAATTGCTTTAGCAAAAAATTCATCAGATGTCATGACGTACGTTGCTTTTGTTTTTGGTTCTGGGTCAACACCATGTTTTGTTTCTATTTGTACCGAAGTCCAGTTGTAGCCAGGTTGAGCGGGTGTATTTACCCCAATCTCAAGATAGCTTTTATAACCATTTTTCTGAATAAACGCATTTATAATTTCAGTTCGTGTCATTTGAATAATGTTTTATATTTCTCTTTATTTTTAAGCAAATATTCGGGCAGGCCTCTATTATCAACAGTAAATTTAAAATTACGCCCTTGATAATCTTTGTTTTGCAACACCATGTCTTTGAGTGTTTTGAGTGTCGTTTCTGGTTTATAAAAGAAATGATTTGATTCTCGTATTTTTCTCAACGCTCCTTCGTAACCACCCTGGAAGGTAAAATGCCAACCTCCATTTCTCAAGAATGTGTACCTATCTGTCATTATACGATGGGTACGTAAAATATTCACTGATGCGTGTTTTATATTTTTGTATTTTGTGACAATGGTACCAGTCCAGCCACGCCAATTTTCTTTTGAGCGGTTATTAAGAAAATATACGTACGTTGTCTGTAGTGGTTTAAAGATAGCGTCTTTTGTGTAATCTATGAGAAGTTGAGGGTTCCATATCTCATCAAGGTCAGAGATGTAGCATATATCATCATCTCTGAGTCCTGCGAGTGCTTTTCTCAGAGACTCTTTGAGAAAGAATTCACGTATCCATTGTTTTTTTGATAGACCGGCCATGCCACTTGTGAGGGTAAACTGAATCGTTTGTCTATCAATAAAGCTCATTGTTTTATTGGTATAGAGGCGCATACGGAGCTCTTGTTCGTCTTGCGGTACATCTGATACCACGTGGTGAATAATTTTATGCTCCCATTTCTTAAACCTTTCTTTGTTTAATTGGAAATAGAGAGGCTTTTTATCGCCGTTAAAATTTTCTGTTGCTTCTACGATAACAAAATAATCAACATAAGGATCAAGAATATTGAGACGAATTTCAAGAAGATCTAACTCGTTAAAGAATGTAAAAGCGTCATATATTTTTATACCCGACCGGTAACTTTTTATATTTTCAGGAGACTGCCATGTCTTTTTTTCTTTGTATTCTTTGTAGATAAAATAAGGGGTTTCGATTACAGGGGTGCGCACTATCTTCTTTATAAAAGGTAGTATCTTTTGTTTTAATCGATAGAGGTGACTCTTTATATCTTTTGATCGTTTTGTTGCTATGTGTTTCGGAGCAACGTAGGGTAGTGATGCTGTATATGTTGATTCAGAAATAAAAGAATCTTTATTTTTTTCTACGTATAGATCAAGTTCCTTTTTACAGCTCTCATAGGTGTGTAGGATTCCGTTTTTGTCGAGATAATTCCATCCTTTTACCATGTTATAGCCCAAACTCCAGTATCCGTCTGATACGTTATGACGTGCCCAGTATTTTGGCGCTATACAGTATTTTAAATCTTTAGAAAGCCAAGCAGGGAAAAAAGCAAAGCTTGAGTTTGAGAGTATGAGGTACTTTGCATTTTTTAAGATTGCATAATCTTTTGATATGCTGAAATGAAATACATCGTAGTCAGGAAAAAACTTTTTTGCTGTAACGGTATCATCCGTAATCACTATAAATTTACATGAAGGATGTATTTTCTTCATCTCACGTACTGCATTTTTCCAATAGGATTCAGGGAGAAAGAATTTATGGTCGCGTGTATAACTACCACCTCTAAAATTTATGATACAGAGATCATCTTTTGAAAATTCTCTGGTATCGAGAGCTGGTTCGAGAGTGAGCCATTCTCTGATCTCATCTCGAAGGGGTTCGAGATATGATACGTCTTGAAGACATCCATCTATTTTTGTATTGTCGGGAATATTTATGAGTAGTTCATCCCTCATGCGTATATCAGATCCGTCTCTGTGATAGAGGGCTTTTTCTCTGTGATAGTAGGTAATACCCATAGGAAGTTCCTCAGGTGGTCCTCCTTGAGGTCCTTTGCCACCTATAACAGGTTTACCAAAATCAATATTCATGAAATCGATACCCTTAAATAACTCAGGTGACTGAATACCAAAGTCATATCCTTTATTACGTGCGATTGCACGCAAAGTTACGTAACACCAGAGTTGATTACCAAGACCTTGTCCGCTGTATAGTTCGGTTACAATCATATGATTTTTTTATAAACTTTCTTAAGGGTACGCTTCAGCCAATGTATTCTCTCGCGCCATTTAAAAAGTAAAAGGGAGAGTGAGGGGTATGTAACTCCGTACTTATTGAGTATATACGCATATTCTTTTTCCTTGAGCCTTTGTTCTGTGTGTGTGCTGGATATTTGGTGTGCACCCACTCGATTCACAACATTGATTGTATTGAGTATCCGTGGCTCACCGTAATGTTTATACATTTGAGCGTAATAGTCTACATCCATGTGCCAAATAAGATTTTCATCAAATAAAAGAACATCACTATTTTTTGTAGTAAGAACAGAAGGTGAGCTGATCGTATTCTTACCAAACTGAATACGAGTATTGTAGTAAGGGTAAAATGGCCGATAAAAATGTTTACCATCTTTTGTGTGCGTGCACGCTGTTACCAACCAGACGTCTTTTTGTAAGTCAAAACAATCTACGATTTCTTTGAGGGATGTGTTTGAGTATAAGTAATCATCTTGAAAAAGAATTTTTATTAATTTACCTGTAGCGTGTCGAAGTCCGTTGTTTAGATTTGCTGGTGAGTTACCGCGTTTTTCCTCATTTCTGAGATAGATGATTGGGAAGAAGGTTCTATATTCATCACAGAGATCTTTTATATCGTTATTCTTTGAATGATCTGAAATGACTACATCAAAGTCATTAAAAGTTTGTTGTTTGAGTATGTTGAAACTATGTCTCAGAAAATCTTTTCCGAGACCGTGCATTTCGTAGGTGGGTATAACTATACTGACGTAACTCATTATTTTTTATTAACCAGACTCGATTCAAGTATAAAGAGTACAAACTTTAAACCTTTAATAATTTTTCTTTGGAGATTTTTTAAAATACGAATTTTAAAATCAGGGGTATGTGATTCTGTACGAGGTACCCCAGGGAAACTTTCATCGAGTTTTACTAACATATTTGGATTTAACTCAAAATCACTCGTCCAAAGCGTAACCATTGCCCGCTCTATGATGTGTGTTTCACCACAGTGATGATGATGTGACATGAATAGTTTAAGATTTTCATAAAACACTTTAGGTAGTTTTAGTATATTTTCTCGAGGAACAATATAGTCACCACCAGGTGCAAACATACGATAGCGGGGAATTACAGGATCTTTGTAGCAAAAACGGAGAAAGTCATTAAATCCATGAACATATTTTGTTGGACGTTCGGGTACAAGAAAGATGTCTGTGTTTAATTCACAAAAGAGTCCTTCGGGATTAAAAAATCCATAAGGCCATTTGTCTTTATGCATAGTATGATCGGTGAGAGGGGTGAATGTTTTATTATTCATCACACGGTCAAACTTTTCTTTGCTCAAGTGTCGGGGCCATGTCCAAGCTTTTGCAAAAATGACTACTTCAGGCAGGTTGTCGTAGTTATCAATAATAAAACGACAATAGTCATATGAGTTATAACCAACATTAGGGCTCGTAGTTACTTTTTTTCTATCTATGGTATCCGGATACTTTGGTTCAGGGCTTCTGTCATAGATAAAATAATTATCTGTATATTCAGGTATCCAGCTTAGATCTCTGTTGTACTGAGAAATAACCAAAAAGTTTGAGTGTATTTTTTTCATGTGATTAAGGGTTTTTGACCGAGTCTTTCTTGAATAAAAGTATAAGCTGAAACAGTATTGAGATAAAGTTTGAGAGTATTTGAGCCCACAAGAGACCCCACACTCCATATACAAACATGAGAACTGACATGAGTGTTGCGCGACTTATAGGCATTGCAATATTGAATATGTACAATTCTCGTGTTTTCTTTTGTGATATGAGCGCTGTAGTGAGAATACTTGCTATGAGTGAGAAAAATGAGAGGGAATAGATCTGGGTAAATATAATTGATTCTGTATATGCAGGAAAGAATGTTTTGAATATAAAAGGTGATATAAGAGCATATGTTCCCGCAGCTCCTGATACAAGGAGTACCATAATACCTATCTTTTTTGCTATAACCTTTTTTACTTGTTCTGGGTTTAGTTGCGAAAGTTTTGGTAAGGCGATATTGGGTATAAATTTGAGGAGACCACCCATACGCTCAGGTAGAATTGTTGCAAAAGAGTAGATTGCTAGCATTTTTGCTCCTGTAAAATAATACACAAGAAAAACATCAAGCTGTGCAGCTATGGTCCCCATTACACCCATGATGGATAGATCTACGCCGTAGGGAATAGTTTCTGCATCAAGTTTATTGTTAGGCGGTATGAGGCGTAGTGAGTGTCTATAAATAAGTACACACATAATCGCCATAACTACATAATTGGTAAGAAATACTACGAGATAGTTTTGACTAAAATAAAGAGCTATAAATATCGCGCCGTAATTTACAACGCTATTTATTATTCCGTAATAAGATCCAATACGAAATATTTTTTTACCCCCGAGATATGCAGCCCAAGTATTGAATGCGCCATTAATAGGTATGAGTATACCTACGATGATGAGTACGAGAGCCAGGGAATTATTATCTTTATAAAAATACCAAGACCCTGCGATTAGTGCGGCACTAAAAGGTATAAAACTTGCTTTGAGCTGATACTTTACCGAACGTATAACCTCACCTTCATAACCACGAGCAACTGCTCTGGTTACAGCAGTATTCATACCTGTGAGTGTAAGGGCCGTTATAAAGCTCGCGATAGAGAGTACGAGTTGGTAGAGACCGTATGCTTCTTTGGTAAAATACCGTGCAAACAGTACTGATGCAATAAAAGAGAGGAGTGTTAAAACCCCCGCATTAATATTTCCCCAAAAGGTCCCGCTTGCGAGATATACCATATCTATCTTGGTAAATCGCTCAGATAACCGTAAAAGTTTTATAATACGTTGCTTCATTACCTTATATAATACACGGGTTCTACTAAAAGTGTCATAATCTATTTATAGTGTGATATAGTCTTATTTATATGAATTTAAATACATTTTTACGAGGCACCGTCATAGCAGTTGTTTTTTCTGCTTGTATTATTCCTTTTATAGTTGCAGGCAATTTCTTTTTTCCTTTCATTACAGGTAAAGCATTCTTCTTTCGTATAGTAGTTGAGATAGGTCTTATTGCTTGGATCCTGCTTATGCTGCGAGATGCTTCAATGCGACCACGTAAATCATATGTTTTATGGTCTTTTGTTGGTTTTCTTGCTGTTATAGGTATATCTAATATCTTTGGAGTAAATCCTTGGAAGAGTTTCTGGTCAAATTTTGAAAGAATGGAGGGTTATATCACTCTCATTCATCTTTTTGCGTATTTTCTCATTACAACAAGTGTTATAACTACAGAAAAACTCTGGAAGCGATTCTTGGAATCATCAGTGCTCGCAAGTATTTTAGTTTCTCTCTACGGTCTCTTGCAGCTTTCAGGAAAGATTACGATAAATCAGGGTGGTGTTCGTGTAGACGCTACATTTGGAAACGCAACCTATCTCGCTATATATCTTGTATTTAATATTTTCTTTGCAGTGATTCTGTCTCTCAAAGAGAGCGTTCTTTGGAAGAGAATTATATTGGGTCTTTCAATTATTTTGAATACTTCAATTTTGTATCATACTGCTACACGAGGCTCTATTCTCGGTCTCCTCGGTGGTTTGTTTGTCGCAGCTGTTCTCATAGCGCTTTTTGATAAAGCTCATAAAAAGATACGTCTCATTGCAGGGTCAGCTCTAGGTTTAGTAGTACTCCTGGTTATTGGTTTTATGGCAGTTAAAGATTCTCATTTTGTAACAAGTAGTCCTGTACTCAATAGATTTGCATCTATTTCATGGAATGAAACAAAAACACAAGCTCGTGCATATATATGGCCTATGGCTATTGAAGGTTGGAAAGAGCGTCCTGTGTTCGGGTGGGGTCAAGAAAATTTCAATTACATCTTTAACGAACATTACAATCCAAAGATGCATTCACAGGAGCAGTGGTTTGATCACACTCATAACATAGCTCTTGATTGGCTTGTTGCAGGAGGTATTGTGGGTCTTCTCGGGTATTTATCGATTTTTGTGGCAACGCTTTATGTTCTTTGGGTAAGAGCGGTGGCTTTATCTCTGACTGAAAAAGCTCTATGGACAGGCCTTGGTACGGCATATCTGTTCCATAATTTGTTTGTGTTCGATAACCTTATGAGCTATGTTTTATTTGTTTGTGTCCTAGCATATGTTCATGTGGCGGGAACACGACTTGAGAAACCTATGAGAGATGATGGGGAATTTGATGATAATGATATGCGTACAACCGCACCTCTCATCATTATTGCCTTTTTCTTTATTCTCTATTTCTTTAACATACGAGCAATAAACACAAATACAACTCTCATTGATGGTCTGAGAGCGATGAGTGTGAATCCTCCTCAGGTACAGGCTGCTCTTAACTCTTTCGAAAAAGCGTTGAGCTACGATACCCTCGGACGACCTGAGATTGTTGAACGACTTATTGAATCTATGAGAACAGTTCAGAATTCAAGTGCTCCGCTCGAGCTTAAACAAAAGTTTTTTGTAATGGCAAAATCAGCCGTGGATACACAGCTTTCTCGATATCCTAATGATGCACGCTATGAGATGTTTGCCGCTAATTTTTATTCAGTAGCTGGAATGACCGCCGAGGCAGAAAAGCATGCGCTCAAAGCATCTGAGTTGTCACCTCGTAAACAAACAATACTCTTTCAATTAGGCTCTATTTATATGAGCCAAAAGAAATATGTTGAAGCAGAAGCTGTGTTTAAAAAAGCGTACGAACTCGAAACGACTTACACAGAGGCTCTCAAATACTACATAGCATCTCTCTTCTTTGTTGGTAAAGACGATCAAGCGAAAAAACTTGCTCAGGAAAAGAATATGCCACAGGCTCAGTTGGATGAGGTGTATATGACTGTATTGGCTGATATGGGTGCATGGACCCGCCTTATAACCAAGCTCAAAGAAAAATTACAAAATGAGCCCTATAATCTTCAGACAGCAATGAATCTCGTGTCTGTGTATTATCAGTCGGGTGATAAAAATAATGCAGTAGCAACACTCCAATCAATGATTGCAAAAGATCCTGCATTTAAAACTCAAGGAGAACAGTATATTCGTCAGATATTAGGACAGTAACAGGAACCATGATCATACGAGAGCAAGAACCTCTTTCTCATCGCACAACACTCAAGGTAGGTGGTAATGCTACTTACTTTTGTGAGGTGCATCGTAAAGAAGAATTACAGGACGTACGAGTATATGCTCAAGAAAAGAATCTTCCTGTTCTTTTTCTCGGAGGTGGTTCAAATGTCCTTATATCTAATAAAGGTTTCTCTGGTTTGGTAGTGTCTCTCAATACAAAAGGTATTACCTATAAAGATATTTCAGACTCAGAAGTTTCTGTAGAAATAGCCGCAGGGGAGTTGTGGGATGATGCTGTGCGTCAGACAGTTGAAAAAGGCCTTTGGGGTCTCGAAAATCTATCGTATATCCCAGGTAAAGTTGGTGCTTGTCCTGTGCAAAATATAGGTGCATATGGAGTTGAGGTTAAAGATACAATCTCATTAGTAACCGTCTTTAATATGCGTACGGGCGCATATGAACTATATTCAAATGCAGATTGTGCTTTTGGTTATCGCGACAGTGTCTTTAAAAAAAGTACCCACAAGCACCTTTGTATTGTGAGTGTCACATTCACTCTTTCTCGTATACCTAAAAGAAAGATTGATTACAAGGACGTGAGTCTCGCATTGAGCCAAAAAAACATCACAGAGCCCTCTATTGAAGATATTAGATCTACTATAATTGAGATTCGTAAAGCAAAATTTCCTGATATGACCAAGGTGGGTACTGCAGGATCGTTTTGGAAAAATCCCATCATATCTGAATCAGATTTTAATAAGCTTAAACACGCATATCCATTGATGCCGTCTTTTCCTGCACGTGCTGGCTTTGTAAAAATACCTCTCGCATGGATATTGGATAATGTGTGCCATTTAAAAGGCTTTAAAGAGGGAAATGTGGGTTTATTTGAGAAACAACCTCTCGTTTTGGTTGCATATGACAGGTCCTCTGATCGTGAAGTGAGAGATTTTGCTCAAAAGATTGCTTTGATTGTTAAAGATAAGACGGGTGTGAGTATAGAACCTGAAGTTGAATATATTGGGTAAAATACATGAAAAAAGGGTCTTTTTGTGTTAGTATATATAACCTATGACCTCATTCCTTTCGAAACTGTTCGGCGATCAGAATGCTCGAGATTTAAAGCCTTTTTTGGCCCTCGTACCTCGTATAAATGCTCATGAATCAGTTATTTCGACCCTTTCTGATAGCGATCTCAAGGCAAAGACCGCTGAGTTTAAAAATCGCATCAATTCAGGTGAAAAACTCGACGATTTACTCCCTGAAGCTTTTGCGGTGGTGAGAGAGGCTGCAAAACGTACTCTTAAACAGAGACATTTTGATGTTCAGCTCATTGGAGGTGCTATTTTGCACCATTCGGGTATTGCTGAAATGAGAACGGGAGAAGGAAAGACACTTGTGGCAACACTTCCTGCATACTTGAATGCTCTTTCAGGCAAAGGTGTTCATGTGGTTACGGTAAACGACTATCTCTCACGCCGTGATGCAGCATGGATGGGTCAAATCTATGATTTTTTAGGTCTCACGTGTGCGGTTATCAATCATGATGCTTCGTATCTCTATGATCCAAAACATACTGAGGCTGATACCGAGAGGGATGAAAAAGGATCATTCAAAGTTGCGTATGAATTTTTGAAACCATGTTCACGTAAAGAAGCCTATTTGGCAGATATTACTTACGGAACCAACCAAGAGTTTGGTTTTGATTATCTTCGAGATAATCTCGAGTACACCAAAGACAATTTGAGACAACGGGAGTGGAATTTTGCAATTGTTGATGAGGTTGACTCTATTTTGATTGATGAGGCGCGTACTCCACTCATTATCTCTTCTGCAACTTCTGAATCAGAAGATTTGTATAAACTTTTTGCGAAACTTTCGAGCACCCTTATACCGGGTGATGATTATAAAATAGACGAAAAGCGCAAAGCTATTACTCTCACTGATGCAGGTATAACAAAAGCTGAAAAAGCTCTCGGTATTGATAATATTTATACAGATAGAGGTGTTAAATACGTTCATCATCTTGAAACTGCGGTGAGAGCAAAAGCCCTCTTTTCTAAAGATAAAGAATATGTGGTTCGTGGAGATGAAATAGTTATTGTTGATGAGTTTACTGGTAGACTCCAACCTGGTAGACGTTGGTCAGAAGGCCTCCATCAAGCAATAGAAGCAAAAGAAGGTGTTTCAATTCAAAAAGAGACGCGTACATTTGCTTCAATTACGTATCAAAATTTCTTTAGGCTCTACACTAAACTCGCTGGTATGACAGGAACAGCGCTCACATCTCGAGAAGAGTTTTTTAAAGTATATAAGCTTAATACTATTGCAATACCGACCAATAGACCTGTTGCACGTATAGATAGAGATGATCAAATATTTCAAACAGAGGCAGGTAAATTTAAGGCAATTGCCCGTAGGGTTAAAGAGGCAAATAAAAAAGGACAACCTGTACTCATCGGTACGGTCTCGATAGAAAAAAACGAGCTTCTTTCACAGTATCTCAAGCGAGAAGGAGTTACTCACGAGGTCCTTAATGCTAAAAATCATGAACGGGAGGGAGAGATTGTGGCTCAGGCTGGTAGATTTGGTGCTGTAACCATTGCTACAAACATGGCTGGTCGAGGTGTTGATATTAAACTTGGAGGTGTCCCTGTTACAGAAGAAGAAACAGCTAAAGTAAAAGCGGTAGGTGGGCTTTTGGTTATAGGTACTGAACGTCATGAAGCGCGTCGTATTGATAATCAGTTACGAGGTCGTGCTGGTCGTCAGGGTGATCCAGGTGAAACACAGTTTTTTGTATCACTCGAAGATAATCTCATGCGCGTGTTTGCAACAGATATGATTAAAAAGATGATGGGTCGTTTTGGTATAGCTGAAGACGAACCTATTACAAACGGTATGGTTACACGGGCTCTCGAAACAGCACAGACCCGTATCGAAGGTTTCAATTTTGATGCTCGAAAACAAGTGCTTGAATATGATGATGTTATGAATCTTCATCGCAAGACCATATATGAACGTCGTCGCGCGATGCTTGTTGGTTCAGATGATGTTGTGATGGCTGATGTAATGTCTACAGTACAGAATCAAGATAGTTCTTTGGTATCTGTTATTGAATCAAAACAAAAATTACTTGGTTCGACCGGTTTTGTTCAAGCAATTCGTCATATTATCTTGCAGACAATAGATATGTTCTGGGTTGAACACTTGGAAGCTATGGATTACTTGAGATCTTCAGTTAATCTTCGTGCCTATGGCCAGAGAGATCCTTTCGTTGAGTATAAACGAGAAGGTCTTATGCTCTTTAAATCTCTTATTCATTCTATAAATACTCAGGTTATGAGTCTTTTACCAAATATAGGTGAGGTAAAAGAATCTTCTGATACAAAACCTTTAAACACAATTGAAAGCGATGCTCGGGGTATCCTAGGTACTGATACAGTGCAAAGTGTAGGCGATAAAAAGGGTCGTAACGATAAAGTAATTATTGTTCGAGATGGTGTTGAGAAGGAAATAAAATGGAAGAAACTTCCTGATTTTGAAAAGGAGGGTTGGAAGTTAAAAAATAACTAGTATGCTCGAAGTACTTCTCGCTCAATATGGTCTTATAGCTGTATTTATAGGAACTTTTTTTGAAGGAGAGGTCGTTGTTATTGCCGGCGGTATTTTGTCTCGTCTTGAATTTCTTTCTTTACCCTGGGTACTTATAACAGCGTTTGTTGCTACTTTTTTAGGAGATCAGTTTTTCTTTTATCTCGGTAGAAAAAAAGGCACAGCTTTTTTAGAAAAGAGAGGGAGAAAACACTGGCGAAAGAGAGCTGAAAAAGTACATGATTTGATTCATAATCATCAATATAAAATATTATTCGGTTACAGGTTTTTATACGGTCTTCGTATACCAACTCTTTTTGCTTTGGGTACTTCGGAACTCACGACAAAGAAATTTGTGATACTCAATCTCATAAACTCTCTCATTTGGGCAAATCTCTTTGTATTTGGCGGTTATTTCTTTGGAGATTTGTTTACACATTTTATAGACAACCTTAAAATATATGAGGGTCACGTATTACTCGGCCTCGCTGTCGTTGCCGTGATAATATGGGTTATATCATTGATTAAAAATAGGGAAGAATATAATTAGTTGTATATGAAGTTTAGAAAAATTATTCGTTTTTTTGATATTCTCGAGGATCGTGTACGCGCTGGTTTAAGCAAACATCCTATTGTATACGCAGTCTTTGGAGGTATAGGTATCGTTCTTTTTTGGAGAGGTATATGGGAAACAGCAGATATGCTTTCTTTTACTAATGTGTATCTATCATATTTCTTTTATCCACCAGTACAGATAATTATTTCAATCATAGGTCTATCTCTCACAGGACTTATGGTCTCTGCATTTATAGGACACAGAATACTCCTTTCTGGGTTACGTCACGAGAAAAAAATAGAAGAAAATACCGAAGAACTCGTTAAAGAAGAAGTGATAACCCTTGCTCATATACGAGAAGAGATTCGAGCACTCAAAAAAGATATAGAAAACCTTAAGAAATAAGATTTTTTCCTGTCATTGCTTCAGGTTTTTTGATACCAAAGAGATTTAATATTGTTGGCGCTATATCAGCGAGTCCTCCTGTATGTAGGTGAATATCTTTTGTTGTGAGTATAGCGGGTACGGGGTTTATTGTATGTGCCGTGTGTTTATCACCTGTCTGTAAATCAACATTTACTTCGGCGTTACCATGATCTGCGGTGACAAATGCGACGCCGCCTCGTGCATGGAGTGCTTCGAGTACACGACGAAGGTTTGTATCTACTGTTTCAACAGCTTTTATTATTGCAGGCACGTTTGCAGTATGTCCGACCATATCAGGGTTAGCAAAATTTATAAAAATAAATTCTGTGCCTGATTGTATTTCTTCAATTGCTTTATCCGCAATGGCTTCCGCGCGCATTTCCGGTGCCATATCGTGTGTTTTTACATCTTTTCGACTATCGAGGAGGATGTGTTTTTCTCTCGGATATGGTTTTTCCACACCACCATTCAAAAAATATGTAGCATGAGGAAATTTCTCTGTTTCGGCTATGTGGGCTTGAGAGAGACCATGGTTAGATATTTCTTTTGCGAGAGTGGTTTCTATGGTGCGAGGAGGGAATGCTGTATGACAATCAAATGATTTGTCATATTCAGTGAGTGTCACAAAACATATGTTTTTCTTTGATGATTCTTCAATCATTCGTTTTGATATCATACGTGCTCTGTCCGCTCTAAAGTTAAAGAAGAAGACACCATCATTTTGAGATATAGGATAAGATGCACCATTTTTATCGAGGAAGATAAGGGGCTCTAGATGTTCGTCGAGGATGCCTGCTTTGTGGAGTGCTGCGACAGCTTCGGATGGAGTCTCTCCTGGTTGTTTGATGATGCCTTTAGCATGAAATAGGGCATCTTCAGCTCGCTTTACTCTATCCCAGTTATTATCACGATCCATAGCATAAAACCTGCCTGTAGCGGTTGCGATAAACCCTATGCCAATTTTTTCGAGATCTGATTCGAGTTCGCGGAGAAATCCTGCTGAACTTTGAGGTGCTGTATCACGTCCATCGGTATAGACATGAATAGCAACTTTACGAATACCAGCTTCTTTTGCAGCTTGAATAAATGCTACGAGATGATCTTGGTGCGCGTGAACACCACCAGTACCGAGGAGGCCTTTTACATGGAGTGTTGAATCATGCTTCTTTACGTGGTCAAAAAGTTTTACAAAAGCGGGGAGTGTTTTGAAATCGCCGTTTTGAATAGATTTTGCTATACGAACGAGATCGGTATCTATTACAGTTCCGGCACCTATGGTCGTATGACCTATTTCACTGTTACCCATTTGGCCATGAGGAAGCCCTACAGCGAGCCCAGAAGCTTCGAGGAGGGTGTGAGGGTACTCTTTCCAGAGGGTATCAAAATAGGGCTTATGCGCGGCTGCTACAGCGTTATGGACCGTATCTTCACGGTGACCCCAACCATCAAGGACGATTAATACTACTTGGTTAAACTTTTTCATATGTACATAAAAGTATATAGTGTACTATGTATATATGGCAAAACTAATTATTATTCGCCATCACGAATCAGAATGGAACAAGCTCGGCCTCTGGACGGGTAAGCGTGATAGGCATTTGACCGAATATGGTTTCAAGAAATCAGAAGAGATGGGTAAATTGATTGAGGATGTGCCTATCGATAGAGCTTTTGCCTCAATGCAGGTTAGATCTATTGAGACTCTCTCATGTATTCTCGAGACAAAAGGTCTCTATAACATTCCACAAGAGCATTCAGCTGCTCTTAATGAACGTGATTATGGTGATTACACCGGCAAGAGCAAATGGGACATGGAAAACGTTGTTGGCACAGAAGTCTGGAATGCTATACGCAGAGAATGGGATTATCCCGTGCCTCATGGAGAAACTCTCAAGGATGTATATAATCGCGTAGTTCCATTTTATCTACAAAAAATTGTGCCGTGTCTCGAGAGAGGGGAACATGTTCTCATTGTTTCTCATGGTAATGCATTGCGTGCACTCATGAAATATATCGAATCTATCAAAGACGAAGATGTAAAACATATTGAGATGTTGTTTGGAGGTGTTGTTATATATGAAGTTGATTCAAAAGGTAAAATGACTCACAGGGATGAGAGAAAGGTTCTTTCTCAGGTGCACGCATAAAAGTTATACACTTTTTGTTTTTGACAGGTGAAAATAGGAGGAGTACCATCGATATCTGAGAATAGTTCTCTGTCTTGTTAGTTCAACCACAAAAATCAACAAAAAGGTTACATAATGTCTGCATTCATGTCAGGGTTTTCTGGTCAAGAAGGTCCGGTGCACGCTTTGAGCAGCGATGATCGTTTGGCTGGTATTCGTATGGACGCTGATGATGCCTGTCAGATTGCGGAAAGTGGCCGTCTGGGCTGCCCTTTCCGTCTCAAAGGCAGGGAATCGCGCTATCACGGTCGTGTGATTGGTGAGGGTCAGATTCCGGCTGAAACTGCTGATTTCCGTTATTTTGATGAGTTGCCTTTGCGGGGTCCTGTCAAATTCATCAAGGATGGCGGGGATGATATTCAGGATGGGATCATTACGATTTTGAGCTGTTCTTGTGAAGTTGTTTTTGCACTCCAAGATCAGTTTGATATTTTCGCGGAGTGCATTCGTGACATTGGATTCGGGTTTTACGAGTTGGTGTTTCCTCAATCCATGGAGGGTCGCCTGAAGGAAGTTGGTCTCATTCAATAAAGTGGTTTGGGCGCAAAAGGGCCCGCGTACTCGCGGGCCCTTTTTTGTATCTTGTTATTTCTACTTACGCCTTAAAAGCTTTTTTTCCAGGAAAGAGAGCTTTGTCTCCCAATGCTTCTTCGATACGGAGGAGTTGATTATATTTTGCAATACGATCTGTTCGAGAAGCTGAACCGGTCTTGATTTGACCTGTTGAGAGACCTACCACAAAGTCAGCGATAGTAGTGTCTTCTGTTTCACCTGATCGATGAGAAATGATTGCGGTGTATCCGGCCTTCTTTGCCATTTTTACAGCATCAATAGTTTCGGTGATAGTACCAATCTGATTGAGCTTAATGAGGATTGAATTACCTACATTTTTCTTTATACCCTGAGAGAGACGTTCAACGTTGGTTACAAAGAGATCATCACCTACGATCTGTGTTTTTGTACCAAGTTTCTTGGTCATGAGTTCATAGCCAGTCCAATCGTCCTCAGCGAGACCGTCTTCGATTGATACGATAGGGTATTTCTTTACCCAATTTGCATAGTATTCAACCATCTCTTTTGAAGAAAGTTTTTTATTCTCTGTTTTGAGGTTGTATACGCCACCTTTTTTGTCTGTACTTGCTTCATATACTTCTGTTGCCGCTGCGTCTATAGCGATAGCAATATCAACACCAGGAGTGTAGCCGGCTTTCTGTATTGCTTCGATGATGGTTTCAATTGCCGCTTCGTTGTTAGGGAGTGAAGGAGCATAACCACCTTCATCTCCTACAGAAGTATTGAGCTTCTTTGCTGAGAGGATTTTCTTGAGAGCGTGAAATACCTCTGCACCATAACGGAGAGCTTCTTTGAATGTAGGGGCACCGAGAGGTACGATCATGAATTCCTGGAGGTCTGTGGAATTTTCTGCATGTTTACCACCGTTGAGTACATTCATGAGAGGAACAGGGAGGGTCATTTTCTCTTTTGTTCCACTGATATTTTTAAAGTACTGGTAGAGGGGAATTTTTTCTGACTTTGCTTGTGCGTGAGCAAAAGCCATTGAAACACCGAGAATAGCATTTGCACCGAGCACACCTTTGTTTGGTGTACCATCGAGAGCGATGAGTGCCTTGTCGAGAGTTGTTTGATCAAATTTCTTGCCGGTAAGTGCTTTTGATATAGTTGTGTTTACGTTTGCAACCGCTTTTGCAACACCTTTGCCACCATAGCGCTCTTTATCACCGTCGCGGAGCTCAACTGCTTCGTGGCTACCTGTTGAAGCACCAGAAGGTACTGCGGATCGGCCAAAAGAACCGTCTTTGAGAGTAATATCTACTTCTACTGTTGGATTACCTCGTGAATCAAGAATTTCTCGTGCGCGGACTTCTTTTATTACTCCCATATTGTGTGTATAAATTATTAATATTTGAGATTGCATTATATACGTTCTGGCGATTAAGTGAATATAGACATGATATACTTTTTTATATGAAAATTATTGTAAAAATTGTCATTCTCGCTCTTGTTGTTATGGGTCTGCCGCGATTTATTCAAGGTATCGATGTTTCTGGCTTTTATTATGCATTTTTAGCAGCTTTGGCTATTGGTGCGGTAAACCTATTTATTAAACCGCTCATATCACTCATTACATTACCTGTTAATGTACTCACTTTGGGCTTGTTTGGACTCTTGGTAAACGGGGGATTGTTGTGGCTCGTGGCTTATTATCTTCCTGGATTCTCAATCACCGGATTTGTACCTGCTTTTATAGGTGGAATCATCGTGGCTTTTATAAACTGGCTTGTATCAAAGTTTTAAGGTAGATTAGAGCTCTAATCTTATATATCTATGGCATTTATTGACGAAGTATCATTTCACGTAAAGGCAGGGCGCGGTGGCGACGGTGTGGTGCGCTGGTTGCACGAAAAAGGCAAGGAATTCATGGGTCCTGCTGGCGGTAACGGAGGTCGTGGAGGTGATGTATATATCGAAGCTGTACGTGATCTCAGTGCACTCGTAAACTTTAAAAATATAAAGGTTATTGAAGCTGAAAATGGTGGTAACGGAGATAAAAAATCTATGGACGGTAAAGATGGAGATGATTTGATACTCAAACTACCCGTAGGATCTATTGTCTATAACCATGATACACAACAGAGGTACGAACTCTTAAAAGAAGGAGATAAAATACTCATATTGCAGGGTGGTCGTTACGGTCTCGGTAATGAACATTTTAAAGGTTCAACAAACCAGCGCCCGAAACAAACAACTGATGGTCGTGACGGCGAGGAGGCTGATATAACTGTAGAGCTCCGCCTCGTAGTTGATGCGGGTTTTGTTGGTTTTCCAAATGCAGGTAAATCATCTCTCCTCAATGCACTTACCAATGCGAAATCAAAAGTAGCAAACTATCAGTTTACGACACTTGAACCATCTCTCGGTGATCTCTATGGCTTTATACTAGCTGATATCCCAGGTCTCATTGAAGGTGCTTCAGAGGGTAAGGGTCTCGGAGATAAATTCCTTCGTCATATTGAGCGTACTAAAATGCTTATTCACTGCATCTCTCTCGAAAGCGAGGATATTAGCCGTGATTACAAAACAATTCGCAAAGAGCTCGAAGCTTTTGATCAGAGCTTGATTACTAAAAAAGAAATACTCCTCCTCACGAAAACTGATTTGATTGATGAAAAGACTCTCAAAGCAAAGATAAAAGAAGCAAAAAAACTAAATCCTGATGTCTATACAGTTTCAGTTATAGATGATAGTGCTGTAAAAAGTCTCAAAGATGATTTGGTAAAGATGTTGCGTGGGATATAGTATGTATATATGGCAAGTTATAAAACAACAATAGGTCTCGAAATACACGTAGAACTCAAAACACAGACAAAAATGTTTTGTGATTCAAAAAACGATCCCTTTAATAGTGCGCCTAACGCACACATTTGTCCTGTCTGTATGGGTCACCCAGGTACACTGCCTGTGATAAATAAAAAAGCTGTAGAGTCAGTGCTCCGAGTAGGTGTTGCTCTCGGTGGTACGATTGCTGACTTTACTGAATTTGATAGAAAGAACTATTTTTATCCTGATATTCCGAAAGGATACCAAATCTCTCAGTACAAATATCCTCTTGTTACAGGAGGTGAGCTCGCAGGGGTCAAATTGACGCGTATTCACCTCGAAGAGGACACTGCTTCATCAACTCACGATAGTGGAGACTACTCCCTTGTTGATTTTAATCGTGCAGGTGTACCTCTCATGGAGCTTGTGACAGAACCGGTTATACATTCCGCACAAGAGGCTGGTGATTTTGGGAGGGAATTACAGTTACTTTTGAGAACATTAGGTGTGTCAGAAGCAAACATGGAACGTGGCGAAATGCGTCTCGAGGTAAATATATCGCTCTCTGCGACAGAAAAACTCGGTACAAAGGTAGAAGTTAAAAATATCGGTTCATTTAAAGCTGCTGAGAAAGCAATTGCTTATGAAATAGCACGTCATACGCAGTTACTCGATGCAGGAGAACCTATTATCCAAGAAACTCGGGGGTGGGATGATGAAAAAGGAAAGACATTTTCTCAGCGAAAGAAAGAAGATTCTCATGACTATCGTTATTTCCCAGATCCTGATTTACCAAAACTAAAAATATCTGAAATACCAGAGTTCTCAAGAGAAAATCTACTCAAAACACTACCTGAGTTGCCAGCACAGAAACGCGCACGTCTCGGGCTTTTGGGTCTCAAACCAACTGATATCTATATTTATGTAACTATTCCAGAGGTAGGTACTTTTTTTGAAGCTACTGCACAAGCTTTGGGTACTAAGAAAGAATCTATACTCCTCGCTTCAAACTATATATCAACAGATATTTTGGGTCTTATAAAGAAAAAACACGGTGAAGGTAAAGAATCAGAAATAGTTTCTCTGCCTTTTGGTCCTCAGGAATTTGCTGAACTCATTACTCTTATTGAAAAGAAAACTATTTCATCTCGTGGGGCAAAAGATATTCTCGCTCTCATGTTTGAACAGGGTGGTACACCTCTCGTTCTCGCGGAAAAACATCAATTGATTCAAAAAAGCGATGAAGGTGCCGTAAAAAAGATTGCAGAAGAAGTTATTAAAGAAAATCCTAAAGTGGTGGAGGATTATAAAGCAGGAAAAGTTGCTTTGTTACAGTTTCTCATTGGTCAGGGTATGAAAAAATCAAAAGGTTCTGCTAATCCCGAGGTTCTAAAGACTGCATTTTTGAGCCTTCTTTCATAATATGGCTATAAAGTACGTTATTTCGTACGGAAAAAAGATATTTTGGATAGTAGCGGTTATTGCGCTCTGTGTTGGTTTTTATAATTCTCTTGCTGGTGGACAGAAATCGGTTCTTGTGAACACTACGCGTTTTAGTGTGCGTGTTGCAGATACTTCGGAAGAACGTCGGCTCGGTCTGAGTGGCACTCAGCCTTTGAAACAGGGTGAGGGAATGCTTTTCATATTTGAAAATGATGATTTCCATGGTTTCTGGATGAAGGATATGAAATACTCTCTCGATATTATTTGGATAAATGCTGATCGGGAAGTTGTGTGGATTGAAAAAAATATTTCTCCTCTCACATATCCAAATATTTTTACTCCGGAGGTGCCCGCGCGCTACGTTCTCGAAGTTTTTGCCGGCGAAAGTGATCGCGCGGGCACTAAAATTGGTACAAAAGTATCTTTTCAGTTGAAATAAAAATCTACAACACAAAAAATGTTTTAAGGACAGCTTTGAAATGGAGCTTTGTTTACGCTCTATAATAGCTGTCCTTTGTCTTTTACCTAGACAAAAAAACTGAGCTGTATCGTAACAAATATTTTTGCACAAAAAATATTTTTTTATCGTCTCTGTTCGGGTAAAATAAACAAGCCTTACAATTTATTTAATAATTCTGCGCACCGAACTTATGAACATCTTCATCACAAAGCGAGACGGAACAAAACATCTCTTTAATGCCGACAAAATCAATCGCTCGATTGAACGAGCTGCAGCTGGTCTCGCTGACCCTGTGTATATGGTGACGCAGATTGCTACTGATACACGTCTCACTATGTATGACGGTATGTCTACCGAAGAGCTCGATAAGGCAACCATCAATGCTGCGGTGCAAAACATCAAAGAGGATACAGGATTTGATGTTGTGGCAAAGAGACTTCTCTTGAAAACTATATACAAGAGAGTAATAGGTGACTATGATACTGAAAATCCTCGTGAGCTCGCAGAAAAACACCGTAATGGATTCATAGAGTATGTAAAAAAGGGTGTAGCAGAGAATCGCCTTCATCCTGATATGTTGGCAAAATTTGATCTTGAAACATTGGCTGATACTCTCGTTATAGAGCGAGATGATATTTTCCTCTATTCAGGTCTCGATGGTCTCATGAATCGTTATGCTATCAAGGATGTAAAGCAGAATCCTACCGAAACACCGCAGTATCTATTTATGCGTATTGCCATGGGTCTTTCATATAATGAATCTAATCCTACTGAATGGGCGATCCGTTTTTATCACAAGATGTCAAAGCATGAGTACATTGCAGGAGGATCTACTAACCTTGCTGCGGGTACTAATCGTCCATCTCTTTCAAACTGTTTCCTTATGGAAATGCACGATGACATGGAGCATATTGCAAAATCTGTTGCAGACGTCATGCTCCTTTCAAAAAGCTCAGGAGGTATAGGTCTCTCTATTACAAAACTTCGTGCTTCAGGTTCACCACTCAAATCAAACTTCGGTGGAGCTTCGACTGGTCCTACAACATTTGCAAAGATTGTAGACACTGCTATTCGTGCTATTCAGCGTGGAGGCAAGAAAAAAGGTGCGCTTTGTTTCTATATGGAGAACTGGCACCTCGATTTTCCTGAATTTATTGATTGGAAACACAATGCAGGAGATGACTATCTCCGTATGCGAACCGCAAACACCGCGGCGTTTCTCTCTGATGAATTTATGAAGCGTGTAGTCTCTGGTCAGGAGTGGTATATGTTTGATCCTGCTGAAACACCAGAATTAAACGAACTCTATGGTAAAGCATTTTCTGAAAAGTACCGAGAATATATCGAAAAAGCAGAACGTGGTCAGCTTCGGACCTTTAAAAAGGTGCCAGCTTCAGAACAGTGGAGACAGATTTTGACATCACTCCAGTCTACGTCTCACCCATGGATTACTTGGAAAGATCCAATAAACCTCCGAGCCCTCAACAACAATACCGGTACTATTCATATGTCGAATCTTTGTACTGAAATTTGTCTACCTCAGGACAAGGAAAATATCGCTGTATGTAACCTCATCTCTGTAAACCTCGCGGGTCATATTAGTAATAAAGAAGTACAGTGGGCAAAACTCGAAGAATCAGTACGTCTCGCGGTACGTCAGCTTGATAACCTTATTGATATCAATAAACTCCCTGTAAAAGAGGCAATCAAGTCAGACAAAGAAAATCGTGCAATCGGTCTCGGTGTCATGGGTTTTGC
>JACCDV010665981.1_pt1 | contig 40754 bp, 40 predicted proteins | sample 7446131 | NCBI WGS metagenome assembly JACCDV01 (sample SAMN15323448, study PRJNA562643) | freshwater metagenome | isolation source: river surface water | place: USA:Blue River Watershed | collected 2017-08-17
GCTACTGGATCTGTGAGGGTAGTTGGAGGCATTACGGCGAGTGGGGGGTCTAATAATCTTTCAACGACCAATACCAGTAATACGGGGGGTAATGTAAGTATTACAGGAACTGGAGGAGTTACGTTGTTGGGGAATATAACGAGTTGGAATGGGTATGTTGGTAATTCTGGGGGATTGCTTACGATTAATAGCGGGAATAGTGTATTGACCAGTGGTGGGGTGAATGATGGTCAGGTGAGTGGGTTATTGCAAGGGGGCAATTTTGTAAAGACGGGGGCTGGGGTTTTTGTGCTAAAGGGGTCTAATACGTATAGTGGGAGTACGACGATTAGTGGGGGAACCTTACGCTTGGGTGCGAACAATAGTATCCCGACGAGCAGCGGTCTAGTACTTGAAGGCGGGGAGTTTCAGTCCGCTGGGTTCAGCAACACCTTTGCTTCCATCGCCTTGTCGGCTAACTCCACGCTTCGAATGGGCTCTGGGGCACATACACTTACCTTTACCAACCTAGGTTCCTTTACCTCTAGTAGAACATTAACTATTGAGGATTGGCAAGGAACCTACGCAAGTCCAGGGGCTACCGGTACGGCAGGAAAAATAGTGATTAATTCAACGGTCTCGGCGATCATCTTAGGGCAACTCAAATTCAAGAATTCCGGCACGGGTAATTTACATACCAGTATCCAACTGGGTACCAGAGAACTAGTGGCAGGGAATCAATAGGGGTAGTTCTGGAAGTAATTAGGAATTTACCTAAACCCTTCTTCAGTTGACAAAAAAGGTAAGTTGGACTCTAAAAATGCTAGAGTGAACTGCATGGTAATAAAAAAAGCCTGCATTTCTGCAGGCTTTAGTACCCAGAGCCGGAGTCGAACCGGCACGAGTGTAACCTCATTGGTGTTTGAGACCAACGCGTCTACCAATTCCGCCATCTGGGCATTACACTATTCCATTCCGTGTTGAATGGGCTGCAAATATGAAGACAAAAATGATTTTCTACAAACTCATTCCCCTACTTCCTGTAATTTTTTTGTACTCCATGCTTGAGGCTTTTCAGAAAAGAGGGCTTTGGTATAACTCCAAACCGATTTAAACAGCTCAGAATCACGATACTGATTCAAGGCTGCTTCGCTTTCCCAATGGCTATAGGTGACAAAAATATTTTTTTGATTCTCGTCCTGCCAGAGTTCCAAATGCCGGCAACCTGGGAAATTCCGGATCAGAATTTTATGGGCTTCAAAATTTTCCAAGAACGCAGGCACTTCCTCGGGTCGAAAAGTCATGCGGACCACACGAATCAAACTCATGGTTCAAAGTTGATGTAGACCACACTGTCTCGTTTCAAACCTAGGAGGTTTCCCCCATGCCCGTAGTTGATGCCAATCTCTAGCACGTCCATGCTATTGAAGAATACATAAGGTTCTCCGGACTCCACTTGGTCGTAACCCGTCTGGAGTTGGCGAAGAGTCTCCCGTCCAAACTGCACACTGAATTTTCCGGGATTTAACTTTTCAAATACCGTTCTATTGATGTTGGTAATCAGGTTGCCATAGCGGTCCACACGCACCACATGCCCGATAATCTGCTCACGGGTGGCCTTAGCCTGTCGCGGCATTAATTTTTTGAATTGGGTGGATGGCCCTCCAAAGTCATGGATAGCAGCTCCGGAAGCGACTTTTGCCGCTATGGGTGCTAAAATGTCTCGGGTCGGGAAGGTGGAATCCTTCACATGAATGTCCGCAAATTGCACGATGATCCCTGGATCGTAATCTGCCAGCATGCTAAAAATCCCATTGTTGGGACCAATAAAAATATGATCCTCTAGTTTGATTCCAATGTATCCTGCGGTTGCGGATCCTGTCGTATTGATCCCGACCAAATGCACCGTGCCCTTGGGAAATTCCCGAAAGGTGGCCCGCAAAAGAAAGGCAGCATGCTCCAAGTCAAATGCAGCCAGTCCATGGGAAATATCCACAATTTGCAATTGCGGATTGATGGATAGCATCTTGCCTTTGACTGCTGGCACGTAGTAGTCCGTGTCCCCGAAATCAGATAGGAATGTCACCAAGGCCATAGGAGCAAGTAAAGTAAAATTTTGTAGTTTTGTTTGTTGGGGAGTGAACAAAAATAGACATTTTATTCTTTCACCTTCACGGTGTACCTAATCAAAACAAAACTTTGGTCGAAAAAGTAATTACCCTAGAGCATGTTCCCTTGGCTGAATTTTTTGGCACTGCCAATGAAAATATCCGTCAAATCGCACAGGCTTTCCCTCAGTGTAAAGTGATTTCTAGAGGAAATGAGATCCGAATTCAAGGAAGTCCTCCTGAAATTTTGCGGATCAATGATTTGATCAATATGCTTTTGGAACATTTTGAGCGCTTTGGACACCTCAGTCCAGAGCATGTCAAAGATTTTTTGGCCATCGAAGGAGGACCCTTTGAAGAAGCCAATAAGGATCAGGTGATTGTGTTTGGAAATAAGGGACTTGTCATCAAACCCAAGTCTGCCAACCAGCGCAAGTTGGTGGAAGCAGCCTTCAAAAACGACTTGGTGTTTGCTTTGGGTCCCGCCGGAACCGGCAAAACCTACATTGCAGTGGCCCTAGCCGTGCGCGCTTTGAAAAATCGTGAAGTGAAACGCATCATCATTACCCGACCGGCGGTGGAAGCAGGTGAAAATTTAGGTTTCCTGCCTGGAGATTTGCAGGAGAAACTCGATCCCTACCTGCGGCCTATCTACGATGCGCTTCAAGACATGATCCCTCCGGAGAAATTGAAGTATTACCAAGAAACGCGTGCCATTGAAATCGCTCCACTCGCCTACATGCGGGGTAGAACGCTTCACGATGCCTTTGTGCTCTTGGATGAGGCGCAGAATACCACGGCCGAACAAATAAAGATGTTTCTCACCCGAATGGGACCGAACTCCAAGGTGATCATCACCGGAGACCAAACCCAAGTAGATTTGCCTACCCGACAAAAATCTGGGCTCTCAGAGGCGCTTCGCGTGCTGAATGATGTCAAAGGAATTGGGGTGGTGCGCTTGAGCGGGTCTGATGTAATCCGGCACAAGTTGGTGAAGGCCATCATCGCTGCTTACGAGAAAAGTGAGGAGGAAAAAGAAAAACTACGACAGGATGCCCACGGTAGAAAAAATAACGACTAAAGAAGAACTCCAAGCGGCTTTTGGAATTCGTGAATTGGTATTTGTAGTCGAGCAGGAAGTAGATGCGTCAGAGGAATACGACGAGTTTGAAGACAGCTCGGTTCACTTTTTGGCGAAATTGGAGGGGACTCCTGTGGGGACCGCCCGTTGGAGATTTACTGCCAATGGAGTGAAAATGGAACGATTTGCCGTTCTCCAAGAAGCAAGAGGACAAGGCGTGGGCCAGGCTTTGGTGGCTGCAGTACTTGCAGATATCGCCCAGCATCCAGAAGGTAAAGGGAAAAAGAGATACCTCCATGCCCAAATCCATGCGATGCCGCTCTATGCCAAGTTTGGGTTTCAAGCAGTAGGGGATCAGTTTGAAGAGTGTGCCATCTTACATTATAAAATGGAATTGAGCTAAAAAGCGGTCTTTTCCAAGTACGCGTAAAGCATTTTTCAAAGGGCTAGATTTTTTGAATTTTTCGCCCTTTTAAAATAAAATCTAAAAGGTAACCAGGCCTTCTTTTTTTTACCGACTTATTTTTTCGACATGACCTTTGCCGACTTTCCTTTTTTAAGGTACCTCTTCTTTTTTGCGCTTGGGATTTTACTTTCCACAGCGATTCCTGAAGCCGAGCCCCAACTATTGCTCTGGATACTGGCCATTCTTTGGGTTTTCTATGCGGTTTTCCTCGGAAGACCTTCCTTTTGGAGTCCCTTGCCAATTTCCTTTTTGGCCTATTTACTTTTAATGGGATTGGGTGCTTTTGTATCGCTTCAGGCCAGTCAACAAACGCAAAAAGGGGAAATGCCTTGGGGAGAGGGTACAGGCTACCTGGCAGAGGTGCAGCGTTACGATCTCCCTAAGGCGAATTCTTCAGAAAATTTACTCTCGGTAATTGGGATAAAAGAAGGACAAAGTTGGCGCCCTCAACGAGCCTTGGTCTTGGTTTACCACCAACTGAATACACCGCTTGTTCCTGGGCAGGTGATTTGGGTGCCCAAAAATCCGGAATTGGTACCGGGTCCTAGTTTTCCGAATGAATTTGATTACAAAGGCTACCTGGCCTCGAAAGGAATTTATTTCCGGCAGTTTCTAGGTAAAAATCTGCTTGTGCTTCCTGTACCTCAGGCCTCTCAATTCAAATTTACCCTAGAACACTTGCGTCACTACTTTGCGCAAATCATCGAACAGTACGTAATCCGTCCCGAGTCCAAGCAGATCGCCTTGGCACTACTCCTAGGCCAAAAGGAATCCCTAGGAAAAGAGGTAAAGCAAGCCTATGCAGCCACTGGAACGCAGCATATTTTGGCTGTTTCGGGACTCCATGTGGCAATCATCTATTCGATCCTGCTACTTCCCTTGACTTATTTTAAACAAGAGGGGCATGCCCTTCGGAAGATTTACCTGCTTCTGGTTATGGGGTTGATTTGGATCTACGCCCTGATGACCGGATTCTCACCCTCTGTGGTGCGTGCCGTGGTGATGTTTTCCCTAGTGACCCTCGGGCAGATGCGGAAAAGAAAGCCGTCGATCTGGAACATCCTGTCATTCTCCGCCTTGCTGCTACTGGTCCTGGATCCTGGTGTGCGAACAGATCTTGGTTTTCAACTTTCCTACTTGGCAGTAGCAGGTATTGTGGGTTTGCAACCGCTCATTCTTCAGCTCTGGTCCCCACCCAATCGAGTCCTGGACTATTTTTGGCAAATGGCCGCCGTTACTTTGGCTGCCCAACTAATCACCAGCCCGCTGACGATCCATTACTTTCATGCCTTTCCCAGCTATTTTTTACTTGCCAATTTGCTGATTGTCCCGCTTTCCTACCTCATCCTTTGCGCAGGAGTGCCCTTTCTTTTGCTGGCTTGGGTTCCATTTTTAGGTCGAGTGCTGGGGTCCATCGTCGATTTTTTGCTACTTCTCCAAAACGAAGTTACCTACCGGATCCAGGACTTACCCACTGCCTTGTGGCAGGGAATCCACCTGTCTTTCGCCGGGATGTTGGCGATGTGGGGATTGCTATGGGTCTGGGGAAACTGGGAGCTAGGCAATCGAAAAAGGTTAGCAGGACTTGGAATGGGGCTTTGTTTGCTCTGGGCTGGAGCAAATCTCTGGGAGGAGATTCACCGTCCAGCGCAGGAACTCTACCTTTTTACGAAGGATGGAAAGCAGATTCTGGACCTCAAACTTGGAGCACATCACCTCTCTTGGAATCAGGATTTTCCGACTGAGCAACTCTCGTTTTCCATTCAACCCAATCGCCTGGCTAACCAACGCAATCCAATTCCTCTACCGTTGAAAGCGGTGGTAGCAAAGGATTCCATCTGGTTTCCAGGCATCGATTTGGTATTTTTTCCTTCCCGAAATCAATTGGTTTGGGGAACACTATTGCCCAAAACCCAAGAGCAATTTGGGGTATCTCTTGATCCAAATTCCTTCCAAAAAGATTCCCTTTTCAGTTCTTCCGCTGCTTATCGGGTGGTTTTCTAAATCCAGTTTATTTCCCAAGTAGCTTCTTCGAATGCATTTATGATTTTCGTGGCGTGGGGAAACTTGGATTTTTAGTAATTTCAAAGATTCATGGCAGAGGTAACAGATCGGTTGTTGACACTCCTCAAGGAGGTCTTTGGATGGAAGGAATTTCGTCCAGTACAGAAGCAGGTCGTCGATGCGGTCTACCAAGGAGTAGATGTGCTTGCAATTTTGCCTACTGGCGGTGGGAAAAGTCTGTGTTACCAGGTGCCTGGCTTGGCCAAAGAGGGGATCTGTCTCGTCATTTCTCCCCTGGTGGCCCTGATGAAGGACCAGGTAGATTACCTCAAAGCCCGTGGGGTAAAAGCAGTGGCGCTGCACGCCGGCATGAGTGCCCGCGAGATCGATACGGTCTTGGATAATTGCATCCGCGGAGGAGTCAAGTTTTTGTACCTCTCCCCAGAGCGCCTTAAATCTGACTTATTTGTGGAGCGCTTCAAGCAAATGGACCTCAATCTGATTGCAGTGGATGAGGCGCATTGCATTTCTCAATGGGGCTATGATTTCAGACCAGCCTATTTGGAGATTGCCACCATTCGTGCCTACCATCCACAAGTCAATGTGCTCGCCTTGACGGCCTCTGCTACGCCAGAAGTTGAAAAAGATATTGTAGAAAAGCTTCAACTCAAGCAGCCAGCCACTTTTCACCAAAGTTTTGCCCGCAAAAATTTGAGTTACAGCGTCCGGTTGGTGGAAAACAAGTTGGAAAAAGGACTTGAAATATTGAATCGCATTCCGGGCTCGGCCATCTGGTATGTGCGTACCCGTCAAGCCACTCAGCAGCTGGCCAAGCAACTCCAGCAATTGGGGTTTTCTGCTGCAGCCTACCATGCAGGCCTTACTGCTTCGGATCGATCGGCCAAGCAAGAGGCTTGGAAAACGAACCAGGTACGCATCATGGTCAGCACCAATGCCTTCGGGATGGGCATCGATAAACCCGATGTACGGGTAGTGCTTCACTCGGACCTGCCCGAAAATCTCGAAAGTTACTACCAAGAAGCCGGACGGGCAGGCAGGGATGGTCAAAAAGCCTATGCCGTACTTCTTACAAATGGGCAGGATTTTGAGCAACTGCTGGACCGAGCGGCTCTAGTCTATCCGCCCATAGAATTTCTACGACGCGTGTACCAATGTCTCGCCAACTATTTTCAATTGGCCATAGGAACCCAGTCTTTGCGAAGCTTTGATTTTGAGCTTTCTGATTTTTCCAATACTTACCAGCTCCCAGTACTGGATACCTTTTATGCACTCAAGGTGCTGGAAGAGGAAGGCCTGCTCGCGCTAAACGAAAGTTTTTATGCTCCCTCACGCGCACATTTTCTGGTCAATCCCCAACTTTTGTATGAGGTTCAAATCCAACATGCCAAGTTGGATCCCGTCATCAAAATTCTTCTTCGAACCTATGGAGGAAACCTCTTTTCCGAATACTTCAACATTCAAGAAGCCAAGCTCGCCAAAGCTGCTGGTCTATCGGAAGTAGAGTTGACCAAGGCCTTGGTGCAGCTCGCCAAGATGGAAGTGTTGGATTACGAGCCGCGAAAGGATCGACCCCAACTTACTTTTTTGACCGAGCGCTACGATGCGGCTACCCTTCCGCTCAATTTCAAGCGAATCACTTTGAGGCGAGAACTTACCCTGCATAAGGCTACCCAAATGGTGGCCTACGCCCATCAATCACGAATTTGCCGAACTCAATTTATCCAAACCTATTTTGGAGAGTTGGGCGATGAAAATTGTGGGGTCTGCGATTTTTGTGTGGAACAAAAAAAGGCTAGCCTTCCAATTGAAGTTGAAACCAAGTTTAAAGCCCAACTTTTACAAACTTTAACCCAGGGTGCGGCGTTAACCGAAGAGGAGCTTTTTGAGTCCCTGCAGAAACCTGCCTCACCGGCTCACTTGAAGTGCTTACGTCAACTTGTGGAGCAAGGAAAAATAGAGGCCAGTGAGGATGGAAAATATAAATTAAATCGTGATGCCTGATTTCTTTGATGACTTATTGAAAAAAATCTTTCCGCCACGGCCGAGCAATCAAACCCTTTCGGTGAAGGAGAATTTTTTAGTCAAAGAAAAGGATCTTCAGGACCTGGAGGCTTGGAATGAATCCGAGGCCTCCAAAACACTTTACGATTTGGTTTATCGGAACTACCATTACAAACGAGCACAAATCAACGAAAGTCCAGAAGTGCATGTGTTTTCCTCCGTGTATGCCAATGGATTTGCCCTCAGCTACGGCCCACCTCTGGATCCAAATTCTTTTTCCCAACTTTTCTTGGGATTAAGTAGACGGATTATAGCTTTGGGGTACGAACAAGTAAGTTTGGATCGAAAGCTGGAGGAAGTGAATGAGCAGGTGAAGGAAACGGAGAAATTTTACTTCAAACCCCCCTTGCAACTGCCCCAAGAAGGCGAATTAATCAGCCAGTTGTATGGCAACATTTCCTTGGAAAAAATCCGAGTCAACCAGCAACCCAGCTACTTCAAATTGCTTGCTTCGGTGTATTCTGACCGATTGTATTACGATGCCAAACCCTTTGATGACCTGATGGATCGGTTGTTTGAAAGATCTTAACTATGGATAGAATTACCCTCAAAACCCAATTGGGAGCCTATAGAAGTCCCTTTGAAGAAGAAAATCAATTTGTTGCTGATTTTCTGGCCTTGACTGAGGATCCTTTGGCTTATTCGCGGGAACGAACTGCAGGTCATTTTACTGCCTCTGCTTGGATTGTAAATAAAGAAAGAACGCACACCCTACTCACACTTCATCGCAAGCTCGGTCGTTGGCTGCAGCTAGGTGGGCATGCGGATGGAAATGAGAATCTCCTAGAAGTAGCGATGCAGGAGGCCCGAGAAGAAAGTGGACTCACCACCCTGCAATTTGTGGACACCCATATTTTTGATTTGGACAAGCACATCATTCCAGAGCGTCCTCATGTGGCTGAACATTTCCACTTCGATGTGCGCTACCTGATTGAGGCGGATCTCCAGGAGCCCTTGGTGCGAAGTGACGAGAGCATCTCTTTGGCTTGGGTTACCTTTGACGCAGTGATTGATTTGATCGGTTACAATCCTTCCATCTTGCGGATGCTCGAAAAAACAAGTATCTCCGAAATTTTACGTTAATGCGCAGTTTTGATATTCCGCAGCTTCGTGCTGATTTTTCCTTTTCCACGCCCATTCAACTTCGTTTTTCAGATATCGATGGTTACCTCCATGTCAACAATGGAGTTTACTTTAGTTATTTTGAACATTCCCGAGCGGTATTTCTATACCAAGTAGCTGGCTGGGATGTGCTGGATGTGGGCACCGTAGTGGGTAGAATCGAGATCGACTACATTCGTCCCATACACTTGACCGATCAAGTGGAGGCCTTGGTGAAGTGCTCGCGGCTCGGCAATTCTTCCTTTGATTTGGAGCAAGTGCTTGTAGGAAAGGACAGCACAGGCAAGGAGCAAGTATATGCCACCTGCAAAAGTGTCTTGGTTTCGGTAGATAAGTCAAGCATGAAACCCGTGGCTATTCCTGAGGCATTCCGTCAAAAACTAGCCGCCTCCTAAACTCGAATTCGTAACTTTACCGAAAATTTATTCCTGTGAAACAGCTTTGGATCCTTTGCCTTCTTGTATTCAGTAGTCTTGCCTGTACTCCAAGTGAGGAGGAACTCATGAAAGTGGGTTTGGAGAAAATGGATGCCCAAGCTTGGGCAGAGGCAGTCACCCAGTTTGATCAGGTATTGGAGAAAAATCCAAACCAGCCTACCGCTTTAAATGCCAAGGGAGTGGCGCTTTTTCAGCAAGGGAAAATTAAGGAAGCGATTCCACTTTTTGATCAAGCCATCCAAGTTGATTCGACTAACTACAAGCCTTGGTTTAACCGAGGCAATGCGAATATGGAGCTAACCAACTACAAGGCAGCATTGGCAGACTTTAACTTGGCAGCAGCACTCGATCCGAGTCAATTGGATATTTTGTTTAATCGGGGTACGACCTTGTTGACCATGGAGTCCTATGAGGATGCCCTGCTTGATTTTGAAGCTGTAGTGAAGGCAGAGCCCAACCATGCAGAAGCACATTTCCGATTGGCCAAAGCAAAGTTGGGCATGAATGACCCCATCCATGGCATGGAATCCCTGACCAACACAGTCAACTTGGATCCTAAAAACGGGGAAGCGTACTACTTGCTTGGAGTCACCCGCATGAGTGCTTTGGGCCAAAAAAATGAAGGATGCGCAGATTTGAAAATGGCGCTTTCCTTGGGCTATCAGGAAGCAGAAACTTGGATCAAAGATTTTTGTGAAGCAAAGTAATGGCAGAGGTAGGTACCGATATTCAACAAGCATCCACGTACCTCAAACAGGGGCAGCTGGTCGCTATTCCCACCGAAACGGTCTATGGATTGGCGGGCAATGCCCTCGATGTGAAGGCGGTAAGTTCCATTTTTGAAACTAAAAATCGACCGACTTTTGACCCCTTGATTCTACATGTGGCTTCCTTGGAACAGGTAAGTCCTCTTGTCTCCTCATTTCCAGAAAAACTCAAACGTTTGGCCGAAGCCTTTTGGCCAGGACCTCTGACGGTCTTGTTGCCTCGGAATGCCAGTGTTCCCGATCTAGTTACCTCTGGATTGGATCGAGTGGCGGTACGAGTTCCCAACCACCCGCTGACTTTGGCGTTATTGGCGCAACTTGATTTTCCGCTTGCGGCACCCAGTGCCAATCCTTTTGGCTACATCAGTCCGACACATGCCGCACATGTGGCTGCACAGTTGGGCCCACAAATCCCCTACATTCTCGACGGCGGCGCTTGTGCCGTAGGACTAGAAAGCACCATTGTGGGGATGGAAGGGGAGCAAGTCGTCATCTATCGTTTGGGTGGATTAGACCTTTCCAAAATTGAAGCTGTGGTGGGTCAGGTGACAGTTCAGGCGCATAGCTCGAGTAATCCCAGTGCACCGGGCCAATTGGCCAGTCACTATGCTCCGCGGAAGCCATTTGTGTTGGGTAATTTACAGGAACTTATCCCGCAACTGATCCAGCAAGGAAAAGAAGTGGGGGTACTGAGTTTTTCCACCCATTTCCCCACCATTCCTGCTGATCGACAAGTGGTCCTCAGTGCAACTCAGGATTTGCAAGAGGCTGCCCAGCGTCTCTTTATGGGGATGCGCCTCTTGGATGAAAGTGCTGCAGACCTGATCCTCGCCGAATTTGTGCCTGAAATCGGTTTGGGTCGCGCCATCAACGACCGCCTCAAGCGAGCCGCGGCGCAGCCGATTCATTAGCGGAGTTTTTCCAAACTATCTTTTCGTATTGGTTGGATTTGGTTTAAATTCGAATCGATTTTTAATCCAAAACCTAGTATTCACCTATTATTCCTTTTCCCATGTCCTTGAATGTAAAAAATGTAGATAGCCTCAGTTTTGCAGGCAAAAAAGCGCTGATCCGTGTGGATTTTAATGTTCCGCTAGACGAGCATTTTCAGGTTACGGACGACACGCGAATTCAGGCGGCGGTACCTACGATCCAAAAGATTTTGAACGATGGTGGAGCTGCCATCCTGATGTCTCACTTGGGTCGCCCAAAGGGTGGGCCTGAGGATAAGTATTCCTTGAAGCACATTGTTTCAGCTGTGGAAGCTGCTCTAGGCCAGAAGATCAGCTTTGCAAGTGATTGCATTGGAGAAGAGGCTAGTCAAAAGGCGGCTCAACTTGGCGCTGGACAGTTGTTGTTGCTAGAGAATCTCCGCTTTTACAAGGAAGAAGAAAAAGGAGATGAGGCCTTTGCGGCCAAGCTAGCGCAACTCGGTGATGTGTATGTCAACGATGCTTTTGGTACGGCGCACCGCGCGCATGCCTCTACAGCCGTGATTGCAGCCAATTTTTCACAAAAAGTCGCCGGTTACCTCATGGAATCCGAATTGACCAATGCAGACAAAGTATTAGGCAATCCTGAGCGCCCCTACACTGCCATTATGGGTGGAGCCAAAATAGCCGACAAGATTTTGATTATCGAGCGTTTGCTCGAAAAAGTAGACAACCTCATCATTGGTGGAGGTATGTCCTACACCTTTGCCAAAGCACAAGGAGGATCGATTGGTACCTCCCTTTTGGAGGCAGACAAACTCGATTTCGTGTTGGAACTGATGGAGAAGGCAAAGGCAAAAGGGGTGAACTTGATTTTGCCAGTTGACACAGTGATTGCGGATGATTTTTCCAATACCGCCAACCAAGGCGTAGTCAATAAGGGAGAGATTCCAGACAACTGGATGGGCTTGGATATCGGACCAAAGACTAGAGAATTGTTTGGTAAAGTCATTTTGGAATCCAAAACCATCCTTTGGAATGGTCCAATGGGTGTGTTTGAGATGGAGTCTTTCAACAAAGGAACCAAAGCCATCGCCGAATATGTAGCGCAAGCAACGCGCAATGGAGCTTTCTCGCTCATCGGGGGTGGTGATTCTGCCGCAGCAGTAAACAAGTTTGGCTACACCGATCAGGTATCCTATGTATCCACTGGAGGAGGAGCCTTGCTGGAGCACATGGAAGGAAAAGTACTTCCAGGAGTGGCTGCTTTGGCGCAGTAAATAAAAGAAATAAGGCCATTTTTTTTAATGGCCTTATTTCTTCATCTTTTCTTCATCTTTCCTGTTGAAGTTGCGAACGTAAAAATCTGTTTTCCTCATGACTAAGATCCTATTCTTGCTCGCATTCCTCTCTTTTTCTAGCCTTGCTTTGGCACAAACAGAGCCAGTAAACCGACCAACTGCTGCTAGCCCTAAGGCTACAGAGGCTGGAAAGAAAATTGGTATTTCTAGTGCTTCAAGAAGGAGTGCAATGCCTGGAGCAGGAAATTCGAATGCAAAAATAGAGGGAGACGGTTCAACGAAGCATGCTCATGATAATCCTAAAGGAACTGGAGCTTCTCCGATGAATCGACCAGATGGAAGAGTCCCCAAAAGTAGACCTGGAGGCCCTATCACCCGTCCTTCAGGAGCTCCGGGAGGCCAACCAGTTACCTTGCCGGGAAACAGGCCTTCTGGCCCTAGAAATCGCCCTGGTGGTGGTTAATTGATTCACTGGAATTTCTATTGACACTTTACCTTCCGAACTCTTTAGCCCATGAAAAAAGGTTTGGCCTTTATTTTCTTCCCCGTACTTATTCCCTTCCTTTGTTTGGCTCAAGAATTGGAATTTCAAGCAGATTCTGTGACACAGGAGTCAGGAGATTACTTGATTGTAAGTACTGGATTTCAAAATAAGGCTAGTTTTATGTCCAGAGATTTTGGGCAGAAAATTCCAATTTTTTCAAATGACCTACTGTTTTATCATCGAACAGGCTTTTATTTTACTACTTCACTTAGTAAGTTTTTGACGACCGATCTTTCTTGGCAGACAGGGATAGGTGCTGGGTTATTTAAGCCCTTAACGTCCAAATTAGATTTAGACCTTTCTTACAACCATTACTTTGGCGCAAGTAATCTCAATTCGGCAGGCCTAGATAATTTGGGTATGGCCCAAGGGACTTTAGGCTTAGATTGGGGTATACTTTATTCCACTACCCAAGCGATGTATTTGGTGAATTCGCCAGGGGATTTTTTCATCACGAGTCGACATTCTAGATATTTTGAGTTGGATAAGCCGCTCCTAGCGGGTGGAATTTTGTCTTTTGAACCTCGATTTACCCTTTTTCTAGGAACTAGTAATTATTATCGGATCGGAGGGTATGAATTCACCAGGACTCAATATTTGGAAACCCAACGTTTTGTAGCCCAAGGAATAGAAATGGCCATTCCTATCTCCTTAACCTATTCTAGACTTGAATTTCAATTGGAACCAAGGTGGATTGTTCCTACTCAGGTCCCAGAATACGATGGATCTACTTCCAGTTTTCAATTCGCTTTCAAGGCAAGCTATGCCCTTTCCCTTAAAAAATCCAAATGAGAATTCTATTAGTTGAAGACGAGCGAGCCCTTGCCAAAGAAATTCAGGAATTTTTACAATCTGAAAACCATGTAGTGGATCAGGTGAGTACAAAAAAAGCAGCTTCAGAAAACCTAGCAGTTAATTCCTATGATTTTGCCTTGGTGGATTTGGGATTGCCAGATGGGGATGGTCTAGATTTGCTCCAGGAAGTGACTCGTTATCAAGAAAACACTTCCATAATTATTTTAACTGCGCGTACTGAGGTAGGAGACAAACTCTTGGGCTTTGAAAGTGGTGCTGATGATTACCTTTCCAAACCTTTTTCCTTATTGGAATTGAAAGCAAGGATGCAGGCAATTTTAAGGCGAAAAAGTGGTTGGAAAAAAGATGTGGTCCAATTGGCTGGATTTGAAATTCATTTGAATGAGCCCTTGGTGTTTTTTGAAGGTCAAGAAATCAAACTTACCAAAAAGGAATATATCCTGCTGCAGTTTATGCTGATCAATAAAAACCGGGTGCTCAATCGCTTTCAATTGGCAGAGCACTTGTGGGGTGACCATCTGGATGACGATTACCAATCCAATTACATTGATGTACATGTGAAGAATATTCGAAAAAAATTGGGGAGTAGTGGTCCCGTAGATTGGTTAGAAACAGTTCGAGGATTGGGATATAAAATCATTGCATGAAATTATTTCATAAACTTCTTGTTTTTAACCTGTTGGGAAAAGGAATTTTCCTTCTGGTTTTTTTAATGCTTAGTCCCTACCTACTTAGCCAACTCATCATTAACAATACGGATGAGGAACTACTAGTCAAAAAGGAGCAAGTTCTGAAACTTATTCAAAAAGGAGGTATTGAAAATTTTATTTCGAACGAAAATCCAGAACAAGGATTTGGCTCCTACAATATTCTAAAAGAAGAATACATTTTATTGGTAGCAGTGGCATCGGACTTTACTGTAGATGAACCGATTTCTATTCAAAAAAGAATTATTGAAGAAGACGAAATTAGTTACCGTGTACTAGCCGAGGTAATTGAATTAGGAGGGGATCGGTACCTACTAGAAATTGGTAGGAGTCTCAATACCATTGAAAAAATAGAAGGTTTGTTTTTTCAGATCGCTATGGGCATCCTATTTCTGTTTCTAGCCCTTTCATTCCTTTTGGATTCGGCCATTAGTAAACGGATTATGGCTCCTTTCAACAAAATTATCCAATCCAAAATCTCTCGAATTAATGAACCCCAGGAGTTTCATGACAAGTCGATTCAGAGCACTACCAAGGAGTTTGCCCTCTTGGATTTAGCGATTTCTGAGATGATGAAGCGAATTCAAAAGTCATTTAATCAAGAGCGAGTTTTTATTTCCCATGCCTCCCATGAGCTAAAGACACCTATTTCGGTACTTCAGTCGAAGCTTGAGGCTATTTTTAGGGACGAACACCTTACTTCCTACCAAAGCGAAAAATTAATGGATATGCAGGACACCTTACAGAAAATGAAAAAATCTGTAAATGCCCTGTTGCTGCTTTCTAAAGTAAATAATGCGCAGTATTTAAAGACTGAAACAGTCGATTTGAAAAATATTGTAGATGGATTGGTCGAAGACTGGACTGAGATTGCAGAGGAAAAAGGCATAGAGATTAGAAAAGGAATCATTGCTCCTTTTGTTTTTGAGGACACCAATTCTTCACTTTGTCAGATGATGGTTCAAAATGCGTTGAGTAATGCCGTCAAGTATGTAGAAAATGGAGGTGAAATCAGCCTTTCAGGAACAATTATTGGGGATAGGTATGAGTTGGTGGTCGAAAATGATGGAGCAGGAATCGATGATCAGTTAATTGAGCAGGTAAAAAATGGCTTGGTGTTCTTGAAGGATGTATCTAAGGAAAAATCAGGATTTGGACTTCAAATTATGTATAAAGTCGCTCTATTTCTGGGGGTTGGTTTGGAAATAGGATCCCAAAGAGGGAAAACTCGAGTTTATTTTAGTTTTCCAATGAAAGTCGAAAAGGCATAATTTTTTTAAAAAAAATATTTTTTTCATTTTCCCTTCATGTTGGAAGCGGTAATTGGTACCATAATTTAAATTTCTTGTAACCACTTAAATCCAAACCACATGAAATCACTTAAAATTCTTTTTTTATTTTCTTACCTGCTTTTCATGGCAGCGTGCACTGAGCAAGATGAAATGGCTTCCCTAACGGAAGAATTAGTAGATGGGGCCACAGCGATTGATTTAGCCCAGACTTCTGGCCAGTTGGTCAGCGGCACCAGTTTTACCCTAAGTGGAAATTCATTTCAAACGGGTTCAATTTCTGCTCGAGTTGCTGGAACAGACGAAACGGCTCATTCAGGCCCTGGTGCTTTGAAGGGAATGGATAAAGGTAAAGGAGGGCACAAAGGCATTATGGATGGTTTGCATTTGCTTGCACCAAATGATGAAATCTTAGCCATCATTGAAGCAGAAAGTGCCGGCGATATTCGAGGATTTCGCATGTTCAAATTTGGAGGTGCTACGGTCACTCATTACGATGCGGATGGAAAAATTATTGAGCTTCCTGTAGCCAGCACGGTTGATGGTCCACATGGTGGACATAGTGGCAATCAATTTCCAGAAATGGACTCTTTATTGAGTTTGATTGTGAAGTCAAAGGTGGATTTTGGTTCTGGCGTAACCGTAACAAAAAATGATCAGCAAATCACACGTAAAGGAGTGATTGTAGTCAGCAGAAACAAAGTTGGGAATGTGTTAACCGAGAAAGTTGAATTTCAGAATTATGTTGTCAATGGAATTCAAATTAGCGGCCTAAAAACCATTGTTTCAGAGTTTGACAAGGCCAGTGGTAAAGGAAGCGTTAGATCGAATGTTACAAATGGAAAATTTGTCTTTGCGGATGGAGAAGTAGGGGTTTGGACTTCTGAAAAAAATAGAACTTCTGAGGTGGTCCGTGGAACTGATTCACGAAAGCCAATCAGTGGAAAGATCATTACCAATGTAAAAACTGCGATTAAGACAGCTTCTGGTACTGTCATTTATTCTCACGAGACCACTACCCCACTAGAGGTAGACATTTCTTGTTCAGGAAAAAGAAGAGGCCCAACTTTGGGTAAGTTAGAGACCGCTTACCGTACCAATAAAATATCCGTGAATTTTGGTGATGGGTCTTGCACCAATCAAACCATTACGATCACTGTCAATGGAGTTACTACTACAAAGACCATCGGAGGCTAATTGGAAATTGTTGAATAAAAAAACCGATCTGAGTGAATCAGATCGGTTTTTTTGTTTAAAGTCTAGAATCTCAATTCCACCAACACCGGGAAATGGTCGGAGGGGTATTTTTTTCCGTAGTTGTCTGTCAGGATGCCATGGCGCAACACCTCAATCTTGCCTTGTACAAAAATATGGTCAATGATGCCAGCGGGCATTCGATCCCATTCAAAACCTGTAAAAGTTCCTTTGGGACCATAGGAGGGTAGCTTGGAGACTAAACGCGCATCCTTCCAGGTTTCTTGGTTGAAAATAACTTGGTAGGCAGGATTTTCTGGTTCCACATTGAAATCTCCCATCCAGATCACCGGAAGCCCTTCTCGATTGATTTCTTTGATTTTGGAGAGGACCAATTTGCTGCTTTCTTCTCGTGCTTGCTGTCCGATATGGTCGTAGTGCACATTGAATACGTAGAATCGGTCCCCTTCTGTCGAGGTGAATTTCCCCCAACTGCAAATGCGATTTAAGGCCGCATCCCATCCTTTGCTGGGTACTTCTGGACTTGGAGACAACCAAAATGTGCCAGAATCTTCCAACTTGTAGCGGACAGGATCGTAATGGATGGGGGAGAACTCGCCTTTCAATGCGCCATCATCTCTTCCTACTCCGATGGAGGCATAACCAAGCCCTTCGTTGAGTTGCTTCAGTTGATGTGCCAATACCTCCTGCGTACCGACAATTCCAATCTGGTGAAATTGAATCAATTGGATTACCTGAGGTGCTCGATCTTTCCAGAGGTTGCCCACATCGTTTGGGTTGTCCCAACGAATATTGAAGGTGGCAAATCGATGTGTCTGTGCTGAAATGGGAGTAGCAAAAAGCAGTAAAAGCAAAAGGAAAGAAAAAAGGAAAGGGCGAATTGAACGAGTCATAAATTGGAAACTAATTCGTGAATTGATGGCTATCTCTTAAAATTGCCTATTAATTTCATGAAATGAAAACGATCAACCCCAAAGACCTATCCACTCCTGAACTTCAGAACCTCTTACAAGGCGCCATCTGCCCAAGGCCGATTGCTTTTGCAAGTACGATCAATGCAGCTGGAGAAGTGAATTTGAGCCCTTTTTCTTTCTTTAACCTGTTTAGTGCCAATCCTCCCATCCTTGTTTTTTCACCTTCTCGAAGAGTGCGAGATAATACTACCAAGCATACCTTAGACAATGTGCTGGAGGTTCCTGAGGTGGTGATTCATGTGGTGGGCCATGATTTGGTCGAGCAGATGTCCCTTGCCAGTACAGAATACCCGAAGGGCGTCAACGAATTTGTGAAAGCAGGATTGACAGCAATGCCCTCCAATCTGGTGGCTCCGCCCCGCGTAAAGGAGTCCCCGGTAGCCTTTGAATGCAAGGTGCAACAGGTCATCGCTCTAGGTGATCAGGGAGGGGCTGGGAATCTGGTGATTTGTGAACTACTTCAAATTCACTTGGATGAAGCCATCCTGGACGCTTCTGGAGCGATTGCACCCCTCAAGTTGGACCCTGTCGCGAGACTTGGGGGTAACTGGTATACCCGAGTGACGGCAGAGTCTTTGTTTCAGATCCCCAAGCCCTTGCTGACCCTTGGTATAGGCGTAGACCAGATTCCAGAAGAAATTCGAACCAGTACGGTGCTGAGTGGAAATAATTTGGGGCGACTAGCCAATGTGGAGTGTTTGCCTAGTCCGGAGGAACTCGCTCTATTTTCTGCCCGAGAGGACCTGGAAGATATCAGGCGTCGCTTCCGTTTGGATGAAGAGTCCTGGATCGATCACTTGCACCGCTGGGCCAAGGAAGAGCTGGAAGCCGGTAACGTCGACTTGGCGTGGAAGATTCTTTTGCAAAAAAAAGGATAGGCCCTCCATCTTAATCCAAAGCCATTGAATGGAAGAAAAGCCTATCTCCTTTTTATCTGATGGATTTTGCGATTACATCTCCATCGTCTATTTATAGATTGTAACTTTTTCTGACCATCAAAAAGTATAATTTATCTGAAAGCAATTTTCTCAAAATGAGCAAGAGAGGGCCTGGCTTACCTACTGGAAAGCGCATTTGATTTGTAGAATCTGTAGCAGCCTTATAGATTGTTTTCGCAACGACTACAGGGCCTTCTGCGTCCTTCATTACTTTTTCGGCAGCAGTATTGAATTTATCTATAAAACCATCGTACGAATTTGTGGTAATGGGTTTGACAAACTGTCTGCTTCTGCCATAGAAATCGGTTACAATAGGACCTGGTTCAACAAGTTTCAATTGGATGTTAAACTGTGCTACTTCGTAGTGTAGGGACTCAGTAAATCCTTCCACTGCAAATTTGGTTGCATGGTAAATGCTGTAAAGTGGGAAGGTTATTTTCCCGCCCATACTTGAGATCTGGATGATCTTTCCCCCTCCTGTTGGCCGCATTAACTTGATAGCTTCCCGGGTTATACGCATTAGACCAAAAACATTTGTATCAAACTGTTTCTCAATAATTTCATCACTCATTTCCTCAAAAGCGCCATCCACACCGTATCCGGCATTGTTCACTACAACCTCAATTTTCCCAAAATCCTTTTGTACTTGTGTGAATGCATGTTGAATGCTTTCCAGACTGGTAACATCCAAGGCATAGAGTTTCACATTTGGATAGATTGAAAAGTCTTGTTCCTTTTCTGGAGTTCTTTGTGTAGCAGCTACATTCCACCCCATTTTTGCAAACGCTAGTACGGTTGCTTTTCCTATCCCACTTGAGGTACCTGTTATTAAAATTGTTTTTGTCATCGCTTTCTTTTTTGAACAAACTTAGCGGGTAACTTTTAAACCAACAACCTTAGAGTATGGTCTATGGTTGATATTTATTTTTTATTCTTTACCTTTACACCATGTTGATTAATGAACTAGCGAAAAAGACAGGGCTCTCTACCCATACCATTCGGTTTTATGAAAAGTCAGGCTTAATCGAAGGCAAACAAGACGCGACGGTCAAATCAAATAATTACTTTCATTACGATGAAGTGACAGTAGAGAAATTGGAGTTTATCAATGATGCAAAATCGGTAGGTTTTACGATCAAGGAAATCGGACAAATCCTCGATGCCTGGTACAACAATAAATTTACAAAGACTCAAAAGCTTGAAATTCTAGATGAAAAATTGATTTCCTTGGAACAAAAACTAAAGGAAATTAAAGCCATGAAGAGGCAGATTCTTCAGTTTAAAGAGGATGTACTAAATGATAGATGCTAACTCAAGGAGGTTAAGCTTGCTTTGCGAGCAACCTGAAAAAATCCATTCAAAAGAGTATTTCGTTGATGCAGCTTAATTCTCCTAAAAACAAAAAACTCAGCGGAAACGCTGAGTTTTTTGTTTCTTATTTGATGACTATCTCCTGCGGCATGCGTACCTGCACACCCTGGTAGTTTTTCAGTCTCTGAATTTTTTGGTAGAGCGGGTACTGATCTCCGAGTTGAGTCTGAAGGATGCGAACTTGTACTTGATCGGAAAAATTCATCATTAATTCTTCGAACCAAGGTTTTTTCTCGGGATAGTACACTACTCGGTAATCTTCTCCCGCTTTGATCTTTGCTGCAGCGATGCCGATAGCCGTGTCCAAACCACCCAATACATCGACCAATCCACGTGCTTTGGCTTGGGTTCCAGTCCAAACACGTCCAGAAGCTACTTTTCGAACGGAGTCTGGATGCATGCCTCGACCTTCAGCCACTCGAGAGATGAAGGTCTCGTAGCCATCTTCTACAGAAGATTGGATGATGGTTCGCTCTACCTCAGTGAGTGGGCGCCCCATATTTCCAAAATCTGAAAGTTCACCGGTGGAGACTACGTCGGTAGTCACCCCCAATTTGTCATTGACTAATTCCTGAACATTGAATAGAATTCCAAAAATGCCGATAGAACCCGTAATCGTGTTTGGCTGTGCTACAATCGTGTCCGCAGGAGCAGCAATGTAGTATCCTCCAGAAGCGGCTACCTCACCCATGGAAACAATTACCGGTTTCACCTTTTTTGCTTCCGACATTTCTCGCCAAATCACATCCGACGCGAGAATAGATCCTCCCGGTGAATTCACACGCAAGACAATGGCCTTGATGTTTTCGTCTTTTCGTGCTTTACGAATCTCTTTGGCAAATTTTTCTGAGCTGATCGCACCTTCTACATTTCCATCTACAATATCCCCTTCAGCGAGGATCACTGCGATTCGGTTTGCTGAACTGATGTTTTTGCTTTTCGCTAATCCCCCTAGGTCGGTGGCATTGATGGTCGAAATCTGATCTTCCTCCTTGAGGCCTAGTTTTCCTTTGAGGATGCTATGCACCTCATCTTCGTATTTCAAGGCTGTCGCCAGCTTGTAGGTTACCGCATCTTTTGGCTTGCGAACCAGCATCTGCTGATTGATTTTGATAAGGCTGTCTTTGGCAATTTTTCGTGAAGCTGCAATCAAGTCAATGGCATGACGGTTGATGTCATCCAAAAAGTATTGCGTCTGCAAGCGGTTTTCCGGGCTCATTTTATCCAAAATGAAGGGCTCCACCGCACTTTTAAATTCACCTACGCGGAACACCTCTGGCTTAATGCCTACCTTTTCAAAAAAGCCTTTCAAGAAAATTCCCTCAGACGAAAAGCCGTTGAAGTCAATACCTCCCAATGGGTTTAAGTAAATTTCATCTGCCACGGAGGCCAGAAAGTAGCCTCCTTCAGAATAGGCTTCATCGTAGGCGACGATAAATTTGCCAGATTCTTTAAAGTCCTGTAAGGCTTCACGTAGTTCGAGCAGTCCAGCTTGTCCTGCCCCAAAAAGGCCGGCATTCAAATAGATTCCTTTGATGTTCTCATTGGTCTTTGCTTCTGCAATTGCTTTTTTAAGGTTGACTAAACCTGCGGTATTTTCCCCTCCAAATGGATCTGTAAACGATCCAAATACCAAATCTTCCTCAGAGGTACGCTCCACTAAGGTGCGGCCATTCAAGTCCAAGTGAAGAATAGAATTTTTTTCCAAAGTCACTTCCTCTTCAGAGGAGGCCGCAATCATCCCTAAAAGGGCAAAAACAATTAAAAGTGCGACAATACTAAAAGCAAATAGGCCGACGATGACAGCCAAAACATTACCAAGAAACTTCATAGTAGTTCAATTTAGACTGTAAATTTAGCCTAATTTGGGCCAGTTTTACAACAAATATCCAAACGAGAAATGGAAACAAAGGTTGTCCTTGGAATAGGAGGGAATAAAGGAGATAGGTCAAGCTATTTAGCCAAGGCTAGAGAGGCTTTAGCGAAGGAGGTAGCCTTAATTTCTATTTCCCAAGTCTATGAATCGGAACCCTGGGGAGGAGTGGCTACAAATGGAAATTTCCTGAATCAAGTACTCTTGATCCAAACGAATCTGGCGCCTTTGGCCTTGTTGCAACTGACACAGAAGATTGAACATGCACTTGGAAGAACTCGAGAACAGCATTGGGGTGACCGCACCATCGATATTGATATCCTCTATTTTGGTGATCAGGTTAGTTTCGATCCCCAACTGACATTACCACATCCTTACCTTTCAGAGCGCAGGTTTGTATTGCAACCTTTGGCAGAAATTCTGCCCTTAATGAACCATCCCGTACTTGATAAAAGCGCAATTCAACTCTTGGAGGAGTGCAGGGATTTGGGTCAGGTGTCAATTTGGAATAGCGGGGAATAAAAAACTCCCACTTTGAAGGTGGGAGTTGTAGGATTATAGTCCGGATACGATGGCCTCAGGATGTATTTTTTTGACCAATCCTTGAAGGACTTTTCCTGGCCCGCATTCTATAAATTCCGTTGCTCCATCGGCAACCATCTGCTGAACGGACTGGGTCCATTTTACAGGGGCCGTCAGTTGGGCGATTAAATTGGCTTTAATTGCTGCCACATCGGATACCGCGGTAGTGCTCACATTCTGGTAAATAGGGCAAATTGGAGCGTGAAACTGAGTTTCTTCGATTGCTTTTTGAAGTTTCTCTCGTGCGGGCTCCATCAATGGGGAGTGGAAGGCACCTCCCACTGGAAGAGGTAAAGCTCTTTTTGCCCCCGCAGCTTTGAGCAGTTCACAGGCAATTTCAATCCCTTTAGTAGATCCAGAGATGACGAGTTGTCCCGGACAGTTGTAATTGGCGGCAACCACGATTTCTTCAGTGACTCCTGCACAGATTTCTTCCACCACCTGATCTTCCAATCCCAGGATCGCCGCCATAGAGGAGGGATTGATTTCACAAGCTTCCTGCATCGCTAGCGCGCGCTGAAACACTAAGGCTAGTCCGTCTTCAAAGCTCAGCACACCATTGGCCACAAGAGCGGAAAATTCCCCTAAGGAATGTCCAGCAACCATATCAGGGGCAAAGTTCGGTGTAGTTTTTGCCAAAATCACCGAATGTAAAAAGATGGCAGGCTGCGTTACTTTCGTTTGCTTGAGCTCCTCTTCCGAGCCTTCAAATAGGATATCAGTAATTCGGAAACCCAAGAGCTCGTTTGCTTTTTCAAACAAAGCCTTGGCCTCTGGATTTTCTTCGTAGAGGGATTTACCCATTCCTGGGAATTGGGCTCCCTGGCCCGGAAATACAATCGCTTTCATTTCTTGAACTGAGGATTTAGGATCCAAAGATACGCTTTTTTGGTCTTCCACTAAAAAGCCTACAAGGCCTCAAGAGTAGGGAAATGGGTTGAGAGTACTTTTTTGCGATTCTCAGAAAGCCAGCGGATAAAGGCTTTTACTGCCGGGGAGTGCTTTTTTTGTTTAAGCCAGATCAACTTCCAGTCCGCTTTTAGAGGAAGTCCTGGCAATTCTAAAATAGCGATTCGACCTTCCTTTAGTTCTTGGGACATGGAGAAATTGGAGAGTAAGGAGGCACCCAAGCCTGCCATGACTGCCTGTTTTACAGCTTCATTGGTAGCAAGCTCTAGATTACTTTCTACATGAATGTCCCGATCTTGGAAAAACCGCTCCATCATGGTACGGGTACCAGAACCTTTTTCTCTAAGTAGGAACGGGAGTTTTTCCCAGTTTCCAGCTTGAATATGGGCAGCGTACGCCTCTTTATTTTCAGGGGAGCAGGCCAAAAACCACTTGTTTTCAGCTAGTTGTATGCTTTCCAAATCTAATTCATCCGGCCACAAGGATACCAAAGCCAAATCGGTTGAATTTTCTTGCAAGTGAGCCAACACCTTGTAGCGGTTGGAAACTTCCAAACTGATTTCCACATGGGGATGGATTTTCATGAAGTCCGCCATGAGGTAGGGAATGATGTATTTCCCAGTTGAAACAGCAGAAATCCGAATTTTTCCTCCTAGTAGGCCTTTAAGCTCCAACATTTTTTCCTCAATCTGTCCAAGCTCTCCAAAAATACGGTCTGCCGTATCCACCAACTCCTGACCAAATTCAGTGATATGAATTCGCTTGCCAATGATTTCGGTGAGGGGTACTTCAAACTGTTCCTGTAAGTTTTTCAACTGGATGGAGACGGCTGGCTGCGTCATGCTCATTGCCTCAGCTGCTTTGGTGATGCTTTGGAACTTTGCAATGGCTTGGAAGGCCTTCAATTGGTGTAGGGTGATATTCATAAATGAAATTAATTTAAAAACCATAACGGATAAAAAAATATTATGTTTTACTTTTTTTGAACAGGAGCAGAGAAGATATTTGTGCCATGGATTTTCAAATTCTTCTAAACAACCTTAGTAATCCTAGTTTGCTCTTTTTTGTACTGGGCATCTTAGCAGTCAAGTTGAAAAGTGATTTGGAGATTCCAGCTACTAGTGCGAAGTTCATTGCGCTCTACTTGATGATTTCCATTGGTTTCAAAGGAGGTCAAGAGTTATCCCATAGCGAATTTACAGCGGGAATATTTTGGGCTCTTGCCTTTGGAGTACTGCTTTCCGCCTCTATTCCATTCTATACCTTTTTTATCCTGAAGCAAAAGTTAGGGGTGCCCAATGCTGCTGCAATTGCTGCTGCCTATGGATCTATTTCTGCGGTAACCTTTGTGGCTGCTGCTGCCTTTTTGGAAGTTCAGGGTGTCAGTTTTGGGGGGCATATGGTCGCAGTCATGGCCTTGATGGAGGCTCCAGCCATCATTTCAGGGGTAATTTTGCTGCGTAAATACACTCCTTCGAAGTCGGAAGGTGGGCTCAAACAAATCATCATTCATGCCTTTACCAATAGTTCCGTATTGTTGATTCTGGGGAGTTTGGCAATTGGGTTGATTGCTGATGAAAAGCAGGCTGAAGGTATCAAACCTTTCATCACGGATATTTTCAAAGGTTTCTTAGCGGTCTTTTTATTGGATATGGGAATTAGCAGCGGCAGGAAGTTGAAAGCCTTTTTTAAGACGGGTTATTTTTCCTCTCTTTTTGCAATTCTTGTGCCGCTCGTGAATGGGGTGCTCGTCGCATACGTCAGTCAATGGATTAGTCCCGAAGTTGGGGATCGATTAATTTTTGCCATTCTAGCTGCTTCTGCTTCCTACATTGCCGTACCAGCAGCGATGAAACTTTCCAATCCGGATGCAGACGAGGGGCTGTACGTGCCCATGGCTCTGGCTGTCACTTTTCCATTCAATCTAACCCTGGGTATGCCGATTTATTGGATGATTATCCAGGCAACTTAAAGGGCATGTTCCAAACTTAAAAATCGACTTTTTTCTAAAGTGGTAGGCATTCTACAGGTTTCTCTTTTGCCAAACCAAGCATACCGATTGGATCCGACCCATTTGTAAATTCGGTCGCGTATTCCTTTCGGAATCAGAATCAAGGGATAGAGTAGCGGCCAGCCTCTACGCAAATGTCGTGCGACCCGCAAGGCTGCGGTACTTCCAAGGTACACCTTCCCCGACTCCACCAAGACGAGTGTGTCCAAGTAAGTTGAGGGTAGTCCATAATGCCTGAGCACACGTTGCCCTTCAGGACTTTGAATCGCTGCAAAAAGCAGTTTTTTCATGGCATCTCGCTTCATTACAAAGTCCACTGCTCCATTACAGAGGCTACAGTGTCCATCAAAAAGCAAGATGGATGGGGCAGCCATCAGCGAAGCAGTTGAATGGTCCCCTTCAAGGTTTGCTGTTTTTTGCTCGGATCCACTACATCGAAGTATACTGTGCCCGAGTAGTAGTAGGTGCCAGCAGGAAGTTCATTTCCGCTTTTGTCCTTGCCGTCCCAACGGATAAATGGATCATTCTCTTCGGCGCTTTGGCTCGCATAGCGGAACACTTCTGTTCCCCAGCGATTCACGATAAATAGTTCAATCTGGGTTACAAATCGTGGGCATTTGGAAAAGGGGTTGTCAAACGCCATGAAGGTGTCGTTGAGGCCATCGCCATTGGGCGAGAAGGCATTGGGAAGTAGGTAGTTGGGACAGTTGTCCACGCAAACCACATTACTCTTTGGACTTTCATTTCCAGATCGATCTACCGCAGTTACATAATAACAACCCTTGTAATTGGGTAGGTTTTGAAGTGTAGCACGAAGTTGTTGGGCCGTGTATTGACCTATTCGGGTAAAGGTTCCGTCAGGGGTACCTTCTGGATTGAAATACAATCGATATCCGCTTAACTCATCGTCACAATTGCCACTGAAATTGGGCTTCCAACTCAATTCATGTACGTAGGTGATGGTACCGCAGGCTTCTTCTGAGACATATTTCGCGCAATCTGGACCGTCGAAAGTTAAAACGGGGGCACAAGGAAGTCGATTGTCATCAGGTTTGGCACAGATGACCTGAGAGCGGTTAAGTAACGGATAAACCAAGCCTGCTACATTGTAAGCCCCTTTGGTAATGACATAGTAGCAATATTCCAGATCCTTCTTCAATTTGACCCCATTGAAGTTTCCATCATCCAGGTAAAGAAATCCTTTTTGGGTTACATCTACCTCGGCGATTTTTACAAAATTCGCCACATCAGCTGCCGCAGCATCCGTACGATTTCGGTATACCTCGTGTTTGTATTGTGCAATGGAATTGTTCCAAGGAACGGTAAAGGCCCACTTCAATTCGATGGCTTCGTTGATAATCGTGGGTTCAAGTCGAACCGAAGATGCAGTGGATGAGGTGTCTACTTTCGTGTTTCCATCCCAGAGCACCACTTTGTAATTGTAGATCAGATTTTCGGTATTCAGCTTTTTATCGGTAAACAAGGTGTCAGCCGTTTTTCCTAAGGAAACTCGGTTTTGGGAACCTGTGAATCCCTCGCTTCGAATCAATTCGTAGGAATAGGGACCAGGAAATTGGGTTTTGTCTAAGTCGTAGGGTGGGGTCCATTTGACAAAAATTTCACCATCCTGATCATCCGTAGCTGTGATGCTTACATTGGTAAGTAGTGGTACATCGACATCTATCGTGATGCAGATTTCTTCGGACACGATACTTTCTCCTAACCTCGGTTCAGGGAATGCAGCTACGAGTCGGTAGCAGTACGTATTGCCTGGAGCCAATCCTGTTCCCCCATTGGTATCCGTAAAGGAAAACGTGGCCATATCCGTGGTGCCGATCAGTTCATAGCCTGCTCGGATTCCTGTTTCACAAGAGTCGGGTTCGTAAGGATCCGAATTGAGTCTACGCCATACCTGCATTTCTTTTGCAGAATTTGCGCAGGCATAGGGATCCCAACTTAGTTTCGCCGTTCTTCCAGGAAGTTGCTCCAATTCATCAAAGGTCGGAGGAGGACCAATCACTTTGATTTTCCAAGTTTGAATATCTACCAATTTTGGACCAGAGCGTGGCTGGTCGGTGATGCGCACGCGTACCTCATACTCCCGCTCCCGCACGTGGTTGCAGACCGTTTGCCAATCAAAGTTTACAATCCCAGGCTGAGGTTGGAATTTGTTTTCTGGCTTATAGGTGGCGGGTGAGGCATTGATTTCCAAGGGTTCTCCAAAAACCTCAACCTTGATGGGATCTCCATCTGGATCTTCGCCTTGAATGATCTCCTGGATGCGGGTTCCTGCGACCACGCAGAGGTCAGGGGGAAGAATCAGTTTGGGCCGTTTGTTGTTGGAATTTTCAATGATGATTTGCATGTCTCGGACCACATAGCCGATTTCCACAAATTTCCCTTCGATTTTGCGCCATTCTGTAATTCGCATGGCCACGCTGAATTGTCCAGCAGTGCCTGGAGCATCCCATACCAGGTCTCCAAAAAGTGGGTCCACTCGTAAAAAAGCAGGGACGGAACCATCTTCACGTCTCTTGCTAAACTCTGGATTGGAAGGATCTCTGTAATTGTTAACTACCCGTTCAAATCCCTGCTTTGGGGTTTCGAGTTTGTATGAAAGACTGTCTCCATCTGGATCATAAGCCCCTGGATTGTGGATGTACCGAATATTCACTGCCCCATTATCCACTGGTGGAATAGTCAGTACAGGTGAATTGTTGACGCCGATGAATGGATCAATCGTGATTTCCGTTTCTACATAAAAAGGGGTGTCCACCGAATTATCCATGTTGAGGGTCAGGTCGTTTCGGTTAAATTCAAGAAACCGAATCTTGTACTTGCCGGGTCCTTGAAAGGTGTGGGTGATGACAAAGGTGTTTTTCTCAATCATATCCCCCAGATCTTCCACTAGGGAAAAATCACTTTTTGTATTGAGTTGCTCTTCCCGGCCGTCGCCGAAGTTGATCCGCCCTGGTCCAAAGACTACCGAAGAGCGGGTGTCTGTATACCCCACTACGGTGATTCGATAGGTGAGCGTTTGAACCGAAATACGTTCCGCAATAATCTCTCCCGCACGAATGTGGGTAGCCCAAGCGCTGCTGAGGGCTGAAAAAAACGTGATGCAAAAAAGGGCAAAATAAATTCTAAGCTTCATATCGGTCAAGGTGACTAATCTATTCGTAAACTATAGAGTTGAAGACGGCGTTTAACTAGGCTATCTCGCTCAAATTAATCTATGTATACGAAGTAAATGGAAGTAAGGAGAAAAACCGTCAAAAATTAAAACAATAAAATTGAACAGACTGTTGGCTTCAAAGAAAAATAAAGGGTACAAAGGGTCAAACGACTCACTATTTAGAATCATTTAAAATAATAAAGCAGTTCTTGCATACATTGCATACTAGTCTTCTCAGATGTAAATTTGGCCACCTGAATAGCAAAACCACTTCGTTTTCAACTAATCCTTATTATTTATGAGTTGGGTTACCAAAACCTTGAATAGCACCCTAGGAAGAAAATTCATCATGGCACTCACGGGCCTCTTCCTGATTCTGTTTTTGACAGGTCACGTGTCCGGAAATTTACTTCTTTTCAAAGGAGACGGAGGTATGGCGTTTAATATGTATGCCAAGTTCATGACCACCAATCCGGCGGTGAAACTTTTGTCCTACCTGACTTACATTTCGGTGATTGGACACATTGTCTATTCCATTTTCTTGACGCAGCATAACAAATCTGCGAGACCTGTATCCTATTCCACTTCCAAAGGCAGCACCAACTCTGCCTGGTCATCTCGAAACATGGGAGTTTTGGGAACCATCATCCTTATTTTCTTGGTAGTCCACCTGCAAGGGTTTTGGGCAAAAATGCACTGGGGTGAGGTTCCTATGGTGACCTACGAAGGGGAAGAATACAAAAACCTATACCTAATCGTCAACGAAGCTTTCAAGCAACTCTGGTTGGTGGCCTTGTATGTGGTTTCCATGGTCTTTTTAGGATTTCACTTATCGCATGGTTTTGCTTCTGCATTCCAGACCTTGGGTCTCAACCATAAAAAATACTCTCCAGCCATCAAGGTTGTGGGGATGGTTTACTGCATTTTGGTACCTGCATTGTTTGCAGCCATGCCACTTTACATTCATTTCACTAGCTACTAAATAGTCCCCTATGATACTAGATTCCAAAATACCTGCTGGTCCTTTGGCAGAAAAATGGACTAAGCATAAGTTTTCAAGCAAGCTCGTCAACCCAGCCAACAAGCGTAAGTACGATGTGATTGTCGTAGGAACAGGTTTGGCAGGTGCTTCTGCGGCGGCTTCCCTAGCGGAATTGGGCTACAATGTGAAGGCATTTTGCTTTCAAGATAGCCCAAGAAGAGCACACTCCATTGCAGCTCAGGGAGGGATCAATGCAGCCAAGAACTACCAAAATGACGGGGACTCTATCTACAGATTATTCTACGATACCATCAAGGGTGGAGATTACCGTGCTCGTGAAGGCAACGTATACCGTTTGGCGGAAGTTTCGGTAAAAATTATCGATCAATGCGTAGCGCAGGGGGTTCCTTTCGCACGTGAATATGGAGGGCTTTTGGCAAACCGTTCCTTTGGTGGGGCTCAAGTGTCCCGTACCTTCTACGCTCGCGGACAAACAGGACAGCAATTGTTGTTGGGTGCCTACTCTGCCTTGAGCCGTCAGGTAGCCAATGGAAAAGTAAAATTATTCCCACGTACGGAGATGATGGACCTGGTGGTTATTGATGGCCAAGCCAAGGGAATTGTCACCCGCAACCTCATTACAGGAGCAGTGGAAACACATGCAGCACATGCTGTACTCTTGTGTACTGGTGGTTATGGCAACGTGTTTTTCCTTTCCACCAATGCCATGGGTTCCAACGTAACCGCCGCCTGGAGAGCACACAAGCGTGGGGCGTTTTTTGCCAACCCTTGCTTTACGCAGATCCACCCTACCTGTATTCCGGTATCTGGCGATCATCAATCCAAATTGACCCTGATGTCTGAATCCCTCCGAAATGACGGAAGGGTATGGGTTCCCGCTACGCAGGAGCTTGCGGAGAAACTTCGAAAAGGGCAAATCAAAGCAAATGATATTAAGGAAGAGGACCGCGACTATTTCTTGGAGCGTAAGTATCCATCTTTTGGTAACCTAGTACCTCGTGACGTGGCCTCTCGTAATGCCAAATACGTGTGTGACGAAGGTCGTGGCGTGAACGAAACAGGGGAGGCAGTATACCTTGACTTCCGTGATGCGATCAAGCGAGATACGCGAAAAATCATCGAACAGAAATACGGCAACCTCTTTGATATGTACAAGCAGATCACCGGAGAGGATCCTTACGAGATGCCAATGATGATCTATCCAGCGGTGCACTACACCATGGGTGGACTTTGGGTAGATTACAATTTGATGACTACCGTTCCTGGCTTGTATGCCTTGGGTGAAGCCAACTTCTCCGAGCATGGTGCCAACCGACTGGGTGCTTCTGCATTGATGCAAGGGCTCGCAGATGGGTATTTTGTAATTCCTTACACGGTAGGTGATTACTTGGCACAACTTGCCCCTACCAAAGTTGACGAAAATCATCCTGAATTTGCTCGTGCAAAAGAAGAAGTGAAGCAGGGAATTGAGCGTCTTTTGAAAATCAATGGGAACAAGCCAGTGGATTACTTCCACAAAAGATTGGGTAAGATCATGTGGGATAAGTGCGGTATGGCCCGCACAGAGGCCGGATTGAAGGAAGCGAAAGCAGAGATTCAAGCTTTGAAAAAAGAGTTTTGGTCGAATGTGAAGGTGTTGGGTACCAATGAGGAACTCAACCAAACCCTCGAGAAAGCAAACCGGGTAGCGGACTTCTTGGAATTGGGTGAATTGATGGTTGATGATGCCTTAAACAGAAACGAATCCTGTGGAGGTCACTTCCGTGAAGAATACCAGACACCCGATGGAGAGGCTTTGCGTGACGATGAGAATTTCGCTTACGTGGCGGCATGGAAATACCTCGGTGAAGGAAAAGAGGAAGAGTTGATCAAAGAAGAGTTGGTCTTTGAAAATGTGAAACTCACCCAGCGTTCCTATAAATAAGTTGTTGACAATCACTTTAAGTTGAGTTGCCTTTGGCTTTTTCTTGGAATACCCTGAATAAAACCTAAAGCTCTTGACCCAAAATAAAACTAGCGTAGACAGATGAAATTGACTTTAAAAATCTGGAGACAGAAAAATGCGGCAGACAAAGGTGGATTTGCTACCTACGTGGCAGACCATGTGTCTAAGGACATGTCTTTCTTGGAAATGTTGGATGTGTTGAATGACCAACTCACTGAAAAAGGAGAAGATCCGGTCCATTTTGATCACGATTGCCGCGAGGGAATCTGTGGCATGTGCTCCTTGTACATCAATGGCAAACCACATGGTCCGCAACAGACGACTACGTGCCAATTGCACATGCGTTCTTTCTCCGATGGGGAGACCATCACCATTGAGCCTTGGAGAGCAAAAGCCTTTCCCGTAGTGAAGGATTTGGTAGTCAATCGCTCTGCCTTTGATCGAATCATTCAGGCGGGAGGGTATGTTTCTGTCAATACCGGTGGCGTACCTGATGCCAACGAAATCCCAATTTCAAAAACTGTGGCAGATCTAGCCATGGATGCTGCCCAGTGTATCGGATGCGGTGCTTGTGTAGCTGCTTGTAAAAATGCTTCTGCCATGCTATTCACCTCAGCTAAAGTTTCCCAGTTGGCTCTTTTGCCACAAGGACAGGTGGAACGCAAGACGCGAGCAGAAAAAATGGTAGCCCAGATGGACGCAGAAGGCTTTGGTGCTTGCACCAATACCGGAGCATGTGAGGCAGAATGTCCAAAAGGTATTTCCATCACCAACATTGCCCGCATGAATCGAGAATATTTCTCAGCGGTGGTCAGCAGCGATAATTTGTAATCTTATTGACGGCAACTAAAAAGGGCAGGTTTTTACCTGCCCTTTTTTATTTTTTCTCCATCTGATTGATCCATTCCCGAATCAAAGCCACCCCTTCTGCATGGATGCTCGTTCGCCCAATCTCGGGCATGGCTACCCCAATCTCTGTCGAATTCATCCGGTGCAGCAAGATAGAGGCATCCGCCTGACCAGGGACGATGTCGTAGGTATGTGAACCAGAACCCTTTCCAGCAGCTACGGGGGTTTTATACACACCCAACTTCAAGGGGTCTTTTTGTCCATAGGTAAGAAATAGTCCGGAAGTACTTGCAGGACCCTCTGCTCGATGGCAATGGGAGCAGTTGATGTCCAAATAGGCTATGGCACGATCGTCTAAGGCCTGGCCTTGGTCCTCGTAGTTGACTAGAGCAGGATGTGCGGTTCTGCCTTCAAAACCAACCAATTTCCCTAATTTAGTCCAATGCGCCAACTGATTTTCAGTTCCGCTTCCGTAGTCATAATCATGGTTGAGGTGCCTCGTTTGTATCCCTAGGGGAGCCAGGGATTCGTTTTTATTGTGGCAACTTTTGCATTGATTTTTATTGGGAACGAGGTAATTGATCACCTGCTCTTCGCCCGCTTGGTTGATGAATCGAACTTCTTTTTCATCGCCCACTACCTTCAAGACCGCATCTGTTTGTGATTCATTCCAGACGTAGGGATAGGCTTCCCAGCCTCCTTCCTCGTGAATCATTAGGCGGGTTTCGATGATTCTTCGCTCTCCCTCTGGCTTTCTAAAGTCTGCAGGGTAGTAGAAATTTTTTAGTAGGATGGTGCCCTGTGGTAAATTCAGTTCTTCTCCGGCTACCACGGCTTTCTCTCCTTCGGGGAGGTAGGCAAAGCGACTTTTTAGGGCATAGTCCGTAAACAAGGAGGAGGCGGGTTGGTACGGAATCACTGCTTCGCTAGGGTTCAACTCGGCGATTTCTCCATCAAAAAAACCATAGGTGGATAGCCTTCGATACGGAAATTTTCCTGAAGCTTCTTCAGGAGCTAAAATTTCTTCTACTTCTGCTGCCTGTACTTCTTCTTTCTGCTCGGGTTGGCAGGACCCGAGTAGGGAAAGGAAAAGGCTTGCAATCACCCATTTTGAAAGATTTGGAGAGAACCCTTCCATGCTTACTGTATTTTTGAATGAAGGATATGCAAGGAGTCTAGCCCTGCAGGAGCAGGTTTGCAGATCTCAAAGGGAGCATAATCCTTAAATGAATCGATATGATCCTCGCCTTCCATGAGGTAAAAACGGGTAAAGCGCAGGTCTTTGATCGTAGGTTCTTGGATGCAGATGCGCATGGGATTGGAATCAATGGAGGTGGCAAGAGACTCGTCCCAAATTCCATCGTAGATGATGTCTTGGGTTTTAAGCCAACCGTGGGCATTGTATAGGCTGACCAGTTGCCCCAATTCCCGTGTAAGATCAGGGAGGCTACTCCAGGATCCCCTGTCGTAGCTATTGTCGTGCAGGGAGATGTCCGTGGTGTAGGGAGACCAGTTGGGGGCCTCGGCTGGAAAGCCAGTGACCTGGTAACTAGCAATAGCCACCCCATAGGTTTTGTTTCGTAAGATGCGGTTGTTGAAGATTTCCACCTCTTTGGCAGCCAAGAGGACAATACCTGATCCTGGGGGAATCATGGTTACCGTATTGCCATTGGGTCCATCACCAATGGGCGTTGCGAAATTTTCGTGGTTGTTGTCAATAATGTCGTTGTCGTAGATGCGAGTCTGCCGACCATCGCCTTTGGGTAGACCAGGAAGGTTGAATACTAGGATGCCTCCCGCATTGTCACGGGCTGTATTGCCATAGACTTCGGCTCGGTCACAGTTTTCAATTTCAATTCCAGCCACATTGCCAAAGGCTAGGGAGTTTTTGACCACAATGTCTTCGGACTGGCCAACATAGATGCCCGCATCTTTGGAGTGAGAGGCAATGCAACTATCAATGACTACGTTTTTACACTGTACGGGATAGATGGCGTAGGTTCCATTTTTGGATTTGTCACCATGAGTCCAGGTGACATTGATCTTTCGAAAGGTGATGCCATCCGTATGTTGGGCTTTGATACCATCACCGGGAGCATCCTCAATGCTCAGTTCTTCAATGGTAATGTCCTTGCCCACGATTTTTACCCCTTCACCCCCGGACTTTAACTCCCGAAAGGAAAGTACTGTTTTGTCCATTCCATCCCCCTGGATACGAATAGCAGTTTTGTTGTCTAGAATTAGTTGAGTTTTGAGTTCGTAAAACCCTTCAGGAATCCGGATAGTACTAGAGTCCTCGGCAAGAATAAAGGCTTCTACCAAAGCCTCTACTTCTTCAGGTGTTGCGCGACGCAAGTTGGAACTGTCGAAGGTTTGTTCATCGGATTGGCTGCTGCAACTAAAAAGTAGCACACAAAAGAAAAAGAGCGGGAGGAATCGAATCATTTCAAATGAGGAGTGAATTCGCGTGGTTGTCATTCAGGGTTAACCTTACTGAAAATTCATTTCAGTAGCCTTAGCCTTTTCAGACAAACCAAGGGTGGGTTGGGTTTCTAGTTAATTAAGGAAAATTGAGAAAAATTGAGAGGGATTCCAAATTCTAGATTCTAAGGGGATGAGTTGAATGATTACTTTTTTAAAATAACTTATCACATTTCACAGAATAAAAATTCGTTCCCTGTTAGAATTTTGCTTTTCTTGTTTTAGTTTTAAGAAACTATTTATCCCCTCTGTTATGAAAAAAGGACTTTTAATAATCGCGTTTTTAACTTTTGCTGCTGCCGCTCAAGCTCAAATTGGTGTTCGTGCGGGCATCGGTTCTACTAACTTCTCCAATGGAGAATCTCAGCGCGCATTCACTTCAACTACTGGATTTCACCTTGGAGCGTATTATGGGTTAAAGGCTACGGAAAAATTAACTGTAGAACCTGGGTTGTTTTATTCAGGTAAGGGATACAAGACCGTGCCACTTGGCACTACTCAAGAAATTAAAGAGAGTCTAGGCTACCTAGATATTCCTGTTTTGGCACGTTATGCCATCAATTCCAATATCAATGTCTTTGCTGGCCCTCAAGCAGGATTTCTACTTTCCAGAACGCGTACTACTGGAAGTGTCAAAGATACCAATGCAGAATCACTAGGTGGGTATGAAGTGGGAGCTGTCTTAGGTGCTGGTTACCAATTGGCTTCTGGTGTGAATTTTCAGCTGAGTTATGATTTCGGAATTGTCCCTTTCAATTACTACGAATTCGAAGTGAACAATACCGTCTTCAAACTTTCGGTAGGCTATACAATCCCCTCTAAACTGAAAATTCTTCCTGAATAAGGGCTTACTTTTTCAAACGGCTGGGATTATCTTCGATAAAGGACTTCCAGCCTTCGTTTCTTCCCCGAGTTTGCATCCTTCCTTCGTGAAAGTGATGGCACAGTGCTACGGCTAATGCATCCGTGGCATCCAATAGTTTGGGCAATTCTTCAATCCCAAGTAAGGTTTGCAGCATAGCCGCCACTTGCTCCTTAGAGGCATTTCCATTACCTGTTACGGACTGCTTTACTTTTTTGGGAGAGTATTCGGTAATGGGGATCTCTTTGGATAGCGCCGCCGCCATGGCTACTCCCTGGGCACGGCCTAACTTCAGCATGGATTGCACATTGACGCCATAAAACGGGGCTTCTAAGGCTACCGAGTCTGGAGCAAACTCCTCTAAAATTCCACTGATCCGCTCAAAAATCTTTTTCAGTTTCAACTCGTGCGTCTCGTACTTCTTCAAGTGAATTACTCCGTACTGCAAGATTTTGTATTTTTTTCCTTCTGTCAAAATTAAACCATAGCCCATTACGGTAGTTCCTGGATCAATGCCTAAAATGATTTTTTCGGTAGGGAGTTTCTTCTCAGTGGCTTTCACGAAACCAAGTTACAAGAAATAAGGTGGAAATTCATTTCTCCAATGGGTATTCAAGAAGACCTTTAATAGGTCCCCCTAAAGTATTGGATAGGAAGATCCTGCCTACATTTCCAAGAAGATTCCCTAATTTTAGGAGTTATCGCAGGAATTATGAGTAACGATGAATTTGATGTTTTGGACGAATTGTATTTTGTTCAGCCCTATGCATTCCTTCTAGAGACCTTGGGATGGGAAGATAAGCGGTTACTTGATGCCCTTACTTTACTCCTAGAAAAGGGTTGGATCAAATGCTTTACTGAGCCGGATCAAGAATGCTTTGAAGCGATCAATCTTCAGGAAGTAGGGAAGGAACTCCTGTATTTAGCCACAAAAAAGGGTTTAATGGCCCATACTACGCTCTAAGGTGCAATCGGAAAGCTACAAATACCAACGGAAGGAATTGGAGTTGAAGGCCTTGTTGGAGATCACTCAGGCCATCAATGAAAATCAATCGGAAGAGGTGCTGGTCACCATCTTCAAGTTTACCTGTTTGGTGCATTTGGAAATCAAGTCCCTCATCCTCTATGTAGCCAAAGAAGAAGATTTTGAGCAGCGAATTGTCCATGGAGTAAAGTCAAAAACGCCGCTTTTCCTTTCGCGGAAATTCATTAAAGAAGATAAAAAGGTGGGAAGCCTATCCATCCAACTCGAAGAGGGCTATTCCTTTGAGGAACTTGAAACCTACCTTCCGGTCTACCACAAAGAAAAATTGTTGGCGATTTTGTTTTTGAAACGAAAAAACAAAGACCTGGAACTTGACCTAGACTTCACCCAAGCCTTGGCCAATATCTTAGTGGTAGCCTTGGAAAATAAGCGATTTGCGAGAAGACAACTCGAGCAAGAAGTTCTAAAAAGGGAAATGGAGATTGCCTCGCAGGTACAGCAACTTTTGTTCCCTTCCATGTTACCCAATACGGAGCGCCTCAAGGCGGAAGTAACCTACGTGCCACACAGCAGAGTAGGAGGGGATTATTACGATTTGATCGCGAGCGGGGAAGAAAAAATTTACTTTTGCATAGCCGATGTGTCTGGAAAAGGAATGGCTGCCGCCTTGCTGATGTCCAATTTTCAGGCGGCCCTCCGGACCTTGTTGCGAAGCAATGCAGCGCTAGAAACTTTGATCCACCAACTCAATTTCACGCTCTTTGACCTGACCAAAGGGGAGCGATTCATCACTTTTTTTCTTGGAGAATACGAGTTTGCTAGTGGAAACCTACGCTTTGTGAATGCAGGGCATAATCCCCCAGTGCTGTGCAGTCCAGAATCCGAAGTGACTGAATTTTTGGAAGCGGGCACCACCATCCTGGGCGCTTTTGAATCCTTACCTTTTTTAGAAGTGGGCAAACGCGAAGGATTGAAAGACTTTACACTTCACCTGTTTACAGACGGCTTAACTGAGGCCATGAATCCTGAAGAGGAAGAGTATGGAGAACAGCGCTTTAAGGATTTGGCGGAGAAAAATAAGGAACAAAATCCCACTGAATTTCATCATGAATTTCGCCAAGCAATCGAAAATTTTGCGAAGAAAACGCCTTTTCACGATGATTTAACACTATTGAGCCTTCGATTCTCAAGAGTATGCCCCTAGTTCAAATTCCTTCTTTCATTTCCTTACTTTACCCCAATCGCCTTTGGAAGGGGCCGGAACTTGGGCCTAAGTTGACCCTCACTTTTGATGATGGACCTGTGCCCGGAGTGACGGATTGGGTCTTGGAGGAATTGGCCAAACGGGAGTTGCACGCCACTTTTTTTATGGTTGGAGACAATGTGCGAAAGCATCCTATATTGGCTCAGGAAGTGTTTGCTGCTGGGCATCAAGTAGGAAATCACACCTACCACCATCTTTCTGGCTGGAATACCACCACCCCAGCTTATTTGGAAGATGTAGCTGCTTGTGATGCAATTTTGGAGGATACCTTGGGTGTAAAACCCAGTTTATTCAGGCCCCCCTATGGTTGGATGAAACCGCTTCAGGCTCGTGAAGTGGCTAAGGATAAAAAAATAGTCATGTGGAGCTTGCTCAGCCATGATTTTAACCCAAGTATAGCCGCAGAAAAAATCATTGCGGGATGTAGTTCCCGAACTTCCCCTGGAGCCATCATCGTCTTTCATGATCAGGAAAAAACCAAGGAGCAATTGAAGAAGGTGTTGCCCAATTACCTGGATTTTTTGGTTGGGGAAGGGTTTACCACACATCCGCTCCAAGGCTAAGTTCCAATTCGAATTTTATCCGCTAATTTTTAAATCGAGGGCTTCACCTCAGGGGAATGCATCGATACTTTCTTATTTTTGGGGAAGAATTTAAACCCACGACCTAGTAGGCTTTCATGCAGTTAATCGATACCCACGCCCATATTTATTCCAGCAAATTTGATTCGGATCGGGATCAGGTGATCGAAGAAATCCGCGCCGCTGGAATAAGCAAGGTATTTATGCCCAACGTGGACGTACATACCATTGACGCCATGCTGGACTGTGAGAGCCGCTATGGAGACCTCTGTGTGCCCATGATGGGCCTGCATCCCTGCGATGTGGGAGAGGACTTTGAGGCCCAACTACAGGTCATGGAGAATTGGCTGAATACGCGATCTTTTGCTGCAATTGGAGAGATTGGAACAGATCTGTATTGGGATAAGACCAACTTGAATCGTCAACTGGCTGCTTTGAAGATTCAAGTGGGCTGGGCTATGGAGCGCGAATTGCCGATTGTTTTGCACTGCAGAGAGTCCATAGATCTGACGATTGACTTTATTGAGAAAATGCACGATGGCAAGTTGAGAGGAATATTCCATTGCTTTACTGGAAACCTAGACCAAGCCAAGCGAATTACGGAGATGGGGTTTTTGTTGGGAATTGGTGGAGTAGTTACCTTTAAAAATGGAGGTTTGGACCAAGTGATTCCGTATATTGGTCTAGAACATTTGGTGTTGGAAACAGACGCCCCGTATTTGGCACCTGTCCCTCATCGTGGAAAACGCAACACTCCTGCCTATCTGCCTTTTGTGGCGGAGCGTGTAGGGGACCTTCTTCAAGTACCCGCTACTCTGGTGGCGGAAGCAACTAGTGCTCAGGCACTTCAACTGTTTACTAAGAGTTAAAATGAATTACAAGATCGTTCGTCTCAATACCGGTATCAAAACAAGCAAGGCTTCTTCAGTCCTGATTATCTATACGGGAGGAACTTTGGGGATGTCTTACGACGAGTCCGGTGCTTTGGTGCCCTTCAATTTTGGACAGATTTTGGAAAAGATCCCCATCCTTTCCAATATGAATATTGCGATCACGGTGATCTCCTTTCCCGAGCCCATCGATTCCTCCAATGTGACCATGGCGCATTGGAAAGACATGGCCTACATCATTACCGAAAATTACGATAGTTACGATGGCTTCGTCGTACTCCACGGTACAGATACCATGGCCTATTCCGCCTCCATGCTGAGTTACATGCTGGAAGGCTTAAATAAACCGGTGATTTTTACGGGAGCCCAATTGCCCATCTCGGCCATGCGCTCTGATGCGCGGGAAAACTTGATGACCTCCTTGGAGATTGCTACGGCCAAATCCAAGGGGAAACCTATTGTTCCTGAAGTATGTATTTTCTTTAACCACATGCTGCTGCGAGGCAACCGTTCCAAAAAGGTGCAGAGCGTGCATTTTGATGCCTTTGAATCGGAGAATTACCCCATTTTGGCGGAGGCAGGTATTGTGATCGACTACAATACGACGGCCATCCGACCTTACGAGGCCAATCGAAAACTAATCAATCGCAATAATCTGGATAATGGCGTCATGATCGTGAAGTTGTTTCCTGGAATCACAGACAAGATTTTGGATGCCTGCTTTGCCATTCCGGGCCTTCGAGGTGTGGTGCTGGAAACCTATGGATCTGGAAATAGTCCTTCTCTAGGTTGGTTTATGAAGTCCTTGGAGTCCGCCATCAAGAAGGGATTGATCCTTTTAAATGTGTCTCAGTGCAATGGAGGCCGGGTCATTCAAGGCAGGTACGAAACGAGTAAAGAGTTGCTAGCCGTAGGGGTGGTGAGTGGAGCGGATATGACCACCGAGGCAGCAGTCACGAAGTTGATGTTCCTGCTTGGGCAAAAGTTGAGCAGAGAAGAGATTTGTCTGCAGTTGACGCAGTCCATTGCCGGGGAGATCAGCACCTAATTTTTGTTTATTTCTGAAAGGGGTTTGGAATCGGCGGGAATAATTTTTTTCTTTGCACTCCGATTCGGTTACCGAGTCAAACCACAAACAGAGAGGTGTCCGAGTGGTTGAAGGAGCACGCCTGGAAAGTGTGTATACTCCAAAAGGGTATCGAGGGTTCGAA